>Ga0181535_10000058_pt1 | contig 158435 bp, 112 predicted proteins | sample PEATcosm2014_Bin_44_FD_119774 | JGI IMG/M metagenome (GOLD analysis project Ga0181535, IMG submission 119774) | Peatland microbial communities from MTU Mesocosm Facility, Houghton, MI, USA - PEATcosm2014_Bin17_30_metaG | ecosystem: Environmental > Terrestrial > Soil > Wetlands > Peat | place... | reverse complement strand
GCCGGGGTAAGGGTGAAATGGTGCGGTAAGAGCGCACCGCTCCGGCGGTAACGCCGGGGGCAAGGTAAACCCCACACGGAGCAAGACCAAATAGGGAGGGAAGCTTCGCCCAAGAGCCAGGGCGAGGTTGCGCATCGGCCCGATGCGCCCAGGCGGCTTGAGCACTTGCCGAAACCTCCGGGTAGGTCGCTGATGAGCGTCCGCGGCGACGCGGCGCCTAGAGGAATGACCGCACACGACAGAATTCGGCTTACAGGTCCTTTTGCCGAATTGATTTGAAGCACACAGACAGCCCCGGCCGGGAAAGTTTTCCGGCCGGGGCTGACCATTTTCAGCAAGTCAGCAGGTCGGCGAATCGGCAGGTCGGCGGGCGATTTCGCCGGGCGGCGTTGTGGCCACGGCACGCACCTTCATGAGGGAAGGCGCTGGCAGGAACTGCGCCGACTCGCTATACGATAAAGAGATGCTGCGAGTGAAGTTGATGGAAGAAGGCGCCCGGCTGCCGGTGGTGGCGCACCCCGGCGAGGATCTGGGCTATGACTTGTTTGCGCTGGAAGGCGCGGTTCTGGCTCCGCGCGCCACGGTGAAGGTGCGAACGGGCATCTGCGTGGAGGCACGGCACCCTGAGACCGGCGCGCCGCTGGGTTTGCTGGTGCGCGATCGCTCGTCGATGGCGGCGCGGGGCATTGCCACCACGGCCGGGGTGATCGACGCGGGCTACCGGGGCGAGATTCTGATCCTGATGACCAACCTGGGCGAGACCGCGGTCGAGTTGAAGGCCGGCGAGAAGATCGCCCAGATGATTCCGGTGCCTGTGCTCACAGGTCTCGTCCAAGAAGTCGAAACACTGGAAGTGTCGGCGCGGGCGGAGAAGGGATTTGGGAGCTCGGGACGGTAGGGGTTCTTGTTGACCCATCCGGCTTTAGAATTCAGGCTGTCCCACCCTTTCCGCAGAAAAAAGCGGAAAGGATGGGGCACGGAGCGTTTGTGGAAGACACCTGATCGATCAGGCCGGGCTACTGAATGCCCAGGCCGTCGTTCTTGTGGTAGTTCGGGTAGGGCGGGACGGGAATGACCGGCACGGGATGGGCCTTGAGTTCCTCCAGCACCAGGTTGACGCCGGTTTCCAGTTGCAGGTCGTGGCCGGCGGCTACGTCCTTGGGCAGTTCCTCGACGGGAACGTCGGGGGTGATGCCGTGGTTCTCCACCTCCCATTCGCCGTTGAGGCCGTAGATAGCGTAGCGCGGCGCGGTGACGCCGCCGCCGTCGAGCAGCGTGGGATAGCCGCCGATGCCGACCAGGCCGCCCCAGGTGCGCGTGCCCACCAGCTTGCCGATGCCGGCTTTGCGGAAGTACCAGGGCATGGCGTCTCCGCCGGAGCCGGAGTTCTGGTTGATGAGCATGACCTTGGGCCCGAAGATGGCGCCCACGGGGTCGTGGATGGGCTTGCCGTCGCGCTCGATGGCGCCGGAGAGCGGGAAGCGCTTGAGCACGTCGACCACGTAGTCGGCGATGAAGCCGCCCTCGTTGTAGCGCTCGTCGAGCACCAGCGCCTGCTTGTCGAGCTGCGCGTAGAAATAGCGGTTGAAGTTGGTGTAGCCGGAGCCGCCGGTGTTGGGCATGTAGACGTAGGCCACCTTGCCACCGGAGAGCTCGTTGACCTTGCGCCGGTTGGCTTCGATCCAGTCCAGGTTGCGCAGACCGTCCTCGTCGTCGATGGGAACCACGGTGACGTCGCGGGCGTCCTTGCCGTCGGGATTGTAAGCGATGTGGAGCGCCGTCTGCCTGCCCGCCGTGCCTTCAAAGAACTCGTAGAGGTTGTCGTTGGCATGCAGTTCGCGGCCATTGACGGCGAGCAGGTAAGCTCCCTCATGGACGTAGACGCCTGGCAGGGTCAGCGGCGAGGCCAGGCCGGGAGTCCAGTTTTGCCCGCCGAGGATTTTGGCGATGCGGTAGCGGCCGTTCTGCACCTTGTAGTCGGCGCCCAGCAGGCCGGTTTTGGGGGCGTGGTCGGGCTCGTGCGGTCCGCGAATGAACATGTGCCCGATGGTGATTTCGCCCAGCATTTCGGTGGAGAGATAGGTGAACTCGGAGCGGGAGGCGAGCCCGTCGAGGTAGGGCTTGTATTTGGCCTCGACCTTGGGAATGCTGAGGCCGTGGGTGTGCGGGTCGTAGAGGAAGTCGCGCTCGATGCGCCAGGTCTCGTGGTAGATTTGCCGCCACTCGGCGCGGGGATCGATGACGGTTTCCAGATTGCCCAGGTTCAAGGGCTTGCCAGGAGCGTCGCTGCCCGGCCTCAGGTCGTCGGCCGAAGCGACGGTCCATCCGCCCTTGCGCGCGTAGAGCACCTTCGAGCCGTCGAAGGAGATGCTGAATGCATCCAGGTCGCTGAGCACCGTCTCCGGCTGGCGCTTTTCCAGCGTAAACCGCCAGATGGCGCGAATGCCCGGCCCGCCGCCGTTACTGGCGCGGCCGAAGGGCGAAGTCTCGCCCAGATAGAGAACGCCGGTTTTGCCCACGGCGATGCTGCCGTAGTTGCGCGCCGGGACGGGCAAGCCGAGGATGCGATCACCGATGTTCTCCAGATCCACCTTGACCACGACCGGCTTGGGTTCATCCTTCTTGGCCTTGTCGGCATCCTTCTTGTCGCCGTCTTTGGCGGCGTCGCCCTTCTTATCGGCGTCTTTCTTCTCGTCCTTTTTGTTGCTGTCCTGCTTGTCTGCGTCCTTTTTGTCCGCGTCCTTGGCGTCGTCCTTCTTGGCCTCGTCCTTGATTTTCTCGTCGTCGCTCTCCGGGGGCACCGGCGAGGAGCCGAATTTGCCCAGCACCACGACGTAGGCGGCCGTGGTCTGGGCGCGATCGAGCGAAGAAAGGTCGATGCCGGCGTGGGAAGGCCCGTCGTCGGTCGAGGCCAGGAAATAAAGATACTTGCCGTTGGGGTCGAAGACCGGGCTGGTGGCGTCGCTCATGCCGTCCGTCACCTGGGTGAACTTGTGAGTCTCCATCGAATAAAGGAAGATGGCGTTCAACTGGTTGTCGAGGTCGCGCTGATAGGCGATCCACTTCGAGTCCGGCGACCAGACGGCGCTGAAATTGGCACCAAAGCTGCCGAAGGTGCCTTTATCCACCAGTACCGGCTTGCCCGCCGGCACATCCACGTACCACAGCCGCAAGTGCTTGTCGGTGTAAGCGATGTGCTTGGAATCCGGCGACCAGACGGGGGTGTAGAAGAAGCTGGGATCGGAGCCGAGGTCGATGACCGTGGGCGGCTTGAAGCCGGTCTGGTCGTGCAGGTAGAGCTGGTACTCGCCGGAGGCGTCGGAGAAGTACGCGATGGTCTTGCCGTCGGGGCTCCAGGCTGGATCGCGCTCGGCCACGCCGGGCGTATTGGTGAGGTTGCGCGTATCGCCTTTCTCGGCCGGGACGGTGAAGATTTCGCCATGGGCCTCGAAGACGGCGCGGGCGCCGGTGGGCGAAAGGGCGGAGTTTTGAATTTCGTCCGGGGGCAGGTTCACCCGGTGAGGCGCCAGTCTGGGCAGCTCGCCGTGGATCTGGATGGAGACGGTCTGGTCGGCGTTGGTGGCCGCATCAAGCAGATGGATGGAGCCGAACTGCTCATAGACCAGTCCGCCGGGGCCGGCCTGGAACGACTTCAGGTCGTATCCGGTATTTTGCACCACCGGGCTTACTTGCTTGGACCCGGTGTCGTAGCGGAAGAGCGAGACCGGGCCGTTGCGGTCCGAGAGGAAGTAGACCGAGCTGCCCACCCACACCGGGTTGGAGTCGTTGGAGTTCTCGCGCGGCATCTTCTCGAGGTCCAGCGTCTTAAGGTTGACGATCCAGATGGGGGTGGTCTGGCCGCCGACGTAGCGCTTCCATGCGTCCTGCCATCGGGTCACAGGCTCGTAGGCCAAGGATTGGCCGTCGGGCGAAAAAGATCCCTCGTATCCGGAAGGCAGCGGCAGCGGCTCGGGAACCCCCGACCCGTCGGCGTGTGCGCGGAAGAGCCTCAAGTAGTGGCGGAAGCTGGAGGCCATGCTGACGATGAGCACGTCTTTTCCGTCGGGACTCCAGCCGACCACATAACTGCCGCTGGGATGCCAGGTGATGCGCCGGGGAATGCCGCCGCTGGAGCAGATGACGTAGACGTCGCTGTTGCCGTGCAGGTGGGCCGAGTAGGCGATGGAGGCGCCGTCCGGCGAGTAGAACGGACCCGCTTCCACGTGCCCGTTGGAGGTGAGCCGCTCGGCTTCACCGCCCTGGCGGCTGACGGTCCAGATGTCGTCGGCGTAGCAGAACGCGATTCTGTCCTGGCTGAGCGAGGGGCTGCGCAGCAGGAGCGGCGGCTGCGCGGAAGCGGCGGCCGATGGGTTCTGGGCGGAAGAAACAACGGGGAAAAGCACGGCAAAGGCAAGCAGAATGGGGGCAAAGCGGGATCGAACGGGAATCATCGGGCCTCCGGTGGATGAGAAATTCCAGATGCGAGAAGTGGAGCGGAAAAGCGTGTCAGCACATGTTACGCCGGGTTGCAGGCGGAAGTTGCAGGAAAATTGCCTCCCGGCCCGTGCCTGGGCGGATTCCATCCTGGCTCCGGAACCGTTTCGCGGATTTCTGCGTATCAAAAATGTGAGTCTGCCCGGATGAGCGCGGTTCCGGAGCCCGGAACGCGGCCAGAAGGGTTCGTGCTGCGTCCATAGGAGTAGTCATCCGAATATTGCGGTAAGCGGAGATTGCGTACACTGGGGAAACGGGGCGGAAAGCCCATCCAGATTCCATGCTCCGTCTTTTCGCCGGCTCTTCGAGAAAGGAACTGGCGATAGGGTGGGAAGCCAGGAACCTCAACCAGCCCTGGCAAGGAAAGCTGAACCATGCTCTTCACTGAGGCCTTCAAACTCGCGCTGCAATCCCTGTGGGCCAACAAGATGCGCACCGTTCTGACGCTCATTGGCGTGGTGATGGGCGTGGCCTCGGTCATCATGGTCATTACTCTGGTGAACGGCGCAAACAGGTATGTGACCACCAAGATCGTCAGCCATGGCGCCGATGTGTTCGCGGTCCGCCAGATGCCCGGCGTGATCTTCACCGCCGAGGAGTATCTGCGGTTTCAGAAGCGCAAGATTCTGCGCATCGAAGACTACGAGGCAATCCGCGACGGCTGCAAGGAGTGCGCCGATGTAGGCGTGCGGCTTGACCGCTCGACCACCGTGGTCTACAACGGGCACTCCAGCAGCGATACCGACATGCGCGGCCTCACCTGGTCCATGGTTTCGCTCGACAACATGGATATCGCGCTGGGCCGCGGCTTCACCCCCGCCGACGACGACAAGGCGACGCACAACGTCATCGTGGGCTACGACATTGTGGATAACCTGCTGGGCGAGGGCGACCCGATCGGCAAGGAAATCCGCGTGGGCGGCAATCCCTACACGATCGTGGGCGTGGGCGACCGCCAGGGCAAGACGTTTGGCCAGTCCCAGGACAACTGGGTGGCCGTACCCGTTTCCACCTACCAGCAAACCTACGGATACAACGACTCGGTGGACATTTACGCGCGCGCCATCGGCAGTGCAGAGACGATGGAGAAGGCCAAGGACGAGGTGCGCGTTCTGATGCGCGCCCGCCGCCACAACGCGGCCGGCCAGCCCGACGATTTCGAGATCGAGACCAACGACACCTTTCTGGACCTCTACAAGCAGATCACGGCAATCTTCTTCGACGTGGTGATCGGCATCGCGTCCATTTCGCTGGTGGTGGGCGGCATCGTGATCATGAACATCATGCTGGTGAGCGTGACCGAGCGGACGCGCGAGATCGGCGTGCGCAAGGCGCTGGGCGCCCGGCAGCGCGATGTGCTGCTGCAATTCCTAATCGAGAGCGGGACCATGGCGATGCTGGGCGGAGCCATCGGCGTGCTCTTGGGAGTGGGCGCGGCCAAACTGATTACGCTCATCGTCGGTTTTCCCACCAGCGTGCAATTGTGGAGCGTGCTGCTGGGATTGTTCATGGCCACGGCCACGGGCATCTTCTTCGGCGTGTATCCGGCGAGCAAGGCCGCCAAGCTGGACCCGGTGGTGGCACTGAGGGCGGAGCTCTGAGAGCAGGGGGTAGGGGTTAGGGATTAGGGGTTAGAAATTGGCCCAACCGAATGGAAAGGTTCTTCATGGTGCAATCGTTCCGTGAGTTGCTGGTTTGGCAGAGAGCATTGCAATTGACCATTTCGATTTATCGGTTGACGCAGGGATTTCCACGCGAAGAGATTTATGGGCTCACAAGTCAGATCAGACGTGCCGCAGTCTCTGTTCCAAGCAACATCGCAGAAGGGCATGGAAGGCTAAGCACCGGTGAATATAGGCAGTTTCTGGGCGTCGCCCGCGGTTCGAATTTTGAACTGCAGACACAAATCGAGATCGCTCGCGCGCTCGGATTCGGAGATTCCAAGCTGCTGGATGAAGCAGAAGGTTTGTCGTTCGAAGTCGGAAAGATGATTTCGGGAGTACTGAATGCGATCAAGGATAAGGCGCCGGTCAAGCGGTCCTAACCCCTAACCCCTCATCCCTAACCCCTAGGTGCACCATGGCGCAAGGACAAACCCGCGAATCGATCAAAATGGCCCTCAATACATTGAGGGCAAACAAGCTGCGCTCGGGGTTGACCATCCTGGGCATCGTCATCGGCGTCACGACGGTGATCACCATCTCCTCGGTCATCAACGGGCTCAACAACCGGGTGGCCGACTTTGCCGATCAGTTCGGATCGAATGTCTTCTGGATCTTCCACATGCCGGTGATCGGCGTGCGCCCCACGACCGAACAGCTCACGCGCAAGAAGCTGACCGTCGAGGATGCCTTGGCCATTCGCACCCTGCCCCACATTGTGGCGGCCGACGCCGGATTTCGCTATACCAAGCAATTCGGCGTGGGCGACGTCAGCGTGAAGTATCAGGGCCACAAGGTGGCCGGCGCCATCCTGAACGGCGACACGGCGGAAGGGGCGGATGTTTCGAGCCTCACCTTTCAGGAGGGCCGCAAGTTCACCGACGACGAGGACCAGCGCGCGGCGCATGTCTGTCTGCTGGGCCACGATACGGCCGAGATGCTCTTTGTGAATGGCGAGGATCCGATCGGCAAGGAAGTCAACGTCGCCACCGGCCTCTATACCGTAATCGGCGTCTACGACAAGCAGAAGCAGCCCTTTGGCAGCGGCAAGAACCCGCAGGACAACTCCGTCTACTTTCCCCTGGGAACCTTTCACAACCTGCACCCGGAAGTGAAAGACGTGTGGATCAGCGCGAAGTACGACGATGCCAAGAACAAGTCCCTGGTCGAGGAGGAGATTCGCGAGCTGCTGCGCATCCGCCGCAGGGTCAAGGTAGAAGCCGACGACAACTTCGAAATCTTCGGGCCCGACACGCTGACCAAGCTGTGGGGCAACATCACCGGCGGACTCTTCGGATTCATGGTCGCCGTCTCCAGCGTGGGCCTGATGGTGGGCGGCGTGGGCGTGATGAACATCATGCTGGTCTCGGTGACCGAGCGCACCCGCGAGATCGGCGTGCGCAAGGCGATCGGCGCCACCAAGCGGACCATCATGACCCAGTTCACCACCGAGGCCATCACCTTATGCGCCTTGGGTGGAGTGGTGGGTGTGCTGGTGGGCGCCGTGCTCACCTGGATCATCCACATGCTGCCGATCGGCCTGCCAGCTACGCTCTCCACCTTGTGGGTTCTCATCGGCTTCGGCGTCTCCTGCACCATCGGGCTGCTCTTCGGCATTTATCCGGCATGGAAGGCGGCCAACCTGGACCCGATTGAGGCGCTGCGATACGAGTGAACAGTGGGCAGTGGACAGTGGACAGTGAACAGTGAACAGCGGGGGCGTTGCTAGCGCTTTGCGATAGCAACAAGGGCAGCTCATGCACTCATTACCGAAGCAATTGCTGAAATGAGCGCAAGAATCCATCGACGCGACTCGCGAATCCGCCGCTCTGCCTCGATAACTCGCCGCTGTAATTCGTAGTCCGGCGCGCACAACTGTTCACTGTTCACTGTTCCCTGTCCACTGTAAACTGCTTTTGTGATGCCGCACGCTCTGGCCCAATCCGTGGAGATTTTGACCACGGTGCTCACCGTGGCCGGGATGGGCTATTTTGTAGCGGCCCTCATTGCGGCACGCAGTTTTCTTGCCAGCCGGCGCGCGCCGCTGGCGGCCTTTGCGCCCGGCGTGAGCATTCTCAAGTCTCTCAAGGGGCTCGACCCCGGCATGATCGACGCCTTCCGCAGCCATTGCCGGCAGAGTTACGCGGGCGAATACGAGCTGCTCTTCGGCGTTTCCTCGCTCGACGACCCCGCCGCCGCGGCCGTCAAACAGTTGCAGGCCGAGTTTCCCGACCGCGCGATCCGGCTCGTCGCGTGCCCGGCGAAGCTGGGAACCAACGGCAAGGTCGGCACGCTGGCCCAGCTCGTTCCGCACGCCCGCTACGATTTCCTGCTCGTCAACGACTCCGACATCACCGTTTCGCCGCGCTACCTGGAACGGGTAATGGCCGGTTTCGCTCCGCCGGAAGAGGCTGCGGGTAAAGCCCGGACCGAAGTCGGCCTGGTGACTGCGCTCTATCGCGGCCGCGCCCACGGCACCCTGGCCTCGCGCTTTGAGGCGCTGGGCATCGCCACGGATTTTCAGGCCGGCGTGCTGCTGTCAAAGACGATCGAGGGCGGCCTGCATTACGGTCTCGGCTCCACGCTTGCAGTGCGCCGCGAAGCTCTGAACCAGATTGGCGGCTTTGCGCCGCTCAAGGACCACCTGGCCGACGACTACGAGCTGGGCGCGCGCGTGGCCCAGGCCGGCTACCGGGTTGTGCTCAGCCCCGAGGTGGTCGAGACCGGCATTCCCGCCTTCGGCTGGCGCGGCTTCGCCGATCACCAGTTGCGCTGGGCCCGCACCGTGCGCGACGCGCGGCCCTGGGGTTACGCCGGCCTCATCTTTACCCACGGCCTGGGCTGGGCGGTGCTGAATGCGATGGCCAGCGGGTTGAGCCCGCTGAGCGTGTGGCTGCTGGGACTCAGCTTCTTTCTGCGCCTTGCGCTGGCGATGACGGTGGGCGCCGCGGTGCTGAGCGACCGCCAAGTGCTGCCCAGCCTGTGGCTGCTGCCGCTGCGCGACCTGGTGGCGATGGGCGTGTGGGTTGCGGGATTCGCCGGCAACACCATCGTCTGGCGCGGCCAGCGCTTTGTGCTCAAGGACGGAAAGCTGCATCCGGCCGGGTGAGAGGTTCTCCGCAGTAAACCCCAATACCTCGATCGCGCGATTTCGCGAGTGCTGATTGAGCGCCGCCCTACCCCAGATCCCAAAGGCAGGACCTGGGGCAACAGCTTTGGCGCGACAACAAGCGGCCAGAGATCGGGTCCGTCTCAGTTTTCCCGCATCGCCGTCACCGGGTTGACGCGCATCGCTCTCAGAGCCGGAAGATAGCAGGCCGCGATGGCGATCAGCGAGAGCAGCGCGGTGACCGAAAGAACCGTCAGCGGGTCCATGGCCGAGACGCCGTAGAGCAGCCCACGCAAAAAACGGGTGAGGATGAGCGACATCGCCAAGCCAAGGAAGAGGCCGATGGCCGTCAGCCGCAGACCCTGGTGGAGAACCAGACCCAGCACATCGGCGCGGGAGGCTCCCAGCGCGACGCGAATCCCGATCTCATGGGTGCGCAGTTGCGTGCGGTAGGCAATGACCCCGTAGATGCCCGAGGCCGCGAGAATGAGGGCAAGAATTCCGAAGGCGCCGGCAAACGTACTCTCAATCACTTCAAACATGCTGGAGACTTGCGTGCTTTGCTCCAGGGTGCGCACATCGAAGACCGGGAGTCTTGCGTCGAGTTCATGCACGGCTTGCTCGACGGGCGCGGCGAACAATTGGGGATCGCCCTGGGTGCGAAGATGGAAGATTGCCTGCGGCCCTGAGAATTGAAAGTAGGAGAGATAGACGATTGGCTCCGGCGCTTCATTCATGCGCTGGTGCTTGATGTTCTTCACCACGCCGACCACGGTGAACCAGTTGTCGTAGATGCGCATCCGCTTGCCCAGGGGGAATTGCCCCGGCCAGAAGTGGTTGGCCATGGTCTGATCTACGATCGCCACCCGCGGCGCATCCTCGGAATCGTCGAGGGTAAACTCCCGGCCCTGGAGCAGGGGAATCTTCATGGTTTGAAAGTATCCGGCGGTGACGGAGGCGCGCCGCACCTCCATGGATTCATGCGGGCGGGGCACATAGCCCTCCGGAAAAACGTTGAACGACCCGCGGTTGAAGCTGAGCGGCACCCAGTCGGACAAAGCGGCAGAGGTTACTCCAGGAATGGCCTCGATCCGGGAGAGCAGCTTGCGCTGGAATATCCGTGTATCGGCCTGGGAGTAATTCACCGATTGCAGCTCGACGGAAGAAAGCAGCACGTGCGAGCGGTCGAATCCGGGATCGGCCTGGGTGGCTTTCATCAGCGTGCGCATGAACAGCCCGGCGGTAACCAGGAGCGTCAGCGACATGCCGATCTGCGCGACCACCAGCCCGCTGAGCAGGTACTGATTGTGGCGGCTCGAGGAGACGCTGCCCGCTTCCTCCTTGAGGACTTCGGCGGGAGAGACGCTTGACGATCTCCATGCCGGCAACGCACCGCAAATGAAGCTGGCCAGAACCGCAAGCAGCAGGATGGCGGCAGCCACGTTCCAGTCGAGATAGCCATTGAGCTCCATCGGGTTGCTGTTCGGCGGAATGAAACTCGCCATGGTTTTCGACGACCATGAGGTCAACAGAGCAGCGACGGCGCCCCCACCGAGGGAGAGCAACAAGCCTTCCAGGATCATCTGCCGCATGAGCTGAATCCGGTTGGCGCCCAGGGATTGGCGGATGGCAATCTCGCGCCTTCTGGAGACAAATCGGACCAGCATGAGCGTGGCGATGTTGGCGCAGGTGAGCAGCAGGACCACTCCCGCGATGGCGAGAAGAATGGGCAGGGTGGGTGCAAGGTAGGCGTTGGCGCCGAACGGAGAACGCCAGAGCGGATCGAGGAAGATGGTATTCACGCCCAGGTGGTCGTTCGGGTACTGGGCCACCAGTTGCCGCATCAGCACTTCAAGATCCTGCGTGGCGCTGGCGCGGCTGACACCGGGACGCAGGCGGCCCATGACGTTGAGCCACGGGCTGCCGCGCCCCTCGATTTGCCAATTGGGTCCGTCCTGACGGATGGGTGAAAGCGGCAGCCACGCATCGGTCCGGATGCCGGGCATGCAGCCGATGAACCCCTCCGGCGCGACACCGATGACGGTGCCGTGCCTCTGGTTGATCTCGACGGATTTTCCCAGGATCTGCGGGTCCGCGCCAAAGCGCGCCTGCCACAGAGGGTAACTGAGCACCAGGTAAGGAGCGCCGGCCGCGTTCGCTTCCTCTTGGGGCAGGAAGAAGCGGCCCAGGATTGGCTTGATCCCCAGCACGTCAAAGTAATTCGCCGAGACGTTGGCCGCGAAGATGCGCTGCGGCGCGTCGCCGCCGGTGAGGGTCACCCAGTCGGCGTGGTAGCCCAGCATCCCGCTGAAGCTGTGGTTCATCTGCCGCAGGTCGCGGTAGTCGGGATAGGAGAGCGGGGGCGATGGCGAGGTGTTCCAGTCCCCGCGCAGAACGGTGACCAGTTGGCCGGTGTCGCGGGCGCCTGGAATAGGATGCAGCAACGTGGCGTTGATCCAACTGAAGACGGTGCCGTTGGCGCAGATTCCCAGCGCCAGCATTGAAACCGCCGCTACCGTGAAACCGGGACTCTTCAAAAGCTGGCGTAGCGCATGGCGAAGATCCCTGAGTATTCCGGTCATTCCGATGCCTCCCCAAAACGCATCTCTGGTTTGAAAGCGTACATGAAGTCGAAGTGTTGCATATGGAGAGCCAAAGCCGGTCCTAAGAAAAACACGCTTAGATGCAACAACATAGAGGATGGGTAGTTTTTTGCGGGAGCGATCCGCAGTGTCCGCGAGCGCACAGGGAATGTCCGTTTTCGCACATATCGCTTCCAGGGTATTGCATGGCCCGTTTCGTCGGGCCGATACCGCCTTCCGTGACCGGGAATCGTTTCAAGCGGCGAGCGTATGATGCAGGGTGGTCCTCCACGCACTGGCAAAGACGGGATGAGAAAACGCGGAAAGAAAGGTCCGATGCAAGCGCTCGCTGAATCCGTTCGGTTGCAGGCGGAAGCGGATCGCCCGGCCGGCCAGGACCTGGTGTACGATCTGCGATCGAAAGACGGCGATGCCCGCGATTATTGCGCTGACGTGGGCCGGTTCTCCGATGAAGTACTGGGCGGAATCGAACTGCGCGCGGCCAAGGCGCTGGATGGCTACAGCCATCATGTGCAGGAGTTTCTGCGCGAGCTTCCGCGCAGCCGCGGCGAGTATGCCATCGAACTGCTGCTGTTGGGCCTGGCGCTGAGACGCTATGGGAGCACCGCCGAAAGCACGCCGCGCTGGGCGGTGGTGCTGACGCGCGAGCTCTTCTGGCTGCGCCGCAGCGCGACGTGGATACGAAGAGGCGCGAGACTGGCGCGGACGGCCATTACCCGGTTTGTCCTGGCGCCCCGGATTGGCCGCAAAACAGAGACCAGGCAGCTTTCATTGGACGGTCTGCCCCGCCTGATCGGGTGGCTCCAGGCCACGGGAGAGTTCGAGCAGGAGACGATGCGCCTCAACAACTGGCGAAGTTTTCTGCAAACGCTTCCCCGGAACGAGGCGGAATATTGGATCGAGACTGCGGCGGAGCTCTTCGACTGGTTCAAGAGCGAGGCAGACAAGGCATTGGGAGCCTACACGCGCGGAGTTTCGAGTTTTCTGGCCGGTGAACACCCGCAGCGCGGCTGCCGCGAAGACCAGATCTTCTGCGGCAAGGAGGCGGCCGTTTACCACCTGGATATGATCGCCGGCGAGATCATGAACCGGGGACTGCGCGAGGAGTTCGAGCGCACGCAGCGGCGCGCCGTCCTGGTGCCGACCTGCATGCGCGGCACACACGCAGCCACTTGCCGGGCGCATGGTTTCGGCCACGATATCACCTGTACCGGTTGCGATCCGTCTTGCACGGTAAGCCGCATTACGCGCCGGATGCGGGTCCTGGGCGCGACAGTCTACCTGATTCCGCATTTGAGGGGATTCAGCCAATGGCTGGAACGCAGGCAGCGCACGCCGGAGTTTGGCGTGACCGCCGCGGCCTGCCTGCTGAACATTCTGCCGGGCGGATTTGAGGTGCGGGCTAGCGGCATCGCCGCGCAGTGCGTACCCCTCGACTATCCGGGCTGCCAGAATCATTGGCACCGCAACGGACTCGCCACCAGCCTGAACGAAGAGCTGCTGGTCCAGATCGTCTCGTCGCGCGCGCGCGCCTGACCGGCTGGCCTCGACAGGCTGGTTGCCCGGCAGACTGCCTGAAACAGCCCCAGACTGTATCGACGTTGAGGAATGGATGGATTGGCCGAGATGCCGTTGCAAACAAAGTGAAGTGGCCGGCGCGACAGGCAAACCGCAGGTCCTTCGACTGCGCCTCTCGCGATGAAACTGCGAGAGGCTCCGCTCAGGATGACAGCTCTTTTATTTTTTCAATCATTTGTAACAGATTTATGCGTCGATACAGCCTAGTCTCCCGTGGTCGCGGCCGTCTGATCCTGCTCGCCGATGGCCGCACAGTCGATGGATAAGCAACTTCCCAGTTCGCCAAAGTCCTTCTCCCAGCGCGGGCGGTCGGCGTCGGTCAGCGAGGTGAGCGCGTAGGTTGAGGTACGCAGAATCTCGTACCAGATGTTCTGCGCCTGCCAGAGATTCAGCTCGAAGGGCAGTTCGACAAGAGTGCGGGCCAGGGTCAGCGCGCGGTCCAGCATCTCCAGCGAACCTGACGACATCTGCAGCTCGATCATGGCGCGCTTCATGCGCTGGTCGGCGATATAGGAGAGGGTCGCCGTCTCGAGAGGAACCTGGTCGGCCTTGGCCAGCGACAGGAAGGAGCGCATCTGGGCCAGATCGATGGTGTCGGCATCCAGGGCGCGGCGCAGTCCGGCGTTGACGGCAAAGCCCGCGGCCAGGGTCAGCGCGGGCGGCTTGGGCAGCCCCGCCTGCGAAAGATAGTGGAGCAGGCTGGCGTGGTCCTCATAGATGGTGGTCAACGAATTCTCGATGTCCCATAGGGTCGAGTTGAGGATGAGTTGCACGATGCGCCGCTGTTCGTCGGTAAATAGCGAGGTGAGCGAGTAGTCCACGCGCCCGTAGTAGCGGTCGAGCAGGCGGATCACCTCAGGAAAATAGGCGCGCTGCACGTGTTCGGCGGCCTGTCGCGCAAAGGCTTCGAACTCGGCTGCATCGGCCTCGCCATAAGCCCGTACGGCGGCGGTAATATTCTGATCGCCGAAGTGCAGAACGGCGTAGGAGAAGCTCTGCTGCCGGCCGGTAACGGTGCTGGCGATGTGAGCCCGGCCCAGCGCCAGGCGTCCCCGGCCGGAGGTGTAGATGTCGTAAGAGATGCGGCGGACGTGGTAACAGAAAAGGTCCGTCTCGTCGGCGAACGAGGAAAAGATGCTGCTGATGGCATAGTGCGCCGCCACCTGTTCCAGGCCCAGCTCCATGGTGGCCACGCACGCCTTGTAGATCTGGGCGCCATCGCCGGCGCTGGCCACGTTGGAGCGGGCCTCTGCCATGCGGGCCAGAAAGGCCGGTTCGAGCGGCGCTGCCTGATCGCCGAAAACCTGTTGCGCCAGTTGCAGCACCCGCGCTGCATAGGCAATCACCTGCACGGTCTCGATGCCTGAGATGTCGTCGAAGAACCAGCCGCAACTGGTGTACATCAGCTGGGCGTGGCGCTGCATCTCCATCAGCTCCAGGGCGCGCACGCGCTCCGGTTCGGAGAGGATGTGGCTCTCATGCGCGCGGAAGAAGCGCTCCATCGACTCCGCGCAGCGGTCGAGCACGATCTCGATGTAACCGTCGCGCGCGGCCCACACATCTTTGAAGAGCTTGCCGCCTTCCTGCTCGGTGAGCGGAGTCAGAGCGTCGCGCAACTCGTCCAGCGCGTGCCGCAGGGGCGCGCGCCAGGCTTGGTTGAAGCCCGGCTTGCCCGAGTTGCAGCCGCAGTTGGAGCGCCAGCGCTCGACGCCGTGCACGCAGCTCCACGAGGTGTTGTCCACGATTTCCGCTTCGTATTCGGGCGGAAAATGCTCCAGGAATTCGCTGTAGTTGGTCAGCTTGACGGTCTTGTCCTGCTCCAGCAGGCGCAGCGCATAGGCGAGCGCCATTTCGCCGTGCGCGTGATGGTGACCGTACGATTCGCCATCGGTGGCTACATGGACCAGTTGCGGCTCAAGGCCGTCTTTGAAGCCGGCTTTGAGCCGCGCGGCAAAGGCTTCGCCGGAGTTCAGCAGCCCCTCGAAGGCGATGGCGCGCGAAGTGGGTCCGTTATAGAAGAAGACGGCGATCGAGACGCCGGAGTCGAAGCGCGCCAGGTAGGGACGCGTGGTATCCACCGAGGCACCCGCGGTGTCGGTCCAGCCCGCGCCGTCCTTGAGCGAACGGATGCGCTTGCACTGGTGCGGCGCCAACAGCGTGAACTTGATGCCGTGCTGGGCCAGCAGCTCCAGCGATTCGCTGTCCGCCGCGGTCTCCGCCAGCCACATGCCCTCCGGCGGCGTGCCATAGTGCTGCTCATAGTCGGCAATGCCCCAGCGAATCTGCGTGATGCGGTCGTGCCGGCTGGCCAGGGGCAGAATGATGTGGTTGTACACCTGCGCCATGGCCGAGCTGTGCCCGCCGAAACTTTTGCGGCTGCGCCGCTCGCCGTCCAGGATCATGCGATAGGTGCGCGGCGCATTCTCCTTGAGCCAGCTCAACAGCGTGGGCCCGAAGTTAAAGCTGATGCGCGCGTAGTTGTTCACGATGCGCTGGATGAGGTTCTTGTTGTTGACGATGCGGGCCGCGCCGTTGGTGGCGTAGCACTCCGCGCAGATGCGCTCGTTCCAGTCGTGGTAGGGCGCCGCGCTGTCCTGCGTCTCCACCGTCTCCAGCCACGGGTTCTCGCGCGGCGGCTGGTAAAAGTGGCCATGAATGCAGACGAAACGCTTGCTAGAAGCCATGAGAATTCCCATCGCAAGCCGGAATTAGGGCGCCAAGCCGGCCGTCTTGTCCATTCCAGGCTCTCCCGCCACGCCTGTCGCGGTGGGCTTGGTCAGAATAAACCGTTTGAGCGTTGACTGGACATCTGCCCACGCAAACGGGACCCGTCTGACGACCCGTTACTCCTTGCTGGACCGGCCGGAGGGGGCTCCCGGCTTGGCCAGATCGCAGGCCCGCCACAGATACCAACTGGCCACCGAGCGGAAGGGCGCCCACTTCTTTCCTCTTTTCAGCAGCACTTCCGGCTTGGGCAGATCCGCGGCCTCGAGCGGGCGCGTCTTGGGAAGCTTTTGAAAGGTGAGCGCGAATCCCTTGCGCACGCCGTAGTCGGTCACAGGAAACACGTCTGGCCTTCCCATGCGGAAAATTAACAGCATTTCCACCGTCCACGGGCCGATGCCGCGCACCTGGGTGAGCCGCTCGAGGATTTCGGCGTCGGTCATTTTCTTGATGGCCGCGTGAGTGGGGACTGTTCCGTCGATTGTACGGGCGGCCAGGTCGCGCAGAGCCTTGATCTTGTTGCCGGAGACGCCAGCGGCGCGGAGCGGATCGTCGGGCGTGTCGAGCAGAAGCTGCGGCGCCGGATCGCCGCCAAAATACTCCCGCACCCGGCGATGGATGGTGGCCGCGGCCTTGCCGTGCAACTGCTGGTAGAGGATCGACTCCAGCAGGGATTCGAAGGGCGATTGCGAGCGATCGAGGCGCAAAGTAAACGGGCCGGCGCAGTCGATCAGCGCGGCGAGTTTGGCGTCACTCGCCTTCAAATGCTCGACCGCCTCAACCGGATCGAAGGGAAGTTTTGGGCTGCGGCCATTATGGATCATAGGCGAACAGTGTACCGCGCCGGGACTGGTGCGCGGCGGAGACCGCCCGGAAGCAAAGAGAACCTGCCCGACCGCGCTCCACGCTTGTAACATCTAGTGCAGGGACCGACGAGGAGCGCGAAAACCATGAAGATGCGTCCGGGAACACAAACGGGATTTCTGCTGTGCGGCAAGGAATGGAGCGAGGGCGAAACGCTGGAAGTGCGCTCTCCGTGGGATCAGGGACTGGTGGGCCGGGTGACCGTGGCCACGCGCGCCGACGCACGCCAGGCCGTGAACCACGCCGTGGCCAGCCTGCGCCGCACCCGCGCGCTGCCCCGCTGGAAGCGCCGCGAGATCCTGGAGGACGTGGCGGCCGCGCTGATCGAGCAGAAGGAGCGCTTCGCCCAGTTGATTGTGGCCGAGGCCGGCAAGCCGGTGCGCCTGGCGCGGGCCGAGGTGGATCGCGCGGTGCTCACCTTCAAGACCGCTGCCGAAGAGGCCGCGCGGCTGGGCGGCGAGAGCCTGCCCCTGGACCTGACCGAGGGCAACGAAAACCGCTGGGGGCTGGTGCAGCGCTTTCCGGTGGGGCCAGTGCTGGCTATTACTCCGTTCAACTTTCCGCTCAACCTGGTGGCGCACAAGGTGGCGCCGGCCATAGCCGCCGGCTGCCCGGTGATCCTGAAGCCCGCGCCGCAAACCCCCTTTACCGCGCTGGCTCTGGGCGAGGTGATTCTCAAGGCCGGTTGGCCGGGCGAAGCGCTGGCCGTGCTGCCGCTCAGCAACCTCGATACCGCCTGGCTGGCGGAAAAGGAAGACCGCATCAAGCTGGTCAGTTTTACCGGCTCAGCGAAGGTTGGCTGGGATCTGAAGGCCCACTCCAGCCGCAAGCGCGTACTGCTGGAGCTGGGCGGCAACGCGGCCCTGATCGTCCACGGCGACTGGCCGGACCTGGACGAAGCCGCCAGCCGCACCGCGCACGCGGCTTTTGGCTATGCGGGCCAGTCTTGCGTCAGCGTGCAACGGGTTTTTGTGGAACGCAGTATCTTTCAGACGTTTTTGTGGAAGGTCGTGGATCATACGGCCAAGCTGGTCACCGGCAACCCGTCCGACGAGGACACCGATGTGGGCCCGCTCATCCGGGCCAACCAGGCGGAACGCATCGAGGACTGGATCAAGGAGGCCGTGGAGGGCGGCGCCAAGCTGGTGGTCGGCGGCGAACGCCGCGGCTCCGTGGTCACGCCGGCCATCCTGACCGGAACCAGGCTGGGCATGAAGGTGCGCGACGAGGAGGTCTTCGGCCCGGTGGTGCTGATCGAGCCCTACGAGGACTTCGAGCAGGCGCTGGCCGACGTGAACCGGTCGAAATATGGCTTGCAGGCGGGCCTGCTGACCCGCGACGCCGGACGCATCCTCACTGCCTACCGCGAAATTGAGGTGGGCGCGCTGATCGTCGGCGACACCCCGAGCTGGCGCCTTGACACCATGCCCTTCGGCGGCGTCAAGGAATCCGGGCTGGGCCGCGAAGGCATCCGCGCGGCCATCGAAGAAATGACCGAGCCGCGCACGTTGGTGATGGCGGGAATCAGCTAGTCAAAACGGAGAGCCTCCGTTTGCCGCGCCAAGGCTCTCCCGCTTTTTTGCTTCTTTGGTCGGTCATCGGCCCGCGATGCGGGAGCGAGCCCCGCTCACTCCTCGCGGAGCAGCACCAGAGGATCGACCGACAGCGCGCGTTGCGCCGGAATCCAGGTAGCGACGAGTCCCAGCAGCAGCATCGCCAGAACGACGCCGGCCAATACCAGCGGATCGCGCGGCGTTGCCTGATAGACGATGAAGGCCAACACCCGGCTGGCCAGGATTCCCAGGAACAATCCCACCGCCGAGCCAAAGGCCAGCAATTTCAATGGCCGTCCCAATGCCGCCTGCAAGACTTCCCTGCGCTGCGCGCCGAGAGCGATGCGAATGCCCAGCTCCCGCAGGCGCCTGCTCACCGCGTAGGCCGCCATGCCAGAGATGCCGGTGATCGCCAGCATTGCGCCCAGCAAGCCCAGCACACCCAGCGAGACCGTGGCCATATGGGGCGCAAACAGAGTTCCGCCCATTTCCTCGGTCCAGGTCTTGATGTCGAAAGGCAGGCCGGCATCCAAATCCCGCAGAGTGCTCCGGATGGCCGCCGCCAGTTGCTGCGGGTCGCGCTGCGAGCGCACCACGAGAGTCGTCCAACTGGACGGGGTTTGCAGAAATGGGAGGAACATCGCAGGCTGCGACTCCTCGGTCAGGCTCAGATATTTCCCGTCTTCGACGATGCCCACCACTTGAATGCGCGCACCATTCCCCATCTTGTAGCATCTGCCGATCGCGTTGGGGACGGAGCCGAAGATTTTGCGCGCGAACTGCCGGTTGATGACTGCCACGCGGGTCGAGGTTTGGTCGTCCTGCCAACTGAGAGCCCTGCCCTGCAACAAGAGTGTCCCCGCCGCGCGGAAATAGTCGGGAGAAATGGTGTATAGCAGGGAACTGGCAGCGACGTTCGACGGACTCAGATCGGTGGTTTGGTCGGTAAATACATTCGCGGGCTCCACAGCCGTACTTAACGGCGGGTAATTGATCAGTCCTACCGACTGTACGCCGGAAATCGCCTCCACGGCCTCGATCATGCGCCTTTGTAGGATGGGCACCCGGTCGCCGCTGTAACCGGCCATGCTGAGGACGGTATTCACCAGCATGGTGTTGCGCGGTTCAAAGCCGAAATTGCCGTGCAGCGAGCGCAGGAGGCCACGCACGGCGACCAATGAAAAAGTGACCAGCATGGCACAGATCGCAATTTGCACCACCAGCAACAAATCACGGAGCGTAATTTGCCGCCTCACTCTGCCGGCCGATCCCGACTTGACGACTTCATAGGGATGGGTGCGGAGTATCTGCCTGACCGGGACAACGCCAAAGAGGAATCCACTGGCCAAAGACAACAGCAGGGCGACCAGATAGACATTTGCGTCCGGGTTGACCGGGACATGGATGCAGGAGAATTGGGGAACCGGTCGCCACGCGCTGAACTCGCGCAGCAGGACCACGCTGCCCAGGAGCCCGGCGGCGCCTCCGGCGAGCGAAATCAGTACGGCTTCGGTAAAGACCTGGCGCAGAATGCGCTTGCGGCTCGAGCCAAGCGCAAGCCGCAGAGCAACTTCGCGGGAGCGGTCGGCCGCGCGCGCGGCAAACAGGCTGCCGAGGTTGGCGCAGGCGGCCAACAGAATCAAACCCGCCAGGAACATCAATCCGGTAAGAAATGCCTTTGCCGGACGGCCGAGAAAGTCGCCGAGAAGGCCCGGACGCGTCAGGATGAAACTCATCTTGTCGTCGTCCTTGGGGTAACTCCTTTCGAGATCGGCGCCAATGGAGTTCAGATCGGCAACTGCCTGTGCCGGAGCGACACCCGCCTTCAAATGACCCAGGACCATCAGGATGCCGCGATGCGCGCGCAGGTCGAGGACATTCAACCCGTCCACCTGCTCCTGGTTGACCATCGGCGCCCAGAGATCGGGAGAGAAAAACAACAAGGTTCCCTGGAACTCGGGCGGCGCTACGCCGAGGATGGTGAAAGGATGCTTGTTCAGCTTCACGACGTGGCCCGCCACACCGAGGTCGTCTTGAAAATGGCTGTGCCAATAGGCATAGCTGAGCACGATATACGGCGCGCTGTTCGGCCCGTGCTCATCGGAACCGTGAAAGAAGCGGCCAAGATACGGCTGAATCCCCAGCGCGTCGAAGTAATTGCCGCTCGTTTCATAGGTCCAGACGCTGGATGGATCCTTGCCCGAGTCCAGGCCCGCCTGAGCCAAAGTAAAAGCTGCCAGGTTGTCGAAGCTGCGGTTGCGATCGCGCAGGTCGAGATAGTCGGGATACGACTCCCATGCAGACTTGTCGTTTCCGTGCTCGATTCCGAAGAGGCTCTTTGCCTGTGGCACATTCCGCGGGTTCAGGATGAGCGCATTCAGCACAGCAAAAACCACGGCGTTGGCGCCGATGGCCAGGGCCAGCGTGAGAACGGCGGCGATGGTGAATCCGGGAGACTTGCGCAGCGTGCGCAGGCTGAAGCGCAGATCCTGCAAGAGAGTCTCAATCAGATGGTTGCCGAGCGCTTCGTGACATTCCTCTTTGTACTTCTCGCGGCCGCCGAACTCGATGCGCGCGCGCCGCTCAGCCTGGGCGCGATCGAGGCCGGAGCGTTCCAGATCGTCGGCGCGGTGCTGGATGTGCGAGCGAAGTTCCTCCTCCATCTCGGCGTTGAACTGCGAGCGCCGAAGGAGAGCCGCCACGCGGAAACGAAGCCCGTCGAGGAGTTTCATGCTTCCTCCGGTTGCGGCGCGAGAGCGCAGGCGATGGCTCCGGCCAGCCGGTTCCAACTGTCTGTCTCTTCCTGCAGGCGCTTGCGGCCCGCGGCGGTGAGTTCGTAGAACTTGGCCTTGCGATTGTTTTCCGAGGTACCCCAACTCGCCTTGAGCAGTCCCTGGCGGACCAGGCGAAACAGGCCGGGATAGAGCGCGCCCTGTTCGATCAACAGAGCATTGCCGGAGATTTGCCCGATGCGCAACAGGATGCCGTAGCCATGCAGCGGGCCGAGCGAGACCGCCCTGAGGATGAGCAGATCGAGAGTGCCGGGAAGAAGCTGAGCTTGGTCGGTCACCATTCCTCCTAAGACGATTAGGAGACTAGCGCGAACTCTCCTAAGATGTCAAGGGGAAGCAAGCCGGGAATCGCAGATTCTGCGTCGCGCGTCCCGGCCGAGATTGCGCTGGGAGCTGCGACGGCTCTTGCCGCGGCGCAGCTCATCGATTGCTTGCTTCAGAGTAGATTGGTCTCGGGAGGGAAATCGGCAGGCAGACAAAAAAGCGCCCCCCGGTCACGCGTGCCTGGATGATGTCCAAGTCTTGCCAACCGGAGGGGCGAGGAGCCGCAATCACAAGAAAATGGGCTTGATAGCATTGCCTTTCGGCGGCGAATTCCTTCGCCTCGCAGGACCCTGCTCCCGGCACATCTTCTGGACCGAAAGCGAATATATTTGCTGGCTCCCCTCCGCGACAGGTTCCATCGGGTACCATTTCCTGGATATCCGGGTTAAATCTCTATCACAATTCGGTTTAATCCTGTATGGACAACGACATTTTCCGGACGTATGATACGCAATACTGTTGGTTTCATCCCTCAGTTCGCACTGCATTTGCCGCCCAGGGTCAACGGTTTCGAGCCTGATCCGATTGGGCCAATTTCGGCCCGAACGATGCTTCCGCCGTCCGCTGCCGGAACGTCCCAGCGTTGCTTGATGGCTTCAGGAGCATGCGCGCTGCAAAGGCGACAAAGCAGTTGGGCCCGGAACTGAATCGCATGGGAGGAGCTGGGAATGCCCTTGGACCCAAAGTCCGCGCACGAGATCGCGCAGCCGGATTCCATCCCTGAGACTGCCGCGATCCGGGAGCAGTTGGGCAGGCTGCTGGTGCATCCGCTTTTTGCCAACAGCAAGCGCTATCCGGCGTTGCTGGCGCACGTCGTCGAGCAGACCCTGCTGGGCAACGGGGCGGAGCTGAAGGAGCGAAGCATCGGGATCGAGGTCTTTGGCCGGTCCCCCAGCTATGACGCCAACGCCGATCCTGTGGTCCGCATCACGGCCGGCGAGGTGCGCAAGCGGCTGATGCAGTACTACTACGATGCGGCCCACGACGGGGAACCTGTGATCGAACTGCCCACCGGCTCCTACGTTCCCTTCTTCCGCACGCCAGAACGTCCGGTAGAGCCCGCGCCAACCGTGGCGCCCGAGCTGCCCGCCCAGTCCTCCGCATCTGTGCCCGCTGCGGCGCTGGCCCGCTCTGCCCCGGCTCTTCGCTGGCTGCTTTTGGGGGCTCTCGTGGTCCTGGCCGGCGCTGCCGGCCTTGGCATCGGGTATGGCTACCGCGGTTACCGCGACTATCAGCCGCCCAGCTCCATCGACCGCTTTTGGGCGCCCATCACCGCCGGAAACACTACAGCCACCTACTGTCTGGGCGAGCCGGCCAAGAACCTGGATGCCGGTTCGATCAACTCCCTGGAGGCGCCCGCGTCCAGCTCCAATCCGGAGCCGCTTTACTTCCGCCTGCACTACTCCGGCCTATTCGCGCTGGCGGATGTCATCACGCTGACCCACACTTCGGCCGCCCTGGAGACCCGTCACAAATCCCTCCGCGTGCTTCCTGCCTCCGGCGCCAGTTTTGTCCAGCTCCGCGAGGGCCCCATCGTGCTTATTGGCGCCTTCGACAATATCTGGACGCTGCGCGTGACACAGAAGCTGCGCTTTGGATTTGAATCCAAGAATGGCGTTGCCCTGATCGTCGACCGTAAAAGTCCTACGCAGACCAGCTGGGCAACCGCCTGGGACCTGCCCTATGAGAAACTTTCGCGCGACTACGCGATCGTGGCCCGCATCCGCGACAACATTACCGGGCAGCCGGTAATTATCGCCGCCGGCATCTCGGAAGAGGGCACGGAGGCCGCCGGCGAGATTCTCTATAACCCCGTCTATCTCGACTCGCTGATCGCAAAGCTGCCGGCCAACTGGGAGCAGTTGAATATGGAAGCGGTCATCGAGACGCAAGTGATCGAGGGCCACCCTGGCCCGCCGGGCATTCTCGCCGTTGAAACCTGGTAGAAAGGCTCCGGACCCTGAGATGCGAATTCATCGTAAGCCTTCAGGACAAGGGACAACTTCCGGCTGGGTTTTTGAAATAAATAGAAAGATAAGTCAGCCGGCAGGCCTATGCGCGCGCATCCACCTCGCCGTTTACGGAGAAATGTGTTTTGCGGGCGCACACCGCCCATAGGAACACAACTCCAGTGCCGCCGCACGGCGACGACTTGTCATCGCCAATCCGCCGAGACAGCTGGATTCACTCCACTCACGACAGACTCATCTCCCTGCAAGACATCCGCGGCGCGTAACCGGGCCACCTTCGGCGCCTGGGAATGAGATGAAGTCTTTCCGTCGATGTTTCGTGTTAGGCTTTGGCCTTTTGTGCGGCCCAGCGCTTGCGTTGCGCATCCGCAATCCGCTTGCGCGCTTCGGGGCTCAGCACGCGGGTCTTCTTGGCCTTGGCTTTGGCCGGTGCTTTCTTTGTTTTGCGTTCGGTAGCCTTGATGACGACTTTGCCGGTGTTGGCCAGCAGGGAGCGAACCTGCGTGAGCCTTGCGATTTCCGAGTCAATCAGAGAAAGGATGGAGTCGATAGCCATAAGTCAAGCATAGCTCAGAAATCCACATGCGCACAATTTCGGTGGATATTTCGCTTACTTACGGGTGTGGACTCCCCAGTCCTTTCATTCCGGCTTGCCGACGGTTTTCTCCTTATATGCTTTTTGCAGGACGAAGAATGCCTGCTTTTTCTCGCCCTGCTCGGAGATAAGTCCCTTGCGGTTGAAGCCATCCTGAATGCCTGCCAGGACGCGGGTCGGCGAGCGGAAATCCATGAGAATCCACGGGCTCATTCCTCTGAGTTGCGGAATGCGGTTGAGCATTCCCAGTTGGTGGCGATAGATATTGGCTTGATATTCCTCGGTCCAGCGATCGAGGTCTCCGCCGTGCAGGCCAGCTTTTGCGCCGCCGCCAAGCTCGCTCATAATCATGGGTTTCTGGTACTCGATGCGCCACTCCGTGGTGTCGGCGCTCTCCGGCCGCTGCTCATACCAACCTACATATTCGTTCACGCCGATTACATCCAGTGTTTTGCCCAGCGGATCGTCGACGATCTTGGTATGTCCGTCGGCGTGCGTCAGCAGCGCCGCGGTAATCAGCCGCGTGGGATCGAGTTCGCGCGCACGTGCGGCCAGGGTTTCAATAAACAGGGTCCGCGCCTCGTTGTTGGGCGTTTCGTTGGCCATCGACCAAAGAATGATTGCAGCGTGGTTGCGCGAGGTGCCTATCTCCTCGTCCAACTCCTGCCGGGCCTGATTCAGCACCTTGGGGTTCTCGAACTGGATGGCCCAGTAGACCGGATTCTCCGACCACACCAGCAGCCCCATCCTGTCGGCCGCGCGCAGCATGGACTCGTCGTGAGGATAGTGCGCCAGGCGGACAAAATTGGCTCCCAGCTCCTGAGCCCATCCCAACAGCGTCTCGGCGTCCTTGTCAGAGTAAGCCCGGCCGGTGCGGTAGGGCGCCTCGGCATGGATGCAGATACCGCGCAGAAAGATGGGCTTGCCATTCAGCAGTATCTCGGTTCCGCGCGTCTCGATGGTGCGGAAGCCGATCAGGTCGTCGATTGCATCCTGGCCCGCGCTCACCTTCACCGTATAAAGCTTCGGCGTCTCCGGCGACCAGCGCTCCAATCCTTTCACTTCGAGGCGAAGCGCCGCGCGTCCTTCCTCGCCCAAGGCCGCTGAGGTCTTTGCGGCTAACTCGGGAATCTCTACCTCGACCTTTGCGCCCGGCTGGCCGCCTTCCACGTGCACCCAGCCCTCGATGACGTTGCCTTCCCCGCGGCTCAGGTGCAGATCGTATTGGTCGATGAAAGCCTCGGGAACCTCGATGAGCGAGACCGAGCGCGTGAGGCCGCCATAGTTCCACCAATCGGTCTTGAGCGTTGGAACGCCGTCTTCGTGGCGCGTGTTATCCACCGCGGCCACCACAAAGTTCGCGCCCGGATGAATCGCGGCCGTTACATCGCAGTTGAAGCTGGTAAACCCGCCCTCGTGCTCGCAGACCTTTTGCCCATTGACCCAGAACAACGAGCGATAGTTGGCCGCGCCGATGTGGAGAAAGATGCGCGTGTGCTCTTTGGGTTGATAGTTGAAGTCGCGCTCGTACCAGATCGGTCCCTCATAGTAGAGGAGCGACTCGCGCTGCGTATTCCAGTCGCCCGGCACCTTCAGCGTAGGCGACTTGGAAAAGTCGTATTCGGTCGGCCTCGTGTCGCCGGGCTGCGCCTTCTGGTTGCGGAAGAAGCCGAAGTACCCGGAAGAGTACGGATCGACGATGGTGCTCCAGTCGCCGTCGAGCGAGGTCGCCGGCCGGCGGTCGGCTCCGGTGATCACAATCGGCGCGGAGACAGGCGCGGGCGCGGCCCAGGCGGCAGCCGGGACGATCAATATGGGCATAAGTACGGCAACGCAGGCAGACAGACCAACAAACGGATGCTTCATTCCAGACCCTCGAGAATTTGCAGTTGGATAGGAGTCAGGGCCGCATTTCATTGCACAAATGCGGCTACTTTGAGTGGACTGACCATCTTATCGCCCGGCAGGAGGGGCTGTACATTGCATCTGCGCCGCGTGATACCGGCACATAAGACAAAAGGGAACAAGGCCTGGCGGCCTGTTCCCTTTTGTCGTCTGAATCTGCCTCGTTTCTCTTGGGTCTCGTTTCTGCCGGGCTTACATTCCCAGGTACTCCACGTGCACATAGGTGCCGAGGCGCACGTTATAGGCCAGGTACCAGCCGTCGTGGTCCGGGTCCTCGTAGATCACGATCTGGTCGGAGTCCCACAGCCAGCCATCGCAGAAAGCAACATCGAAGGGCGCCACATCCCAGTACCAGTTGTTGAACCAGAAGCGGCCGGGACCACCGCCGCCAAGATGCCACACATGCCCGCGGCCAAAGCCGCCGGTAAAGCGGCCATGAGCAAAGGGCTGGTCGAGATGATAGCTCGCGTCGTCGCGGCCGGTGTCGTGGCCGACCCACTTGTTTCCGTCCACGTGGGGAACGTTCGGGTGGCCGTCCTTGTCGCTATAGTTGCGATTCGGCTCGACCGCATGGGGTGTGCCCGTGGTCGCCTTGGGCCCGCTTCTGGGAGGCGCCTGACGGGTTCCACCGCCCGTGGAACGGGCTCCCGCTTCGTGATGCTGGGCGAACGCTGGAACGGAAAGAACAAGCAAAGTGGCCAATGCGAGCTGAATGAACTTCATCGTCTCCTCCGGATGCCCTCAGGGAGAACAGCCATTCCCGGCCGCTCTTTTTCCCCTTGGCGGGTTATCATCAACTACTTTAGATGCAACCCGCTACGCGCAAGCAAGTTGCGGCGCGATGAATTCCTCCTCGAAATTGTGCGGCCTTGCTGTTGCGGCAAAGGCAAAATTCACAGCCGTCGAAATCGCGCAGAAACAGGAAGGGGACAGGCGAAAGCCCATCCCCTTCGACGCTTGCAGCTTCCAGGCGAATCTAAGCCCCGACGGCCACGGGCGTGCGCTTCCAGGCATAGAGGGGGAAGCGGTTGGCCAGCTCGGCCACTTCGCCGCGAATCCGCTCCAGAGCCGCATCGTCGTTCCGCACGTCCAGCGCCTTCGCGATCCAGGCTCCGATGAGCCGCATCTCCGGCTCCTTCATGCCGCGGGTGGTCAGCGCGGGCGTGCCCACGCGAATGCCCGAAGCCTTGAGCGGCGGATTGACATCGTAGGGAATCGTGTTCTTGTTTACGGTGATGCCGGCCTTGCCCAACGCCAGCTCAGCCTCAGAGCCGAGAATGCCCTTCTGGAAGACATCCACCAGCATCAGGTGGTTGTCGGTGCCGCCGGAGACGATGCGGAAACCTGCCTCCTGCAACACCGCGGCCAGCACCTTGGCATTGGCCACGATCTGCGCCGCATAGGTCTTGAATTCCGGACGCAGCGCCTCGCCAAAGGCCACTGCCTTGGCTGCCACGATATGCACCAGCGGACCGCCCTGCTGGCCGGGAAAGACTGCTTTGTCCAAGGCCGTGGCCAGTTCCTGCCCGCAGAGAATCAAGCCCGAACGCGGCCCGCGCAGCGTCTTGTGCGTGGTGGTGGTGGTGATGTGCGCGTGAGGCACGGGCGAAGGATGCACGCCGCCCGCCACCAGGCCGGCGATATGCGCCATGTCGAAGATATAGACCGCGCCCACCTTGTCGGCGATCTGCCTCATGCGGGCAAAATCCCAGAGCCGGGGATAAGCGCTGCCGCCGCCGATGATCGCCTTGGGCTTTTCGCGCTCGGCAACCGCCTCCAGCTCGTCGTAATCGATCAGCTCGGTGTCGTGGCGCACGTGGTAGAAGGTGGGCCGGTAGAGCTTGCCGCTGAAGCTCAACTTGTGCCCGTGGGTCAGGTGGCCGCCGTGCGACAAATCCAGGCCCAGAATGGTGTCGCCGACCTGTAAAACCGCCGCATAGGCCGAAGCGTTGGCCTGGGAGCCGGAGTGGGGCTGCACATTCACGTGCTCGGCGCCGAAGATCTGCTTGGCCCGGTCGCGCGCCAGGTTCTCCACCACGTCGGCATACTCGCAGCCGCCGTAGTAGCGCCGCCCAGGATAGCCCTCGGCGTATTTGTTGGTGAAGATCGAGCCGGCCGCCTCCAATACGGCCTCGGAGACAAAGTTCTCGCTGGCAATCATCTCCAGCCCTTCGTGCTGGCGGAGGGTTTCGTGGTCGAGAGCGGCAGCCACTTCGGGGTCGGCCTGGGCAAGGGAGAGAGACATGCGATCGGTCATACGAGAATTTTAGACCCATAGCGGGCTCCGTTGACAGGCGGAAGCAAAGGCGAAGTCTCTGGTTTGGGACTCAGAAAGAGGCCCGAGGGCGGGTTCTGCCGACAATGAGCCTCCTGCATTGCCGATATATATGGACAGTCTGGAATAGGCAATCTTTTCGCTCGCCGATCGAGGTCCTATGAGAACCCCATGGAATCAACTTGTGCTGACGGCGATCTTTGCCGCCGCGCTTTCCCCCACTCTTGCGCAAACGGCGACTCCTCAGAGCGCAAACCCGGGAGCGGCGCTGCTGGCAAGGGCCAACTCCGGCGACCCCGCCGCTCAACTGCAGACCGGAGATATTTTCGCGGCCGGCAACGGGCAGGCGCGCAGCGCCAGGCAGTTGACTGAGGACTACAGGCAGGCAGCGGTCTGGTACCGGAAGGCCGCCGACCAGGGTTCTGTGGCAGGCGAAATCCGGCTGGCAGCTCTCTATCGCGACGGCAGGGGCGTGGCACGCGACATGGAGCAGGCAGCGGCGTTGTATCGCAGGGCCGCCGAACGGGGCGACGCAGACGCGCAAGCTACTCTCGGCGTGCTGTACTCCATGGGTCAGGGCGTTCCCAAAAGCGATGTGGAAGCCTACTACTGGCTGGATCTGGCCGCCGCGGCGAAGGGGCCGAATCAGCAGAAGTACGCCGCCAATCGCCAGATGATTGGCGCCCACATCACCGCCGGCGAGCTTGAAGCCGTCGAAGACCGGGTAGCCGAGTGGCTAGCCGCACATCCGCGGGCGAATGGGGCCGAGTGATCCTCAGGTCCAAATCCCTTGTACAGAACTCATCAATGAGGGCGAAGATTTCCCGCTGAGCGGTCCCCGATGCGTTGCCTGACCCGTTGCCTGCGATTTTCCTGTTGACATTCTACCTATGCAGTCGCATCGTATAGGTAGAAAGACAACAGGAGACGGCGATGGGTGGAGACAAATCGGACGTGCTGCAAGGCACGCTGGACCTGATGGTCCTGAAAACCCTCGAGGCCATGGGGCCGCTGCACGGCTACGGCATTGCGCGGCGGATCGAGCAGGTGAGCGGCAACGTGCTGAGCCTGAATCAGGGAACCATCTATCCGGCGCTGCTGCGCCTGGAGCAGCGCGGCTGGGTCAAGTCGGAGTGGGGCGCCTCGGAAACCAATCGCCGCGCCAAGTTTTATTCCCTCAGCCTGATCGGCCGGAAGCAGATCGAAGAGGAAACCGAAAACTGGGAGCGGGTTGCCGCAACCATGTCGCGCTTTCTGGCACCTTCCAATTAGGAGGCCGAGATGAATCAGCTACGTATTCTGCTCAGCCGCTGCGGTGCCTTCTTCCGCGGACAAAGGCTGGACGAAGATCTCGACGAAGAACTACGCACGCACATCGACTTTGCCGTCGAAGAAAACCTCAAGCGCGGGATGTCCCCGGAAGTGGCGCGCACAACGGCGCTGCGGGAGTTTGGCGGTGTGACGCAGACCAAGGAGGCCTACCGGATGCAGCGGGGACTTCCGCTTGTCGAAACGCTGCTTCGCGACGTGCGCTATGCGCTGCGCCAACTGCGCAAGTCGCCGGGATTCGCAGTTACGGTCCTCCTCACGCTGGTGCTTGGCGCCGGCGCAGTGACCGCGGTCTTCAGCGTGGTGGATGGCGTGTTGTTGAAGCCCTTTGCCTTCCGCGACCCCGGCCAAGTGGTGGTGTGGCGCGAGAGCATTCGCGAGATCGAGCATGAGACGCCGCTGCTGCCCGACAACTACCGCCATTATCTGAACCTGAAAGCCCGCGCGCACTCGATTCAGGATGCGGCCATTCTTCAGACCTCGAGCTTCAGCGTGTCGGACGGCGTGGATCACCCGCAGTTGGCCGACGGCCTGGCCGTCTCTCCGAACTTCTTTTCCCTGCTGGGAGTGACGCCGTTCCTGGGCCGCGCCTTCGCGCCGGAGGAGGCGCAGCGCGGCAGAGATAAAGAGGTCATTCTCACCTGGGGAGCGTGGCAGCGCCTCTTTCACGGCAGCCCCACTGTTCTCGGGGCGACTCTGCGGGTGGGCGGCGAACCGCAGACCGTCGTGGGCGTACTCCCCAAGTGGTTTCGCTTTCCGGTGATGTCCGTCATGGCCGGCGAAGCCACTTCGGGGTCGACGGAACGCTATGAGATCTTCAAGCCTCTGGTGCCGATGCCCGATGAATTGACGGCCAACGATGCCGAGTTCAACTATGTCGTCGTGGCCCGGTTGCAACCCGGTGTCTCGATCCGGCAGGCACAAAGCGAGCTGGACGGAATCGAGAAGGCGACGGCCGCCGCGGATGGCCTGGCGATTCATCTCGGCGTCGTCGTGGAGCCCTTCGCGCAAGAGATTACCGGCGAGATCGGCAGACCTCTCTGGCTTCTGTTCGCCGCGGTCCTGGGCGTACTGCTCATGGCCTGCGTGAATCTGGCCAATCTGCAGATCGCCCGCGGCGTGGCGCGCGAGCACGAGACGGCTCTCCGTTCAGCCCTGGGCGCGGGACGGGCGCGGCTGTTGCAAGGGGTTCTGGTGGAGAACCTGATTCTGGGAGCAGCCGGCGGGCTGGGCGCCATTGGCTTTGCCTTTCTAGCCGAGAAGCTGCTTACCCTGTCGGCGGCCAACCTGCCCCGGCTCAATGAGGTTCACCTGAGCATCCCGATGCTCTGCTTCGCGCTCGGCCTCTCGCTCGCCACTTCGCTGGGATTTGGCATGGTTCCCGCGCTTCGGTCTCTGCGCGTGATGCCGCAGAGCGCGCTGCAATCCAGTTCCACGCGGCTTTCCGGCAACCGGCAGGCGGCGCGCTCGCGCAGGCTGCTCGTCGCCGTCGAGATTGCGTGCAGCGTTACGCTGCTCATCGTAACCGCGCTCATTTCGCGGAGCTTTTCGCATCTGCTCACCCAGGATCGCCACTTCAGCGCGCAACAGGTCGTACTGGCGAATGCCGATTTGAGCGCCTCGAAATATACCAACGGCGGCGCGATTCCGGACGACCCTGGAGTCGACCGCGCCAGCCTGGCGCGCGACGCGATGATCGACCGGGCGCTGGACCGTTTGCGCGCCCTGCCCGGCGTGCAGTCCGCCGCAGTGACCAGCGTAATGCCGCTGACCGGCGACATGAGCGTCGATGGCGTCGTCCGGCTGGACCATCCCGTCCCGCAAGGTCAGGTACCGATGGCCAATCGTCGCTTCACCAGCCCCGGATACTTCGACGCGATGGGAATCTCCCTTCTGGCCGGGCGCGACTTCGACCAGCGCGACCGGGAGAATCCCCGCGTCGTGATCCTCTCCGACGCGACCGCCAAAGCCGCATTTCCCGGCGAGAATCCCCTGGGCCACACGATTCGGCACTGGGGACGCATTTATACGGTCGTAGGCATTGCCGCCGACGCCCGCATCAACGACCTGAAACGCGACGCTCCCGTCTTCTACCTGCCTTATTGGGACTATCCTCCTCCCTCTCCCGTGTTTCTGGTGCGCAGCTCGCAGAGCATTCAAAGTCTGGGTCCAGAGATGCGCCGGATTCTCTGGAGCGTCGATCCCGAGATTTCGATTCCGACGGTTGTTTCCATGGACGCCCAGGTCGCTGAATCGATCGCCACTGAGAGGTTTCAGACTGTGATTCTCTCCTGTTTTGGAGGCGCGGCTTTGCTGATTGCCGTGCTCGGCATCTACGGGGTCCTCGCCTACTCCGTCTCGCTACGCACCCAGGAATTTGGCATCCGCATGGCCCTTGGATCGAACCGGGCCCGACTTGCGCGTCTGGTCCTGCTCGATGCTTCTTCTCCCATGCTGGGCGGGATGGTGCTGGGACTGCTTGGAGCGGCAGTGGTGGCGCGCTGGATAAGGAGCCTGCTTTATGAGACCAGCGCCGCCGATCCCTGGGCGATCGGTTTGAGCCTGGCGGTTCTGCTGCTAGCTGCCCTGCTGGCTTCGCTCGTTCCGGTGCGGAATGCAACCTCCATCGATCCCATGCGCGCGCTGCGAACGGAGTAGACGCCGGCAATTTGCCGCGCCCCGCTCCGTCGCACGCTCGCATTGCTCGAAAAAGAAGAATTCGACGCTACGTTTCGTTCTTTCTGTCCGCTACACTTGCCTGGATGCGAACCACCCGGTCTCATCCGCTGCGTCCGTTGGTTGCTCTTTCCGGCTGCCTGTTTGCGGCGGGGCTGGCCGTGATTGCGGTTCAGGCGCAACCCTTTGCCGTCACCCTCACGCCCGCGATGGTTGAGGCGGGCTCACCGGAGTTGTTTCGGGTGGTGACCGGCGAGGCCAAGAGCGTCGAAGGCGAGTGGCTGGGGCGCAAGTTCCAGTTCTTTCGCGGCCGCGATCGCCGGGCTTGGTTTGCGCTGGCCGGGGTGGACGTGGAGACGCCGGTTGGGCCTTCCACGCTTCGGATCCATGTCGAGCTTGCCCAGAGCCGCGCGCGCGATCTCAGCCGGGCGGTTCAGATTCGTCCGGCTCACTACCGGACCCGTTCACTCACCGTCGCGCCCGAATTTGTCGAACCCGGCCCGGACGCTTTGAAACGAATCGAGGCGGAGGATCAGCTGAAGAAAAATGTCTTCGGCGAGAGCACCGCGGAGCCCCTGTGGACAGGAAGTTTTCGCGCGCCGGTCACAGCGCCGCCGACCGACAGCTTCGGCACCCGCCGCATCTTGAACGGCAAGCTGGCCAGCATTCACAAGGGGATGGATTTTCGCGCCCGGGAGGGAACGCCGGTGAGGGCGGGCAATGGCGGGGTGGTGGTGCTGGCCCGGCCGCTCTACTACGAGGGGAACTGCGTAATCATCGACCACGGGCTCGGGCTCTTCACGCTCTACCTGCACCTGAGCCGGATCGACGTGCGCGAAGGCCAGCGAGTCGCTCTGGGCGAGCGGCTGGGCCTGAGCGGCGCCACCGGCCGCGTTACCGGACCGCACCTGCACTGGGCCGTCCGCTGGCAGGGCGCCTATCTCGACCCCGCCAAGCTGTTGCGGCTGAACCTGAGCGCGGTGCGCTAGCGCGAGACGGCTTCTTCTTCCACCTCTGGCGCGGTGACGGCCGCCACGCTCCCGGCGGAGGCCTTCTCTTCGCGCAGCGCCTTGTACGCCCGGTAGACGAAGGAGCTTATGTACCATCCATCGATGAATTTGTAGGGCGTTTCGCCGGTGGTGTAGTGGCCGCAGGGCAGCACTTTGACCTCGAAGTTGAGGCCGATGCGCTTGAAGGCTTCCACCACCTTGAGCGAGTACTCCTTGGGAAAGGTCAGGTCGTAGTCGGCGTAGATCATCAGCACCTGTTTGTCCGGTCCGCCGGATTCCGGGCTGACGATCTTGTCGTAGTAGCAGCAAGGGCTGACGGCCGACCACAATTCCCGCACGCGGTCCTGGGTGAGCCCGGCCTCTTCCAGCGCCTGCTTGACGTGCCGTGTGCTCTGGCCCGCCCAGGTCACATCGCCGAAGGCTGTCGACGCGTGGTTGAAGGCGTTCACCCGGATGCGCTTGTCGTGCGTCGAGGCCAGGAAGGTGTAGCACGAGCCCAGGCTGGTTCCTAGAACGCCGAAATGCTCGTAGCCCTGCTCCTCGAGCCAGTCAACGCAGCAGCGGATATCGACCACCGCCTGGCGGCAGGCCGAGAGCGTCCGCCCGATGTTGGCGCTGACGGCGTAATCCGAGCGCTCCAGTTCGGAGGGCCGGCGAATGTCGTGGTAGGGCATGGAGAGGCGCAGCGCCGAGATGCCCATGCGGTTAAAGATGGCGCAGAGGGAATTGTGGCTGAAACCGTCGCCATTCCATTGCGGCAGTACCACAATGGCCTGCTTGGGCCGCTTGGGGTCCTTGTGCGCCGGCGCCGGGAACCAGCGGGCATTCACCTGGTCGTTCTCGGGATAAGGCGTCCGCTCCGGCGAGGTGAAGCGCAGATATTGAGCCTTCCGGATCTTGCCCTCGGCGGCCTTCTGCTTGATAGCGGCTGCCTTCGCAAGTGTTTCCGGCCGGACGTTGGTCGGATACAGTTGCGGATACCGCTCTTCCAGACGGAAGTCCGTGGGCCGCTCGTAGCCGAAATACTGGTCGCTGTGACGGATGAGGAGCTGGTTGATGCGAACCATGGCCGCCTCGGCCGCCGCATCGTCGTGCTCGACCTCGGGGCCCGGCACGGCATCGGCAAAACCGTGGGCCTCAAGAAAGGGCGTAATCCATTCGAAGCCCCACTCCAGCGGGCGCACTACGCGGTTTTCGTCGCGCGTGGTCAGGTCCGTCTCCCACCGGTACATCCAGCGTGCGTATCTGTCTTTAAGCATGTCTATCGTTCAATTTTATCAGCGCGGGACGGGCGACAGAGCGAACCAGATCATGCCCTAGTCCGCGGCGGTCTACAGAGGCCATACTTCATGGCTGCTCATGCTTTTGCCTGCGCCGCCCGCTTCAGGGCGATATACTCCGCCGCCAGCCATCTCAGGCTCAGCAGCGTAATCAGAGCGATGACGGCCTGCGAAATGACGCAGTAGAGACACCACACCTGCAAGGCGAATTCTTCGATGAACGTGAGGCGAAGGGCAAAACCGAGTCCGACCAGGGCGGCCAAAAACAGCAGGAAGCGCTGCCGCGCCAGCGCCAGGCCAGCCAGCGCCAGATAGCCGGCGATGCCGATTGCCGCCACTGGAATGTGCTCGATCTCGGCGAACGGGCTGTGGTTCACGATGCCGCAGTCCCACTTCTCGTTGATAGAACAGGGCTGGGTGTCGGTGCAGTAGTGCACATGCAGAGCCAGCGCGGAAACCACCACGCCGGCCAGGGCCAGGACGGCAATCAGATATCTCATCGTCGTGTCCGATGCTACCAGAACGGCCCGCGCAGGCTACCATAAGCGCATGGATCAGCCCGCACACAGGAGCCGGCGCGTTGCCTTCTTCGGAGGCAGTTTCGACCCGCCCCATCTGGGCCATTTGGCCGTGGCGCGCGCGGCGCGGGCTGCCCTCGGGCTCAATGCAGTGCTCTTCGCTCCGGTGGGCGCACAGCCGCTCAAGCCGCACGGATCGTCCGCCAGCTTCGCCGACCGCCTGGCGATGACGCAACTGGCCATCGCCGGCGAGCCGGGCTTCACAATTTCCTTTGCCGATGCGCCGCGGCCCTCCGGTGCGCCCAATTACACGCTCGAGACGCTGCTCGGCCTGAGGGCCGCGCTGCCCGCCGATGGTCAGCTTTTTTGCCTGATGGGCGCCGACTCGTTTTTCTCGCTGCGCGGCTGGCATCGCGCCGCGGAGATTCCTTTTGTGGCGCCTTTGATCGTCGCCTCCCGGCCTGGACAGCAACTGGAGGGCTTGAGAGTGGCGCTGCCGCAGGGGTTGGCCATCGAATCGGCGCCAGGCGCCGGCGAAACCGGCTCTGAAGTTGAGCTTCTCTCGTACCAACTGCGCAATCCCGCCGGCGCCGTGACGCCTTTTTTTCTGCTTCCGGGGCTGAATGTGGACGTCAGCGCCACGGAGATCCGGGAGCAAGTTCGTTCGGCCTCGGGGAGCGAAACGGCGGTTCATGAGGTGCTGCCCGTTGCCGTTTCCTGTTACATCAGGTCTCACGGCCTCTATCGATAGCTTGCTCCTGTCCATGGCAGGGGCTACGATTAAGGTTGGAGAGTATTCCCACCGAATGACACCCACGCACGAACGCCAGCAAATCCGCATCCTCGTTCAGGCCGCCGCCGCGGTCTGTGAAGACAAAAAGGGCGAAGACACCCGCATTCTGGAGCTCGATCCCATCGACGCCGGGCTGTCCGACTTCTTTCTGGTCACCTCGGCCAGCAATGACCGCCAGGCCATCGCCATTGCCGACGAGATCGAACACAAGCTCAAGAAGGAGTTCGGCGTTTACCCCAACTCCGTCGAGGGCCGCCGCCAGGGCGAGTGGATTCTGCTCGACTACGTGGATTTTGTGGTCCACGTCTTCCTCACCGAACGGCGCGCGTTCTACGACATCGAGAGGCTGCGCAAGTCTGCCCGGCCGCTCACCCCGGCCGAGTTCGAGGCGGAGTTGAAGGCCGCGCTGGCCGCCAAAACGCTGGCCGCACGCAAGAAAGCCTCGGCAAAGCCCAAGCCCGCCGCGGCAAAGGCTGCGCCGACCGCGAAAAAGGCAGCAAAGAAGACAGCGAAGAGGCCTGCCGCAAAGAAGGCGGTCACAAAAACTCCAGCAAAAAAAGCTCCGGCTAAGAAGGCTGTCGCAAAAAAGACGGCTGCTAAGAAGGCCCCGGCAAAGAAGTAGCTGCGAGCGGCGGCTCCATAGCGTCTTCGGAAATGCCGCAAAGCAAGTTTGAGCGCCTGGTTCACTCAGTGGACCAGGCGTTTTTTGCGTCTGCGGAGTCGCGGCCTGCGGTATTTGACGGGGAAAAGAAAAGGGGGACCTGAAATCTCAGGTCCCCCGGAGTGCTCCAGATTGGCTTTGCTTAGAAGGTGAAGTGAAGAGCCAGACGGACGTTCCGGCCGACCTGATAGAGATAGGGCTTACCGTACTCGCTGTTCACTGTCAGCGGTCCGCCGTTGTTGCTGAATGCCGCATTCATCAGGCCCTTGTAGTCGTACTTCTGCATGTACGATGCATAGGCGACCGGACCGTCCGCGATGTAGCAATTCGTGCCCCAGCCGGCGGTTGGGTAATTGGTTGCGTTGTATGTGCCGCACCCGGCGCTTTGCGGGACGACGAAGTTGACGGCGTAGTTGGAGTCGATCTGCTGACCCTCAGAAACCACGGCGTGTTGGTTCAGGACGTTGGTGAAGGTTGCATCGAAGCTGAGCGCCTTCGACTCTGTGAGCTTGACGGACTGGCGAATGTTGAAGTCCGTGTCGGTGTACCACGGCGTGCGCTTGGTGTAGGGATCGCTCACCGTGATGGCGCCCGTGGCTGCATTCTGCGTTACGTCGATCCACTTGCCACGATCCACGATGTCGGTCGGGAACGCGCCAGGGAAGGCCGTGCCCACGTCCAGGTAGCTAGTCAGCGGGCTGCCGCTGTAGGCGAACTGGAAGACACCGAAGTCGGTGGCAAACTTCCTCAGCCACGGCAGATCATAGTATGCCTGGCCCTTGAGCGCGTTGGGGCGATCGGTGGGCAGAAGCCCGCTCGAAGAACCGCCGTTTGCGTTCCAGGAGAAGTACGGCTCGTCGAAGGAACGGCTGTTGTTCGGGGCATTGCGGCCGCCGCCGCCGTCTGCCACGTCGGTGCTGGTCAGGCCGGTGTAGTTGCCGCGGAAGTTGCTCCACGTGTAGCTGAAGGTGCCGGCCCAGTGATTGGTGGGCGCCTTGGTGATGCGGAATTCCACTCCGTCATAGCTGCGGGCGGCGGGAATGGTTTGCTGCGGCGGGCAGCCCAACGAGCAATCCGGCGCAGAACCGTACAAGAAGTTATAGAAGCCATTGAACGTCTTGTTGACGCCCTGGCCGGGGTTCACGATGACGAAGGTTTCGCCCACGGCCGGGTTGTAAATGGCCGAGTCCTCGATCACGTGGTCAAGCCGCCTGCGATCCCATCGTGCCTCAAACGCCACGCTCGGCTTGATCTGGTAATCCACGCCGAAATCCGACTCGTGCTGGGCGTAGGGTTTCAGCCCAGGAGCCGTGCCTTCTTCGGTCGTGCTGCAGGTGGAGCAGGTGGTGGGCCATGCGCGGTTGTTGACGTTCTCCAAGAAGAACAGGCCCGTCGTAGAACTCGTGATGCCACTGGCCTGGCTATTCGAGGCGAGTCCCTCGCAGTAGCGGCCGTTCGTGTCGTAGGTTGGGCTGATGCCGGAGAGGCTGGGGGTCATCAAAGCGTACCAGCATTCCTGCCAGTACTGGCCGCCATACGAGCTGATAGCCACGTTCAGCTTCATCTGGTCGTAGAACTGGCCATAGCCGCCGAACAGCTTCATCTTGTTGTCCTTGAAGACATCCCATGCCGCTCCGACGCGAGGAGCGATCTTGTCTCCCCAACTAAAGTTGATGGGCTTGGTGATCTTGGCGCTGGCGGGCTGATCTTCGGCCGGCAGCCACTCGCGCTCCAGGCGAAGGCCGTAATTGACCGTGAGGCCCTTGCCGATGGTCCAGGCATCCTGAGCGAAGAAGCCGTGGTTGTAGCTGATCGCCTTGCCCTGGCTTCCGAAGTCGTTGATGTTGACGTCGCCGTAGGTTCCCACGCAAACCGGGTTCCCGCTCACTTGGTAGCCTGTGAGCGCTTCAAGCGTGGAGCAGTTTGCCGCGCCGACCGCTCCCTGAGGATTGTACGGAACCGCGGTTCCGGGATACACCTCAACGAACGGGGTATTGTAACCCTGGAAGATGTAGTTCGAGTTGCGGTTCAGTTGATAACCGAACTTCAGGTTGTGCGTTCCGCCCCTTCCGGATTTGAACCAGGCAAGATCCTGATCGAACTGGATGGCCTTGTTGGCATTCCGGTGGGTGAAGTTCTGGTCGATGGCAAGGTTGGTGTAGCCTTGGGCCTCTTGCAGGTTAGCAGGAAGCGGGTTTCCGTTGGTGTCGGTGCCGCCTACGCCATCCCCATAGTAGTTGGTGATCGTGCCGGCTTCGGGGTAGCCGAAGTCGTGATAGTTCGCAAAGTAGTAGCCGAAGCGCGTGGTGGCGACCAGGCTCTGGGTGATGGTGATGTCCGCTCCGGTGTTCAGCGTGATGTTGGGAGCGGTATAACCGAGAGAGTGCGCATATGCCGTGGGCGAGTTGCCGCTCGAGATGCAGTTGCTGTTGTCGCTCTTGGTGGCAGCGCCAGGGCAACCCGTATAGAGGTTGATGTAATTCTGAACCGAGTCGGCTACAGGCAAGTTCTCGCCCGCCTGGCGCTGGCCCTGGTAGAGGTAGGAAGCGAAGACGCGAATCTTCTGCGTGATCTCCGCGTCGATGCGGCCCGTCCCGTAGAAGGTGTGCGTGTTCTGGCTGAAGGGAATGACTCCGCCATTCGCGGCGCCGTAGTTCAGCTTGACTTCGTACGCGTTGAACTCAGGATTGAAGCCGGCGAAAAAGAAGACGCGATCCTTCTCTTTCGTATAGAAGTGGTCGGCGAGGATCTTCGGGAAGAGACCTGCCAAGGGTCCGCCGATGGTGCCGCCCGGCCAGAAATCGCTGGTGTGCGGGCGAATCGGCTGATAGACCTGATAGTCGGGGTCGATCGCGCCCCACGAGGTGGGTGTGCCGGTCGAAGTCGGATCGTAGCGGAGAGTTGGGGTCGGCGAAGCGTTCATGGCGCCGTCCTGGAACGCGGTGAAGAGCGAACCATGCCAGTTGGCGGTGCCCTTCTTCATGATGACGTTCACGACGCCGCCCAGTGCGCCGCCGTGCTCGGCTTCGATGCCGGAGCTCTTCAACTGGACTTCCTGGATGAAGTCGAAGGGAACGTTGGTGTGGGAGTAGCCGCCGATGATGTCGGCCGTCTCCTGGCCTTCAACCAGGTAGGAGTTCTCCGAGTCGGAGCCGCCGCCGATCGAGTAGCCGACCGAGCCGCCGTTGCCGCCATTGCCAGGAGAGGTGCTGCCGCTGCCGTTGCCGAACAGTGCGCCGCCGGCCAGAGGTTCGGCGCGCGCCGAAGGTGCAAATTCGATGACCGACTGGAACGAGGTGCCGTGAGGAACGTTCTGAAGCTCTTCTTCGGGGATGTTGGTGAGCGTGGTCGTGGTCGTGGTATCGATCAGCGGACCTTCGGTATTCACCTCGACCACCGACTTGACGGTGCCGATGCTCAGTTCGAGATTCACCGTGGGAAGATGGCCGACCTCAAGAGTCAGCCCTTCGCGCTTCAGCGTATCGAAACCCTCTGCCGTGACTGTCAGGGTATAAGCCCCCGGCGGAAGGTTGGCGAAGCGGTAATAGCCGGAGGAATCTGTCGTCGCTTCTTTGGAGCCAACGAGGTTCGTTCCAGTGACTACGACGCGGGCGTGGGCCACCACGGCGCCCGAGGGGTCTTTTACCGTGCCCTGCAGACCACCCGTGGTCTCCTGCGCGACAATCGTCGTCGCAAAAAGCACCATGAGGGCCAGAGCCAGCCACTGCGGGGTGGCGAAACGCTTTAGTTGTTCGGTCCAAAACTTCATGTGGTTTCCATCCTCGATGAATGAATTTGCCGGTTCCGTTCTGAGGGTATGCGTATCCAGCTACGATGATCGCTGGACCTGCGCAATCCGCAATTTATGCTGCAGCGCCTCGGACGGGGGACCGATACGCTATTGGAATCCAAGGAGATTGAAATGCGTTTGTATGAAGAGATGAGATAAGACTTCATCCCTGTGGATCGCTCGATGAAAAACGCTATCCCAGGAAAGGCAAGGGACACTTGCCCATACAAAGAATGCAGGTTGGATGCCAATCTCATCGAGGCCGTAAAAATTCTCTTAATGTTTGAAACTAAAGGCATTAGACGACAGATCATTCCGGTCCACGATTCTTCGAAATATGAAATTACGGATAATTCCGCGCCTGCATTCCAAAAACGGGGACCGCCTCTGCTTTTTGGGGATTTGCTTCCGCTGCGCTATCCTCCTCTCATGCTCCTCACCTTGGCTCATGTCGGTCCCCGGCCCGCCGCGAAAGACGGATTCGATGCGCTCGCTCGCGTCTATCTCGAACGCTGCTCTGCGTTTGCGCGCTGCCAGACTGAAGCCTTCCGGAGCGAAGAAGCATGGCTGGAGTGGCTTGCCAAGCAGCAGGGGCGCACGCCAGCCATAGCCGTGCTGCTCGACAGCCGCGGCCGGCAAATGACCTCCGAAGCCTTCGCCTCCTGGCTGGGTACCCGACGCGATGAGGGAGCGCAGCACATCGTCTTTGCCATCGGTCCAGCCGACGGGTGGTCGGACGCGGCGCGCGGGCGGTCGCATCTGCTGCTCTCGCTGGGACCCATGACGCTGGCGCACGCCCTGGCGAGGCTGGTAATGGCTGAACAGCTCTACCGGGCATTTACAATTCTCTCTGGCCACCCGTATCACGCTGGCCACTGACAGCCGACAGCTCACAGCGATCAGTCGGCCGGAAAGATCTGGAAGTCTGCTGTTGAGTGCTTACAACTGACTGCTGACGGCTGAAAGCTGTTTAGCTAAAGGCGCTGATGACCGACTCGCGACGAGGATTGATTCTGATCAATACCGGCCCCGGCAAGGGCAAGACCACTGCCGCCATGGGCACGGCACTTCGCGCCGTCGGCAACGGCATGAGGGTGCTCATGCTGCAGTTCCTCAAGGGCTCCTGGCACTACGGCGAACTGGACGCGGTCAAGGCCTTCGGCTCCAACTTTGTTCTGAAGCAGATGGGCCGTGGCTTTGTGAAGGTCGGCGGCGCAGAGACAGATCCAGCGGATGTTCGCCTGGTCGAGGCGGCCTGGGCCGAGGCACGCGAGGCGATCGGCTCCGGCGAGTGGGATATGGTGATTCTGGACGAGATCAACTACGCAATCGGCTACGGAATGCTGGACCCGGCGGCGGTAGCTGAAACCCTGCGCACCCGGCCGGAGATGGTGCATGTGATCCTGACGGGCCGCAATGCCCACCCTCTGCTGGTCGAACTGGCCGACACGGTCACCGAGATGCGCGAGGTGAAACATGCCTATCAGAAAGGCATTCTGGCTCAGCGCGGCATAGAATACTGAAAGCCGGAGGCAGAAAGCTGACGGCCTTCAGCTTCCAGCGAGAAAGAGTTTGCATGTCCTGGTTCAAACGTGAAGATGGCGAAAACGATCCCCTGCCCTCCGGTCCCGAACCTTCCGATTCGGGGGAAAGAACCGTTCGCACCGAGGGATTGTGGATCAAGTGCCTGGGCTGCCGCGCGATCATCTTCAAGGCGGACCTGGAAGCCAACCTGAACGTCTGTCCCAAGTGCCATCACCACTTCAAGATCGGCGCCCGCCAGCGCATCGACCTGCTGCTCGAACCCGGCTATGAGCTGGTGGACGGCGGCCTGCGCTCTACCGATCCGCTCAACTTTACCGACGTGAAGTCCTACAAGGCGCGGTTGCGCAAGGCCCAGGAGACGACCGGACTCGACGACGCCATCCTGAACGCCGAGGGCCGGCTTGGACCCCATTCGGTTGTTCTCAGCGCGATGGAGTACGGCTTTATCGGCGGCTCAATGGGCGCGGTGGTGGGTGAGACCATCGCCCGCGCCGTGGACCGCGCGCGCCTGGGCCGCAAGCCGCTCATCGTCGTCGCGGCCTCCGGCGGAGCGCGCATGATGGAAGGCGTGGTCAGCCTGATGCAGATGGCGAAGATCTCCACGGCGCTGGCTCAGTTGGATGACGCCAAGGTGCCCTATATCTGCGTCCTCACCGATCCCACCACCGGCGGCGTTACCGCCAGCTTTGCCATGCTGGGCGACCTGAACATCGCCGAGCCCGGCGCATTGATCGGATTCGCCGGCCCCCGCGTCATCGAGCAGACGATTCGCCAGAAGCTACCCGAAGGCTTCCAACGCTCCGAGTTCCTGCTGGAAAAGGGCTTCCTCGATGCCGTGGTTCAGCGCCGGGATTTGAAGTCCTATCTGGTCCGGGCGCTCGATTTTCTCAAGGCCCCAGCCGTCGCCTGAGCTGTGGAATCCGGCTCGCTCCTTTTACAATCCGGTTGCTTTCAGTCCAAAGAGAAAGGGCGCTCAATCGAGCGCCCTTCTGCTTTTTCAGGTTCTTTTCGATTCTTCTGAAAGAGAAAAACTCAGAAGTAGAATTTGCCGGCGAGTTGGATGGCGCGGCCGGGCTGCGGGTCCTGGTTAGGATCGGCCGAGACGTCCACGCTGGTGATGGAGCCGAAGGTCGGGCTCAGGAAGGTACCGCTCGGGTTGGCAAAGTTGGCATGGTTGAAGGCGTTGAACGCCTCCAAACGCATCTGGATGTACCGTTTCGCGTCGGAGGTAAAGTGAATGCTCTTCGACAGCTGGAGGTTCGTGTAGTCGAATCCAGGCCCGTGGAAGAAGTTGCGCCGCGTGTTGCCGAAGGTTCCCAGCGGCTCGGTCGAGAAGGTCGAGGTGCTGAACCAGGGGTTGCCGGTGGCGCGAGGATTCAGCTCCCGGACGTGGTTGCTGGAGTTTTGCGGCACATCGCCGCAGCCGAAGTAGCTTTGCGAATCGCACCACAGGGAGCGCTGCGTTCCCTCGTTGATCCCAACCGGGAAGCCGGTCTGGAATGCACTGATGCCGCCGATTCCCCATCCGCCGAGAAACTCCCGGGCCAAGACGCTGCCGTTGAGAGAAGGCGCCAGCGGCACGGTATACACGTAGGAGGCCGACAGCCGTTGCCGGGTGTCGAAGTCCGAGTCGCCGTAGTTGAGGTAAGCAAAGCCAGGCGTGTAGTTGTGCACCCGGCCAGCGCCGCCGGTCGAGCTCTCATAGCCAGAGCCGTTGTCCAGCGAGTGGGAGTAGGTGTAGGCGGTGGTGAACTGCAGTCCGTGCGAAGGAGCCTTGATCAGGCTGGCCTGGAGCGAGTTGTAGTTCGACGAGCCTTCGGAGTTCTGCATGCCGACCGTCAGGTACCAGGGATAGCCGGCGAAGTTCGCGGGCTGGGCCGTGTACTGCGGGTAGTCGCGGTGGATATATTGCGGGTCCGCAGCGCATCCCGCGGTGTCGGCAAGGCAAGCCGCGTGACCGGCCGAGGTGATCGGATCGCCTTCGTACCACGAGGCAAGCCGGTGGCTGGCGGAACCCACATAGCCGATCTGGGCGACGAAGTTGCCTCCCAGCGAGCGCTGAACGTTCAGGTTGTAGTTGTAGGTGTACGGGACGCTGTAGCTCTTGTCGAAGGCCGCAAGCTCCAGCTCAAGATAGTTGGTCCAAGTGACTGCCGAACCCTTGGTCACCTGAGCCAGCGGGAAGGGGTTGGCTTCAGAGCCATTGCCGGCAACATCCGCAAACGGGTTAGCAAAAGAGGGGCTGCCGCCGAAGTCGCCCGCGCCGTAGGAGACGTGGAGGAACGGCGGATCTTCGAGGTTCTGCAGCGACTGCTCTTCCTGGTCGCGGTTGTAGTAGATGCCAAAGCCGGCGCGAATGGAGAAGTTATGCGAGCCCGGCGTGCCGATGATCTTGGACGGACCGGTGGAAGGCGACCAAGCAAAGCCGAGTCTGGGTCCAAAGCGGTTGTAGTGCGCCACCGGAGAGCCGGCGTTGTTGCAACCCGGATCGCCAGGCCAGCTCAGTCCCGGAGGGCCTCCGGGGAAAACCGTCGAGGTAGAGCTGCTGTTGGCCCAGCAAACGATGCCCAAGCCGCCGTCCTGGTGGTTCGTGTTGGGCTTCTCCACATCCCAGGCAACGCCGTAGTTGAAGGTCAGGCTGGGGCTGATTTTCCAGTTGTCCTGCCCATAGCCATAGAGCTCTTCTGAAACGGCATTGATGAAGCCGTTGTTGGTCTGCAAATAGACGTCCGGAACGCCAAGCGCGAAGTCAATGAGCGGGTCACCGGAACTGTACGTTCCGCCGCCGCCGAAGCCGTAGTAACCGTTGTTATAGAGATCGAACGGGTTGTGGACGCGGAACTGCTCGAACGATCCGCCAAACTTCAAGGTGTGGTTGCCTTTGACCCAGGTGAAGCCGTCGGAATAGGTCAGGTTGGTGTCGAGTCGGGGCTGGGGACCCTCAAAACTGAAGCCCAGGTCGAAGTAGTTGCCGACGCCAATATACGGCACGCCCGACTGGGGATCCTGCGGGTTGATGGAAAAGCCGAAGGAGTTGGGCGAGACGATTTGGGCAGGGCTGACCGCGCCGAAGGGGTTGCGATAGTAGGAGGCGCGCAGTTCATTTAGCATCGTCGGGCTGAAGGTATGAGTCCAGGAGACGCTGAAGAGCTTGTAGTGGTTCGCGCCGGTTTGTCCAAAGCCAGGGAAGCTGCCGCCGCCGAAGGCGAGCGTATTGAAGGAGGGGCTGGACTGAAAGACGGTGGAGGCCCAAACGCTGTCTTTTGCGCTGGGAGTGTAATCGACGCGAATAATTCCTTGATCTTCCGCCGCCGTGTTGGCCGCATTGAAGTTGTACAGCGACGGCCCGTCGTTGGCTGCCGGAACGAATTTGCTGATGAGCCTGGAAGCGACGGAGTCCCAACTGGTGGTGGGGATGGTCACCGTTGCATTCCCTGTGCCGCCATTGTTGAAGCAGGCCGCCCAGGTTTCTCCGGCCGGGCAGGCGCCCACGGCAAATGGAAGCGGCTTCTCGGTCAGTGCGTCGCTGTAACTGTTGCCGTCCGCCCAGGCGGTCGGTGTATTGTCGGGCGTGCCCGTAGCGTAGTTCGAGTCCGCGGAGAACTGGCCGGCGAACTGATCCGAGTCCAGCGTGTTGGCGATCGTTGTCGTCGATGTCCGGTTTCTGTATCCCTGATAGGCGGTAAAGAAGAAAAGCTTGTTCTTGAAGACCGGTCCGCCCAGCGTGCCGCCATACAGATTCTGGTGGAAGACGGGACGATTCTGCGAGAAGTAGTTGCCGTTGTTCATGAACGTGTCGCGATAGAACTCGAAGCCGCTGCCGTGGAGAGCGTTGGTGCCGCTCTTGAGGATCTGGTTGACGGTAGCGCCGGAGTTGCGCGCGAACTCAGGGTTCATGGTGCTGGTAACAATGTTCTCTTCGGCCAGGGCGTCCGGATTCACCTGGATGCCTTCGCTCTGCAGAGCGGGATCGTTGATGTCCACGCCGTTCAGCAGGTAGGAGTTCTGCGCCGTCTGGTTGCCGTTGCTGGAAAATGTGCCGAAGCGGTCCGACGACTCAACCACGCCGGTTTCCAACTTTTGCAGTCCGGCGGGATCGCGGCCCTCGAGCGGAATCTCCTCGAGCTGGTCGGCCGTTGCGATCTGCTCCAACTGCGTGTTCGAAGTTTCCACTTGCACCGCCTGGGCTGAGACCTCGACCGTCTGCGAGGCGGCGCCGACGATGAGCTTGGCATTGACTTCGCGGTTGTCGTTGACATTCAGTACCAAGCCGGTGGTCTCGAACTTCTGAAACTCGGCAGCCGCAATCGTGACCGTATAGGGACCACCGACCTGGAGCTGCGGAAAGATGAAGTAGCCGCTCTTGTCTGCCTTCGTGACCGTTTTAATCCCGGTGCTGGTGTTGAGCACGGTAACGGTGGCGCCCGGGATCACCGCGCCGGTGGCGTCGGTCACTGTTCCGTGAAGCGCGGCGTAGACGTTTTGCGCCTGGGAACCCTGGCTGAATCCGAGAAGAGCGAGGGATAGGACGAGGAGATACCACTTGATTCTTTGCATCGATGGCTCCTGTTCTGAAGGCCTCCATTCGCTGGTCTTCAGGTCGTTGAACTGTACAGCTTGTTGGGCCGGTGTTACCGATAACCACAAGCCTCTCGATGTTGGAGAGGCTGAAAGTGCTGCTTGGAGGAGAGGGAAACACTCCTCCAAGTTTACTTTTTTGCAATTATGGGGCCAAAACGGCAGGAGTAAATGTTGTTGTGTTTTATCTGGCTTTTTTGGTGTTTTGAAGTTCCCAAAAGCGTCCAGAGGTTCGTTTTGGTCTTCGGGGTGTACTAATAATTCTTTATTTCATAGTTAAATATTAAAAAATGTATATCTTAAAGTGGACAGTTCCCTAGTTGGAAATCTGGCGTCGATCGCCGCCCTTTATCGCGTCGTTCCGGGTCTCAGGCCGGCGCATTTCATAGCCGAAAGACGGTCAAGTCGTTGGAGCCCCGAAGGACAACGGCCCGGCATCGCTGCCAGGCCGTCCTTGTGTTGCCTATCTTCGCTGACTGTTGTCAGATCCGCATTGGCATGAGCACGTAGCGATACTTGTACTCGGCGTCTGGGTCTTCGGGGCGCATCTGTCCAGCCGACTGCGAGTCCTTGAACTCCAGCCGCACCTCGCCTTCGTTGTTCAGCGCCTTGAGAAAGTCGAGAATGTAGCCGGAGTTAAAGCCCACCACGATCGGGTCGCCGGAGTACGGCGTATCGATGGTGTCTTCGCTCTCGCCGGATTCGGTCGAGCTGGAGCTGATCTTGAGCTCGTTGCTCTCGAGGCGCAGCCGGATGGCGCCGGAGCGCTCGTCGGCAAACTGCGCCACGCGTTGAATGGCCGCGGACAATTCACTCGACCGAACCACGGCAAACTTGGTGTTGTCGCGCGGCATGACCGCCTCGAAGTTGGGGAACTGCCCGGAGAGTTTCCGGGTGCTGAGGGTGCGATGGCCAACGCGGAAGAACAAGGTGTGTTCGTCGTCGGCGAAGTCGACCTTATCCGCTTCGGAGACGGAGAGCAACTGCTGCAGCTCCTGGAGAGCCTTGCGCGGAATGAGTACCCGCTTCTCACCGCTGATGCCTTCCAACGTCTCATTGGGTTTTTCGACGTAAGAGAGCCGGTGGCCGTCGGTGGCCACCATAGCCAGCGACTCCGCCTTGATGACCAGCAAAGCGCCATTTAGGGTGTAGCGCGACTCCTCGTTGGAGATGGCGAAGATGGTACGCGCGATGAGTGTCTTCAATGCCGCTGTCGAGATGGCGGTGGCGGCGACGGCAGGGAACTCAGGCACCTGTGGGTAGTTGGCGCGCGCCATGCCTACCATCTTGGTGTTCGAGCGGCCGCTGCGGATCTGCACCCAATGGTTTTCGAGCAGCTTGATCGAAATCTCGCCGTCGGGCAGCAATTTGATGTAGTCGTAGAGCTTGCGTGCCGGAATGGTGCAGGCGCCGGGCTTCTTGATCTTTACCTCGGCGCTGGTGCGGATGGCCTGATCGAGATCGGTTGCGATAATGTTGAGCCGGTCTCCTTCCGCCTCGATGAGAAAATTCGACAGAATCGGAATGGTGGTCTTGCGTTCTACTACGCTTTGTGTCGCGGTAAGCTCCTTCACCAGGTCCTGGCGGCTTACGGTAATCTCCATCGCTGCCCCCTGCGCGGCCGGCTTCTCCACTTCAGTTTCCACGATCGACATACACCCACCCTCGCTTTACGGCTACCCTCAAAAACTTCGATTGAAGCACATTCCACGCTGGCCACACTCTACAACACATCACGGCTGAGTGAAAATGCTTGTCTTTGCTTCCTCTTGATTGTATTCATCCCAGCATTCGCGTGTGCGTGGAAAACAGGGATGCTTCTCTGGATTCCAGGGACCACTCTGCTTTGGTAGGCAGCTTGGCTTCTGGCTTGGGAACGCTGCACACGAACGAAGAGACTCCATGGTTCAGGTGCGTCGGATACGGGTAGTGGAAAAGGATAAAAGATTAAAAGAAAAGATAGCAGTACCCGTAGTTGAGGCAGGAAAAGTGGAAATTCAGCCGAACTGCTTGCAGGGCATCGACTTGGGACATAGGCAGGTTTTCTAAATCCTGGCTGTGCAATTTAGGAGTTTTGGAAAACAGGGGCAAGGGGTGGGGAAAGCGGCCCAAGTTTCCCACGTCTCCCACAGGGCCCGCGAAAGGGCCTGTGTAAAGCGGAAGGATTGTGTGAAAGGCGTGTCCATCACCGCGTAGGGCAAGGAGTTGGAGAAGACACGCGATCCACAAACCGGGCTTGATCGGGATTGCGGATGCCTGTGCATCGCACGGAGCTTGAAACGATGCTTTTATACTTGAGTTTCGATGTCCTACGCCGCAGCTATCGATCAACTCAATTCCATGGTGCCGGAGCTGTATACCCGCTCTGGTCAGCAGCAACGCAAATTCTCGCTCTCTGAGATCGGCGTGCTGCTGTCGGCTCTGGGCGATCCGCAACTCCGCTTTCGGGCGGTGCTGATTGCGGGAACCAACGGCAAAGGCTCAACGGCCGCAACGCTGGCCTCGATCCTGGCCGCCTCTGGCTTGCGCACCGGCCTCTATACCTCCCCACATTTGGCGCGGGTGAACGAGCGGATTCGCCTGGACGGGGTCGAGATCACTGACGATGCCTTTGCGCGTCTCTACTTTCGTGTCCACGACATGGCGCAGGAGTTGGTGTTGGCTGGCCGGCTCCCACAGCTTCCCAGCTTCTTCGAGGTCCTTACCGCACAGGCCCTGCTCTACTTTGCCGAGGCGGGCGCAGAGATTGCGGTGCTGGAAGTGGGGATGGGCGGCCGACTCGACGCCACCAATATCGTCGATCCGCTGCTTTCCATCGTCACCGACATCTCGCTCGACCATACCGAGTGGCTAGGCTCAACGATTGGCGCCATCGCGCGGGAGAAGGCTGGCATTCTGCGCCGCAACGGAATCCTGATTACCTTGCCGCAGCACCCGGAGGCCAATGAGGTTATAGGTGAGGTCGCGGCGGAACTCAGAGTGCGCGTCGTGAGCGCAACGGGCTACATGCCGCCGATTGCGGGCGCGGTTGGTCCGTATTTGATTGAAATGCTGGGCGAGGCTGTTGAGGTGGATTCGCCGCTGGTGGGCGCGCACCAGCATCGCAACGTGGCGCTGGCCATCGCCGCGGCCGTCGAGCTGGCCGGCAAGCCCGGTTTTCCCGTCACGGCGGCGGCCATCGCGGCCGGCATTCGCCAAACGCGCTGGCCAGGCCGCTTGGAGCGCATCGAGCAGGGAGGCGTGGAGTGGATTCTGGATGTGGCGCATAATCCGGCGGGCGCCTGGGCGCTACGGGCCGGACTGAACGGTTTTTTGCCGGACGAGAGGCCGCGAACACTTGTCTTCAGTTGCCTGCGCGACAAGCCCATCGCCGAGATGGCGCGGATTCTCTTTCCGCTCTTCGAACAGGTGATTGTCGCGCCTATTCATACGGCGCGCGCCGCCGCCCTTGACGATTTGCTGGCAGCTGCCAGAGCCACGGGAACGCTGGCGGTGGCTACCGGGTCGGTTGCCGAGGCGCTGGAGCTGGCCGAGCGGCGCGCCGGCACAGGAGCGATTGTGATTTCAGGATCGGTGTACCTGGTAGGAGCGGCGCGAGCGCTGCTGCTGGCGGGAAAGGATCGGTAATCGTGAGCCAACGGCCCAACCCGCTGCCCCGGCTGCATCGCTGGCGCACCAACGTCGTCCAGATCCCGCTGTTGACGATGATCACCGTGGTTTGCGGTTCGCTTTCTCTGCTGGTTTCCTTTGCCGACAAGAGCGGCCGGGCGCAACACCGGATAGCGCGCGTTTGGGCGCGGGCGCTGGTGTGGGGCTCAGGCAGCTCGCTCACGGTGCGGGGCGCCGAGAATCTGCGCAAGCATCCGGTCGCCGTCTACGCCTCAAACCACACCTCCTACATGGATACGCCGGTGATCTTCGCCGCGCTGCCTTTCCAGTTTCGCATTCTCGCGAAGAAGGAATTGTGGCCTATCGTATTCATAGGATGGTACTTGGATCGCTCCGGGCAGATTCCAATCGATACCGCCAATCCGCGCTCTACGCTCTCCAGCCTGGGAGTGGGCGTGAAGGCTTTGCGCTCCGGCGTGCCGCTCTTCGTCTTCCCTGAAGGCGGGCGCACCTCCGACGGAGAACTGCGGCCGTTCCTCTCCGGCGCGGCGTACCTGGCCATTCGCGCCCAGGTGCCGCTGGTGCCGATCGCGCTCAGCGGAGTCTACGATCTGCTGCCGATTCACACCCGCCACTTTTATCCGTGCAAGCTGACGCTGAGCGTGGGCAAGCCGATCGAGACCGCCGGCATGACCCCGCGGCAGACCGATGCGCTGACTGCACAACTGCGATCCGCAATCGAAAGCCTTCTGCTGCCGGAGAGCACGAGCGCCGCGGAGACCGTGGCTGAGCCGGCCGTTCGCGCCTGAAGGCGCTCCGAACCCCGAAAACCTCTATCGCCAGAGGCGCATCTCTCATTACACTGGTGTTTCCATGTCAGTGCGCATCGCCATTCCCGATCCCACCGGCAGCGACCAGGCCTACAACCAGCGGTCGCTGCCGCCCTACCTCGCCGCGCTCCAGACCGCCGGAGCAACGGCGGTCGTGGTGCCGCTGAATGAGAGCCAGGACCACGTGGCGCGGCTCCTTGCGGGAGTCCAAGGGATCTTGCTGCCCGGCAGCCGTTACGATGTTGACCCACAAAGATATGGCGAAGATGCAGCTCCGGAGTGCGGCGAGGCCGACCCGGCGCGCACGGCCGTGGACGAACTGCTCCTGCAGGACGCCTTCAACCTCCACAAGCCGATTCTGGCCATCTGCCACGGCGCCCAGACCTTGAATGTCTGGCGGAATGGGCCGCTGGTTCAGGACCTGCAGACGCCGGTCAATCACCGGCCGGGCCGGGAGGTGGTCGAGGCCCATCCGGTCCGGATTGCGCCGGGATCGCGGCTTTCGGGACTTATTCCGCCAGGGGAAAAAGTGGAGCCTCGGGTGAATTCGAGCCATCATCAGGCCATCCGCGTGCCGGGCGACAATCTGCTGGTGAGCGCGGTCTGCCCTGGGGATGAGGTGATCGAGGCCGTTGAGTTGGATTCTGCCGCGCATTTTGTCCTGGCCGTGCAGTGGCATCCGGAGCGTACCTATCCGGTGAGCGCTTTTTCCCGCGCCATCTTTGCCGCTTTTGTCGAAGCGGCCGAGAGATGGGAGCCGTGGCGAATCGATTAATCGGTTGCGCCGGCATGAACGAAGGGGAGATTTCTACCGGGTTGCGGCTGAATGTCCTGTTGGCGCAGGCCGGTCATGCGCAGCTTGACTTGGCGCAGTCCGAACGCTTCGAGGCTTACCTTTCGCTTATTCTTCGCTGGAATACCCGCGTCAACCTGACGGCGATCCGGGACGAGGAGGGCATCCTGACGCGGCATTTTGTCGAGTCGATCGCCTGCGCTCGTTCACTTCCCGCCGGGATCGAGACCCTGCTCGACTTTGGCTCAGGCGCTGGCTTCCCCGGAATCCCCATCGCGCTCTGCCGCCCTGAGATTGCCGTCACCCTGGCCGAGTCGCAGGGCAAGAAAGCAGCGTTCCTTCAGGAAGCGATTCGGCAGCTCGGGATTCCAGCAAAGATCCACGCCCGGCGGGCGGAGCTGCTGACCGTAGCGTTCGATTGCGTCACCCTGCGCGCTGTCGACCGGATGGAGCTTGCCGTAATGGCGGCCAGCCGGTTGGTTCGCCCAGGCGGCTGGCTGGCGCCGATGACCACGGGTGGAGAGTTGGAAAAGGTGAAGCAGGCTGCCGGCGCAGAGTTTTCCTGGACCAGGCTGCTTCCGTTGCCTGGCAGCGCGGACCGGCTGCTCGCCCTTGGGGAGCGAAGCGTCAGTTCGCCAGCTTGATGAGAGCCAGCTTGCAGATCGCCGGCAGATCTTTCGCAGCTTTCACCATCAGCCGTATTCCGGTTCCTTCCCCGTAGCGCGGAGCTTTCTGGATGGTTTGAAGGACCGCATTGGGCAGATCGCTCGCCAAAGCGGCCGCGACGGCTCGGTCGCCCAGGACGAAGCTCGTCCGAAAGCAGCCAGCGCATGGGCTGAGATAAACGATTCTCCGCTTTTTGACCTCGAGCAGGAGGGACCACCCATATTTGGGTGACGACGAAGCCCATTCCTGCTCCGCGACGCCCTGCTCGGCCATCCGGTCCAGGAACTGGTTCCATACGTCAGCGGCCGGTCCAAGCGCCGCCGAGAGTTCTTCCGGTGTGGGTTGAGCGGCTTTGCCAATGAATGCGTTCGGAATGTCCATGTGGGTTCCTCAAAACACCTTTCGATTGGGAAACAATGCTTTTAAACGACTTGAATCAAGACGGCGCTCAGGGCGGGAACGTAGCAAGTGAGCTGGGATCCGTTGGGGGTGAGGGTATAGGCCGCCGAAGGAGAGAAAGTCCCATCGAGCTGGACCGTTGCTCCCTGGATGGTGACGCCCGAGGTTGCTGCCAGGCTGGGACCCGTTGCTCCGGTGGTGAGTTGGGTCATGGCCAGGAGAGTGGCGCTGTTCACGGCCTGGGGAAGTTGCGCAGTGAGTTGGAGATTCTGGGTCAGATCTTTGTTGACAACGACCAGATTGAGGGCTCCGGAGGCTGTTTTGACAGCATAGGCGGTCGCGTTGAGGTCTCCGGCCAAGAGGGTGGTGCCATAGAGAGAGCCCGGGCCGGCGAGAGTGAAGAGAAGAATACCGTAGAATCCGGGGCGAGCGCCCACTACGACGCCGTCGTTGTCGGCGATGGGCGTGTATCCGGGTGAGTTACCGCCGCCATGGAAGTTGACGCCTGTGGCTCCGCCTTGTGCGCAGTTGAAGAGGTAGTCGATCACCCAGAGCGAGGAGGCGTAGGAGTTGCTGACCCCTGTGGCGCCATCATTGTAAAAAGAGTTGCACTCGGCCATGCGGTAGGGAACGCCAATGCTCTTTGCGCCTGCCTGGAGCGTCGCGAGTTCACTGACCAGGGTGGGATCGGGCGAAATCAGGAGCTCCGCGGTCGAACTCGCAAGCCCTCCGTCGGCGCGATAGTAGTGCTGGGTGAGAAGCGTAATCTCGTTCTTGGTCACGGCCTGGCCGAACGGGATGGTCCAGGAGGATACATTGTCGGAGTCGCCTGGGCCGGTGACGGCTACGGTGGGCGTGGCGGCAACGATGGCGCTGCGGAACTGGCCCCACAGAGCCAGAAACTGAGAGAGTGACCAGTTACCGGCGAAATAGTTGCCCGCGTCCCCGTAGAGGTCGCATTCGTTGCCAATCTCAATGCCGAGCAGGGACGATCCTAGTTGCTTGGCGGCATAGGCGACCTCAGCGGCGGCCAGGGCGGGCGTGGTGGCTCCAGTGGCGGCGCCGCCGAGATTGACGCCGTAGAGGCATTGCCATCCGGTGGCCTTGAGGAACCCCGCCAGCGAGTTAACGTCGCTGGGCGCAATCTGTCCGGCGGTCCGTCCGGGGCCGTTGGGAGTCCATACATTGCGATCGGCCGAGTTTCCTCCGATGCGGAGAACGCTGGGGCCCAGACGTTCGAACATGCCGATCAAGTCGCTGTTCGATGCAGCGAAAGTGGGCGTGTAGAGTGCGTCCTTCTCGTAGGAAAGACCTGCAAAGGCGGGGCCGATGGAGACAGCGGCTGCGGCCGTCACAGTCAAGGAAGCTTGAGTCATGGGTCCAGCCGGCGTGGGCTGGGGATTGGCGCCGGAAGGCGTGATGGTGGTCGTGGTGATGCGGCGGCCCGAGGAGCCGCATCCCGGGAGGAATGAGGAAGCAGCGAGAGCGGCGGCGCCGTGAAGAACTTGCCGCCGTGTGAGAGAGGAGGGTCCTGCAAGAGGGCCTTCGGCGTGCATGTCCCTGGATCTGTGCATCCCCTCTTTGTACCACTTTTTGAGGGCGGTAATCCACGCCGGTCTAACGCGGGATTCGCCTTTGTTCCACGTGGAACATTTTGGGAATGCCGCCCAAGATGGGGATTGTTCCACGTGGAACAATCCTCGCCAAGTCCCATTCTGGGCGCTGTCCCAAACTGGAATAGGCGGCCAAAAGGACAAAATTCTCAGCCCCAAATCCCAGGAGTTTTCCACCGAATCGCCCTTTTCCGCCGCCTCCGAAGCCGATCCGCTCATCCACTGCCAACCCCTTCTCTGTCAATCCCTTCCATCCCCATCGCCAGCTCCACCCAAGGGCGCTTTCCACAGCCGGGCCTCGTTCTCCACAGCGCAATCGCCTACCCTCAACCCCTGCTTCCGTTTACTCTGGATTGCCATGGGCAAGATACTCGGCGTTGTCAACCAAAAGGGCGGTGTGGGCAAAACCACGACTGCCATCAACCTCGCCGCCTGCCTCGCGCTCGAAGGCCTCAATATCCTTCTTGTAGACTGCGACCCGCAGGCCAACGCCTCCTCAGGCCTCGGCTTTCAACGCGACGATAACCGTCATTCCATCTATGAGGTGCTCATGGGCGACTCCCCGGCCGAGCAGGTCATCCTGCCCACCGAGATCGAGTTGCTCTCGATCCTACCCGGCTCAAAAAACCTCATCGGCGCCAATATTGAGCTGGCCGCCGCTCCCGATCGCGCCCTCCGTCTGCGCCGCGCTCTTGAGCCGGTCCAGGCCAATTACGATCTGGTAATTCTGGACTGCCCGCCAGCCCTCGACCTGCTCACCCTCAACGCCCTGGCCGCGGCCAACACCCTCATTGTTCCCATGCAGGCCGAATATTTTGCCCTCGAGGGCATCTCCGAGCTGATCTCCACCCTGGAACGCGTCCGCGCGGCCTTCAATCCCTCGCTCACCATCGAGGGCGTCCTGCTCACCATGTACGACGATCGCACCAACCTCGCTCAGCAGGTCACAGAGACCCTACGCGCCTACTTCCGCGATCGGCTCTTTCATACCGTCATTCCGCGCAACGTCCGGCTGGCCGAAGCTCCCAGCCACGGCAAGCCGGTGGCTCTCTACGATGCCCGTTCCCGCGGAACCGAAGCCTATTTCGAGCTAGCCGGAGAGTTTATGGCGCGTAATCATATCGAGGTCCCAAGCCGCCCCGAACCCCAGGCCGCCCAAACGCCCCAGGCGTGCCCCCCATCCGAGGTCCGGTTCTGGCCTTACTCCTGACCGCGGCGCCGGTACGTGCCTTCCGCGGTCTGCTTCCGATCAACACGAATTTGCGAATGCCCGGCATCTCCTGCCGGGATAGAGGACTTTGAATCATGAGTATCACCGCCATCGATCCCAAACGCCGCGCCCTGGGCAAGGGTCTTGATTCCCTTCTTCCGCGCGTTCAAGCCGCCACCGCTCCCGCCGCCGAAGCCGAGGGCGGAAAGCCGCGCGAAATTCCCCTCGACCAGATCGACCGCAATCCCTTCCAGACCCGAACGCACGTGAACGAGGAGCAGTTGGCAGAACTGGCCGCCTCCATCGCTGCCAACGGCGTCGTGCAGCCGGTGCTGGTCCGCCCGCAGGCCAACGGCCGCTTCCAGTTGATTGCCGGCGAGCGCCGCTGGCTGGCTTCGAAGCAGGCCGGCAAGGAGACCATCCCAGCCATTCTGCGCCAGGTTTCCGACGAGCAGGCGATGGAGATCACCATCGTCGAGAATCTTCAGCGCGCCGACCTGAACCCCATGGAGCAGGCGCGTGCCTTCGAGCGGCTCTCCCGCGAATTTCACATGACCCAGGAGCAGATGGCCGTGCGCACGGGAAAGGACCGCGCTACGGTGTCTAACTTCCTTCGTTTGTTGCGTTTGCCGTCGACTGTGCAGACGCGCGTCGAATCCGGCGAACTCAGCTTTGGCCACGCCCGGACACTGCTGGCCCTTGAACATGCCGAGGAGATCGAAAAGGCCGCACAACGGATCACAGCACTTTCGCTTTCTGTTCGCCAGACAGAGAACTACGTCCAGGGTCTTCTGCACCCCGATAAGGCCAAAAAAGAGCCCAAGCCCGAGCCGCCCATCGATCCCAACGTCCGCGAAGTCCAGGAGCGGTTACAGCGTTCCCTCGGCCTCAAGGTCCAGATCGAAGACCATCACGGTCGCGGCAAAGTCATCATCGAATACGCCAAGCTCGAGGACTTCGACACGCTGCTGGAGCAGTTGGCGGCAAGCTGATATGGGAGCTCAGAGTTCTCAAGACAGCTTCATCGACGCATTTCTTCGATGTGGTCAGAGATTCTCGAACGAGTTCAGATGAACTTCGTCGCGGTGGCGTTCGGCCGGACCGCGACCTTCCAATCGAGGACTCTGGTTTTCGCGCCCACGGTGAGCGCGAGCTTCTCAATCGGCAGCTCACCTTCAATCAATTGAACCTTCACCGACCGGTCATCGAGCTCGATGGTGCCGAAGCCGAAAGCCGTGGAGAAAAAGCTCTTGAAGGGCCGGATGCTCAATTGGGGAGCAAACCAAAGCGTTCGATTGACCGCCGAGTAACGGAACCCGGCCAGAGCGCCCAGCAACGAATAACTTGCCATGGCGCGGGCATACCAATTTCCGCACTCGTATTCATTCCATGGGTTCCGCGTGCGGCCATCGTAGCGGGAGCGCACAGCTTTGACGACGGTCAAGCCTTCCTGCACAAAGCCTTCTTCGATGAGATGCGAGGCTACCTGGTATTCAATACCGGTCCAGACTTCGTCGGAATAGATAAAGGGCAAGGTCGGCTTGTCGCCATGAGGCCAACTGCACAAGAGTAACCCCGGCTCCCGGCCCATGGCGTACCCCGGCCGCTGCGCGTTGGCATGCTCGCTGAGATCGGTCTTGAAGTTGTTCTTGAAGATAGCCTGAAGGGTCGAGCGCACATTCTTGCGTGCAAGCGGCGTCACGATTCCGTAGGTCCGGGCCATCCACGCCCCAATGACGCCGTCGGAAAGACATCCGCCCCCATACTGGTACTTCGGGCCTTCGCGCTTCAGCAGTTGCTGCAACTCACTGCTCTTACCATCGACGTGAGCCACGGAACTGGCGAAGGAGGTATCCCGCAGTCCTTGATACTGCACCTTCTGCTGGTAATACTCGCCGTTGAAGAGCTGCTCGTCCATGAAACGCGCAGACCGCTGCGCCAACTCCGCGTAGTAGGTTGCGTCTTCCGGCTGATCGACCGCGCGCGCCATCTCGGCCATGGCCGCAAGCGCGCCCAGGTAGATGCTGGTGCACATGCCGTCCGGGCCCCAGAATTCAATATCGTAGGTATTGTGGTGAGGTTCAAAGAGCCCTCCGCGATGATCCGGATCCCAGGCGCCGATGCAGTAATCCAGACTTCGCTTCGCCAGCGGATACATTTTCCTGAGCCAGCCAGAATCTCCGGAGATATGCCAGTCGCGGAAGACTTTCATGATCCCGCCCAACTGTCCGTCGGCGGCAGCGTCCCAGGGATTGTGATCGACCGGGCCGTCGGGGATCGCGCCGCGGAAGTTCACGTGACCGCGTTCATCCATGGAGCGCATGAGTTCCAATTCCCTGAGCGTCCGCTCCAGTTGCGGGTAAAGATGAGGAAAGGCCTGGGCGTAGTTCCAGACGTGGGTGCAGGAGCCATGGCAGCAGCCGCTGTCAGGAAAGCAACCCTCCCATCCCCATAAATTGCCGTTCTCCTCGCGCAAAACCGTGGGCGATTTGAGAATCGCCAGATTTGCCGATACAGCGTCGAGCACGAACGGAGGCAAGGTCGATGAAAAAAGCGCCTCCTTGAAGCTCGCCGTGCGCGCGCGCAACGAGGGGTACCGATTCTCGACGTAGAGCGCTACTTCGCGCGCGTCCTTCCACAGGGTCGCGTAGTAGGGGCGCCACAGAGGCGGCTGCCCTGCGGCTCTAGAGCGGCACCCGGTCTCGCCTCGCACATCGCCCGCCGCTTTGCCGCCGGCTTGAAGATAACTGTTCGGAAAGTGCCACGCGATGAGAATCGGATAGGTCCGCGATTGGCCCGGCTCCAGCCTTCCCTCCAGCAGAATGGATGCTCCATTCCGGCCCTCGATATCGAGACTGTTGGAGCCCTCGTTGGCAGCAAATGTCCCAGTGGACAGCTCATGCCACAGCGCTGTCAAAGAACCATAGGTCCACTCGGGACTGCGCAGCCACATTCCCTTGATGCGCGGCGTATCGCCAATCGCCAGGAGGCAGGCGCTGCCGTATGCTTCCGCGTTTGGATCCTCGTCGTTGTGAAGGAAAACTCCCTTGCCGGGGATCACGGTGTTCGCCGATCCTGCCTGCTCCGCCTTGCATCCGGGGGCCAGGTGCGAGAGGTGATAGGAAAACTCGTACTCCACCGGCTGGTGAGAGAGATTGCGGAGCGTGTATTCAAGGATGACGCACGGGATTCCCGAGTTCTTGTCGTCCAGCGGGATCAACGGATTCCAGCCCGTCAGATTGACTTCGAGCGGAACGGACGAGTCACGGAAGCGGGCTTCTCCAAAGGGATACTCTCCTTTGAAAGTGCATTTTGCAAAGCGCGGAAACCCCTCGAATCCTCCGCGGCGCAATCCTTGCCCCTGGAGGCCCTGGTCGAAGATCTTGAAGGCTGGAAACGGCCCTTCGACCAGCTTGGTGACGCCCGGAGCTCCCTTGATATGGAGAATGGCAAACGCGGCCTCGGGAGAATTGGAGCTCCAGCCCGATGGCAGAGCCGTCGTTTCAGGATGCTCGCGAATGGAAAAATCCTGCAATCCGCCATAACCGTTCAAGCAGATCGAGCCCGCTCCAATTCCCCCCAACGGCATCGCGACCTGCGTCGCCGTGTCGCCGCTGAAGGTGCGTTGCGCCCCGCTCGCGAAGAGATCGTTGAAGTGGCAGGAGCCGATTCAGCGGCGCGAACGGCAGCCGAGCCCGCGGCGGGCGAGGTTGTCTGCGCGCTTACCGCCGACGTTGCCGCGGCCAGAGCCGCAGAAGATCCCGCGACAAGGAACTCTCTGCGTGTGGATTTTTTGAAGAGAGACATCGAATCTCCTCTACGCAAGCCTTCGGGAAACTCCCGTCCAGTTGACAGGGCGCCGGGCTCATTCCGCGAACCTCATGCGCCTGCCCGATTACAAATGCGGCGCCCAGCCTTTCTCGTATTCCCGGCCCCACAGCGCCATGGCTTGCGGATCGCCCTTGATCTGTCCGTCCGCCGGGTCCAGATTTAGCTCCCGATTCACTTCCCAGGCGATGTTCGAGAGCTGCAGCATGGTCACGGCGACATTCCCCACCGCGACCGGCGAGTTCAGTTTGTCGTCCTTGCGGATGGCAGCGATGAAGTTCTTGAAATGCGCATCGGTCATCGAGTCGGCCCCCACGGTATCGGCCGTCGAAGTCTGCGCGCCCACCTTGAATTCGCTGGTCTTCCGCCCATCCAGGTCATAGATCTCATAGCCGTCGCGATCCACCAGCACCGTACCCTTGGTGCCCAAGATTGTCGATCCCCGCCCGCGGCCGTAGTAGCGCATCCCTTGGCAGCTCGTCCCCTCCCACGAAATCATCTGGTCGTCGTACTCGAAGTTGGTCACCAGCGTGTCGTAGAACTCCCAGTCATCCTTGAAGTGGTAGCGCCCGCCCGACGCCGTCACCCGCTTGGGATAATCCACGCCCAGCGCCCAGCGGCAGACGTCCACCTCGTGCGTGCCGTTGTTCAGGCTCTCGCCGGTGCCGTAGGTCTTGAACCAGTGCCAGTTATACGGCTGCACATTGTCCTTGTAGGGCCTGCGCGGCGCCGGCCCTTGCCACAAATCCCAATCCAATTGCGGAGGAACCGGCACTTCCTTGCCCACGCCGATCGTCTTGCGCGTGTTGTTGTACCAGCACTTGGCAAAATAAGGCCGACCGATCAGCCCCTGGTGAATCTTCTCGACAATCTCAATGGTGTGCGGCGAAGAACGCTGCTGCGTGCCCATCTGCACCAGCTTTCCATACTTCCGCTGCGCCTCGATCAACAGCGCGCCCTCGGCCGGGTTGTGGCTGCACGGCTTTTCGACATACACGTGCTTGCCCGCCTGCAAACCCGCGATGGCCATCGGCGTGTGCCAGTGGTCGGGCGTGGCGATGGTGATGCAGTCCACGTCTTTCCGCTCCAGAATCCTGCGAAAATCCTGGTCGGTCCCCGGAGCGTAGCCCAGCTCCTTCTCGACGTTCGCGGCAAACTTCGCCATCGTCTTGGTGTCCACATCGCACACCAGCGCAATTCGCGCCGCGTCCCGGTTGGCCTTCAGCGAGGAAAGATGCGCCCCGGCCCGCCCGTTCAACCCGATTACGGCAAAGTTCAGCCGCTCGTTGGCGCCCAGGATTTGCCCATAGCTCTTTGCTGTCGCGCCCATCGCCAGCCCCGCCGCTCCCACCGCAAGTGTGTCCAGAAACTCCCGCCGAGTTACCATCTGTCTCCTTTTTAACGAGGACGGCGCGCATCCGTGTGCCGCCTGTTCTCTGCCCGCCTGCAAGTCAGCGGTCCGTTCCCTCCGCAGCTTGCCGTGTCCATCCGCCCCGTCCATGGTAATTCCGGCCGACACCCGCGGCCGGGTTTGGCAACCGCGCGGCCGCTTTTCCGGTGGCGGAAAGAGTGAAATTCCGGAGTTCAGGCCCGGAAGCTGCGCACTGCTTTCTCCAGCCCGCTCTCGTAGGCGTCAATGAGCTTGTCCCAGGATGCATTCGCCTCTTCATCGATGACCTTACGCCGCGGATCGGCATCGAACCAGTCGATCGTTCTCCGAATCCCCTGTGCAAACGGAACCCTGGCACAATAGCCGGGGACAAAACGCTTGATCTTGCTGTTGTCGAAGACCACGCTCGAGGCCTTATCCCCGGTGAGGCTGCCCACCTCATCGGGCAGGCAAGCGCCCAGAAAATCCGACGCGATGTGCACGATCTGCGCCTCGACCCCCGCGGCCTGCGCCGTGATCCGGTAGAACTGATCCCAGGTCATCACCTCGTCACTGGTGATGTGGAAGGCGTGGCCGATGGCTTGTGGATCTCCCAGCAGCCCCACCAGTCCCTGGGCAAAGTCGCTATTGTGGGTTATCACCCAGAGCGACGAACCGTCACCGGGCACGATGACCTTCTTGCCCCGCCTCATTCGGTCCACCGCCGTCCAGGACTTCTGCCAGCTATTGACGGCCAGCACAATCTGCGTATCGCCGTAGGTGAGGGAAGGACGCACGATGGTGACCGGAAAGCCTTCTTCGCGATACGCCTTCATCAACCGGTCTTCGCAGGCGATCTTGTCGCGCGAATACTGCCAATAGGGATTTGCGAGGGGCGTTGATTCGGTAATCAGGTAGTGCCCGACAGGCCTTTGATACGCGCTCGCCGAACTGATGAAAATGAACTGCCTCGCGCGGCCGCGGAAGAGGCGGATGTCGCGCTCCACATCGGCAGGCGTGAAGGCAATCCAGTCCACTACCGCGTCGAAGGTTTGATGGCCGAGGGCCTCGGCCACTGCCGCTTCGCCGGCGACATCCGCCACGATGGTGCGGACGTTCGCGGGAAGATCGGCGGTGCGTTGCCCGCGCCGGAGGAGCGTGAGTTCCATGCCCCGCTCCGCCACTAACCTCGTCACCGCTGTACTGATGTTTCCGGTGCCTCCAATGAACAGGACCTTCATGTCGCCTCCATCGATTTCCGTCGCAGCCCGTTGGCGGTTCTTTGCTTGCTGGTCAGCGCTGCCAGGAAATGATAACTGGAGGCCTTGCTGGGGCTGAAGGACATATCGTCTTGGACATTATCCAGGGTGGGCTGGGCTGTCTCGGGTCCTCCTTGCTGTCCGCATGATCGCTGCCGCGCTGCCGCTGGCTGCTGGCGCAGGCTGCGCCCCCGGCGGCTTACCGGCTATACTCGGCGTTTTGGGGCGCGGGCGCGAAGAACAGCGCCGCGCTTGAGGAGATTCCTGCCTTGCCCTTTACCCGTCCCACGCGCAGGGGATTCTTGAAGTCGCTCTCGCGGACTGCTCTGGTTTTGCCGTTGGAAGAGGTCTTGCGCATGGCGCGGCCGGCCTTCGGGCTGGCTGGATTGCAGGCTACGCCGCCGCAAAAGCCAACCGGCAGCGCGCGCCAGGCCTATGAGGCGCCTGTCCGTCCCGCGCCCAAGGGGCTGTCTTCGCCGGTGACCGGCACGCCACTGGGCGTGCAGTTTGTGGATGTGTCCAAACAGGCCGGGCTCAACGTGGAGACCATCTTCGGCGGCGAGCACCGCAACAAGTATCTGCTGGAAACCACCGGCTGCGGCGCGGCCTTTTTCGACTACGACCAGGACGACTGGGTGGACATCTTCCTGGTCAACGGCTGGCGGCTCGAAGGCTTCCCGAAGGGCCTGGAGCCGGTCTGCCACCTCTTCAAGAACAACCGCGACGGCACTTTTACCGACGTGACGATGAAGGCCGGGCTGGCCCGTTCCGGCTGGGGCCAGGCCTGCTGCGTGGGCGACTACAACAACGACGGCTGGAACGACCTTTTCGTAAGCTACTACGGCCAGAACGCCCTCTTCCGCAACAACGGAAACGGCACTTTTACCGAGGTGACCAAAGAGGCCGGCCTGATGCAGGATCGGCTGCGCTGGAACTCGGGGTGCACGTTTCTGGATTACGACAAGGACGGCCACCTGGACCTTTTTGTCGGCAACTACATCGACTTCGACGTGAAGACCGCGCCGCTGCCCGAGGACGCCAACTGTACCTATAAAGGTATTCAGGTGGCCTGCGGGCCGCCGGGCCTGGAGGGTGGCAAGAATCTCCTCTACCACAACAATGGCGACGGCACTTTCACCGACGTGAGCGAGAAAGCCGGCATGTGGGGCACGCTGGGCACTTACGCGCTGAGCGCCGCGGCGGCCGATCTGGACAATACCGGCTGGCCCAACATCTACGTGGCCAACGACTCGACCTCCGCCACCTATTACGTGAACCAGAAGGACGGCACCTTTAAGGATGAGGCGATCGAGGCGGGCGTAGCCTACTCGCCGGACGGCAAGCCGCAGGCCGGCATGGGTGTCTCGATCGGCGACTACAACCGCGACGGCCTGCTGGACATTGTGAAGACCAATTTTGCCGGCGATACCGATTCGCTCTATATGAACTTGGGCGACGGCTCATTCGATGACCGTACCTACCAGGCCGGCCTGGGCGTGAATACCCGCCTGCTGGGCTGGGGCGTCAGTTTTCTGGACATCGACAACGACGGCTGGCTCGACATTCTGGTCGCCAACGGACATGTCTATCCGGAGGTGGACGGAACGCAGGTGGACGCCGCCTACGCCGAGCGCAAATACCTCTACCGCAACCTCCGCAACGGCCAGTTCGAAGATGTGAGCTTGACCGGCGGCAGCGGCATTACAACAGCGGCCAAGGCGCGCGGCTTTGCCGTGGGCGATTACGACAACGACGGCAACCTCGACGTGGTGGTGAACTGCGTCAACGCTCCGCCGCAACTGCTGCATTGCAACTCGACTTTGAACCGCAACTGGATCAAGATCCGCCTGGTGGGAACCAAATCCAACCGCACCGGGATCGGCGCGCGGTTGAAGCTGGTGGCGCAGACCAGTACGCCCCTGCCGACCGCCAAGCCGGGAGCGCCGTTGGTTCAGATCGAGGAGGTCCGCTCCTCGAACGGCTACTACTCGGCCAGCGACCTGCGCATCCACTTCGGCCTGGGCGAGGCCAAGAAAGTCGATCTGGCGGAGATTCGCTGGCCCTCCGGCGCCGTGGACACTTTGAAAGACCTCGACGCGAACCGCCTTTATGTCGTCGAGGAGGGCGGCAAGATTCTCAAGACCGACGCCTTCTCGCCACCGAAGCCCAAGCCCTGACCACCGAGCAGATCTTTACTCAGTCAAAAAGTGAGCGGTCGGCCGGGCGAATGTCATACCCATAATCCGGCTTACTCTTGGCGGGTTACCCTGTCGCCAAGACGGTCTTCCGGGTACGTTTCACGCCCCTCCCAGGGTTTCTAGCCGCTGCGGAAGAGCGGCAGGACGGTCCGAGCCGGGAGGATGAATCCGTCATATAAATCAACCATTTAGTGGAGGAGTTTCTCCACCGGAAGAAGCAGATGCGGGTATGCGCAGGGATTGGAAACCCGCGCAGGCAAGGCGGAAAGGCGGCTATCCGGCTCGCGTAATTGATATGTCATATTAAGAGAATTTGTTGGCATAAAAGTCTTCGATCATACGGTAACGATACGGTCATGTCATGAGCATCGGATCGGGGAACACGGCTGGAAAACTTGGGAAACATATGAGTAAAACGTTTTATATAAGAGGATTACTCGCGCTTGGGGACGGCAGAGAAGGAGCAGGAAGCGGCCTGAACCGAAGATGTAAATGTTTCCAAGTATTGACATATCGTATTTACGCTCACGCACGCATTTTTTTTGTTTTTTCGCCGTTGACAGCCGATGCTTGGCTTCGGTATCTTTCGTCTGCTCCGGGGTAAGCCTTTTTAGCTCCCGCAATTTCTGTGCTTGGAGAGCAGCGACTCCGGCATTTCAGCGATCCTGCCAATGCGGCGGGTGAGCCTTATATGCCCACCGGCGTTCTCCAACACGCCGGTGTGACAGAAGCACCACAAGTCCAGACAGAAAACGAAGGCATTCTTCAGGAGACCGCATGAACAAGACTCTACGTACAGCACTCGTGCTGACGTTATACGGCTGCGCGAGTTTGCTGCTCACCGCGCCGGCCAGTGCGCAGTCGGTCTACGGATCGATCTTCGGCACTGTGACCGATAAGACCGGGGCCGCCGTAGCGGGCGCCACGGTCACGGTAAAAGACGAGGCCAAGGGCACCGTCGTAACCGTCACCTCCAACGCTTCGGGCGACTACAGCGTTCCCCACCTTATCCCGGACGTATATGACCTCAAGGTCACGGCCAAGGGATTCAATTCCTTCGAGACCAAGGGCATCTCGGTCGAGGCCGACGTCGCGCCCCGCATCGATCCCACCCTCGAAGTCGGCGGCGGAACTGAAACCGTCGAAGTGAACGCCGAGACGCAGCCGGAATTAAAGACCGACCGTGCCGACGTCTCGACCGTATTCGACCAGCAGCAGGTTTCCAGCCTGCCGGTGGGCGACCAGAACTTTACCAACCTGCAACTGTTGCTGCCGGGCGCCCAGCTTCTGGGCTGGTCTCACGCGGCCGATGAGAATCCCCAGGGCTCCAAGCAGATTCAGGTGGATGGCCAGGCCTTTGGCGGCACGGCCTTCGAGCTGGACGGCACCGACAACCAGGACCCGATTCTGGGCATTATCGTCATCAACCCTGCCATGGATTCGGTCACCGAAACCAAGATCACGACGCAGAACTTCGACGCCGAATTGGGCAAGGCCGTCTCCGCGGTGGTGACCGCCCAGACGCGCTCGGGCACGAACAACTTCCATGGCAGCGCCTACGACTTCCGCACTGGCAACGCCAACGAAGCCCGCGATCCTTACACCCAGCCGGCGGGGCCGAATGCGATCCCAGCCGGATTGAAGAACCGCTTCGGCGGATCGATCGGCGGACCGGTCAAGAAGGACAAGTTTTTCTTCTTCGGCAACTATGAAGCGCAGCGCCAGAAGGTCGGCACCTCGGCCTCCGATGCTGTGCCTACCGCGCAACTGGTCAGTACCTGCCTCGGCACCACGACGGGCCCTTCGGGTATTCCGGGCTGCGACTTTAGCGAATATGCAGCGGCCTACAATACCCCCCAGCTGATCTTCGACAACACCAGCGACCAATCTCCTGCAACCCTTGCCGCGTTCGCCAAGAACGTCATTCCCGCCTCGCTGGTTTCCACTCAGGCGAAGAACCTGCTGACCATTCTGGCGCCCTACGCGCCGAATACCGGCGGCACGGGCATCAACGCCATCGAAAACAACTATGCGGAGAACGGCACGGGCCTGTTCAACAGCAACCAGTGGACGGTCCGCGGCGACTATACGCTGAGCGAAAAGGCGCACGCCTTCGCGCGCTTCTCGCGGTTCTGGGACCTGCTCTCAGGCAAGGTGATGTTCGGCGCGGCGGGCGGCCCGGGCTTTGGCATCAACAACTACGGTGGCAACTCGAACGGCGCCAACGACAGTCTTGCCTCGGGCATGGATATCGCCATCAGTCCGAAGCTGCTCACCGACTTCCGCCTGGGTTATTACCGCTACAACGTGATCGACTCGAAGTACGATGCGGGAACTGCTTTCGCAACCCAATTGGGGATTCAGGGCATCAACACCAGCAACAGCTTCACCTCCGGCGCCCCGGGCTTCGAAATTGATCCACCGTTCATCACCTCCAACAACTACAATTCCTCCAACCAATCGCTGATCGGGGGCGGCCTGGGCATCAACCGCTGCAACTGCCCGCTGACCGAACGCGAAGATCAGTTCCAGATCGTGAACAACTGGACCAGAATCTGGGGCAACCACACGGTCAAGGTCGGCGCCGATCTGCGCTATGGCCGCAACCTCCGCGTGCCTTCCGACACGGACCGTGCCGGACAGATGAACTTTCTCCCCGGGCCGACGTCGAATAACGGGACCGCCGGACTCGGTTGGGCCAGTTTCGCTTTGGGCGACGTGGGCAGCTTCGGCCGCTATGTCTCCACATCCACCAATGCCAAGGAGTTCCAGAAGCGGACCTTCTTCTATGCGCAGGACACCTGGCGCGCGACCCACAATCTGACCTTGAACCTGGGCCTTCGCTGGGAGCTCTACTTCCCCGAGGCAGTCAATGCCGCGGGCAATGGCGCGCTGATGGACCTGAACACCGGCTATATTCACGTGGCCGGCGTAGGCGGCGTGCCCTCGGATATGGGCTGGAGCATCAGCAAGGGGAAGCTGTTTGCGCCGCGCATTGGAATCACCTACCAGCTTGATCCGAAGACCGTCATTCGCGCGGGCTACGGACGCAGCTTCGACACGGGCGTCTTCGGCTCCATCTTCGGCCACACCGTCACGCAGAACCTGCCGGTTCTGGCAGACCAGTCCATCTCCGAGCCGGGAAATACGGGCACAGCGTTCAATCTGTCCACAGGTCCGGTGGCATATACCTTCCCAACGGTTCCCTCCAACGGACTGCTGCCGAACCCCGGATATGCGGTCTCAACCAGCACCCGCCAGAACCCACTCACCTTCCCGACGATCGATGCCTGGAACCTGAGCATCCAGCGCGCGCTCACGCCCACCCTCACCCTGACCTTGGCCTACGTGGGCAACAAGGGAACTCACACCCTGGGCGACGGCGATGGCAACACCACCAACCCCAACGAAGCGGCGCTCAGCCTGCCAGGCGCGTTCAGCGTCAACGGACAAACCCTGCACTACGATCCCGCGGCGACGGGCTCCAACATCGATGCCGATGGCGGAGTCTCCGCCTCGTATCTTTTGCAGCGTTATTACGGCGGCAAGCTGGCAGCCTGCTCCGATCCCAACTATGCCACACCCACCAGCGAGCCCTATATCACCGCCGGCATGTGCGGCTGGGAGCCCGGTGTCAACGCCAGATACGATTCGCAGAACACCGAATTCGACGCCATGCAGATCACCTTGGCCGAACAGTTCAACAAGGGGCTTGCGCTCACTGGCAATTATCAGTGGGCCGCGGCCTTCGACGACAATACCGGCTATTGGACCTGGAGTCACTCTGTTCCCCACATGCGCGATAGCAACGTCCGCGATCAGGCATTGGTCGTCTACGGCAGCTATGACCTTCCCTTCGGCAAGGGCAAGCAGTATGCCCCCGGCGTCAACCGCGTGACTGACCTGATCATCGGCGGCTACCAGTTAAGCGGCACCATGAACTGGTCGGGCGGCTTGCCGTTCACCCTCAACTACAGCAACTTCGGCACCAGTGCGAATCCTGAAACCTGCACGCAAAACACGGGCGGAACGGCGGCGCCGTGCCTGCCCAACGTCAGCGGTCACATGAAAACCAAACTCACGTCCTTCCAGCCGAGCTCGTCCGGCACTGGCACGCGGAGCTTCTGGACGCCGCAATCGCCTACTGGCGGAACCTTCTCGTTCCCAGGGCTGGATGTGATCGGCAACGCCGGGCAAAACACCTATCGCGGCCCAACATTCTTCAACACCGACCTGGGCATCACCAAGGCATTCACCATCCGGGAGAACGTAGTCACCAAGTTCCGCATGGATGCCTTCAACGCGTTCAACCACATCGCGGCCGGCAACCCAAGCAACGACGATATCTTCGGCAACGGCCCCATCACTTCAGGGAGCGGAATCAACGGCATGGCGCCGGGCTCCATTCCCCGTCAGCTCGAATTCTCCCTCCGCGTTCAGTTCTGATTTCGCGAAGGAGCCGCAACAAAACTCGAGGGGAGCTTCGGCTCCCCTCTTTCTTTGACCGCGCAGCCGTAATTCAGGAACGATAGCGTTTTCGGAAATGCCGCAGACCGGAAGCAATGCACTCAAGTCGGCGCGCCCCCCAAGGAGCGACAACCCTGCACACACTGCAAAGGGTCACACCTTTTCCGAAAACGCCGTACACTGCAAGACAGGCCCGAGTTATGCAGCCCTTATCCGCGACCGCACTTTTCCTTGCCCTACTCACTCTCGGCGCGCAGGCCCAGACGCCGCAGAGTGGAAGCTCTTCCGGCGGCGAAGTTGCCACACCCGCGCCCACGCCACTTGAAGTTGCCCAGGAGCTCGCCGCCAGGGGCCGGCTGGACAAGGCGCTGGCCCAGCTCGACCAACTGGCCGCGCAAACGCCGGAACCGGCCGGCGTCGAGCGGCTGCGCGGCATCATTCTCTATCAGCAAGACCAGCTTCCTCAGGCGATTGTGGCCTTCACGAGAGCCGCCGCGCAGGACCCCAACGATCGCGAGTCGATCGAGATGCACGGCGTGAGCCTCTTCCGGCTCGGCCGGTCTCCTGAAGCCATTCCCTTTCTCGAAAAGGCCCATGCGGCCGTGGAGCGGGCGAACATCGATCCGCAGTATGTGCTGGGACTGTGCTATGCCGACGTGCACCGCTACGACGACGCCCGCCATGCCTTCGCCGCGCAATATGGCTTTGCTCCCGACTCCGCCGAAGCCTATTTGCTGGCCGGGCGGCTGTTTCTGCGCCGCGAGCTTGCTGCCGAGGCCGCGGTTCAGGCTGGCAAAGCGCTGGAGATCAATCCCGCTCTGCCGCTGGCCCACCAGTTATTGGGCGAAGTGGCGCTGGCCAACGGCGACTTGCCCGAAGCGATCCGCGAGTTGGAGGCCGAACGCAAGCTGAATCCGCTGAACGGAGTTTTGTATGACCGGCTCGGCGACGCCTACCTGCGCAATGAGCAATATCCCGAGGCGCAGCAGGCTCTCAATCGCGCGGTCCTGCTGGAGCCGAACTCCACCGCTCCCTACATTCTGCTGGGGCAGACCTTTCTCAAGCTCAAGCAGCCTATCCAGGCTCTCCACTACCTGGACCGCGCCGAGAAAATGGACCCGGCAAACTACATTACGCACAACCTGCTCGGCCAGGCCTATAAGGCAACCGGCGAACTGGCCGAGGCCAATCGCGAGTTCAAGATGGGCGTGGATCTTCAACACAATCAAGCGCCACAGGCGGCGGGAAAATAAGCCATGCACTGCAAGCGCCGCATTCTTCGCGTCCGAATGAACCGAGAGCGGCCGGGGTTTGAGTTCTCCCACCCTTGCGATAGAAAGAAATCGCAAGGATGGGGCACGGGGATTCTTCGTTCACTCTCGATTGGCATTCTGGCGGCTTTGCCGCTCTTTGCTGCGGCCCAGGCGCCCGCGTCCGATGCGCTCCAACGCGCGGACGCCGCCTTCCGCGCCGGCTACGCTGCCCGCCAGGCCGGGAACCTGGACCTCGCGCGGAAGCAATTTGCCGAGGCGGCGCGGCTTGCCCCGCGGATCGCCGAGGCCCATGAGGCCCTGGGCGCGGTTCTGGTGGAGCTGGGCAAACCGGCCGAAGCGGTGCCGGAGTTCCAGGCCGCTCTCAAGCTCAAGCCCGGCGATATGGGGATCGAAACCAATCTTGCGCTGACCTACGCCAAGGCCGGCGAGCCGGGGAAGGCCATTCCGCATTTCAGCGCGGCCTTCCATGCCTCGCAACAGCCCGGCCGCCAACCCGTCGATGCCACCTTCTGCGAGAACTATGCGCGGGCGCTCGCGGCGACGGGCAAGCTCGGCGACGCCCTTGAAATGTTTCGCGCGGCAGTGGAGCGCGACGGCAACCGGCCGGATCTCTTCGACGATCTCGGCTCGCTCTACGCGCAAATAGGCAATTGGAGCGAAGCGAAGCGCGCCTTCGAGCACGCTCTTTCGATCGACGGCTCGCTCGTGCTTCCGCGCATCCATCTGGGCATCGTGCTGCGCCAGCAACACGAATACGAGGCCGCGCTCTCCAACCTTGCGGCCGCGGTCAACCAGGAGCCGGCCAACGCGCTGGGCCAATTCGAGTACGGGCGCACGCTGGCCGCAGCCGGTCAGGATGAGGCAGCCGTGCCTCACCTGGAAGAGGCGATCAAGCTCAATCCCGAACTGCCCGGCGTGCAGAATGAACTCGCCATGGCCTTGCAACGGCTGGGCCGCCAGCAGGAAGCGGTTCCATGGTTCCAGAAAGCCATTGAGCGTGAGCCGCACAGTGCGAGCGCGCTGACCAACCTGGGCCTCGCGCTCACCCTCACCGGCAAGGCCAAAGAGGCCCTCGCATACTTTCAACAGGCGATCGCGCTTTCTCCCAGGGACGCAACCATCTTGAAAGACCAGGGCGTGGCCCACGTGCAGCTCTCCGCCTTCGACGAAGCCATCGCCGATTTCCAGGCTGCGCTGGCACTGAACCCGAACGATCCGCAGCTTCACTACGACCTCGGCTTGGCCTACAAGTTCAAAGATCGGGTGGACGACGCCATCGCCGAACTGAGCCGCGCCGGCCAGATGGACCCGACGTTGCAGGACCCGCCCTATACGCTGGGCATCCTCTATATGCAGACCGGCAAGTTGGACGAAGCAGTTGTGGAGCTGAAGAAGGCCGTGGCCCTGCGTCCGGAAAACGGCGACGCGTGGGCGATTCTGGGCAGCACGCTGAAGCAGGACTCGCGGCTCGACGAGGCCTGCGATGCGCTGGAACACGCGATTCCGCTGCTGCCAGGCCAGCCCGGTCCGCGCGTTACGCTGGCAGCCGTCCTGGCCGAACAGGCCGGCGCCGCAACCGCAGCCGCCGACGCTAGCGAGGCGGCCGGCGACGCGCAGAAAGCGGAGCCGCTTCGTGCCCAGGCGAAGGAACTGCGCAGCCAGGCTGCCGAGTATCGCCGCCAGGGTGCGGAACTGGCCCGCGGCGCCGTCAATCGCCAGAAGGCGGCCTTTGCCCTAAACGCCGGCAACCAGTTGCTTTTGCGCGGCCAGATCGCCGACGCGGTCGCACGCTACCAGGAATCCATTGCCGCCGATCCCAGCTTTGCCGAACCGCACATGCAGCTTGCCATCGCCTATGAGCGTCAGGGCCGCGCGGCTGATGCCGCCGCCGAACGGGCCAAGGCGACGAGCCTTGATGCTGCAAAGTAAAATACTCATTCTTGACCATTTGAGGAGCCTCAATGACTGTGACTTTTTCGAAGTATTGCCGCTGGTTTTCCGTGCTTCTTCTGCTTGCCTTTGTCCCCAGCCTTCCCGCTCAAAAAACCTCGACTGCCCAGGAGCGCTGGACAGAGGCGCAGGCCAACGCCTGGTACGCCCAGCAGCCCTGGCCCGTGGGCGCCAACTTCCTGCCTTCCGACGCCATCAATGAACTGGAAATGTGGCAGGCCGACAGCTTCGACCCCGTCACCATCGATCGCGAACTGGGCTGGGCCGAGGCTATCGGCATGAACACCATGCGCGTCTTCCTGCACAATCTGCTCTGGGAGCAGGACCCCAAGGGCTTCAGCCAGCGCATGGATACCTTCCTGGCCATTGCCGCGCGCCATCATATCCGGCCCGTCTTTGTGCTCTTCGATTCCTGCTGGGAGCCGTTTCCCAAGCTTGGTCCGCAGCATCCGCCCATCCCCGGCGTGCATAACTCCGGCTGGGTGCAGGCCCCCGGCGCGGCGGTTCTCTCCGACCCCACGCAGTACCCTCGACTGGAAAGCTACGTCAAGGGCGTGGTCGGCGCATTTGCCAACGATCCCCGCATCCTGGCCTGGGATCTGTGGAATGAGCCGGACAACGGCACCCCTGACTCCGCCGCCAAAGGCGAGCCGAAGGACAAAAACGAGATCATTCTTGGACTCCTGCCGGAGGTCTTTGCCTGGGCCCGCTCTGAGCACCCCACGCAGCCCCTCACCAGCGGCCTCTTTCACGGTGACTGGACTTCGCTGGCCTCCATGCCGCCCTTGGCTCGCATCCAGATCGAGCAGTCCGACGTCATCACCTTCCACAATTACGGCTGGCCCGAGGACTTCGAGCAGCACGTCAAGATGCTGGAGCAGTTCCATCGCCCGCTGATCTGCACCGAATACATGGCCCGCGGCAACGGCAGCACCTTCGATACCGTGCTGCCCATCGCCCGCCAGCACCATGTGGGAGCCATCAACTGGGGCCTGGTGGCCGGCAAAAGCCAGACCTACCTGCCCTGGGATTCCTGGCAGCATCCCTACGTCACCGATCAGCCCACTATCTGGTTCCACGACGTCTTCCATCCCGATGGCACGCCCTACCGCCAGCGGGAGGTGGAGATCATCCGCAGTCTGACCAGCGGGAAGTAGGCCTTCAGTATGTTCTTTGCCTTTGTCAGGAGTTGGTGATGAATCGACGGTCTTTTTTGCGGGGGACGGCAGCGCTCGCCGTCCCCATCGTCGCGGGCCGGGAAATCGCGGCTCAGGCCGTGTCTGGTCGGGCCAACGCGAGTCCCGAAGGCAAGCACGAATCGGAAGATACTCGACGCTCCGAAAGTACGCGGCGCATCGAAAAGGCCACGGCGGCTGCCATGGCCATGCAGCGGCGCGACTGGGAGCAGGGCATCTTGGCGCAGGCGATGCTGGAGGCGAACGACCGCGCGCGGGTGATTCTGCTGACCAAGGCGGCTATCGTCCAGCGGATGCCGGACGGACGGCTGGGCGTGGTGGTTTCCGGCAGTCCGACCGACCCCGCCATGGGCGGAGCTGCCTACGCGCAGGCTGCCGCGTGGACCGTCGACCCGCAGATCCGGCAGGCCGTCGACGGGCTGCTCGAGTGGATTCGCGTCAAGGCGCCGCGCAATGCGGAGGGCGTGCTCTACCACGTCTTCGACGCACCGCAGATGTGGTCGGACGGCTTCAACGGCGCGCCCCCGTTTCTGGCGGCAACGGGCTTCTTCGACGAGGCTCTGGCCCAGATCGAGGGCTACCGGCAGCGGCTGTGGAATCCGGAAAAGAAGCTGCTGGCGCATATCTGGGACGACGGCAAGTGGCAATTCGCCGACGGGAATTTCTGGGGCGGCGGCAACGGCTGGGCCGCGGCAGGCCTGGCGCGGGTGATCCGCAGCCTGCCCCGCGACCGCGACAAGGATCGCGAGCGGCTGGCCGCCTTTGCCAGGGAAATCGTGGATGGCTGCCTCCAGCATCAGCGGGCCGATGGGCTCTTTCACGACAGAGTGGATCAGCCGGCGACCTTTGTCGAAACCAATCTGGCGCAGATGCTTGCCTATGCCGTTTATGAAGGCGTAGTGGGCGGCTGGCTCCCGGCGAGCTACCAGGAGCACGCGGACCGGATGCGCGCCGCCGCCCGCGCAAAGATGGACGCTTTCGGCTTTGTGCAAGGCGTCTGCGGAGCGCCCAATTTCGATCGCCCCGGAACCTCGACGGAGGGCCAGGCCTTCTGCATCCTGATGGAAGCCGCCGGCAGCAAGGTGGAAACGGCGCCTCCGGCTTAAAGCTAGCGAGCGGACTCGAAAATCGCCACTCTATTTTCCGATGCAGAAGGTAGAGAAAATCAGATTCAGAATGTCGTCGGAGGTGGTCTGGCCGGTGAGGGAGTCGAGAGCCCAGAGGGAACGATAGAGGTCCAGCAGGATCATTTCGTGGGGGATGGCGTTCAGGTTGGCCTGGGCGGCGCCGGCCAGGGCAGCCAGGGCGGTGGCGATGGCCTGATGGTGGCGCAGGTTGGTCAACATGCCGGGCTCGGCGGCGGCTCCGCCGGTGGCCAGGACCAGAATCCGTTCGCGCAGCGCCGGAATGCCGTCGCCGGTGAGCGCGGAGGTGGGCAGCGCGGGAATGCCGGCGATTTCCTCTGCGGCCTGCGCGGCTTCCGCCAGATCGCTCTTGTTTGCGGCCACCAGCGCTGGGCGGCCCTGGACGGCCTCGAGCAGACGGTGTTCCTCGTCGTTGAGCGGCTGGGTTGCGTCGAGCACGATGAGCACCAGCGCGGCGTCGGCTAGCGCCTCGCGGCTGCGACGGATTCCCAATTGCTCAGCCTCGTCCAGATGACCGCGCAGGCCCTCGCGCAGGCCGGCCGTATCCACCAGTTCCAGCGGAATGCCCTCCAGAGAGATGCGCTCGGTGACCGTGTCGCGCGTGGTGCCGGGAGTCGCGGTCACAATGGCCCGATCGCGCTGGACGAGGCGATTGAAGAGCGAGCTTTTGCCGGCGTTGGGACGGCCCACAATGGCCAGGGTCAGCCCGTCGTGGACGATGCGGCCGCGGGCAAAACTTGCCTCAAGCGCGGCCAGCGGCGGCGTGAGTTCGCCGATGCGGCGGGCGATCTCGGCCTGCGGCGTCACGTCCACGTCGTCCTCGGCAAAGTCGATGCCGGCCTCGAGCAGGGCAATCAGTTCGACCAGAGACTGCTTGACGGGCGCGACGCGGCGGCTGAGCGCTCCGCCCAACTGGCCGGCGGCCTGGCGAGCCTGGGTGAGCGTCTGCGCCTCGATCAGGTCGCGGACCGCCTCGGCCTGGGTGAGGTCGAGCCGGCCGGCAAGAAAAGCGCGCTGGGTGAATTCACCGGGCTCGGCCAGCCGCGCGCCCAGATCGAGCGCCCGGCGCAGCAGCAAGTCCAAAACGACGGGCGACCCATGCGCGGCAATCTCCACCACGTCCTCGGCGGTGTAGGAGTGAGGCGCGGCAAACCAGGTGACGAGGGCCTCGTCGATGCGGGCCGCATCGTTCCCAAAGCCTGAATCCAGCACGTCGGCCAACCGCGCCCGTCCATGTTCCAACGGCTGGCGCAGGTGCACAAGTTGTACGGCGATGGAGGCGGCCAGCGGTCCGCTCAGGCGCACGATGCCGATGCCGCCGCGGCCCGGTGGCGTGGAGATAGCGGCGATGGTGTCGGTAGTTGCTTCAGAACCGGCCATAGACTTGCAACTAGTGTAGAGGCTGCCGCACATAATCGGCCGTGCAGGCAGCTCGGGTTCATGAGCCAGAATTCTGCCGCAGGCAAGCTCCCTGGGATGTGGCGAACTATCATGGGCCAATGGAACTGCGTTCGCTCCCCAAGATAGAGCTGCATCTGCACCTGGATTGCTCGCCGAGTTTTCGCGCCATTTCCACTCTGGCCCCTGCCGTTACGCGCGAGGAGTACCAGCGCGAGTATGTGGCGCCGAAGCGCTGCACCAACCTTGCGGATTTCCTCTCCCGCGCGCCCAGAGGAATCGCTTTGATGCAGACCGAGAGTGCGCTCCGGCTGGTCGTCGAGGACCTGTTTCAGCAACTCGTTGAGGACGGGGTGATCTACGCCGAGATCCGGTTCGCGCCGCTGCTGCACACCGAGCGAGGTCTGACGCCGGAGCGTGTGGTTGCCGCGGTGGAAGACGCAGCGGAACGCCTGGCCAGTGAAACCGGCGTTCAAGCGGGCCTGATTCTCTGTACGCTGCGGCACTTCAACGAGGAGCAGAGCTTGCGCACCGTGCGGCTGGTGGAAGAGTTTCGCGGCAGCCGCGTGGTGGCGCTGGATCTGGCGGCGGACGAAGCAGGATTCCCTCTGGACGCTCATGTTGGGGCATATCGCCACGCGCGGGAGTATGGATTGTTTCGCACCGCTCACGCAGGCGAGGCGCGCGGACCGGAAAGCGTATGGGAGACGCTGAAGCTGCTCGATCCACAGCGTATTGGCCACGGAACCCGCAGCATCGAGGACCCGCTACTGGTGGAGCATCTGCGCAGGGAAGGCATTCACCTGGAGCTTTGCCCCTCGTCCAACGTGCAGATCATTCCTTCGATTCAAAGGTGGGAGGAGCATCCTATCGACCGCCTCTATCGCGCCGGCGTCTCGCTCAGCGTGAACACGGACAGCCGCATGTTGACCCCGACGACTCTGACAGGGGAGTACGAGGGTTTGCGAAGCGTATTCCAGTGGAGCGAAGAGGAATTTCTGCATACGAATCTGATGGCGTTGGATGCCGCATTCGCTGCTGAGACGGTGAAAGACCAACTCCGAAACCGGCTTCGGCGGGCATACGCCCCGGTTGCCCCTTCGCGTTCATAGGAGCTGGTTAGAGAAATCGGTTGAAGCTGTATGCGATTTAGGGACCAAACTATAATCCAAAGCAACGCGGCGGCAGCATCTTTCTTGCTTTCTAGTCTTACTTCGCAGCCGCGGAGATCCTGTCTTGAAGGCTGAATTCATTTGACACTGATCCCAGGAAACACACGCGGACTGAAGAGTCTCCAAGTGATATACACCGGTTTTGGCTTCCGCGTGCTCCTTGCGGTGTTCCTCTTCTGCGCGCCGGGAGCCTGGGCCCAACAGCCCGCGCCGGCGGTCTGGCAGGGAGTGCTGCGCAACGCCGCCGGTGCGCCGATCCCCGCCGCGACAGTCCGGCTGGCGAGCAACGGCGCTTCGGCCCAGGCCGTGACCGGCGCCGACGGGCAGTTCAAGCTGGCGGCTTTGCCCGCCGGCCAATACAAGCTCACCGTCGAGGCGAATGGCCGCAAAGCCGAGTATGCCCAAGCCATCGATCTTACCCCTGCCGCATCCGCGGTTCTGCTCACGCTTTCAGTCCGCGGCGAACTCACGGTGACCGCCCTCAAAGGCCAGACGGCGACCGGCGGCGAGGATCTCTCCAGCCAGGCGGTGAGCGAACTGCCGCTGAACAAGCGCGATTTCGGCACGCTTCTCCTGCTGGCCGCCGGCACCATGACCGACACCAATGGGGCCACCAACTTTACCGCGCAGTTTGCCATCAACGGCCAGCGCGGCGTTGAGGCAACCTTTGCCATGGACGGCGCCGACATCAGCGATCCCGAGATGGGCGGGGCAACCTTCAGCAACTTCAATGTGGACGCGGTCGAGGGAATCGAATCCAGCTCCGGTTGGATGCCGGCAGAGATCGGGCGCGGCGCATCCGGGTTCACCAATATCCTCACCCGCTCCGGCAAGAGCGGCTTTCACGGATCGTTCTTCGAGTTTGTGCGCAACTCCGCCTTCGACGCGCGCAACTACTTCGACCATCCATCGCTGGCCTATCCCGGCCGCATTCCGCCCTTCCGCCGCAACGAGTTCGGCTTTACCAACGGCGGCCCGGTGCTGATCCCCGGTCTTTACGACGGCCGCAAGCGCACCTTCTACTTCGCCCAGTACCAGGGCTTTCGCCAGGTGCTGGGAACCACGCAGGTGATGCCCGTGCCCACGGCCGCCGAGCGCGCCGGCCAGGACATCGTCACCTATCCCGACGGTTCCACCGATGTCTTGACGGTGTCTGTCGATTCCGGCATCGCGGCGGTGCTGGCCCGCTATCCGCTGCCCAACGATCCCACTGGCCCTTATCTGGATCGCACCTACGCCACCGCGTCGAAGGTCGCCACCGACGCCAACCAGTTTTCGGTGCGCATCGATCACAAGTTCTCCACCAACGATCAGTTCTTTGCCCGCTTCAACCTGGACAATCTCACCGGTCCCACAACGAACCCCGATCAGACGGCCATCGATCCCTCTTTCGGCATCGTGTACATCGACCGGCAGCGCAATGTTGCGGGTACCTACACGCACACCGTGTCGCCGCGCCTCTCTCTGGAAACCTCCATCGGCATCACGCGCTCCACGCCGGGCTTTCCCACGCCCAACCACACCGATCCCGCGGTCAAATTCATCGACGGCCTCTACGAGCCTTTCGACGCGGCGGGCGGATCGGTGACGCAGGCCTACGGCAATCTCTTTCAAGGGCGCGAGAACGTTGTCTTCACCAGGGCCGCGCATGCATTCAAGGCCGGGTTCGAAGCGCGCATCAACCGCGACACGACCTACTTCGGCATGAGCCCCAACGGCGAATACGACTTCGGCGGCGGAACCGCCTATGCCACCGAAGCTATCTTCTCGCAGAGCGGAAACCACAATCTTCAACCCGGAGATCCCTTGCCCGATACGCTCTCGGGCTTTCTCTCCGGCAGCCCTTTCATCTACACCGTGGGCATTGCGCCGCCGTACTTTTCCAACGGAGCGCACATCGGCCCCGCGGCCATCAACCGCAACGACTTCAACCTCTATCTGCAAGACACCTGGAAGCTCACCAGCCGTTTCACGCTCGACTACGGCCTCCGCTGGGAGCTTTACACGCCCATCACCGAGCGCGCCCGGCGCACCGCGAGCCTGCTGACCGCGAACGGCGCCCAGGAGTATCTCGTCAACCCGCAGCCCGGTTACAAGACCACCTGGAAGGGATGGGGTCCGCGCGTGCAGGCCGCCTGGCAGGTGACAAGCAAGCTCTCCGCGCACGCCGGCGGCGGAGCGACCGTCATTCCGCCCAATATCTGGCAGGACAATTCGCTGACCGGCTCCACGCCCTTTGTGGTCTATCCGCGCCTGCTCTCCGCCGCGGGCGCGCCCATCCACTATGGATTTCAAATCACGCCCGCCGAACTTCCCAGGGTGTACACACCCGCGGGCGCGGATATCTTCGCCTCCGGACGCACCAACACCGTCGCACCCAACACAGTGATGGATGTGAACCGCTACGAACAGGATATGGCCGCGCTGGCGCCGGGCCATGGGATCAGCGATCTGGGGCTCAGCGGCATCGATCCCTCCTTTGGCAACGCCACGCTGTACACCTGGACGGCCGGCCTGGAGCGGAAACTCGGCAATCTCACCGCCGACGCAAGTTATGTGGGCACCGCCGGCGTCAAGCTGCCGCGCAACAGCTTTCCCAACGCCTTTACCGGCGCCACCGCGGCCTTTGCGCCGTATACGACCTTCGATAGTTCCGGCAACGTCAGCGGCGGCTTTGGCACCGAAACCGTCATTACCGCCAGCGCCCACTCCACCTATCACGCGCTGCAAACTTCCTTGTCGGGTTCGATGGGACACGGCGGGCCGGGCGTCCAGGCAAGTTACACCTGGAGCAAGTCTCTCGACGACACCAGCATGGTTCTCGGGGGCTTTCCCCAGAACCCTTTCGACACGCACGCCGAAAAAGGCCCGTCATCCTTCGACATCGCCCACGGATTCGGCCTGAGCGCGGCCCAGGACCTGCACCTCGACAGCGCTGGTTTCCTGCGCCCTCTGGGCAAAAAAGCAACCGGCGGATGGGAGCTGCTGAGCATCTCCAGCATCAGCTCGGGGGCGCCCTTTACGGTTTTGTCCGGCATTCAGCAGACCGGCGTGGGCGACGCGGGCACCGACCGCCCGGAGCAGATCGCCAAACCGCATCTCTCCACCGCGCGCAAGGTGCGGCAGGACTACTTTGGCGAAGGCGCCAACAACGCCGCGGATTTCTTCTCCATTCCCATTCACGTGGCGGGCGGCACGGGCCCGAACCAGGGACGCTTCGGCACGCTGGGGCGCGACACCTTTCGCGGGCCGGCCTACTATAACTTCGATTTTGCCCTCATTAAAGACACGCCCTACGGCCAGCGCAAAAGCGGCGCAGAGCGCATGGATCTGCAATTCCGCGGCGAGTTCTTCAATCTCTTCAACATTGTCACCATGGGCCTGCCGTCCAATATCCTGGCCGGCTCCGGCTTTGGCGAGATCAGCAAGACCGCCGGCAACTCGCGGCAGATTCAGCTCTCGCTCAAGCTGATCTACTGAAGACCGGCGCGCGCCGAATCGGGTGCCACGGGCGGATTCATCCCCTTAGCTACGCTATTTGCCGCGCTGGTTCTTGAGCAGCTTCACGATTCCGGATTTGCCGCCTTTCGCCGCCCAATCCAGAGCCGTGCGCCCATCCTTGTCCTTGGCCTGGAGGTCGGCATGCCTCTCCAGCAGCAGCTTCACCGGCTCCACTTGTCCGCTCATCGCCGCCAGGATCAAGGGCGTGTCTCCTTCGTAGGGGTAGATGGTGCCTCTGGCCTCGACGTTGGCGCCCTTGTCCAGCAGCAGCCTCATCACATCGGTCCTGCCGGCCTCGGCTGCATTCATCAGCGCCGTTTCGCCGCGGTCGTCCTTGGCTTCCACATTGGCGCCCCGGTCCAGCAGCAATTTCACTGACTCGTTCTCGCCAATGAAAGCCGCGTTCATCATGGCGGTGAAGCCCAGGTTGCCCCTGGCCTCGAGGTTGGCGCCCCGCTCCAGCAACAGTTGCATCAGTTCGATCTTGCCGCCCTGCGCCGCGGAAATCAGCACCGTGTCGCCGTCAAAATTCCTGGCCTCGATGTTGGCGCCTTTGTCCAGCAGCAGCTTCACCAATTCGATCTTGCCGGCCATTGCCGCCCAGTGCAGCGGCGTCAGGCCGACGCTGTCTCTGGCTTCGATCGTGGCGCCTTGGTCCAGCAGCTTGGCGACCGCGGCCGTGTCCCCGGCTCCGGCGGCTTTCAGCAGTTGCTGATCCAGGCTCGGAGCGGCTTGACCCGCGGCCAGACGGCCTAGCAAAAGAACGACCGGAAGGACAATTGCGACCAGTTTTTTCTTCATGCTTGCCTCCGCTCGCACCAGGAGCAGGACAGTGCGAGCCTCTTTCCCGTTCAGATTGGAAGACGCCTTGCGGGACCATGCAGATACCGCAAGGCATCTCGCCCGGCCGAATCGCCGCGGAAGTTGGCTTCCGACTTGTCGGTAGCTCGAAATTTTACACTACCTTGCCGCGGCGAACATGCTCTTCTCCACGCGGGCAATTCCATCTGCAAAGTCTCGCCCGGCCGGTTCTACTCCGATCGGGCCCCGTTCATCCTTCGGCTGCCGCCTTTCATCCGCATTTTCCGCTCTTCGTCGGCAACAGCGCGCCTGCGCGGCGCTCTTCGGTTAGCTTTTGACCAGGGACCGGAAGGCTCTGGCCGGATGCTACACTCCGGCAAAAGGGAGAAGCGGATGGGCGCGACAAAGATCGAGTTTCGGCTGCGGGTGGCCATCATGGCCGCCGTCATCACGCTGGGCTTTTGGGCGCCCTGGATCGAGGCCTGGGGCCTCGGCAAGCGCATCTCGCTGCTCGAGTGGCTGGCGCTGGAGATGAGCCGCTCGGAGCTGCTCCGCTTCTCGGTGGCCGTGCCGGTTGCCATTGTGGCGGGCGCTCTTGTCGCCGCCGCGGGCGTGGTTCTGCGCGTGTCGGGCACGGCATACCTGGGAACCGGCACGGTAAACCATGGGCAGATGAAGGCCGGCGCGGTGATGGCCGGCGGGCCTTATCGCTACCTGCGCAATCCGCTTTACCTCGGCTCCTGGTGCATGTTTGCGGCCATGGCTTTCATCATGCCCGCGGGCGGCGCGCTCTTCGCCATGGTTCTGCTCACGGCTTTTTTGTTGCGCCTGATTCTGGGCGAAGAGGCCTTCCTCGCCGACCGGCTTGGCCAGCCCTACCGCGACTACCTGCGCGCCGTGCCGCGGCTCATTCCCCGGTTGCGCGCCAAGCTGCCACCATCTTCCGCCCGGCCCAACTGGCTCCAGGCCCTGCCGGCCGAGCTGAATGCCATCGGCATCTTCCTGATTTTCGCGGCCCTCTCGTGGAGCTACGACAACCGGCTCATGGTCAGGGCGGTCATTGTCAGTTTTGGCGTCTCGCTGGTGGCGCGGGCCTTCGTGCCGGGTGCACCGGCCGCGGAGTAAACAGGCATTCCGCCGGCTACCATCCTGCGCGGCCCGCCAGCGCGCCGGGCGGCAGCGGAAACGGCAAAGGGAGAGCCGAGGCTCTCCCTTTTGCACCCGTTACTGCGAATCGATCGGTCCCGAGCTACTTCTTGGTGGGCGCGATCACGTCCTTGGCGGCCTTGGCCACGCGGAACTTGACCACCGTCTTGGCCTTGATCTTGATGGCCGCGCCGGTCTGCGGGTTGCGGCCGATCCGGGCCTTGCGCTCCGCCTTTACCAGGCGGCCGATGCCGGGGATCACAAAAACGCCGTTCTTCTTGGTTTCCTTGATGGCGGTCTCCGCCAGCAGGTCCAGGAAGGCAGCGACTTGCTTGTTGGTCAGTTCAAGCTTCTCGGCCAGGTGCCGCGTCAGGGCGGTTTTGGTCATTCCAGTTGCCATTGTGATGTTCTCCTTCTGGGCGTGCCCTTGGGGCAGCCGGTTGCCGGGTTTCCGTCGCGTAACGCGTACCGCATGGGGGGAGTGCGACCGAGGCAACGTTTGCACGAAACCCCTGTATTCATGCGGGTTCTCCAGAACCCTGTCGTTGGTTACAATGCGACTTCTGGCCGGCCAAAGTCAATGGCAAAAGCCGGTTTTCCACAAATTTCTTAGGATTTCTTCCCGTTTTCGCCTATTTTTGCCTGAACCTGCCTGTTTTTAGCGGTTTTGACTGGCCGTGCGGCCATGGAAGCGCCTGACGGAGCCCGCCGTGCCGCGTGGCTATCTCAATCCGAAAAGCACCTTTTTCCGGGGCACGAGGGCAGCGGCAATGGGCGTATTCAGCGCGTCCACCACTGGCGCTGCCAGCCGGAAGTGGCGGATGAGCGTGGCGGCAAAGTTGGGCTCCAGCGCCGTCGCGGCCGGCAGCGTGGTGCTCAGCCCCCACTGGCGGTATTTGATCAGGTCCAGCGCCGGATGCTCGCAGGGAAAGCCCTTCGGTGGGCGGATCAGCGCGTTCCCCTCAAATTCCACAAATGCTTTCCGAAGGGCTGCCCTCCGCAGGAGCTTGCGGAACGCGGTGTGGTTCTCCAGCAGCCAATGGCGAATGGCGGCCAGTTGATCTTTCTCCGGCATGTAAGCCCCGGCGGCGATCACCACCTCCTTGGCGCTGACGTGGAAGTAGTAGCCGGCTCCCGAGGTCTTCTCCAGTCCCTGGTGCGACCACCAGGCGGCGACGTGCGTTTTGTACGGGAGCTTGTTGGCGCTGAAGCGCGTGTCGCGATAGATGCGGAAGAGGCACTTCTCCGCGGGCCGCACGAAATCGGGCGCGAAATCGGTCATCGCATCGGTCACCTTGCGGACGATGGCCAGCATGGGTTCTTTCAGCTCGGCCTCGAAGACCGCTTTGCGCGGCGTGAACCATTCGCGGTCGTTGTTGCGGGCCAGGGCGCGGAGAAAGGCGAGGCCCTCGGGACGGAGATGGGCGAGTACGGGAGACGCTGCGGATTTGGGGATACGAGGCATGATGGAAGACAAGTTTACCGGATCACCTTCAACGCGCCGCGGAAGAGGCCGTCGAAGTCGGCGGCGACGGCCTTCTCTTTGGCGATGGCCTGCTCGATCGCCTTCTCCGCCGCCGCCCGCTGGTAGCCGAGATTCACCAGCGCCGACAAGACATCGTCCACGGCGCCTCCCCGCACCACCGTCGGCGCGGGCGCGACGGCAAAATCGTCCAGCTTGTCTTTCAATTCGACCACCAGCCGCTCGGCCAGCTTTTTTCCGACTCCCGGAATGCGGGTCAGTTGCGCGTGGTCCTGGCCGCGGATGGCCTGCACCGTGCGCTCGGGCGAAAGGCCGCTCAACATCTTGATGGCCAGCCTGGGGCCGACGCCGCTCACGGTAATCAGCCGCTCGAAGAGGCGCTTCTCTTCGCGCTCCAGAAAACCGAAGAGGGCGATCTGGTCCTCGCTGACCTGGGTGTGGATGTGCAACGCGGCCTCAGCGCCGACGGAAGGCAGCGCCGTAAAGGTCGGCACCGAGATGACGACGTCGTATCCCACCCCGGCCGCCTCGACGATGGCCTGGCCGGGTTCCTTGTGGATCAGCTTTCCGCGCAGATGAGCGATCATTCAATCTACTTTTCAAGAGCTGTTCAAATCTGTCTGTGAATTTTGGCCGAGATACCTTAGCGATTTCTTCTCATTCAACTGGCGAGTTCGTCCAGATAGTTCTTGGCCTGTTCGATTCTTACGTCAGACTGAACTGGAGCATGCCTGATCAACGCAAGAAGAGCCGCTAACTCTTCGTAGACAATACTCTCGTCAGTCAGCTTTCCTAGACCGGCCTCGTGCTTATCCAGTCGAATCGACAAGACCTCCCCTCTGGGGGCTGCTGGGGGCGGCATCAGGAGGGCGGGCTCGGGTGGGCCCGCCTGAGAATCGGCCAGATTGAACCCGAGAGAATGGTCATCTTCCCAAACAGTTGCGACGAGGTCGTTTCCCAACTCGGTCTGGAAACGATGTTCGGTTTCCGCTTTAGGCGCGCCCCTTGCTACTTTCAAAAGAGGGGCTCCGCAAGTCCACTCGATCTTGCGTTCGCGAGTTCTCTCAAGCAGCTTGATGATCAGCAGGTAGGATTCTCTGATGGCATCTTCGGAATTCGCGCTCATAGCTCCTCCGCTTTGTATTCGACAGAACCTGCGATTTCGCAAACCTTCTGGTGAATCTTCTGGCAATTCTTGATCGTGGAAATCCGTTGGCTATCCTGTAACTCCACGATCTCCAAAGCACTGCGAACCAAATTCAAAACTCGAACGATGGTGTCGATTTCTTCCGTAGATTCCGGAGGGAGGTAATTTGATCGCCCACCTCTCAGAATCAGAAGATTGTGAACAAGATCTGTCGCCGCTTTCGCGGCCTTCTGGTTTTGCCCTTCCCGGACCGCCGCCAGCAGTTCCTTGGCGTCGGCCGCCAATGCAGCGAATTCGTGCGCCGTATCTTTGGTTCTTACGACGTCCCGAGCTTCTTCAGCTGCCCGTTTTGCTCCCTTTGCCTGCACCCACGCCAAGCAACTGAAGACAACTCCGGAAACACTTGCCACAGTTCCGACGATAGCCACAACCCAGTTCCAGGCGCTTGCCATCATGCAGGCTTCTTTCGCGCGGTGCCGATGAACGCATTCTAACCCGGTTTGCGGCCGGGTGCACGCTAGTCACTTCCTGAGCAGAAAACTCTTCTACTCCAGAATCCCCAGCCGCCTTGCCACCCGCTCGAAGGTTTCCAGCGCCTGATCGAGCTGGCCTTTGGTGTGCTCGCTGGTCATCATGGCGCGGATTCTGGCCTTGCCTTCGGGGACGGTCGGGAAGGCGATGCCGGTGGCCATCACGCCCTCGTCGAAGAGAGCCCGGCTGAATTCCATGGCCGCGCGGCCTTCGCCCACAATGATGGGCGTGATGGGCGTCTCGGTGGCCGGCGTTGTGACGCCGCCGATATTGAAGCCCAGGCGCTTGAGTTCGCCCTGGAAATAGCGGGTGTTGGTCCACAGGCGCTCGATGCGCTCCGGCTCAGCCTCCAGAATGTCGAAGGCGGCGATGCAACTGGCCGCCACCGACGGCGGATGCGAGGTGGAAAAGAGGAACGGCCGCGCGCGGTGGTAGAGGTAGTCGATCAGGTCGCGGCTGCCGCAGACGTAGCCGCCCAGGGCTCCGATGGCCTTCGAAAGCGTGCCCACCTGCACGTCCACCTTGCCGTGCATGCCGAAGTGGTCCACCGAGCCGCGGCCGTTGCGGCCCAGCACACCCGATGCGTGGGCGTCGTCCACCATCATGATGGCGCCGTACTTCTCGGCCAGCGCGGCCAGCTTGTCCACCGGGCCGATGTCGCCGTCCATGGAGAAGACGCCGTCGGTAATCACCAGCTTGTGGCCCGGCTCGTTGGCAACCTCCTGCAGCAACTCCTCGCAGTGGGCCACGTCCTTGTGGCGGAAGACCTTGATCTTGGCCCGCGACAGCCGCGCCCCGTCGATGATGCTGGCGTGGTTCAGCTCGTCAGAGAGGATGAAGTCATCCTTGCCCAGGATGGAGCTGACCGTGCCGGCGTTGGCCGTGAAGCCGCTCTGGAAGACTACGCAGGCTTCGACATTTTTGAAGCGGGCGATCTTCTCCTCGAGATCCATATGGATGCGCATGGTGCCGGCGATGGTGCGGACGGCGCCGGAGCCCACGCCAAAGGCGCGCGTGGCGGCCAGCGCGGCTTCGATCAGCTTGGGGTGGTTGGCCAGGCCGAGATAGTTGTTGCTGGCCAGGTTGATCACCTGCTTGCCGTCGTAGTGGCAGACCGGCGCCTGTTGGTCGTCGAGGATGCGCAGCTTGAAATGAGTACCCTTGGCGCGCAGCTCGTCGAGCGCGGCGGTCAGGTGGGCAAGCTGGGGGCGGGGAGAGGCCTGGGTCATGGCGATGCACCTCAAACAAAAAGCATAGCGCGGAAGAGACAATTAACACGGGCCGGGAAACAGGGAATTCAGCCTTAAAGAGCGGTTTTGGCGGCAAAGGATGCTATTCTTCCGGCCGGCGCGTCCAAAGAAGGGGGCAGCCATGGCTCCGGTGCGCCCGCGCCGGATACAATAGGGTTCTACGCTGCCGCAATTGGGCGAACCACGATTTTTCGTTGAGATTTGGAGCAGGTGCACGTGAGAGGCATGATCTGCCGCGGTCTGCGGCTTGAGTTGGTTGCAGGACTGGGTATTGCGCTGGCAATGCCCGCGTTGGCAGTGTCCGGGGAGAGTGCACGGGCCTTGGCCACGCAGACCACGCTGACCGCGGAGACCCGCGATCAGGCTGGACGCACGCAGGCTATCGTTGCGGTGACCGTGACCGGCGAGGACGGGCTGCCGGCAACCGGCGCCGTCGCCGTCAGCGACCACGGCCGCCAACTGGCCGGCGCAGCGTTGAACGCCGAAGGTCATGCGCGGCTTACGCTTGCGCTTGCGGCCGGAGATCATCGGCTGAGCGCGGTCTATACGGGCGACGCCACCCATCTAGGCTCCACTTCCCAGCCGGCCGGGTTGCAAGCCCAGGCCACCACGACGCCTGATTTCCAAATCGGCATCTCGCCCGCCACGATCTCTCTCACCGCCGGCCAAACCGGCACCCTCACCGCCTCCGTCACGCCCGAGAACAGCAGCGCGTTGACGGCTCCGATGTTTGTCACGCTCTCCTGCTCGGGCCTTCCCGACCAGTCCGCCTGCGTGTTTACGCCAGAAAATGTCGAGATTCAGCCCAACGCCGCCAGCGCCATCAACAGTTCGATGGTGATTGAGACCCAGGCGGCATCGACTGCCTCGGCGACTCATTCCAGTTCCAACCCCGTGGCCTGGGCGCTGTTGCTGCCCGGAGCGCTGGGTCTGGGTGGTCTTGCGTGGGGCACGCGCCGCCGTCCCTGGCTCAACCGGCTCATGCTCGTGGCACTGGTCGGCCTGGTCACCATGCTGGGCGCAACGGCCTGCGCGCCCCGCTATAACTACTACAACCACGGCCCGCCCACCAACCCTGCCACCCCTGCCGGAACCTACACGGTACTGGTTACCGCGCAGTCCAGTAACGGCGTGACCGCCACCACGCACTCCACCACCCTGGCGCTGACGGTCAAGTAAGCGGAAAAAGCGGCAACTGTCAGGCACCATGAAGCGCTGGCATTCCCCACCCGCGGAACTGTACGCGCTGGTCGAGCAAACGCCGGCGACGGTGCTGCTGGAGTGCGCACGGCCCGGCGCAACCAGGCCCCATCCGGAATCTCCGTCCGAAGCTGTGAGCCGGCTCTTCACCGCGCCCCTGCGCGTCTGCGTCGCCAACCAGCCGGCGGAACTCCCCAAGCTCTTTGCCGAGATCGAAAGCGCCATCGCAGCCGGTCTTTTTGCCGCGGGCTACTTTGCCTACGAGTGCGGCAACTGCTTTGAGCCCAAAGCCGGTATGTATTCCGGCCGGGCTGGCCAGCCCCTGGCCTGGTTCGGCATCTACGACCGCGCCTGGCTCTTCGATCACCGGAAGGGAGCTTTTCTCGACGGCGAGCCTCTAGGGCTTGCCCGGTTCTCCGCTCTCACCCAAAACGAAGCGCCTGCGCCCGAGTTGCAGCTGGAGTGCAGCTTTGGCCTGACCGAGCCGGAGTTCGCCGAGCGCATCGCGGCCATCCACGAGTGGATTCGTTCCGGCGACGTCTATCAGCTCAACTTCACTGTGCCCATCCAGGTGCGGGCGCAGGGCTGTTTCGCCGCGCTCTATCGGCGGCTGCACAGGCGTCAGCCGGTCGAGTATGGCGCATTTCTCCATTCGCAGCCCGGCCGCCGCATCCTTTCCCTTTCGCCCGAACTGTTCTTCCGCATCGAACGCGAAGCTGATTCCCGGCGCATCGTCACCCGGCCCATGAAAGGCACCGCGCCCCGCGGCCGCAACAACCGCGAAGACCGGGCGCTGGCCGAGTGGCTGCGCAACGACCCTAAAAACCGCGCGGAAAACATCATGATCGTCGATCTGCTGCGCAACGATCTGGGCCGCCTGTGCGCCTTCGGCAGCGTCCGCGCCGATGACCTCTTCGCCGTCGAGCGCTATCCGACCCTGCTGCAAATGACCTCGACCGTCGCTGGCGCATTGCGCCCCGAGATCACCTTCCAGCAGATCTTCCGGGCGCTCTTTCCCTGCGGCTCCATCACCGGAGCGCCCAAGGTGAGGGCCATGCAACTGCTGGCCGAAATCGAGCCGGAACCGCGCGGCGTCTACACCGGCGCCATTGGTTTCTTCTCGCGGCGGAAGACGGTGTTCAGCGTGGCCATCCGCACGCTCGAACTCGACGGCGCGCGCGGAAAGATGGGCGTGGGCAGCGGCATCGTCATCGATTCGAATGCGGCGGAGGAGTTCCGCGAGTGCCTCTTAAAGGCGGAGTTTCTCACCGGCTCCGCGCAGAGCCTTCCCGAACGGTTTTCCCTGATCGAGACCCTGCTTTGGCAAGGCGATTATCCGCTCCTGGAGTTGCATCTCGACCGGCTCATGGACTCGGCGGAGTACTTCGACATCCCTTGCGGTCGTGCGGAGGTCAAGGCCGCGCTTGTGGCCCATGCCGCTGGCTTCACCGGCGCCCAAGCGAGCGCATCTCCGCAAGTGCCCCGTGCCCCATCCTTTCCGCTTTTTGCTGCGGAAAGGGTGGGAGAGCAAGCAGTCCAATCGGCGGAAGCCTCCCGCAAAGTCCGTCTCCTCCTCGATGCCGACGGAGCTTTCGTCATAGCGGACGAACTTCTGCCCGCCCATGCCAATCCCGTCCGCGTGCGCATCGCCCGGCAGCGGACCGATCCCCAGGACCGGATGCTCTTCCACAAGACGACGCACCGGCCCCTCTATGCGGAAGCCTTCAACGCGGCCGTCCAGGCCGGCTATGACGATGCGCTGTTTCTCAACCGGCGCGGCGAGGTCACCGAGAGCGTCATCGGCAACATCTTCATGGAGAAGAACGGCCGCTGGTTCACGCCGCCCGTCGAATGCGGCCTGCTGGCCGGCGTTTACCGCCGTCACATGCTGGAAACCCGCCCATTCGCGGAAGAGCGCGTGCTTTATGTTGAGGATTTACGAAAGGCGGACGCAGTCTATCTCTCCAACGCCGTCCGCGGCCTGCGCCGCGTCACCATCGACTGGACGGACGAATCGATACCTCGCCTGCATCGCGACCATGGCGGGCTCAACTGATCCCTGATCTCCGATCCCTGCTTTTCACTCCGGCCGCATCACGACCTTGATGGCCTCGCCCGTGCGCAGCAGCTCCATCGCCCGCTCGAACTCGCTCAGCTTCAGCCGGTGGGTAATCGCCGGTTCCAGGTTCAGCTTGCCGGTGGCCAGCAGCGCCTCCATCTGGAACCAGGTCTCGAACATCTTGCGCCCGTTGATGCCCTGCACGGTGGCGCCCTTGAAGATGATGTCGCGGGCAAAGTCCAGCTCGAAGGGCCGCGCGGGAATGCCCAGCAGCGAAGCTCGCCCGCCGGTCCGCAGCAGCGCAAAGCCCAGCCGCATGGCCTCGGGATGGCCTGACATCTCCAGCAGCACGTCCACGCCGTTGCCGCTTGTGGCCTCCAGAATCCGCTCTTCCACATTGTCCACCGCGGGGTCCAGCGCCAGATCGGCACCCATCTTGGCGGCCACGCCGCGGCGGTGCGCGTTCACCTCGATGGCGAAGACCTTTGCCGCTCCGCAGGCCTTGGCCACGGCAATCGAGAACAGGCCGATCGCGCCGCAGCCGGTCACGGCCACCGTCTGCGCGGCGATCGCCCCAGCCAGCACCGTATGCACCGCGTTGCCCAGCGGATCGAGCAGAGAGGCGTAGTCGTGCGGAATCGACGGCGAGAGCTTCCAGATGTTGGTCTCGGGAATGATCGCGTAGCCGGCAAAGGCGCCGTCCGCGTCCACGCCCAGGATACGGACATGCTGGCAGATGTGCGCCTGGCCGGTGCGGCATTGCAAACACTTGCCGCACGCCACATGCATCTCGGCGCTGACCTTGTCGCCTTCTTGCACCGTGGTTACGCCGCGGCCCACGCCGGCCACAATGCCCGCGAATTCGTGGCCTGGAATCAGCGGCGGATGGATGCGCCCCTGCGCCCACGGGTCCCAGTTGAAGATGTGCAGGTCGGTGCCGCAAACGCTGGCCGCCTCCACGCGCACCAGCACCTCGCCGGGTCCGGGAGCGGGAATGGGCGCCTCGCGCAACTCGATGCCGGGCGCGGCCTTGGCCTTCACAACGGCCTGCATGGTAGCGGGCATGGGAGACCCTCCCTCAAATCGCAGACAACCAAGTGTATCAATGCTCCGAAGTGGTAGAACGTTGGAGGGGTTGAAAACATCAAAGACCGGCAGGATGCAATGCGGAAGAATCTCGATTTCCTGGCGGCGCTTGCCTTTGCGGCGCTTTTGGCGTCTGGGCTGGCGGCGCATGCGCAAACAGCGGACCAGGCATGGCTGCGCCCCGGCCATTTTCACGGCCTTCCGCCGGTTCCCCTGCATGTGCGCGCGTTAGGCCGCGAACCGCTCGAAAACACCGCGGTCGAGGAAGTGGCCAAAGGAATCGAGAACCTTTACGGTTCATCGCCCGCGGTCGGCGGGAGTGACGCGGACGACGCCATTGTGGTGGGCACGCTCCAGGAACTGCGATCCGCCTACCCCTGGCTGCATCTTCCCGCAACGCTCGCGCCGGAAGCCTTTTGGCTGGCCGAGCCGGACTCACCCGGAAAACGGCTTGTGGTGATTGCCGGCGGCAGCGGTCGCGGCGTGCTCTACGGCGCTTTCGCACTGATTCGCGAACTGGCGACATCCGGCTGGACGCCGAAGACCGCAATCGCCGCGGCCCCCGCCCTGCCTATCCGCTGGGTCGACGAATGGGACAATCCCGACGGCTCCATCGAGCGCGGCTACGCCGGCCGGTCCATCTTTTTTGAAGGCGGCAAGGTTCGCGACGACCTTGCCCCGGTGGCCGAGTACGCGCGCCTGCTGGCTTCGGTGGGCATCAACGGCTGCAACGTGAACAACGTCAACGGGGCTTCGCCCTTCCTGACTTCGGATTCGCTTCGTGGCTTGGCAAGGGCGGCGAGCACCATGCGTCCCTGGGGAGTGCGGCTGGCGATGAGCGTGGATATTGCCAGCCCGCAAAAGATCGGCGGCCTCTCCACCTACGATCCGCTCGATCCGGCGGTAAAGGCGTGGTGGACGGCCAAGGTCAACGAGATTTATGCGCTCATCCCGGATTTTGCCGGCTTCACGGTGAAGGCCGACTCCGAGGGCCAGGCCGGCCCCGCCAGCTACGGCCGCACCCCGGCCGATGCCGCCAATCTGCTGGCCGGCGCGCTTGCGCCGCATGGCGGCGCCGTTCTCTACCGCGCCTTCGTTTACAACCACCATCTGGACTGGCGCGATCCCAAGGCCGACCGCGCCCGCGCCGCCTACGACATCTTCCATCCCCTCGACGGCAAGTTCGCCTCGAATGTCGTGATCCAGACCAAGGAAGGCCCCATCGATTTTCAGGCGCGCGAGCCGGTTTCGCCGCTTTTTGCGGGCTTAAGCGAAACCAGCCAGGCCATGGAGGTGGAAGTCACCCAGGAGTACACCGGACAGCAGCGCCACCTGGTCTATCTCGCGCCCATGTGGAAGCAGGTGCTGGACTTCGACCTCCGCGTCGACGGCGCCCATACGCCGGTCCAAAAGGTATTAGCCCGGAAGGGCCTGGGCGGCATGGTCGCTGTCGCCGGAGTGGGCCGCGACGCCTGGCTCGGCTCGCCGCTCGCCCTGGCCAACCTCTACGCCTTCGGCCGCCTGGCCTGGAATCCCGATCTCGATCCGGCAGTGATCGCAACCGAATGGACGAAGCAGACTCTTGGCTCCGATCCCGAGGTGGTCCGCACGGTCGTGAAAATGCTGATGCAATCCTGGCCGGCCTACGAGAACTACACCGGCCCGCTGGGCGCGCAGACCTTCACCGACATCACCGGCAGCCACTACGGTCCCGGCATCGAGTCCAGCGAGAACAACGGCTGGGGCCAGTGGCACCGCGCCGACAAGGACGGCATCGGCATGGACCGCAGCGTCGCCACCGGCACGGGCTACGCGGGGCAGTATCCGCCCGATGTGGCCAAACTTTACGAGTCGGCAGCCACCACGCCGGACGAGCTGCTGCTCTTCTTCCACCACGTGCCCTATACCTACCGCTTGCACTCCGGCAAAACCGTCCTCCAGCACATCTACGACAGCCACTACGACGGCGCGGCGCAGGCGGCGCAGTTTGTCCGCGATTGGGCCGCGCTCAAAGGCCGCATCAGCCAGCCGTTTTACGAGCAGGTCCGCGACCGCCTCGTCTACCAGGCCGGTCACGCCATCGTCTGGCGCGACGCCATCGTGCAGTACTTTCTCAAGCTGAGCGGCATTCCCGACGAGCGTGGCCGCGCCGGCCATTACCCCGGCCGCCTGGAAGCGGAGGACGCGCGGCTCACCGGCTACAAAGTCATCGACGTCACTCCGTGGGAGGACGCCTCGGGCGGCAAGGCGGTGAGCTGCGGCGAGCCCTCAGAAAAGGAAAACCTGCGGAGTTGCACCGCCGAATGGACATGGCAAGGTCCAGCCGGCCGCTTCGACATCGCTATCCAATACTTCGATCTGCAAGGCGGCACAGCCCGCTTCGCGCTGAAGATCAACGGCCAGCCCGCAGCCGCATGGACCGCCGATGCGAATCTGCCATCAAATCGGCCCAACGGCGACAACTCCACCCGCCGCACCGTCCGCAGCGTTGCCCTCAAGCCTGGAGACGTACTCCGCATGGAGGGAACTCCAGACGGACCCGATTCGGCCGCGCTGGATTACATCGAGATCACGCCTGACGCTTTGGCCACTTCCACCAGCACGGAATAAAACGTGGCGCCGGCGCCCAGATCGGTGAGCCGTTCGCTGGTGAGCGCATTCACGTTGGCGCCATCGGGATGCAGTTTGGCCCAGTCCATGCGCGCGGCCACCACGCCTGCCGGGACGCTGCCGTTCACCAAAGCCGTCAGCTTCAGCTCGCCCCGGTCGTTCCAAATCCTCACCGGGTCGCCATCGGCGATGCCGCGGGCCTCGGCGTCGGCCGGATGCATCTCCAGCCGCTGGCGGGTGCGCGCCTCCATCTTGCGATGGCCTTCGAGGTTGGCGAAGGTCGAGTTCATGTAATTGTCTGCCTTGCGGGAGAGGAATTCGAGCGGGAAGCGCTGCGCGTCCTTTCCCCAGCGCGACTCCACCGGAGGGACAAAGCCCGGAAGCGGATCAAGGCCCTCCGCGGCCAGCGCTTCCGAGTAAAACTCGATCTTGCCCGACGGCGTAGGAACGCTTCCCGAGGTGAAAGGGAGAAAGCCCGGTTCCCGGTGAAAACTCACCGGAATGTGCCCTTGTTCCGCGAGGTCTTCAAAGGTAATGTGTTCCATCCCCGCATTCGTTGAATGGCCATCCGCGCCAATGCTCAGCGCCTGGCGAATCATCTCCTCCGGCGTGTCGCGGAAACACTGTTCCTGGAATCCCATGCGCTGGGCAAGCTGGCCGAAGAGCCAGACATTCGACCGCGCCTCACCGGGAGGATCGATGGCTTGCCGCGAGAGCTGCACAAAGTAGTGGCCGTACGCGCCCTGAATGTCGGTGTGCTCCAGGAACGTGGTCGCGGGCAGAATGTAGTCGGCGTAATCCGTGGTGTCGTTGAAGAACAAGTCGTGCGCCACGGTGAAAAGGTCCGCCCGTTCCAATCCGCGGCGGACGGAGTTCTGGTTGGGCGCCACCGCCGCGGGATTCGAGTTATAGACAAAGAGCGCGTGCACGGCCGGGCCGCCGTCTGGCGGAGTTCCCGCGTCTCCTATTCCCTGTTCCCTACTCCCTATTCCCTGTTTTGTCAGCGCCTGGCCCAGTGTGGACATATTGACGACCCGCGCCAGCCGTCCCAGCGGCGAAGCCAGCGCCAAGTCGGGGCGTTCCAGGGCGTGCTTATCCCACGCGAAGGCTCCCGAGGTGGATAGTTGCGCGCCGCCGCCGCGATGCTTCCACGCGCCGGTCAGAGCGGGCAGCATGGCGATGGCCCGCGCCGCGGTGCCTCCGTTTTCGCATCGCTGCACGCCATAGTTCATGCGCAGCGCGGCGGGCCGCGTGGTGGCGTACTCGCGCGCCAGTTGCTCGATCTCCGCGGCGGTCATGCCGGTCCAGACAGCCACGCGCTCCGGCGTGTACTCCTTGGCCCGCTCGGCCAATTGTTCCGAGCCGTGCGTCCTCTCGCGGATATACGCGCGGTCCTCCAGCCCCTCGTTGAAGATCACGTGCATCATCCCCAGCGCCAGGGCCGCATCGGCGCCTGGCCGGATGGCGATGTGCCAATCGGCCAGCGCGGCGGTGCGGGTGCGATAGGGGTCGATGACAATGAGCCGCGCGCCATTGCGCCGGGCCTGCTCGATCATGGGCCACAGGTGAATATTGTTGCCGTGGATATTCGCGCCCCAGGCCAGGATCAGCTTCGCCAGCCGGAAATCCTCCGTCGGCGTGCCCAGCTTTTTGCCGTAGACCAGGTTCCACGCCACGCCGCCGGCCTCGGAGCAGATCGTGCGGTCCAGTTGGCTCGCGCCCAGCCGGTGAAAGAATCGCCGGTCCATGGAGCCGTAGCCGAGCACGCCGATGGTGCCCGCGTAACTGTAGGGCAGGATCGACTCGAGACCGTATTGGTCGCTGATCAATTGGAGCCGCGCTGCGATTTCGCTCAACGCCTCGTCCCAGCCGATGCGCTCGAAGGCCTCGTGCTCGCACCCGCGCTTGAGCGGCCCTTTGGCCATACCCAGCTTTCGTTTGAGCGGGTAGAGAATCCGTTCCGGCGCGTAGACGCGGTCCAGATATTTGGCCACCTTGCCGCACAAAAAGCCCTGCGTTACCGGATGCGCGGGATCGCCCTGCAGCTTCACGGCGCGACCCTGGGCATCCACCGTCACCAGCACGCCGCAGGAGTCCGGGCAGTCGTGCGAACAGACGGTATGCACCATGCGAAAGGGAGCGGAGGAGGAAGCCGCTGTCATGGTGCCATTGTAGGGCAAAGGCAAAGCGGCCGTCGCCGGGTCCGCGCGCCTCTCTGCGAGAATAGAAAGGAATGCTTTCCCTGCAAAATGCCGGCAAGCGGTTTGGTCCGCGCGTGCTGTTTCTGGAGGCCAACTGGCTCATCCGAAGCAAGGAAAAAACTGCGCTGGTGGGCGCCAACGGCACCGGCAAGTCCACGCTGATGAAGGTGCTCACCGGTCTGGAATCGCTGGACTACGGCACGCTGCAGCAGACGCGCGGCATGAGCATCGGCTATCTGCCGCAGGAGGGGCTCCAGCTCTCGGGGCGCACGGTTTTTGAAGAATGCCTCACCGTCTTCGACGAGTTGCGCGAGATGGAGCGGGAGTTGCAGCACCTCAGCGGGCAACTGGCCGAACTGGATCATGCCGGGCCGGAGTACGAGGCCGCGGCGGAGCGCTACTCGATGCTCCAGGAGCGTTTTCACGCCCTCGACGGCTACGCGCTGGACGCGCAGGTGGGCGCCGTCCTCTCCGGTCTCGGCTTTGGCAAGGAGGATTGGGGCCGGCTGACCGACGAGTTCTCGGGCGGATGGCAGATGCGCATCGCGCTGGCCAAGCTGCTGCTGGCCAAGCCGAATCTTCTTCTTCTCGACGAGCCCACCAACCACCTCGATCTCGAAACCCGCAACTGGCTCGAGGACTATCTCCGCACCTATCCCTTCGGCTACATCCTCATCTCCCACGACCGCTATTTCCTCGACGTGACCATCGACCGCACGGTGGAGATATGGAACAAGCGGCTCAATATCTATCAGGGCAATTACACCAAATATCTCAGCCAGAAGGACGAGCGGCGGACGCAGTTGGAGTCGGCTTACCGCAACCAGCGATTGCAGATCGAACACCTGGAATCGTTCATCAATCGCTTCCGCGCCCAGGCCACCAAGGCCAAGCAGGTGCAGTCGCGCATCAAGGAACTGGAAAAGATCGAGCGGATCGAGGTTCCTGAAGAAGAGCCGGTGATCCACTTCAAGTTTCCCCAGCCGCCGCCCTCGGGCCGCATGGTGGTGGAGGCCGAAGGGCTCTCGAAGAGCTACGGCCCCAAGCAGGTGCTCTCGAATGTCCGGTTCTCCATCGAGCGCGGCGACCGCGTGGCCCTGGTCGGCGTGAACGGCGCAGGCAAGTCCACGCTCATCAAGCTGCTCACCGGCGACGAGGCGCCCACGGCCGGACAGGTCAAGCTGGGCCACAACGTCATCAGCGAGTACTTTGCGCAGGACCAGTACAAGGTGCTCGACGGCGATGCGCGGATGCTCGACGACATCAGCGCCGCCGCGCTTAAGGTCCCCGAGTCCGAGTTGCGGTCGCTGCTGGGTTGCTTTCTCTTTCGCGGCGACGACGTTTTCAAGCCGCTCGGCGTACTCTCCGGCGGCGAGCGCAACCGCTACGCGCTGGCGCGAATTCTGGTTTCGCCATCGAACTTCCTGCTCCTCGACGAGCCCACCAACCACCTGGACATGCGCGCCAAGGATGTGCTGCTCGACGCGCTGGCGGCCTTCTCGGGCACCGTGGTTTTCGTCTCGCACGACCGCTATTTCATCGACCGGCTGGCCACGCGGGTGCTGGAGGTGGAAGGCGGCGCGGTGACCAGCCACGAGGGCAACTACGAAGACTATCTGCGCTGGAAAGAGGCGCAGGGGCTTGCAGCCGGCAGCCCTTCGGTCGAGCTTCCTTTGAAAGGTAAGCAACCGGAGAACGGCGCGACGAGCAGCGGCAGCGTGGAAGCGGCCAACGGCGATGCGGAGGCCGACGCAACGCCGAAGGATCGCCCGCGGCGGATGAATCCCATCAAGCAGAAGCAGATGGAAGAGCGCTGTGCCTTTCTGGAAGAGGAAACCCCGCGCATCGAGGCCGCGATCTTGCACACCGAGGAGCAGTTGGGCGTCTACGTCTCCGCCGAGGAGACGCAGCGGCTGGCCGATCTGGCCGGAAGCCTGCGCGAGCAGCTAGCCGCGCTCACCGCCGAGTGGGAAGAGCTGATGATGCAACTGGAAGGCGCATGATGCGGCACGTTTCCGCAGTTTGAAACGGCGATTTCGTTTATTCAAGTTGTTTATTTTGAGTCACTTGCAGGCAGGGATGCGCGAGGAACTATTAGATTAAACCATTGATTCTATTGGTGTTGTGTGGCATTTTGCGGAAAAACGGGGGGGAGGGGGGACCTTGCGTTTTGCTTCCCTGGCCGATGAGGAGCTTCGCGGAGTTCTCCTCTATTGCCTGTGTACGCCAAAGGAGGGTAATTCTCTGCAAAAGCGATTGGAAGAAAGCGATCCTTCCCAGGTCTGAAAATCCAGACCTGGGGCACCCGGCAGGGCCCGCGTGGTGGGCAGCAAAGATCCTGTCGGTGGCATTCCCGCGCTTGCCTTCCATGTACGCATCATAAGCGCGCTGCCAGGCGGCGCAGCAGCGCCTGATGGCAGCCCTGGATTGTCTGGGACTGGGGTCAAGCGCAGGGAGTGGGGTGGACTGGGGAAGGCTGGGCTCTGGTGTGGGTTCTTCGGTCATATTGGATTCTCCGTTCAGATATAGAGTGCGACGAATCACCATAATTATCTGCAAAGGGGAGGGGCGGATTCTCGTTTCGCGCTTTTGAATCGGAAAGCAATTCAAGGATGGGGCACGGCGGAGGTTCGGCACCCTCCCAGGTCCGAGAATCCGGACCTGGGAGGGTGCTCGTTGTAGAGGATGGATCAATCTAGAGCCATCCGCGGTTTTTAGTTTCCACGGCGAGAGCGGACCAGGAAGCAGAATGCTTCCTTGCCGTGGTCAGTTGCGCGAATGACCTTCTTTGACCGCCAGTGGACGAATTGCTTCACGAAAACCCATTGGTAGCCTTGCGGTGCTGGAAACGGGACCTTGCCCATAGTTCCCCCTTAACGGGATTGCCGTTTTAGGTTAGCGACCGCTCTTTCTACAAAGTGAGGCTTGCGAATTGGCACCAAAGTGAAATACGCTCTGGTGAGTGGTTCCGTGTTTTCGCAAGCACGGTGGCCGGCAGTCGTTACTGCCACTGCCGACCGAGGTTGGCCCCTCGGTCGGCATCACCTTACAAATATCGAATCCCTCCCAGCACACCGCTCTCAGTGATCTTCAGCCGGTATCGCTGCAAGTTGGACACCCCCTCAAACCCAAGAATGATTAGGAGACCACATCGGTGGCCCCCTTCTCTTTGGATGTTTCCAGGTCCTCAGGTTTCAATCTGTCTGGCCGCTTTACCCTTCCAAGCTCCTGATTGTTTGCCGTAGATGTTACAAAATGCTGTTTTGGAATTGCGAACACTAGCATTTTCTCGGAACCATTCCAGGTAGCGTTGAAGGCCCTGGTTTCTGTCCAGTCGTAACGGATGTAGTTCAGAAATGTGACAGCAGAAAATCCAGCGCCATTAGACTTCTGGTTGAATGTCAGCTTGTATGCGCCTGATTCTTTGCTAGATGCTACCCTCACGGCGCATTCGCTGGACTCTTTGTTCCACATCAGAACAACGTGATTTACGCTGTTTTCCTGGAAAATCTGCGTTGCGACCATATTAAAGCCAATTCTTCCCATCTTTCCGATGGTGACAGCCGGTTCCCCAGTCCGAATAACCTGCCTTGTGAATACTTCCCACGCCATACGAACCCTCCGCAGAGAACAAGTTGAATCCAGAACAGCTACAGTGTATACGAGATTATCGTTACCCGCAACATAATTCTAACGGCGTGTTGATTTCCAGAATTCAACAAAGTAGCAGCTACGAAAAGTAGCTTCCGCATTTCAAAAAGTTCCCTAACCAACAGAACACGACATTCCATTTCCAGTCCTCCTGTCTATAGATGTCCATCGCTGGGGCGAAGCCGCTTTTCCAATTCCACCATGCACCCGAGCCTTCCTGAGGCAACTTCTCCATACCGTCGTGCATAATGGAGAGCACGATGGCCCAATTGTGGAATCCCGAGAGTTGGTCGCAGCGGCTGGCGGAGCTGGAGGCACAATCCGGCGAGTTGAAAGAAGCTCCCCTGCGCCGCGATGTTCGTTCGCTGGGCACGCTGCTGGGCAGTGTTTTGCGCGAGCAGGCCGGCGAAGAGCTGTTTGCCCATGTGGAGGCGCTGCGCCAGGGCACCATCCGCCGCCGCGACGCCGAGGCCCGAGGCCGCGAAGAGGAGGCCGCGCTTCACGCCGCCAGTGCGCTGGAACTGGTCCACTCGCTGCCGGCGGAGCGCGCCATTCTGCTCACGCGCGCGTTTGCCTTCTACTTCGAGCTCATCAATCTCGCCGAGACCAACCACCGCAAGCGTCGCCGCATCGCGCTCCAACTCAGCGGCGCGGCCGGGCGCCAGCGCGGGTCCCTGGTTGGAACCTTGTGCGAGATGCGCCGCGTGGGCATCGGTGCGGACGAGGCCATGGACTGGCTGAAGCGCGTGCTCGTTGTGCCGGTGTTTACCGCGCATCCCACCGAGGTGGCGCGCCGCTCGGTCATGTTCAAGCGGCGCCGCATCGGCGAGTTTCTGGCCACGCTGGATCGCATTCCCGTGCCCGAGCAGGAGCTGGTTCGCCTGGAAGAACTGATTCTCGCCGAGATTACCAGCTTGTGGCAGACCGATGAGGTTCGCACGCGCCGTCCCACCGTCTACGACGAAATCAAGATGGGCCTCGACTACTACGACGTCTCCATCTTTGAGACGCTGCCCAGCCTTTATCGCGAGCTCGGCGAGGCGCTGCGCGCCGCGTATGGCCTGGAGATCGAAGCCCATGAACTGCCCCAGGTGCTTTGCTTCGGTTCCTGGATCGGCGGCGACCGCGACGGCAATCCGTATGTCACGCCGGACGTAACGCGCGACGCCGTTCAGTTGGCGCGCGGCCATCTGCTGCTCTACTATCAGCGGCAGCTCGAGCAGATCACCGACCTGTTGACCACCAGCGCCCAGCAGAGGCCGGTGAGCCCCGAGTTGCTGTCGCGGCTTGAGGCCTACGTCGAGCAGGTGCATACCCCTGAAGCCCAGGTCTTCGGCGAGCAGTACGAGTTCGAGTACTATCGCCGCTTCATCATCTGCCTCAAGGCGCGGCTCCAGCGCACCCTCGAATACATGGAGCAGCCAAGCCACGCGGGCGCCGCCATGCCGGTGATGCCCTACACGCTGGCCCAGGGACAGGAAAAGCTGGCTCAGGCGCTGCCCGCCTACTGCTCCGTCGAGGACTTTGTTTCCGACCTGGAAACGCTGCGCGCTTCTCTGGCCGCCAATCGCGGCCTCCGCATCGCGCGCACCCTCGTCGATCCGCTCATCTTGCAAGTGCGCACCTTCGGCCTCCATCTACACACGCTCGATATCCGCCAGCACGCCAAGGTTCATGCAGCGGCCTTGCAGGAGGCCATCGCCGACACCATCGCGCCCTCTCTGCCCGGCGGCCTTTCGGCGCAGACGGCCAGTGTGCTCGAGACCTTCCGCGCCGTGGCCGAAATCAAGAACGGCTGTTCGCCCGAGGCGATTCGCCAGTACGTCATCAGCGGCGCCTCAACCGTGGAAGATGTGCTGGCCGTGGTCCGTCTGGCCCGACTGGGCGGTGTGCGCGTAGAGGGCTCGGGACGAGGGCCTGGACGCGATCCGGGCCTCATGCCCGTGCCGCTCTTCGAGTCCATCGACGATCTGCGCCGCGCTCCCGCCGTCTGCCGCGAGCTGTGGAGCCGGCCCGACTATCGCAAGCTGATGGCCACCTGGGACAACTGGCAAGAGGTCATGCTGGGCTACTCCGATTCCAATAAAGACGGCGGCATGTTGACCAGCACCTGGGAGATCTTCCGCGCCCATCGCGATCTGCACGTTGTGGCGCGCGAGTGCGGGGTCAAGCTGCGGCTTTTCCACGGCCGCGGCGGCACGGTGGGCCGCGGCGGCGGACCCACGCACCGCGCGATCTTTGCCCAGCCCATGGACTCCTTCGACGGCCAGTTGCGCATCACCGAACAGGGTGAGGTGCTCAACTTCAAATATGCCGACGAGGTGCTGGCCGAACGCAATCTCGAACTCATGATCGCGGCCTCGCTCGACGCCCTGGCCCGGCCCAACGCCCGCGACCCCGAGGGCCACTTCACCGGCATTCTCAAGCCGGAATGGGAGTCGGCGCTCGACGAGCTTTCGGCCATCTCCTACGGCTTCTATCGCAAGCACATTCTCGACGACCCCGGCGTGGTCACCTATTTTGAGCAGTCCACGCCCGTGGGCGAGCTGGAGCACGCCAAGATCGGTTCGCGGCCCGCGCGGCGCAACGCGTCTCCGAGCCTCGCCGACCTGCGCGCCATTCCCTGGGTCTTCGGCTGGACGCAATCGCGGCTGCTGGTGCCGGCGTGGTTTGGCGTAGGCTTCGCCATCGAGCAAGTTCTCGAACGGCCCGGCGCGCTCGATCTGCTGCAAGGCATGGCGGCGGAGTTTCCGCTCTTCATCGACCTGCTGCGCAACGTGGAGCTGGCGCTGGGCAAGGTGGACCTGGCCACGGCCCGCATCTACGCGGCGCTGGTCGAGGACGCGAAGCTCCGCGAACGCATCTTCGATCTCTTCGAGGCCGAGTTCCATCGGACCGTGCGCGCCGTCCTGGCCGTCACGCGGCAAGCGGAGCTGCTTGAAAACAACCAGGTGCTGGCCCACTCCATCAAGCTGCGCAATCCCTACGTCGATCCCATGCACCTGATCCAGGTGGATATGCTGCGCCGCAAGCGCCAGGGCGAAGACACGCCCGAAATCAACCGCGCCATCGCCGCGACAATTAGCGGTATCTCCGCCGGGCTGAGGAATACCGGCTGATCGCAAAATCGCGCACCGCTGCAATCCACCACTACCTGCGCGTCTTCCGCTTCGCCATGAGCTTCGGCCAGTACTGGAACTCGTCCGCAAACAGCTCGCCGCTCAGGTCCAGGACGCGCTGCTTCATCCGCTCCTGCGCATCCGAAATCGCGTGGTTGTAGATCGCCGGGGCGATCTCCTCGATGAAAAAATCGAGCAGTTGTCCCGCCGGCAGGTTTCCAACCGGCTCCTGAAAGTTCTCCTCAAAGTAGCGCTGAATCGAGGCAATCGCCTGCGTGCGCGCCTGTTTAGGCAGTTCGATAGTTGGGTTCACGGCTTTCCTCTTCCGTCGAGATTACATCACTCCTGCGTAGGGGGAGCGGCGTCCGCTCGCAGAGATCGGTACAGGAAAATTGGTGTTCTTGGCCCGCTTCGCTTGGCTTATACCCAACTTTTTCTTGCCACGGCCCGCCCTGCGGGACTACGCTATGTGCATGCATCGATGTCGCTAACACCGTCCTGGTGACAGCCCGATGCGAACGTGTGCGTTGTTGACGCCCGTTTTTCCCTTCACAGCTTGACCACCACCCAAACATATTTGAGACCCTGCGAGCGTTTCCCAGGGAAAAAGGAGATCATCATGGCGCGCATTGCCGCGAATGTCACTGAAATCATTGGCCATACACCGCTGGTTCGGCTCAACCGCATCGCGGCTGGCTTGCCTGCTACCGTCCTCGTCAAGCTGGAGAGCCAGAATCCGCTCAGCAGCGTGAAAGACCGCATCGGTCTGGCGATGATCGAGGCCGCCGAGAAGGCCGGCAAGATCAAGCCCGGCGAGACCGTCCTCATCGAGCCCACCAGCGGCAACACCGGCATCGGCTTGGCATTCATCGCCGCCGTCAAGGGTTACCGGCTCATCCTCACCATGCCCGAGACCATGAGCCTTGAGCGCCGCGTGCTCCTGCTGGCCTTCGGTGCGGAATTGGTGCTGACGCCCGGCCCCAACGGCATGAAAGGCGCCATCGCCAAGGCCAATGAACTGCTGGCCCAGAATCCCAACGGTTTCATCCTGCAGCAGTTCAACAATCCCGCCAACCCCGCCATCCATTACGCCACCACCGGCCCCGAGATATGGGAAGACACCGACGGCAAGGCCGATATCCTCATCTCCGGCGTCGGCACCGGCGGCACCATCACCGGCATCGCCAAATACATTAAGGAGCGCAAGCCGGAGTTCAAGGCCATCGCCGTTGAGCCCACCGACAGCCCCGTGCTCTCCGGCGGCAAGCCGGGACCGCACAAGATTCAGGGCATCGGCGCGGGATTTGTGCCCGGCGTGCTCGATACGGGGCTCGTCGACGAGATCATCCAGGTGAGCAATGACGACGCAATCAACACCGCCCGCGAACTACCTCTGAAAGAGGGCTTGTTTGTGGGCATCTCCTCGGGCGCCGCTGTCCATGCTGCTCTCCAGGTGGCCGCGCGGCCTGAGAATGCCGGCAAACTGATCGTTGCCATCCTGCCCAGCTTCGGCGAGCGTTATCTGTCCAGTGTCCTTTTTGAGTCGCTGCGTCAGCAGGCTCTCGCTCTGGTCACGCAGCAGGTTACGCTGTAAGTAGTTGTTCCAATGCCACATGCGTTGAGGGGGACGGGCTTCGGCCCGTCCGTTTCAAGGCATCTGGTTTGCCTGGGCTCTGAGAACCCCGCTGCCTGTCTCTCCACTATGTCTCTTTTGGCCCGTATCCGCGAAGATATTGCCTCGGTGCTGGAGCGCGACCCCGCCGCCCGCTCCCGGCTGGAAGTCTTTCTCTGTTATCCGGGTCTCTGGGCTGTCTGGATTCATCGCGTCTCCCACGGCCTGTGGCGCCACGGCTTCCGGTTGCCGGCAAGGCTGCTCTCCCAGGTCGGCCGATTCTTTACCGGTGTGGACATCCATCCCGGCGCGCTGCTGGGCCGCCGTCTCTTCATCGATCACGCCACCGGCGTGGTGATCGGCGAAACCGCCATCGTGGGCAGCGATGTGACGCTCTACCAGGGCGTCACTCTGGGAGGCACCGGCAAGGGCCACGGCAAGCGCCACCCCACCGTCTGCGACCGCGTCTTTGTAGGCAACAATGCCAACCTGTTGGGCAACATCACCATCGGCGAAAACTCGCGCGTCGGCGCGGGCTCCGTGGTCCTCGACGACGTGCCGCCCAACTCCACCGTCGTGGGAGTTCCGGCGCATATCGTCTATCGCAACGGCCAGCGCGTGCTCATTACCGACCCGCACGATGTGAAAGACCCGCTTTCCGACGCGTTGATCGCGCTGTCGAGCCGCGTGGAAGAGCTGGAGAAGAATTTCGGCGGTCAGGCGCAGCCCACCGAGCCGTTCACGGTCGAAGCCGCCGAGCGCACCGCATATCGCGAGGAACTGGAGCGCCTGCGGCAATATGTTTCCATGGGCGAAGGCATCTGAAGCTGCGGCTTTGCAGGAACGATGCCTGACTGCCGGCTCCCGCGCGGACGCACCCCGCTCCCCAAATTCATACTTTTCTGAAAAACGCATAGAGAAGGTCCTTGACAAAAACTTTCCATGGCACTATACATTGCTATACGAGGTATCTTGCTATGGCAAAACCGAGGGCGATGCCCGTTGAAGACGATCAGTCTGACCGCTGGGAGGCTCAACTGCGCAAGGGCGCTCTGGAGATGGCTGCGCTGGCCAGCCTTTATCAGGGACGCCTCTACGGCCTTGAAATCATTCGCTTTCTTGAGAACCAATCGCGGCTGGTTCTGGCCGAAGGCACCATTTATCCCATCCTCAACCGGCTCAAGACGGAAGGCTTGCTCACTTCAGAGTGGGTTGAAGCCGAGGCCGGGCATCCGCGCAAGTACTACTCGCTCACCGCTGCCGGCCGCCAGCGCCTGCGCCAGATGGCAGAGGCGTGGACCAGTTTCTCCAACGGTCTGAGCCGCCTTCTTGAACCTGTTTTGGAACGGCAGGAGGATCTCCAATGACCCCAGAAATGCAGATCGACAGCTATTTGACCGCCCTCCGCTTGCATCTTGGCCCTCTCACCATCGCCGAGCGGGAAGAGATTGTTCGCGAAATCGCTGCCCACGTCCGCGACTCCGCCGAAGAGTCCGGCGCCTCGGTTGAAACTATCCTGGCCCGTCTTGGACCTGCGAAGGAACTGGCCGCCCAGTATCGCGACGGACTGCTCATTCGCAAGGCCAGCCGCAGCCATTCGCCTCTCGTGTTGTTGCGCGCCACGCTCCGGCTCGCCACCAAGAGCGTCTTCGGTATCTTCGTACTCTTCTGCGGCATCTTCGGATACTCGTTTGGAGCCGGGTTTGTCGTGATCGCTTTGGCCAAGACAATCGTCCCGGCGCACGCCGGTGCATGGGTTCAGGATGGTCGTCTGGTCTCAATGGGAGCATTCATCTACGGCGTATCCCCGCAGGCCCACGAGGTCCTTGGCATGTGGATCATACCGCTGGGCCTCATTGCGGGCAGCCTCACCCTGCTGCTCACGACCTTTCTTATTCGCACCTCGCTGCGCGTCTCCCAGCGATTGCAGTCGAAACTGTAGCTCTGGCGGGCGGCTCCAAGAAAGCAGAAATTGGGAGAACCGCTATAGCCCGCAGCCCTGCCGCGAGTTATGAGTTTGTCAGCTTTGACGCGGCCGGCCCCGTGGACGTGGCCAAGACCGCCGCCGATCCGGGCTTTTGGAATCGCGGCGTCCAAGCGATGTTGCAGTTCAATAGGCAGCGGCAAAGCCGAAGACACCCGGTGTCTCCACGCTGCGCAAAATGCCGCTCTGCGGATCGATGGATCCCAGGACGGCGGTTCCTTTGATCGCGTAGAACTCCTGCTTCGGCTTTTCTTTGAGATGGATCCCCGACTCCCGGAGACGCTTCAAGAACTCCGGATCGTAGCTGCCTTCCGGGACCAGCAAGGGCCGCTCCGCAAGGCTCTCGCCGGCCGTCTGCGGCTCGAAATTGCTGAGCAGTGCGGGAGCGGCCATGATGGTCTGGGGATCGAGATGGTTCGCGAGAACTCCCACCAGCAGCCGGGCGGTTTCGGGGAACAGGGAAACGCCGATGGTTGCAACCGCCAGGGTAGGCTTGCCGCCTGTCATGGCAATCGCCGGAGCTTCATCCTGAGGAACCGGGTCGCCCGGCTTGATCGCCGCCAATCTCGCTTGCTGAAATCCCGCAGCATCTGAAACCGGAATGCCGCCCACCACGATGCCGGTTGTGCCCCACGGCGCCGTATTGATGCTGTGCACCAGAGCGGCGACATTGCCCCAGCGGTCGACCACCACCACCGCACAGCTGTGATGCGTGTCTTCCTGTTGGCTTGGATTGCCGAACTCGTCCAGAACGGCCGCCAGCGCTCTGGCGTAGGGCTTGGTCAGACGATCCTCGGGCATCAGGCCCAATCCATGTTTCAGCTTCCACTCGCTGAGTTGAGGAATGGGAAGGCCATCGAGAGAAGCGAATTGCAAGATGCTGGAGAGAGTCCTGAAAGCCTTCTCATCGTTGTAGTAGGGGCCCATCTGCTCCAGTTGCCTTGCCTCGGCCAGGTTGAGCGTCTCCAGCAAGCCGATCGCGCTGTTGTTGGTCTTGCCGGGAGCGTAAACGGCATGGCCTTGAAAGGTGGTGCTCAGCGGCTCTTCCCAAATAGGGCGATAGCGCTTCATGTCTTCCATGGACGCCTTGCCGCCCTCGCGCCGCACGGCTTCCACATACTGCTGTCCCCATGCGCCTGTGTACATAGAACTGGAGCCATTTTTGGCAACCGCGCGAAGCGTCTTGGCCAGATCGGCCTGGATAAAGCGATCTCCCGATTTTGGCAGCGCATCGCCCGCCTGGTTCAGAAATGCGCGGCCCTCCGCGGTGCGGGTCAGGTACTTTCCGAACATTGAAAAGTAAGCCCCTTGCAGCGGTGAAACGGCAATGCCGTTTTCGGCGTAGGAGATGGCGGGTTGGAAAAGAGTGGAAAACGGCAGCAGCCCGAAGCGCGTATGCATCGCCTCGATCCCCGCCATGAATCCTGGGACCAGAGTCTTGCGCCCCTCCGCCCCGGCGGTCGCTTCCTTCGCGAACGGCAGCGGTCCCAGGTTGGCGACAGCAATCGTCTTTGGATCGGTATCGCCAAGATAGGAGTTCCATCCAGCATTCAGCGAATAGACCTTGCCCGACTTGGCTTCGAAATAAACCAACTGCATGATTCCGGCATACGAGACGTAGGAACCGAGAGCCGTGGCGATCTGCGTCAAGGCGACCGTGGCGGCGGCATCGGCAGCAGTGCCGCCCTGCCGGAGCGCTTCGATCCCCGCCCGAACGGCGATGGGAGACATCGTCGCGGCCACAAGTCCCGACTTCCCTTCAATGACTTTCGCCTGGAGGGGCCACGGCGCCATCTCTGCTTGTTCGGCTTGCGCCTTCTCGTCCGGCTTCCAGTTGTTCGGGGAGAGATCCACGGTTGGGCCCGCCTGGGGATACAGGAGCAGATACATCACGGCCGAGGCAATCAGCTTCTGAAGTGTCATCTTCGACTCCTGAAGATCCGTTCTTCGATCATCCGGTGGGTTGACCTGGGCCAGAGCCGGACAAGATGCCTGTCACGCACACCAAACGGATGTGCGTGGCCGTGCCATCCCGGTTGTCGCCGAATTCATAGCTCAGATGAAGTCCCTTTTCCTGGATTGAACGAAGAATGCCAGGCCCAGGATCAGCGCGATCAGGGCAAATTCCGCCAGCAGCGAAATGGTCGCCGCCGGGCTCCACTGGATCGCCGGGCCCCATAGCCCACTCCCGATGCTGGGGATGTGACCGACGAAATACCCAACAACGTTGAGGGCCAGGTTGCCCACCAGAATCGCGCCAATCGTCCAGCCCTGAGACTCAGTTATGAGGGCTACGGCAAAGATCAGACAGGTGCTGACGAGGATCTCCATCGACATGATGGCAAAAAACGGGACCAGGCCATGGGGCATCGCCGGCGTGGTCATGATCAATGCAAAGCCGCCCAGCACGAGCGTCAACCAGGGAACGAGGAAGATAAGCAGGTTGGCGAGAATCTTTGCGGCCGTGTATTCAAAGTAGGAGATCGGCAGGCTCATCACAAATGGCAGCGTCTGTTCCTTCCGCTCCTGGATGATGGTCGAGATGGGGAGGAGCGCGCCAATAAACGCCAAGATCGTGACGGCGATGGTGAGGCCGAAATGGAAGCCGGGTTTCCCGCCGTAGGCAATGATGCCAAGAGAGATTACACCACCGGCCACCGATGCGAGAATGGGCCACCGATACAGATACCAATCCTTGAGAACGAGGCGCCGGATCATGGAGAGATTCATGCGGGTTGACCTTCCCTTCTGCTGTGAACGTTGGCGACGAAGATTTCTTCCAGAGTCATGGTGTCCACTGCTTGCACGGTGGCGCCCATCTGGGCACATGCCGCGACCATGGCAGGCCCGAAAGTGTTGGTTGTGAGCACTGGAAGCCGGCCGCTGCCGCCCACTTGAACGATTCCCGGCAGCCGCGGAAGATCGACCTCCGGCGGCAGAACCAGGCGCAGCCGGCGCCAGCGATCCAGAAAAACCTCTTTGTCGTCGGAGTCGATGATCCGGCCGCGATCGATGAATGTGATCCGGTCGGAGATCTGCTCCACGTCGAGCGTGTTGTGCGACGAGAAGAGAATGGTGCGCTCCTCGTCGGCCAGCACCGCCATCAACTCTTCGAGCACTTCCTGGCGGGCAACCGGATCGAGGCCCGTCGTCGGTTCATCGAGCACCAGCAGGCGCGGACACCGGGCCAGCGCCAGCAGCAGGGCGGCCTTCACGCGTTGCCCATGCGAGAGCCCTCTGATCGTCTGCTTCGGTTTCAGGTCGAAGCGCCGCAGCAGGCTCTCGGCGTATCTCTGGTCCCAGCGCGGGTAAATTGGCTGCATAAAACCCATGTGCCAATCGAGCGTTGCCGCCCCATAGAGCCGCAAGTCTTCCGAGACAAAGCCGATATCCAGCTTGGCCGCCGTCTGGTCGGCAGGCATCGAGTGGCCCAGCACCCGCACCTGGCCCGCGTCCTGGTGCACCAGTCCCATCAAAATGCGGATGGTCGTGGACTTGCCGGCCCCGTTGGCGCCGATAAAGCCCATGATGCTTCCCGTGGGCAGCTCCAGGTGAATGTCTTCGAGAGAAAAGTGAGGGTATTTCTTGCTCACTCCCTCGAATAGGACGGAGAGGTCATTCATACTGTCTCCTTGGTGAACCGGCCCCCGTTGAGCCGTTGCGCGGCATCCTGCACGCGGCGCGCAATCTCTTCCCCGCTCAGGCCAAGCAATGTTCCCAGTCGCGCGGCCTGCTCCAGGCGCTCCCGGAATTGTTCGTCATAGAGCCGCGGGCCCAGCTCGGAATTGGGAGCAACGATCGATCCCTTACCCTGCTGAGTCAGGATTACGCCTTCGCGCTCCAGCTCCAGGTAAGCGCGCTTCACCGTAATCACGCTGACGCGCAGCGCCATGGCGAGCTGGCGGATCGACGGAATCTCTTCTCCCGGCGCCCACTCGCCGACCGCGACCCTCTGCTTGACCTGCTCCATGATCTGCAGGTACATCGGGCGGCCATCGGACTGCGAAATGACGAAGTCACTGTGCATGTCAATATACTGAGTATACACAGTTGTCACGGAGTGTCAAGAAATTATTTTGAGGGAACAGGGAATAGAAGGCCAGACCGGCGAACCAGACTCGCTGTCCCACCCTGGATGTCATCAGGAGTGAGCGGAACGAGTCGAAGGACCTGCGGTTGGCGTTTCTGTCGCAAGGGTGGGAAACGCTGAATTCCATTTGGGTTACGAACAAATGGGAGCTGCTACTTCGGCAACTGCGAGGCGTCCCAGCCGCCGCCCAGCGCCCGCACCAGCCCCACGCTGGCCACAAACTGCCGCGTCTCCAGGTCAATGGCCGTGCGCTGGTTCTGGAGCAGCGCTGCTTCCGCCGTAAGCACCTCAAGATAGCTGGTGACGCCACCCTTGTAGCGCTGATTCGAGATGTCGTAGGAGTGCTGCGCCGACTCGACCGCTCTCTGCTCGACGCCCGACTCAGCCTCCAGAATCCTCAGCCCCGAGAGCTGGTCTTCCACGTCGTTGAAGGCCAGGAAGACGGTGCTCCTGTAGGCCGCAGCCTGCGCCTCGTAGGCGTGGCGAGCCTCGCTGGTCAGGGCATGGCGCTGGCCAGCGTCGAAAAGGAGCTCCGACGCCTGCGCGCCTAAACTCCATAGCGCGCTTGGTCCCTGAATCCAGGTGCCGCCGTGCATGCTCTCAAAGCCGCCCGAGCCGCCCAGGCTGATGGTGGGATAGAAGGCGCTCACCGCGATGCCGATCTGCGCGTTGGCGGCTGCGGTCCGGCGCTCGGCGGCTGCGATGTCCGGCCGCCGCTCCAGCAGTTGCGAAGGCACGCCCAGCGGAATCTTGGGCAGCGCCAGAAGGAGCGGCGAAGGCGGAATGCTGAACTCGCTGAGCTTCAGGTTGGCGAGGGTGCCGATGGCGTGCTCGTACTGGGCGCGGGCCACGCCCACGTCGATCCGTTGTGCGCGCACTGTTTCCAGCTGCGTGCGCGCCTGCGCCACGTCCGCCTCGGTGCCGATTCCGCCGGCAAAAAGGCGCTGGGTCAGATCGAGCTGATGCTCGAGGTCGGCCACGGTAGCCGTCAGCAGCTTGATTTCGGAATCCAAGCCGCGCAATTGGAAGTAGTCCGCGGCCATCTCGGCATGGAGGCTCAGGTCCACGCTGGCCACGTCCGCGGCGTCGGCCTGAGCGTTTTCGCGGGCTGCCTCCACGGTGCGGCGGATGCGGCCCCAGAAGTCCGGCTCCCAGCTCGCCTGGCCAGCGATCACCAGGTCGTTGTATCCGGTGGTTTTGCCGGCCGCGTAGGAAGGTCCGTTCGACGATATGTTGTCGCGCGCGACGGATGGACCGGCCGAAAGCGTAGGAAAGAACGCAGAGCGGGCCGCCGCAACCTGGTCGTGCGCGGCCAGATACGTTTCCACCGCCTGGCGCAGGCTCTGGTTGTCGGTTGCGATGCGCTCTTCCAGCTTGTTCAGTTGCGGGTCCTGGTAGATCTCCCACCATTTGCCGCGCAGCATTCCGTCCGACGGAGCAGCCGGCTGCCAGCCACCTAAGGTGGGCGCGGGCGGCGGCACAACGACCGCGGATGCACCGGTCTCTTTGTAAGCCGCAGGCGCATCATAGCCGGGCCGGTTGTAGTTGGGACCGACAGGCTTGCAACCGGTCAGCAGGCCGAGGGCGAGCAAGGCGGCAACCGAGACAGCGCGGCCGTGAAGCCGATGAGCGGATTCGCTCGAAGGCACCCGCATCATGACTTGCCTCCCGCATCGGGGGCTTTGCCGGCGCTTTCCACAAATACCTTTTCGCCGTCGATGAGCGAGTCCGGTGGGTCCTGGATGACCATGTCGCCGGCGCCGAGCCCGGTGACGATCTGCACGTTGGCTCCGTCGTCCTCGCCGATGACCACCGGCACAAGATGCGCCACATTGCCGTTGATTACGGTGCCCACGCGCAATCCTTCCTTGCGGAAGATGAGCGCGGCGGCGGGCACGATAAAGGTGGGGCCGGCAGCCGGCGTCTTGAAGTGGACCTGCGCTAGCGAACCTGGCAGCAACTCGCCGCCGCGGTTGTCCACGTCGATCTCCACCAGCAGAGTGCGGCTGACCGGATCGATGGCGTCGGCCGTGCGCACCAGCGTGCCCTGGTAGCTCTTGCCCGCGTGCTCGGCAAAGGTCAGGTCGATCTTCGCGCCGCGCTTCACGTTGCCGGAGTAAACCTGCGGCAGGTTGGTGTAGACGCGCAAAGTCTGGATGGCTTGCAGGTGGAAGAGCTCTTTGCCCGCGCCGGGATCGATCAACTGGCCGGTATCGATGTTGCGCGCGGTCACCACGCCGTCGAAGGGCGCGTAAACCTTCTCGAAGGACTGCAACTCGCGCAGCCGCTGCACGTTGGCCTGGGCGGAGCGCACGGCCGCCGCGGTGGCCGCGGCCTGATTCACAAACGTGTCCGTGTCCTGGCGGGAGACCGCGTCGGATTTGACCAGTCCCGTGTAGCGCTCGGCCTGGATGCGGGCGTTGTTCGCCGTGGCCTGGGCGGTATTCAGGTCGGCCTGGGCCTGAGCCAGTTGCTGGTCGACCTCGGGAGTCGAGATCTGAGCCAGCAGCGCGCCTTTTTTCACCCTGGCGCCGATGTCGAAGTACCAGCGTGTCAAGTAGCCGGAAGTGCGTGCGTAGATGGGCGATTCCGTATAAGCGGTCACGTTGCCGGGCAGAACAAAGCTGTCAACGGGCGCGCCGGCCTTGGGCGCCGCGGCGATGACCGAGGGAGCGGCCAGCTCCTTGGTGCGCTCCGCCAGCACCGTGTTGGCGTGGGAGCGGCTGAGGATGCCGAAGCCCGCAAGAAGCGCGGCCACGACGAACACTATGGCGACTCCCGCCAGCGCCAGCCGGGGAGAAATGGGCCTCTGCTCGGGCGCGTTCTGCTGCTCGGGCGCGGCCGATTGCGGATTCGGTTTGGATTCGTTGGTCATGACAAAGCTACTCCGAAAGCTGGTCGAACTCGTCGAATGTCCCGGCCAATGGGGCGCCGTGAGCCGTCTTGCGGCGGCTTTCCAGCCAGCCGTGGACGAGTGAGAAAAATGCGGGAACAAAGAACAGCGTGGCCACGGTGGCCAGCAGCAGCCCGCCGATCACGGCGCGGCCCAGCGGTGCGTTCTGCTCGCCGCCGTCGCCCAGGCCCAGCGCCATGGGCACCATGCCGATAATCATTGCCAAGGCGGTCATGATCACCGGACGCAGGCGAACGAACCCTGCATTCAGCGCTGCCTTGCGCGCATCGCCCACTAGAACCTCCAACTGTTCGCGGGCAAACGTCACCACCAGGATCGAGTTGGCCGTGGCCACGCCCATGCACATGATGGCGCCGGTAAGCGCCGGCACGCTGAGCCGCGTGTGGGTCAGGAACAGGAACCAGACGATGCCGGCCAGCGCCGCCGGCAGCGCTGAGATGATGAGGAATGGATCGAGCCACGATTGGAAGTTGACCACGATGAGCAGATAGACCAGCAGGATGGAAAACGCCAGTCCTGCCAGCAGGCCGATGTACGACTTGTACATGGTGTCGCTCTGGCCGCGCAGAATGAAGTGCGATCCGCGGGGCAGTTCGGCCTTGTGCCGGTCGATGATTTTTTCCATGTGCCGGGTCACGCTGCCCAGATCGGTTCCATCCACGTTGGCATAGATATCGATGACCGGCTGCACGTCGTAGTGGCTCACGGTGCCCAGTTCTGATCCCGGAGTGATGGCTGCCAGGTTGCCCAGGACTTCGACGGGCGCCGCCGCTCCAGGCGCCGCGGTGGAGGGCGCGCCGTTCAAGGCAGCGCCCGCGGCCTGTTGCGCCGATGCGGAGCCGGTGACGGGTAAGCTCTCGAGCGCGGCCAGGGAGTCGAGCTTGTACTGCGGGGCCTGGATGGCAATGTTGTAGCTGACGCCGTTCTTCGGATCGAGATAGAAGTTGGGCGTGGTCTGGAAGCTGCCGCTCAGCGCCACAAGCAGGCTGCTGGCCACGTCCTTCTGTGTCAGGCCGATGCTCTGGGCGCGGGTGCGGTCCACGTCCACCGTCATCTTGGGCAGGTCGAAGGGCTGCTGGATGCGCGCATCGGCCGCTCCGGGAACATAGCGGACCTCATCCAACATGCGCTCGGCCAGGGCGCGGTTGCCATACATGTCGGGGCCCACAACCTGGATGTCGATCGGCGCCGAGAGGCCGAAGTTGAGGATCTGGGTCACGATGTCCACCGGCAGCACGTAGAACGTGACGCCGGGATACCTGCGGTTCAGTTCCGTGCGCAGCCGCTCCACGTAGTCCGCTGTAGGATGATGATCTTCGCTCAGCTGCACCTGGATGTCGGCGTCGGCCGGGCCGATGGGCGCAGAGGTCGAGTAGGAGAGGTTCAGTCCCGAGCTGGGCAGGCCGATGTTATCGACAATCGTCACCAGCTCCTTGGATGGGATCAGGCCGCGAATGGTGTCATCGACGTGGTCGCAGAGCGCGGCCGTCTCTTCGATGCGCGTGCCGGTGCGGGCGCGCACGTGAATCTTGAACTGGCCGGCGTCGACCGAGGGGAAGAAATCCTGGCCCAGCGAGGGCGCGAGAACTCCCACTGAAGCCAGGGCGAAGATTGTGAAGAGGATCAGAAAGGCCGGGGTGTGATCCAGGCACAGCGTCAGCAGGCGCAGATAGCCGTGGCGCATCTTGTCAAAGCGGATTTCAAAGGCCAGTTGAAAGCGGATAAAGGGATTGCGGCTCGCGCGCTTGCTGGCGGCTTCCGCGTCGTCGTGCTCCTTCAGCAGATAGCGGGCCATGGTGGGCACCACCGTGCGGGAGAGCAGGTAGCTGGCCAGCATGGCAAAACAGACGGCCTCGGCGAGCGGCACAAACAGGTAGCGCGCCACGCCGCTCAAAAAGAACATGGGCACAAAGACGATGCAGATGGCCAGCGTTGAAACCAGCGCCGGCGTGGCAATCTGCGCGGCGCCGTCGAGGATGGCCTGCTCGATCTCCTTGCCCGACTCCAGATTGCGGTTGATGTTCTCGATCTCCACCGTGGCGTCGTCCACCAGGATGCCGACCGCCAGCGCCAGGCCGCCCAGGGTCATGATGTTGATGGTCTCGTGCAGCGCGTAGAGCGTGATGAGCGAACAGAGAATCGAAAGCGGAATCGAAACCGCGATGATGATGGTGGAGCGCCAACTGCCCAGGAAGACCAGAACCATGATGGCCGTGAGGCAGGCAGCGATGATGGCCTCGTGAACCACGCCGCTGATGGCGCCGCGCACAAAAATCGACTGGTCGGAGAGGGCATTGATCTGAAGCTGCGGCGGCAATTGCCCCTTGATGCTCACCAGCTTTTCGCGGATTCCCTTGATGATGTCCAGCGTCGAAGCCGAGCCGGTCTTCATGACCGCCATCATGATGGCGCGGCGGCCGTCCACACGCACGATGTTGGTCTGTGGCGGACTGCCGTCGCGCACGTGGGCCACATCGCGGATGTAGATGACCGCGCCGTTCACCGCTTTGACGGGCAAGTCGTTCAGGTCGTTGACCACGCTGGGCGCGGAGTTGGTCTCCACGGCATATTCAAAGCGGTCGATCTTCATCGTGCCGGAAGGCGCGATCAGGTTCTGCGCGGAAAAGGCGTTGACCACGTCGGACGGGGAAAGCCCCTTGGCCTGCATTGCGTGCAGGTCCAGGTCCACCTGGATCTGGCGCGGCTTGCCGCCATAGGGAAAGGGCGTCTGCGCTCCTTCGATGGTGGCCAACTGATTGCGGATGCTGTTCGAACCCACGTCGTTCAACTGCTGCTCGTTCAGGCCCTGGCCGGAAAGCCCCAGCATCAGAATGGGCACGGCGGAGGCGTTGTACTGGATGATGAACGGCGGCGTGGAGCCCGGCGGCAGCGAGCGCAACTGTACCTGGCTGATGGCTGTCACCTGGGCCACGGCGTTGCCGATATTCACATGCGGCTGGAAGAAAATCTTGATGATGCCGATGCCGTTCAGCGATTGCGACTCGATGTGCTCGACGTCGTTGACCGTGGTGGTCACGCCGCGTTCGCTGTTGGTGATGATGCGGTTGGCCATCTCCTGCGCCGAGAGGCCGTTGAAGTTCCACACCACCGTCACGACGGGGATGTCGATGTTCGGAAAGATATCCGTTGGCATCGACAGGATGCTGAGAACGCCAAGGATCAGAATCAAAAGCGCAAAGACGGCAAAGGTGTAAGGCCGCCGCAGCGCAAGCCGGACAATCCACATCATAGGGCTGGTATTTGCTCCTGAGCCGGGTTGCTCCCGACCGGCTCACCGGGGAACAGACGGCAAAGCCGTCAGGCCCCATTCCAAAATACAGGTGAATCTACAATGGTAGACGAATGTGTGCTCCAAAAGGGCCCGAACGGGGGAAAGGCGCCATCCGCTTTGCATTAGGACGCCCCACGACGTGGAAAAGATGCAATGCAATCCGCCGGGCATTTCGTCCTACCGGCCGCATCAAGCGGCTTGGGCTCAACCCGCCAAGCGGAATTCAGATGCGGCGCCGCGTCACAACGCAAGTATCGCAATCGCCACCACGCACGCTCCCACGGCCAGGCTCATCCGGTCGCGAATGGCGAAGATGACCGGATCGTCGTCCAGTTCACCGCGCGAAGCCAGCAGCCAGACGCGGAAAAGCCAGAACAGCATCAGCGGCACGATCAGCCACAACCGGCCGGCGTGCTTATACAGCGCGGCCACGTCCAGGCGCGAGATATACATCGAAAAAACCACCACCGCGGCCGTGGCGCTCGAGGTGCCGAAGGCGCGAATCTGCTCCAGGTCGTCCACGGTGTAGCCGCGCCCATGCGGTGCCGTGACGCCGCGTTGGCGCAGGTTCTCCAGCTCGCTGAAGCGCTTGACCATCGCCAGCGACAGGAACAGGAAGCAGGAGAATCCGGCCAGCCAATGGGAGATTTCGGTTCCGGTGGCCGCGCCTCCGGCCAGCATCCGCAGCGTATACAACCCGGATAGAACCAGCACGTCCACCACGACAACCCGCTTGAGATAAAAGGAATAGGCCGCCGTGAGCAGCATGTAGAGCCCCAGCCACAGCGCAAATCGATAAGGAAGCAGCGGAAGCAGGACCACCGAGGAGGCCGCCAGCAGCAGTGCCAGGCCGATGCCGCCTGAGACTGACAGATCGCCGGCAGCGAAGGGGCGGAAGCGCTTGGCCTGGTGACAGCGGTCGCTTTCGATGTCCAGCAGGTCGTTGACCAGGTAGTTGGCCGAAGCCATGAAGCTGAAGCAGAAAAATGCCGCGATCGCCGCGGCGATGGACCCTGGCCGCAGATTGTGCGAGAGCAGCATCGGCAGCAGCAGCAGGATGTTCTTGGCCCACTGATGGATGCGGATCGCCTTCAGCAGCGTGCGCGGCAGCGGCCGCTTGTCCATAAAAATGCGGCCCACGGGCATCCGCCGCAGCCGTAGCGCCACGCGCAGGCCGCGGGTCGGGTTGGCCAGCATCGCCTCATGCGCCTTTTCCAGCAGCGGCAGGTCGGCCCGGGAGTTGCCGATGTAGTCGAACTCCCCGAACCGGCTCTTCAGGCTGGCCAGTTTCTTGCCGCTGGTCAGGTTGGTCACGCCGTCCGAGGCCAATACGCCGGCAAAGATACCCAGATGCGCGGCCACCCGGTCGGCCAGTGCGCCCTCCGCGCCGGTGGTCAGGTAGATCGCGCGGCCCTCGCTTCGCTGCGTCTGCAGGTAGCGGAGCAGATCGGCGTTGTAAGGCAGCCGGGCCGGGTCGAGCGGAGCGCGGCGGGCGACCTCCATCTTCAGTCGGGCGCGGCCTCCGGCCAGCCATAGCGGCAATCGCCAGATTTGGGCCGGCTTCTTGCGCACAAACTGGCAGACGCCATCGAACAGCGTATCGGACTTCACCAGTGTGCCGTCCAGATCGACGCACAGCGGGCGCTTGATGCCATTGGCCGCAGCCGGCATGACGGTCTGACTCAAGAATCTTCCTCCCGTGGTTGAATTGCCCGGAGCGTAGACTGCCTGGAGCGGTTCTCCACTTCGCGTGCCTTTGCCAATTCTGTGCAAGGTGGCGTTCTTTTGAAGAAAACGCCACTTGGCGGTCGTGGTTTTCGCGGTACAGCAAGTGGAGATCGGCTCAAGTCCGGACGTTTCGTCCGGTCCTTCTGGTACACCCACACTTTGCGCTGCGCGCGAAGTGTCTCGGAACCATGCCTGTTCGGCCAGGAATGGAGCATCGCAACGGCAAGACGGTCAGCCTGGTTTCGCTGGTGCGCGAGAGACACGGATGCGCTGCCGGGGTTGCCTCCAGTATAGGATGCCATCCGCGGGTGCTGAGGGTCTGACCTGTGAAAGAACGACTTGTTCTTCCGGGCGCCCGGCGGGGTTCCCCTGGAATCCGCCGGCTTCTGCGCGCCGCGGAGACGGGACGGCCCGCGCGGCCCCGCGTCAACCCGTGCGCAGAACCGGCGTCTATATAGATTCGCCGCCGGCCTGCCGCCATTGGGCTGCTCTTGCCCGGTTCGCTTACAATGATCGCGTCTTCCATCTGTCACGGGATGCTGTTCTCATTGGCTCTGAACAAATCCGCCTCGCCGTCGCATCGGGGCGGGCGAAACTTCTCGTGAAACTTTTGCGTCCGTAGAAACGGATACGGGTAGCCTGACCTCTGCCCGGCAAGTACGCACGGCTGCCTCTTCCAGGGGCATTCACCCAAACGAAACGGCGGGAATCGACATCATGTCCTACGAAGGCACTCCGGAGTCTCATCTGACCGAAAACAGCGATCCTTTGCAACAGCCGCCCGCCCGCAAGGGTTCCTGGCTTCGCGTCCTCGTCTACCTGTTGGTGGTATGCGCTCTGGGCTTTGCCGTCTGGCGGATCTACCAGAACCAGAAGCAGGCCGCGGCCAACTCTGCCAGCCAGGCTGCTGCGCTGCTGGGCCGGCCGGTTCCGGTGCAGGTGACGGCCGCCGAACAGAAGCCCATGCCCATCTTCCTTACGGCGCTGGGCACGGTGACGCCCTACATGAGCGTTACGGTGAAGGCGCGGGTCAACGGAGAGTTGCTGCCGGTCAAATTCACTGAGGGCCAGCAGGTAAGGCAGGGCGAAACGATCATGGTGATCGACCCCAAGCCCTACAAGGCCGCTCTCGACCAGGCCAAAGGCAACCTGGCCCACGATCAGGCATTGCTGAAGAACGCGCAGGCGGAGTTCAAGCGTTACAAGGCGCTCTACGAAGCCGGCGTCACCTCAAAAGAAACTCTGGATGCCGACGAGGCCAGCCAGGGCCAGTACCAGGGCGCCATCGAGGCCGACAAGGCAGCCATCGAGACCGCTCAGTTGCAGCTCGACTGGTGTTCTATCCAGTCGCCCATCAACGGCCGCATCGGCCTGCGTCTGGTGGACCCCGGTAACATCATCACCGCCAACACCACCAACCTCGTCATCATCAACCAGTTCGAGCCCATCGCCGTCTACTTCACGCTGCCTGAGAATGAGCTGCCCCAGGTGCTGCACAAGCTGGCCGCGGAAAAACGTCTGCCGGTGGACGCCTACGATCGCGGCGACGTGCAGAAACTCACCTCTGGAATGCTGCTTACTGCCGACAACCAGATCGATACCACCACCGGAACCGATAAGCTGAAGGCGGTTTTCGACAACAAGGACCAGTCGCTCTTTCCCAACCAGTTCGTCAACATCCATCTGGTGCTGGAGGACAGGCCCAATGCGCTGGTGGTTCCGTCGGCGGCCATCCAGACCGGCTTGCAGGGCTCGTATGTGTGGGTCGTCGATACCGACGCCAAGGGAACCGCGACCGCCCGGATTCAGCCGGTCAAGGTTGCTTTGGCCGAGGGACAGGTCACCATCCTGGATAACGGACTGCGGCCGGGACAGAACGTCGTTATAGACGGCGCCGACCGTCTGCGGCCCAATCAGATTGTCACCGTCAGCACGGCTCATCAGCATGGCCAGGGCTCGGGACAGGGTACGGCAGGCCAGGGCGCCGGCTCGGCCGGCGGTCTATTCGCCCCGCCCAGCGCATCCACTCCCCACTCCGGCGCGCAGTCCGGTGCCGGCGCTTCCCAGGGCAGCAATAACGCCAAACACGAGAAAAGGGAGAAGCAGTGAGTCCTTCCCGGCCATTCATTCTGCGCCCGGTAGCGACCTCGCTGCTGATGGCGGCTATCCTGCTGGCTGGCTTTGTGGGCTACCAGCAGTTGCCGGTCTCCGCGTTGCCTGAGGTGGATTACCCGATCATTCAGGTGCTCACCTTCTATCCCGGCGGCGGCCCTGAGGTCATGGCCTCGTCGGTCACGGCGCCGCTGGAGCGGCAATTCGGCCAGATGCCGGGGCTCAAGCAGATGACCTCCGTCAGCTCCGGCGGCGGCTCAGTCATCACCCTCGAGTTCAACCTGGACGAGAACATCGACGTCGCCGAGCAGGAAGTCCAGGCAGCCATCAATGCGGCCAACAGCTTTCTGCCCACCGATCTGCCCAATCCGCCCATCTACAGCAAGGTGAATCCCGCCGATGCGCCCGTCATGACGCTGGCGCTCTACTCCGATTCGCTGCCCCTGGACAAGATCGAAGACGCGGCCGACACCAACCTGGCGCAGAAGATCTCCCAGGTCACCGGCGTGGGTCTGGTTTCCATTGCCGGCGGCCAGAAGCCCTCCGTGCGCATCCAGGCCAATCCGGCCCAGTTGGCTGCCTATAACCTGAGCCTTGAAGATCTGCGCACCGCTTTGGCCGCGGCCAACGTGGACCAGGCCAAGGGCACCCTGAACGGCAGCCGCCAGTCCTACACCATCGGCGCCAACGATCAGTTGCTTGCCAGCGACGATTACAAGCCGGTCATCGTGGCTTATCGCAACGGGGCCGCGGTCCGCGCCTCCGACGTTGCCACCATCGTCGACGCCGCCGAAAACTCCCAGCAGGCCGCCTGGATGGACCGCCAGCCCGCGGTGATCGTCAACATCCAGCGTCAGCCCGGCGCCAACATCATCGCCGTCGTAGACCGCATCAAGAAGCTGCTGCCGCAGTTGCAGACCAGCCTGCCGGCCAGCGTGCAGGTGCGCGTGCTCACTGACCGCACCAACACCATCCGCGCCTCGGTCAAGGATGTCGAATATGAGCTGATGCTCACCGTCGCCCTGGTGGTGATGGTCATCTTCCTCTTCCTGCGCAACCTCGCCGCCACCGTCATTCCTTCCGTCGCTGTGCCGCTTTCCATCGTGGGCACCTTCGGCGTGATGTATCTGCTCGGCTACTCGCTCAATAACCTGACATTGATGGCGCTCACCATCTCCACCGGATTCGTGGTGGACGACGCCATCGTCATGATCGAGAACATCACCCGCTTCATCGAGGAGGGCGACACTCCCATGCGCGCCGCTCTCAAGGGCAGCGAGCAGATCGGCTTCACCATCATTTCGCTTACCGTCTCGCTCATCGCCGTGCTCATTCCGCTGCTCTTCATGGGCGATGTGGTGGGCCGTCTCTTCCGCGAGTTCGCCGTCACCCTCGCCGTCACCATTCTGGTCTCCGCGGTGGTCTCGCTCACGCTCACGCCCATGATGTGCTCGCGCATTTTGCGGCACAAGCCGGTCTCGGAGCAGACCCGCTTCTACCATTGGTCCGAGCGGATATTCAACTCCGTCATCGCCTTCTATGGCCGCACGCTGCAAGTGGTTCTGCGCTACCGTTTCACCACGCTGATGGTCACCATCGGTACCCTGGTGGGCACCCTGTTGCTCTATGTTGTGGTGCCCAAAGGCTTTTTCCCGGTGCAGGATACGGGCGTCATCCTGGGCATCAGCGAGGCGCCGCAAACGGTCAGCTTTACCTCGATGGCCGAGCGCCAGCAAAAGCTCGTTGACATCCTGCTCCAGGACCCGGCGGTCGATAACATCTCCTCCTTCATTGGCGTGGACGGAACCAACACCACGCTCAACTCAGGCCGCATCCAGATCACGCTCAAGCCCCTCGATCAGAGAAAGATCTCCGCCTCCGATGTCATCCGCCGGATGCAGCCCAAGCTGGAGAGCGTGGAGGGCATTCAGCTCTTTCTCCAGCCGCTCCAGGACCTTACCGTGGAGGATCGCGTCAGCCGCACGGAGTTCCAGTACTCGCTCGAAGATCCCGACCAGAAGGAATTGGCCAAGTACACCCGCCAGATGGTCGCGGAACTGAGCAAGGAAAAGATGGTCACCGACGTGGCCAGCGACTTGCAGGATCAGGGACTCGGCGCTCAGTTGGTCATCGACCGCGACACCGCTGCCCGGCTGGGCATCGCCATGGCCGACGTGGACAACACCCTCTACGACGCCTTCGGCCAGCGCCAGGTCTCCACCATCTTCACCCAGCTCAACCAGTACCACGTGGTGATGGAAGTGGGCCAGAACTTCCAGACCGATCCCACCACGCTGGACAGCCTCTACGTCAAATCGGGCAACGGCACCCAGGTTCCGCTCAGCATGTTGGCTCACTGGGAGCAGTCGAAGGCGCAGCTTTCCATCGGCCACCAGGGCCAGTTCCCGTCTACCGTGGTCAGCTTCAATCTGGCGCCGGGCAAGTCGCTGGGCGACGCTGTCCAGGCCGTGAATCGCATCGAGCAGCGCATCCAGATGCCGGCCAGCATCAACGCCAGCTTCCAGGGCACCGCCGCCGCTTTCCAGACCTCGCTTTCCAACGAGCCCATCCTGATTCTCGCCGCGCTGGTCACCGTTTACATCGTGCTGGGCGTGCTCTACGAAAGCTACATCCACCCCATCACCATCATCTCCACGTTGCCCTCGGCCGGCGTCGGCGCCATTCTCGCGCTCATGATTACCCGCACCGAGTTCAGCGTGATTGCCCTCATCGGCATCATCCTGCTCATCGGCATCGTGAAGAAGAACGCCATCATGATGATCGACTTTGCCTTGCAGGCCGAACGCGAGCAGGGCAAGCCCGCCGAAGAGGCCATCTTCCAGGCCTGCCTGCTGCGCTTCCGTCCCATCATGATGACCACCATGGCCGCGCTGCTGGGCGGCCTACCTCTGGCCCTGGGCGGCGGTGTGGGCGCCGAGCTGCGCAAGCCGCTGGGCATCACCATCGTCGGCGGACTGCTCCTGTCGCAGTTGCTCACCCTCTACACCACGCCGGTCATCTATCTCTACTTCGACAAGCTCTCGCGGCGTCTGCGCCCCTTCGTCGCGCCGCCTCCCATGGACGAACAACCGGTCAGCGCCGACTGAGGATAAGGATTTATGCATCTCTCCGCACTCTTTATCCGGCGCCCCGTAGCCACCTCGCTGCTCAGCCTGGCGCTGTTGCTGGCCGGCTCGGTGGCCTACTCGGTGCTGCCCGTCGCTTCGCTGCCCAATGTCGATTTCCCGGTCATCAGCGCCAGCGCGGGAATGCCCGGCGCCAGCCCTGAGACCATGGCCTCGTCGGTCGCCACCCCGCTCGAGCGCCAATTCGGCCGCATCGCCGGCGTCAACCAGATGACCTCGTCGAGCACACTGGGCGCGTCCTCGGTCACCCTGCAATTCGACATCAATCGCAACATCGACGCCGCCGCCCGCGACGTGCAGGCCGCCATCAACGCGGCCCGCAGCCAGTTGCCCGCTTACCTGCCGCAGAATCCGAGCTATCGCAAGGCCAATCCCGCCGAAGCGCCGATCCTCATTCTCACGCTCACCTCCGACATGGTGCCCAAGCCGCAAATTTACGATGTGGCCGACTCCATCCTGGCGCAGAAAATCTCCCAGATCCAGGGCGTGGGCCAGGTTTTTGTCGGCGGCAGCGCCAGCCCCGCCGTCCGCGTCGAGTTGAACCCCATGCAACTGGGCGCCAACGGCGTCGGCCTCGAGGCGGTCCGCACCGCGCTGGCCAATGCCAACGCCAACCGGCCCAAAGGCGCCTTTCAGGACCCGAATCACCGCTGGCAGATCGGCGACAACGATCAGATCTTCAATGCCAGCGACTACGCGCCCATCATCGCCGGCTATAACCAGCAGACCGGCGCGCCCGTCCGCGTCTCCGACCTGGGCACGATCGTTGACGGCGTCGCCGACATCCACACCGCCGGCGTCTCGGGCATCAAAACATCCAGCCAGCAGTCCGGCCAGTTGAAAGACGCCATTCTGCTCGTCATCTTCAAGATTCCCGGCGCCAACGTCATCACCACCGTGGACAGCGTGATGGCCGAGATGCCGCATCTGCAGGCCGCCATCCCGCCCACCATCAAGATCGACGTGGCCGTGGATCGCACCACCACCATCCGCTCCAGCGTTCGCGACGTCGAAATCTCGCTCGGCATCAGCGTTTGCCTGGTCGTGCTGGTGGTCTTCCTCTTCCTGCGCGAGGTGTGGGCCACCATCATCCCCTCGATCGCCGTGCCGCTCTCGCTGGTTGGAACCTTCGGCGTGATGTACCTGCTCGGCTACACCGTCGACAATCTTTCGCTGATGGCGCTCACCATCTCCACGGGATTTGTCGTCGACGACGCCATCGTGGTCATCGAGAACATCACCCGCTATCTCGAAATGGGCATGACGCCCTTCGACGCGGCCATGAAGGGCTCGAAGGAGATCGGCTTCACGGTGCTCTCCATGAGCACCTCTTTGATCGCCGTCTTCATTCCGATTCTGCTCATGGGCGGCATCGTGGGCAAGCTCTTCCGTGAGTTCGCCGTCACCCTCTCGGTGGCCATCGCCGTCTCGCTGATGGTCTCGCTCACCACCACCCCCATGCTCTGCGCCCAGTTCCTCAAGTCGCGGGACGAGAGCCGCCACGGCCGCATCTATCGCGCCACCGAAGGCGCTTTTCAGTGGCTTCACACCGAATATGCGTCTGGCCTGCGCTGGGTGCTGCGTCACCAGGGCCTGATGCTCGGCGTCGTGATCGGCACCTTCGCCCTGAACGTCTACCTCTTCGTCATCGTGCCCAAGGGCTTCTTTCCGCAGCAGGATACCGGCCGCATCAGCGGCTCCACGCGCGCCGCTCAGGACATCAGCTTCAACGCCATGCGCGTCAAGCAGCACGACCTGGCGCAGATGGTCCTCGACGATCCGGCCATCCGCTCCGTCACGGCCTTTGCCGGTGGCGGCCGCAACAGCAACAACGTGGGCTTCATGTTCATCGCCCTCCAGCCGCTCAACGACCGCCCCGGCCGCGTCTCCGCCGACCAGGTGGTCAATCGCCTGCGCCGCAAGCTCACCAGCGTACCCGGCGCCACGCTCTTTCTCCAGGCCAACCAGGATATTCAAATCGGCGGCCGCGGCAGCGACGCGCAATACCAGTACACGCTCTCCGACGAAAACCTGAACGAGCTGAACTCCTGGGCGCCACAACTGCAGGCCCGCATGAGAGCCATGCCCGAGCTCCGCGACGTCTCCACCGACCAGCAAAACCAGGGTCTCGCGGCCAACCTGGTCATCGATCGCGACACCGCCTCGCGGCTGGGCATCACCGCTTCCGCTATCGACAGCGTGCTCTACGACGCCTTCGGCCAGCGCGAAGTCTCCACCATGTACACCTCGCTCAACCAGTACTACGTGGTCATGGAAGTGGACCCCAAGTACCAGCTCAGCCCCGACTCGCTCAACGGCATCTTCATCAAGTCTTCGACCGGCGCCATGGTGCCGCTCTCGGCCATCGCCAAATACGAGCCGCAGCGCACCTCGCTGGCGGTCAATCACCAGGGCCAGTATCCCGCGGTTACCCTCACCTTCAACCTGGCGCCCAATGTGGCCCTGGGCGACGCCGTTACCGCGCTGCAAAAAGTCCAGGGCGAAATGGGCATGCCCTCCGCCATCCACGCCACCTTCCAGGGAACCGCGCAGGCCTTCCAGGACTCGCTCAAAAACGAGCCCTACCTCATCCTCGCCGCCCTGGTCGCCGTCTACATCGTCCTCGGCATTCTCTATGAGAGCCTCATCCATCCGCTGACCATTCTCTCGACGCTGCCTCCGGCCGGCGTCGGCGCCATCCTCGCTCTGCTCCTCACCGGAACCGACCTCAGCATCATCGCGCTCATCGGCATCATCCTGCTGATCGGCATCGTGAAAAAGAACGCCATCATGATGATCGACTTTGCCCTCCAGGCCGAGCGCGATCAGGGCCTGCCGCCTGTCGAAGCCATCTATCAGGCCTGTTTGCTGCGCTTCCGCCCCATCATGATGACCACCATGGCCGCGCTCTTCGGCGGAATGCCGCTGGCCATCGGCATGGGCGTGGGTTCCGAACTGCGTAAGCCGCTGGGCATCACCATCGTCGGCGGCCTCATCGTCTCGCAGATGCTCACTCTCTTCACCACCCCGGTCGTCTACCTCTTCTTTGACCGCTTGCAATGGCGTGTGATGAAGCTGCGCCGCATCGGCGCGGAACTGGAAGAAGCGCCCGGAGACTAGGGGAATTCCCGAACCTGTCCGAAAGACGCTCATCAAAAAGAGCCCTGAAAAGCCGTAGTTTCTCCTTGAAATCGATCCTGGGTGTGCACTATGCTGCCGCCATGTCTGAAGTGAATAAGGCGCTGGCAAAGCAATGGTTCGAGCAGGTCTGGAACCAGAAAAGTGAAGCAACCATCGATCGGATGTTTCACCTGCAACGCAAGTCCCACGGCTTGCCCGATGGAAACTCCATCCTCGTCGGCCCGGATGCCTTCAAGGCATTCCACCGCCAAGTCTGCGGAGCTTTACCCGATATCCACGTCGATATCGAGGATCTCCTCGTCGAGGACGACCCGGTCGCGGTTCGCTGGAAAGCTTCTGGGACTCATCTCGGCGATCATTTCGGGTTCCCCGCCAGTGGCAAGAAGGCGGTCCTGACCGGGTCCAGCTTTTTTGTCGGCAAAGGGGGGCAGATATTGGAGTGCTGGAACCAGATGGACCTGCATTCTCTCTTCCAGAGACTCCAGAACCCGTAGAAAAAGCCTCCGCCGTCGTCCTGGCAGCTACCATCGTTCGGGCGGTGGGCTGTTCGTGCAACCGATTCATCCGGACAAATCGGAATCATGGCAGCCATCCAACTGAATCGAAACGCTATAGACTCCATCGAGCCTGCGCCCGCCGCATCCTCCTGAACCGAATGGAAGAGCGGAGCAAATCCGGGCCTTTGACCCTGCCAGAATCGATTCGCAGCCGCAGCCGGATTAATGGTATCGTCGAACTCATCCCGAATCGGGGAACGGCGGGATTTTCCCTTCAGCCCATCAACCTGCTCGTTACTGTTTCAACTTTCGCCATTTTCGCCGCTTGCACACATGCACTCTTGTAGAGTGCCGGCGCAACTATCGAAGCGCTTTTCCTTCATTCGCTCGAAAGGTGAGGCACGCCCATGACCCAGCCCTACGAAGCAACCGACGCCGCTTTGGTTTTGACCCTGGAGGAGATCTCGAACCTTGCCCAGGAAGGAGGCAAGCCTTCCGATACCCTCATGAACGTGGTCGCTCTGATCGCCGCGCGATTCAGGACCGACGTCTGCTCCGCCTATCTGCTCGAGCCGGATCGATCGAATCTGGTTCTGGCGGCGACCCTTGGCCTGCACCCTCGATGTATCGGCTCCTTGCGCATTCCGCTCAATGAGGGCCTTACCGGTCTGGTCGCGGAACAGGTCATGCCGGTGGCCGTCAAAGACGTAAGAAAGCACCCACGCTTCAAATACTTCAAGGAGTCCGGAGAAGAAGAGTACCACTCTTTTCTCGGCGTGCCTCTTATCGACCGCGGAATTCTGCAGGGCGTCCTCGTGGTTCAAACCAAGGAGCCGCGCGTCTTTCTGGAGAGAGAAATCCGCAGTTTGGTCGAAGCGGCCAACCAGGTAGCGCCCGTGGTCAGCGAGGCGCGCACGCTGGACCGCTTCATTGCCCCGGCCCAGGAACGCCTTTGGTCCCTCGCCCGCAACCTCTGGTGGAGTTGGGATTCCGACTGTATCGCCCTCTTTCGCGATCTGAATCCCACCCGCTGGCGCCAGCTCAATCAGAATCCCATCTCTCTGCTCAACGAACTGCCTCTGGGAGAGATCGAGCGCCGCGCAGCCGAACTGGTGTTGCACAGCCGCATCAACTACGTCTACCGCCGCCAGCAGGAGTACCTGACTGCGGACCGCACCTGGGGCGCTGCCAATGCGGGTGTGCTCCGGCCCCGCCCGGTTGCCTACTTTTCCGCCGAGTTCGGATTGCACGAATCGCTGCCCATTTACTCCGGCGGTCTCGGCGTGCTCGCCGGAGACCATATCAAGAGCGCATCCGACCTCGATATTCCCCTCGTCGGCATCGGCTTGTTCTACGGACAAGGCTATTTTCTCCAGCGGCTCGACAGCACGGGATGGCAGCGCGAGGAGTATCTCCAGACCGACGTCAACCACTTACCCATGCATCCGGCCATCGGCGTCAACGGTGAACCCGTTGTTGTGGAGATTCAGACCCGCGGCGGTTCAATCCGCGCCAAGGTGTGGCAAGTCAAGGTCGGCCGCTGCGACCTCCTGCTGCTCGACTCCAACGTGGCCGGCAACGCGCCCGAGGATCTTGACACCACCTCCCGCCTCTACGGCGGAGACGCGCGCACGCGCATTCGCCAGGAGCTGCTCCTCGGCGTTGGCGGCTATCGCGCTCTCAAGGCGATGGGCATTTCGCCCGGAGTTCTTCATCTCAACGAGGGACACAGCGGTTTCGCGGTTTTCGAGGCGATCCGCAGTCGCATGGAGGAAGAAGGCATCGACTTCGCCTCCGCCGCGCGCCAGATTCCCAGGGAAGTCATCTTCACCACCCACACGCCCGTGCCAGCCGGCCACGACCGCTTCCCTGCCGATCTGATTGAGGAGCACCTGGGCCCCTTGCGCGAACAACTCGGCCTTTCGCTGGAAAACCTCATGGGCTTTGGCCGCGAACACTCCACCGACCAGCAGGAAACCTTCTGCATGACCGTTCTCGGGCTCAAGCTCTCGCGCCGCGCCAACGCGGTCTCTTCCCTCCACGGCGAAGTCTCGCGCGCCATGTGGTGGGGCCTCTATCCCGGCAAGCCGGAAGACGCCGTGCCCATCGGTCACATCACCAATGGCGTCCACGTTCCCTCCTGGCTGGCGCCGCAGATGTGCCGTCTCTACGACCGCCATCTCGGGGTCGGCTGGCAGCGCCACAGCGGAAGCGCCAAAACCTGGCAGGCCATCGAGAATGTCGATGACGGCGAGCTCTGGGAAACGCACCTCAGTCTCAAAGCCCAGCTCCTCGACTTCGTGCGCCATCGTGCCTGCGAACAGGCGGAGCGCCGCGGCGAGCCGGTTGAATCTCTCATGCGGCTCGGCAAAGTGCTCTCGCCCGACGCTCTGACCATCGGATTCGCGCGGCGCTTCGCCACCTACAAGCGGGCCAACATGATCCTCGCCGATATCCGCAGACTGGCCGCCATGGCCAACGATCCCAAGCGCCCCGTGCAATTCCTCTTCGCCGGCAAGGCTCATCCGCACGACGAACCGGGAAAGCGTGTTCTGCAGCAGATCGCCGAGATGATGCGCGATTCCGAACTCGGAGACAAGTTCGTTTTCATCGAGGACTACGACATCAATGTCGGACGGCATCTGGTTCAGGGCGTTGATGTCTGGCTCAACAATCCCCGGCGGCCATTGGAAGCCTCCGGCACCAGCGGACAGAAGGTCGTCCTCAATGGAGGCTTGAATCTTTCCGTGCTCGATGGCTGGTGGGCTGAAGCCTACGACGGCCTCAACGGCTTCGCCATCGGCAAAGGCAGAACGCACTCGAACATGGATGTGCACGACAGCCGCGATGGCGAAGATCTCTACCGCGTTCTGCGCGACGAGCTGATTCCGCTCTTCTATCAGCGCGACCGCGACGGACTGCCGCGGGGATGGATCAAGCGCATGAAGCGCACCATCCGCACCCTTGGCTGGCGATTCAATGCCGATCGCATGGTCATGGATTACACATTGAAGTGCTACATTCCCGCGGCCGGAGGCACATCGAGCGAAATCAGGCCGCTCTCCTAAACGGTTCGTGCCCCATTCCTGCGCCTTTTCACGGGCTCAAAAATGGGGCACGCAACACTTTCGCGGATTCTGATGACTCAATCACCCGCTGTCTCAGTCCGCGAAGGCCGGTTCCTGTTCCTCGACCTTCACGTGCTCGATCAGCTTCACCGGATAGTAGGCGTTGCGCGTGTACTGCTTCACCATGCGGTTGGTGTTGAAATAGGAGCCGTTGAAAGCCAGCGTATTGCGCATCGTCTGCGCCCACTTCTCCGGAGCCTCCCGGTAAAGCGGCACCACGGCCTTCTCCAGCTTCGTGTAGAGCGAAGCCGCTTCCTCGGCATCGTTCGCGCCGTCCTCGATGGCCCAGCCGGTCACGCCTTCAATGCAGCCCTCGATCCACCACCCGTCCAGAATCGACAGGCTGGGAACGCCGTTCAGCGCGGCCTTCATGCCGCTGGTTCCGGAGGCCTCGTACGGACGTTGCGGCGTGTTCACCCACACATCCACGCCCGCGGTCAGCAGCGCGCCCAGAGCCCAGTCGTAGTTCTCCAGATAAACAATCCGCAGCACGTCGCTCGAGAGCTTGGCCGCATCTTCAATTACCTGCTGGATCAGCGCCTTGCCGGGCTCGTCCTGGGGGTGAGCCTTGCCGGCGTAGAGAATCTGCAGCCCGCCCGCCGCTCTGGCAATCTCTGCCAGCCGATGGGGATCGGTGAACAGCAGCGTGGCGCGCTTGTAGGTGGCCGCGCGGCGCGCAAAGCCCAGCGTCAGCACCTTGGGATCGAGAACCAGCCGGGTACGTTTGGCTACCTCGGTCAGCAGCGACTCCTTGGCGCTGGCGTGCGCCCGCTGGATCGCCGTCTCCGGTAGGTCGATGGCGTTGCGCAGGTAAAGATTGTCGCGCCGCCACGCGGGAATATGATCATCCAACATCTGCTGGATCGGCTCCGAGACCCAGGTCGGCGCGTGCACGCCGTTGGTGATCGAGTCGATTTGAAACTCCGGAAACATCGCGCGCGAAACCTTGCCGTGCTGCATCGCCACGCCGTTGGCGTAGCGGGAAAACTTCAGCGCCAGCAGCGTCATGTTCAACATGCCGTCGCGATAACAGCCCAGCCTTTCCAGCCGCGCGGTCCGGTCGCCGCCCAGAATCCGAATCGTCTGCTCGGTCGAAAAGCGGTCGTGACCCGCCGGAACCGGGGTGTGGGTGGTGAAGACGCACCGCTTGCGCACCTGGGCGATCTCCGCCTCGGTGGCAAATCCTTGCGGTCCGCCGCCCATCTGGCTCTCCAGCAGCGCCAGCGTCAGCAAGGCGGCATGGCCCTCGTTCATGTGGTACACATTCACCCGGTGGCCCAGCGCCCTGGCCATCCGCGCGCCGCCCATGCCCAGCACAATCTCCTGTTGCAGCCGGTAGTTGGTGTCGCCTCCATACAGGTGGTCGGTCAACCCGCGATCCCACCCTGTGTTTCCATCCAGGTCCGTGTCCAGCAGGTAGATCGGCACCACATGCCCGTAGCGGCCCACCATGTTGTAGCGCCAGGCTCGCACCGTCACCGTGCGGCCCTCCACTGAAACCGTCACCCGCGCCGGCTCCTCGGTGCAGTAATCCGACGGATTCCACGGCTGAATGTCCTCGCTCTGCAGGCCGTTGCTGTCCAGATGCTGCTGGAAGTACCCTTTGCGGTGGAGCAGCGTGAAAGCTACCAGCGGAACGCCCAGGTCGGCGGCGGAACGCAGCGTATCGCCAGCCAGGACTCCGAGTCCGCCGGAGTAGGTGGGCATGCCGGGATTGATCGCGATCTCCATCGAGAAGTAAGCGACCAGGCCGGAACTGGGAAAGGTTTCGTACGAAAACGGTTTCGAGGACGTCGGTTGCATAATCTCTATTTCTCCCCGCCGCCTCCCACCTGGGAAGCGGCGGCGTGTGAATATGACTGCGTAGAGGCTGGCCGCACTACAGGCTTCCTCCTGGTATACATCGGGGCAGACATCTCACAAGTTTAACAAGGCAGCTTCGAATACCCCTTGGACGGCCCGTTAAGGGCCACGCCGAAGAGAGATTTTCCACAGTTCCGGCCTGATTCTTCACCCTGAAGAAACAATGCCCCAGGATGGATCGTCTCTGATGAACAATCCATCCTGGGGCTGCTGGTTGCAAAGCAAAGGTGCGCTCTAGCTGAGCCGGTGAGCGCCTCCTGAAGCGTGGCAGATGTGAATCTGCGGCACGATGCCGGTTTTGGCTTCGTAACGGCGGCCCAGCTCTTCGGCAAAGGCCTTCGCATGATCCTGTTGTACCAAGTTGATGGTGCAGCCGCCAAAGCCGCCGCCGGTGAGCCGCGCGCCGATCAGCCCGGGGATACTCTGCGCCAGGTCCACCATCAGGTCGGCCTCCACGCAGCTGCCCTCGAAGTCCTTGCTGTAGCTGCGGTGCGCCTCGGCCATCAGACGGCCCACTTCGGCCAGGTCGCCCTTTTCCAAGGCCTTTTCCGCGGCCACAGTGCGCAGATCTTCGCTGATCACGTGCCGGGCGCGCAACAGGGACTTGGGCGCCATCTCGTGGCCCCATTTTTCCAGGTCCTCGAGCGTCGCATCGCGCAGGAAAGGCACCCCGCCGCGGTGGCTGTTGATGATGGCGCAGGCGGCTTCGGACTCTCTGCGCCGTGTGGGATAATCTCCCCCGGCAATCGAGTGCTTCACCATGGTGTTGGCAATCACCAGCGCCACGTTGGGAGGAATCGGAGCCAGCTTGAAGCTCAGGTCGCGGCAATCCAGCAGCAGGGCGTGGTCCTTGGCGCCGTTGGCGGAGATGAACTGGTCCATAATGCCGCAGTTGGCGCCCACAAACTCGTTTTCCACCCGCTGGCAGAGCCGGGCCAGCACCGGTCCCGGATAGCTGGCGCCGATCAGCGACAGTACGGCCAGCGCCGTCACCACTTCGAGAGCGGCGGAGCTGGAAAGCCCCGATCCCAGCGGAACGTCGCCCCACAGGCTCAGGCTGAAGCCGGGAATCTTGTGCCCCTCGCCAGTCAGAATGGCAACCACCCCGATCGGGTAATCGCTCCAGTGCTTGCTCGCCTTGGCGGGCAGCGCCGCGGCGTCGAAGGTTTTCTCTTCTCCGTAATTCTCGGAGTAGATGACGATCTTGCCGTCCGTGCGCGGCGAGATGCCGGCCAGAGTGGCAAAGTCGATGGCCACGGGCATGACGAAGCCCTCGGCATAGTCCGTGTGTTCGCCGATCAGGTTGACGCGGCCCGGCGCTACAAAGATCGCCGCTTCCGCCTGGAAGCGGGCAAGGTGAATGGAACGAAGAGCGGTAGGATCATGCATATCAGGTCACACCTTAAATGGATTCGAGATCAACAACCATGGGCCAGGAGCTGGATTCGCCGGGAGCCAGCACGCGGGACCACGGTCCCGTCTTCGCCAGCGAGTCCACCGGCGCGGTGGCCGGCTCAATGGCCACGCAGTTCTGTTTCGTTCCCGGCCGGTCGGGCCAGCCGCCGTAACAGATCCACAACCCCAGATACGGCGTAACCGCGGAATCGAAGCTGAACCGGATGCGCACACCGGCTTTCGGCCGCTCCAGCGCGCACCAGTTCTCCTGCGCGGCCAGCGGACCGGCAAACAGCTTGTCGCCAACGCCCGACTCAGGCGGCAAACCCACGCTCAAATCGGTCTCGCCGCCGGTCACCAGCTTGGCAATGGGCCAGCTCACCTGGTCGCCGCCTTTTCCCAGCCTGCCGCCGCCCGAACCTTCCAGGCGCAGCGTATGAATGGACTCCGGCAGTACCACGCGGTCTCCCGCTCCCGAAGCAAACAGAGGATGCACCGCCCAGGACCAGGGAGACGGGATGCTGCCGGTGTTGGTCGCCTTGTATTCCAGGCTCAGCCGCCAGCCCTTGGCCGTTTCCGTCAGCGTAACCTTCCGCTCCAGCGACAGCGGCAGTGAGAAGCACTGCCCGCGAAACGCTACGGAATTGGCGCTTGAAGCCACCGGCTGCCATTCGACCCGCCACAGGTCGCCGTGATCGGGAACATGAGCCGTGCCGGCGACGGTTTCCACCGTGCAGTCTGCGACCGAGGGGAAACACTCGTCCCAGCCGCTTGCGTCGCCCGCGTCGAAGGACATGGTCCGGGTGCGCGCGGCGCGAGGAGCGAGCGGCGCCTGTAGCAATTCGCGGCCTTTCACGCAAACCGAAGCGATCTTCCCGCCCAGGCGCGGAAGAAGGGTCAAGGAACAATCTCCCACCGTGATGAGAACGTTTTCTTCTTTGGCGCCTAAAACATTTCCCTCTGCCATCGTTCCTATTCTCCCAAGACGTCCCCGCAGGCCGCCGTCAATTCTTCCCAGATTCTGTCCAGCCACGCCTTATGCTCGGGTTTCATCAATACGGAGCGCAAGCAAGTTACCGGCACGGCTTCATTCCGGTTGATGCAACAATCCAACGTTTCAAACCAGGAATGCGGCAATTGTACAAGAGCCAGATGCAAATTCCGCGTGCCGCACGCCACAAAAATCTCTTGCGCCCGTTGCGAGGCCTGCTCCAGGCTCTCCGCTTTCACTTTCCAGGCCACAATATCCAGGTCCGGAGAGCCAACGGGCAGCGATTCGAAGCGCCCGTCCCGGCGCAGCCGCCGGTCCATCTCTACCGCCGCCGCCCGGCCGCGAGCCAGGCCGCGGGCAAATTCGCCTCCCGGCGTCAGGGGCAAAAGTCGCTGCGTTGCCCACAAGGCCACCGCCGCCGCGCCGGCCCGCGAACACTCCAGGCTGATCTCACCCAGGTGCAACTGCTTTGAAGTGAAATAGGTATACGGCGAATCGTGCTTGTAGAAGCGTCCCACCGCCGGGTCGCGAAACAGCACGCATCCGCAGCCGTAGGGCTGCAACCCGTGTTTGTGTGGATCGATGGCGATTGAGTCGGCCTCGTTCATGGCCGCATAAGCCCGGCGCGCGGGCTCGTCCAGCGCCTCCGGAATCAGCCGGAAGTAGCCGCCGTAAGCCCCATCCACATGCACTCTGAAGCCGTAACGCTCCTTGAGCGCCAGCACCTCATCCAGCGGATCCACCGCGCCGATCGCCGTGCTGCCCAGCGTCACCACCACCGTGCCCACGTCGCCCTTGCGCAGCTCGGCTTCCAGCGCCTCCATCCTCATGCGCCCGTGGCCGTCGGCCGCAATGCCCGCGTACTCGATCTGCAGCACCGAGGAGATGCGCTCGTGGGTATAGTGCGCTTGCTCCGAGCCCACAATCCGCTTTCCCGGCGCCAACTGCCTCGCGACCCACAGCGCCTCCAGGTTGGCCAGTGTGCCGCTCGAGGTCAGGTGCCCCAGAAATTCCGTCCAGCCGAACATCCCGGCGATCTCTCGAACCGCTTCGATCTCCATCTCCGAGCTGGCCCGGCCGCCGTCTCTGGCGTGATTGTTCGGATTGATCTTCATCGCCAGCGCATAGGCGGCCCGCGCCACCGGATGCGGCGGCTTGAGCATCTGTCCGGCATAGAGTGGATGGAAGTAGGGATAGTTGTCGCCCAGCCGGTGCGCCACGGTCTCCAAAACCTGGGCGATTGCCCCTGTATCGATGGCTGGTTCGAAGGTTGGCAGAGAGTCGAACTCCGCCTCAAGCAACTCGGTGGCGCGGCTTAGCAGATCGGGCACAGGATCGTGAGACATGGCGACCTATCACCCTATCACAACCGGAAGTGCGAGAATAAGGCGCTTTGAGTCAACAACTTCCAGATCCGAGAAATGTCAGTTCTGAGGCAAAACGAGAATTCCTGCATTTCTTTCTTGCGGAGGATGGTACACTGTTGTCAGCGTTAGAGCCGAACCGGGCGTGAGCAGCACTCGCCCAACCAAGCAAGATTCTGCCAGTGGTCGCTCCGATTCATCCAGCGCAATTCAATCCAGGAAATACGATCAAAATGGAACAAGGTACTGTGAAGTGGTTCAATGATGCGAAGGGCTTCGGCTTTATCTCGCGTCAGAACGGCGAAGACGTGTTTGTGCACTATTCTGCAATCAACTCGAGTGGCTTCAAGAGTCTGCAGGAAGGGCAAGCCGTGCAGTTCAACGTGGTGAAGGGGCCCAAGGGATGGCAGGCTGCCGACGTGCAGCCGCTCTAACCCCCAGGCCGGATTCCGGCAGAATCTAGCAAACACACGCGAGGGCTGGGAATCATCCCAGCCCTCGCGTGCGTTTGTGCGCTCCATTTGTTTCCGCCGAAAGGTTCAGTTCAGCCGCCAATACCCCGCATTCAGCACGGAAGCAAAGCTCACCCAGGCCCAATAGGGCGCCATCAGCCACGCCGCCGCCGGAGCCACCCGGCTGAAGAGCAGCGTCGTGATCCCGATCGCAGCCCACAGCAGAATCACCTCCGCCAGCGCCGCTCCAATCGCGTGCTGGCGAAAGAAGATCCAGGACCAGGCCAGATTCAATCCCAGTTGCGCCAGGAACAGGACCACTCCCCAGGTGCGCAGGGGCGAGGCGGCCGACTGCCAAACCTGCCACGCCGCGATCGCCATCAGCGCGTAGAGCAGCGTCCATACCGGGCCAAAGACCCAGCTCGGAGGAGCGATTGCAGGTCTTGCCAGGCTCCGGTACCATCCGGGAATTTCGCCCACCGTCCACCGGCCGCCGATGCCCGCCACTGCAAAGCAAACTCCCATCCAGAGCAGCAATGAAATCCAGCGCATTCCCGCCATCTTTCCTCTTCAAAAGAGATGGATTCCGCGCGCCAAAGAAAGGCTCTTTCAATTTTCCTGCGTCGTATGCCGCCTGCCAGGCGCACCTTTCGCCCGGAAGCGAACTTCCACCCAAAAAAGAGGATGCTGGCCGCGATGACCACAGAGGGTGAAGTCGGGGGCAGCATCGGAGTAGACGACCCAAATGATTGAAATGCTTAGCATTCAATAACGACAAAGATTTCACAAGAATTATCTTGACGGCAAAATTCACCTCTCTATATGATCGCGCCGGTGTGACCGTTAGTAACCATGGTCGCATTTTGGTAATCACATAAAAAGGAGAAACGGTAATATGTGGAGCGCAAACTTTTCGTTTCCGATTGCATTTCCAAAACCGGCAAGCCCAAACAACCATGCTACCGTTCTGTTTGCACAGTGGAGCGATAGTGCGACCAATAAGGGAGTGAACTGTACTTCCAGCGCACAAACCCAGATCAACACGGGAACTGGCCCATGGATGCCGTCCCAATTAGCAACCGACCCCGACTATGGTGTGCAGAAGATCTTCACCATTTTGTATATCAATGCAAGCGGGGTTCTGAAGCTAGTCGTGGCGAACGATGCAGATCAGATCAACTTCTCTTGAAGGCTCAGCCTGGTAAGAACTTGGGGTGCCCCATCCTCGGCGTGACTCCATCGCGTCGAGGATGGGAGAGCACGTCCCATTTCGAGCCCCTTTATGCTTTCTGCCTTCCCATCCTTCCACGGAAAACGTGGCGGGCAGGGGCACTCGCGCGCACGGATTCCGCACGCCTGGAAAAGTCTCCCGTAAAAAGCGATGCTGGCCGCGATGACCTCAAAGGGTAAAATCGCCGCCAGCATCGGAAACAGCGCTATCTTTGTCAGAGTTCAGTGTCGTGCCCGAAGGCTACGAATGAACTCCAGGTACAACAATTCAGCCCTCGGCTTGGGCTCATGTCTTCTCTAATCGGCAGATTTCTCGTGCCGTTGAGTTCCCGCCGTCCTTTCCCAAGGCGGCCATCCGTGCGTCCAGCTTTCCCATCTCCTGGAGCCGCCCCATCGATCCTGCGAAAAGCCGCATTCTTCCGATAAATCCCTACAGCGCCCAACTCGGCGCGTGGCCCAGAATCGCCGCGCCGGAGAAAGCCACCGGCTTGTCCCACTCGGGAATCACGAATCCGGATCGAGGATGAGCCGCCGGTCCTGACTGGTCGCGGTGATGTCCGCGCAGGGTCTTTTGAATCTCGCGCAGCGCCTCGGTGCGCTCCGCACGCGACTGCCGTTCCCAGAAAATGACAAATCCCTGGCCGCACACACAGCAATGCGTCTCGGCGTTTTCTTCGGCGCTTTTGCAAAGTACCTGCATCTCTACTCCCCTGCTTTTGCCGGACCTCTTTCAGCTACGAAGGTGACGTGAGTCCCTTCTTCCGGCGGCTGACCATTTCCCGTCCAGGCAAGAAGATCGGCCCATTTGGGGCACAATTCCATCCCTATTTCGGGGGACCTGCGGCCTCCGCTCGGGCGCGCATTCGAGCGGCTTCGTCGCGTTTTGCTCGACGTGAGCCCCTTTATCCTTCTATCCTCAGAGTGCTGGCCGTGTTTTTCCTCATGCGGCCCCATTGGACTCCTACCCATCATGAGCACGCAGACAATTGCCGTACACCTGCCCGACGGATCTGTTCGCGAGGTTCCCTCCGGCACGACGCCCCTGGATATTGCCAACTCGATCTCTCCGCGCCTGGCCGCGGCTTCCGTTGTGGCGCGCCTCACGCCGGTCGGCGCTGCCGTCAAGCCGGCTACTGCTTCCGACGGCCAGACGGAAGACGCCATGTACGCCGCGCAGGACGCCGCCGCGCCGCGCCTCGTGGATCTGGCCACGCCGCTCACCGCGGATACCGGCCTCGAGTTGGTCACCGAGAAGGACCCCGAAGCGCTCAAGGTCGTGCGCCACTCGGCCGCGCACGTGCTGGCCACGGCGGTGCTCGAACTCTATCCCGAGACCAAGCTGGGCCACGGGCCGGCCACCGACTCCGGCTTCTTCTACGACTTCTATCGCGAGAAGCCCTTTACGCCCGAGGATCTGGCGCTCATCGAAACCAAAATGGCCGAAGTGATCGCGCGCGATGAGCCTTTTCTGCATGAATTCGCTCCAAGAGATAAGAGCCTGGAAGGCTTCAATCGCGATGGCGACTTCATGAAGACCCATTTCGTCACCAAGTTCACTGCGCCCGGCGACGAAGTCAGCTTCTATCGCAACGGCAAATTCGTCGACTTTTGCCGCGGTCCGCACGTGCCCTCCACGGCGCGGGTGAAGGCGGTCAAGATCACCAACCTGGCTGGCGCCTACTGGCTGAGCGACGAAAAGAATCCGCAGTTGCAGCGCATCTATGGCACCGCGTTCTTCTCGCAAAAGGAGATGGATGCGCACTTTGCCCGGCTTGAAGAAGCGGCTAAGCGCGACCATCGCCTGCTGGGCAAGCAACTGGATCTCTTCAGCATTCAGGAACTGGCCGGCGCCGGACTCATCTTCTGGCATCCCAAGGGCGCTACCGTTCGTAAGGCGATGGAGGACTGGATGCGCGAGGAGTGTGTACGGCGCGGCTATCTGCTCGTCTACACTCCGCACGTCATGCGCCGGGAGCTTTGGAAGGTCTCCGGCCACGACGGCGTCTACTCCAAGGACATGTTTCCGCCGATGAAGCTGGACGACGCCGAGTATCGGCTGAAGCCGATGAACTGTCCCGGCCACATCCTGATCTACAAGAATTCGCCGAAGAGCTACCGTGATCTCCCGCAGCGCTACGCTGAGTTCGGCAACGTCTACCGCTATGAGCGTTCCGGCACCATGCACGGTCTCTTGCGCGTGCGCGGTTTCACGCAGGACGATGCCCACATCTTCTGTACGCCACAACAGATTGAAGGCGAGGTCATCGCCTGCCTCGACTTCGCTGAAGCTGTGCTCAAGACTTTCGGCTTCAAGGAGTTTCGTGTCGAGCTGTCCACGCGCGACCCAAACAAGGCGGGCGACTTCTTCGGCACTGCGGCTGACTGGGCCAACGCCGAAGGCGCACTCAAGAACGTGCTCACCAACCGCGGCCTCACCTTCAATACCTTCCCCGGCGAAGCTGCCTTCTACGGGCCGAAGATCGATGTCAAGCTCGTCGACGTGCTGGGCCGTCTGTGGCAGCTCTCGACGGTACAGTTCGACTTCAATTTGCCGGCGCGTTTTGAGCTTGAATACGTTGGCGAAGACGGCGAGCGGCACCAGCCCGTCATGGTCCACCGCGCTCTCTTCGGCTCGGTCGAGCGCTTCTTCGGCGTGCTCATCGAGCACTACGCCGGAGCCTTCCCGCTGTGGCTGGCCCCGGTGCAGGTGGGCCTGGTGCCCATCAGCGAGCGGCATCACGAATACGCCAGGAAGGTCGAGGCTGAACTCAAGGCCGCGGGCCTGCGCGTGGAGATCGACGACCGCAACGAGAAGATGAACGGCAAGATTCGCGACTTTGCCAACCAGAAGACGCCCTACATCCTCGTCTTCGGCGACAAGGAAGAATCCGCCGGCGCCGTCAGCGTCCGTACCCGCGCCAAGGGCGACCAGGGCTCCATGCCGCTGGCCGAGTTCATCGCCAAGGCCGAGGCGCTGGTCAAGAGCCAATCCACGGAACTCTAGATTCCACCCTCCGGCGTTCCTGCTCTTGCAGCGGGGACGCCGGTTCCATCTCCGCCTCACAGCCCTCCGCCCCCGTCACCGCTCGCCGCCCAGGATTCTGATATCGTGTCCAGTAATCCTGGTGACCCCTCTTATGCGCTGCGCTATGGCTCCGCCGACGCCCACCTCTTCTGCTGTCCTTCGCGCCCGCGGTCTGGCAATTCTCGTAACAGCCGCTTGTCTTTGCGGCCCGTTCTCCGCTGCGGCGCAGGACAAGCCCGCCCCAACATCGCCTGCTCCCGCGCCGGCCGCAACCAAGCCTCCCGATATCTCCAAAGAAGGCCTGGTGCTCGACAAAATCTACACCCGGATTCGCATGGAGGCCGATGGCACAGGCACCCGCCAGATGACCGGGCGCACCCGCATCCTGGCCGACTCCGGCGTGAAGCAGATGGCCGTCCTCACCTTCACCTACACGGCCTCGAACCAGCAGGTGGAGATCGGCTACGTCCGCGTCGTCAAGCCCGACGGCACCGTGGTCGTCACACCCGATTACAACGTCCAGGACATGCCCGCCGATGTCACCCGCACGGCGCCCATGTACTCTGACATCCACCAGAAGCACATCGCGGTCAAGGGCCTCGGCGTCGGCGACATTCTCGAGTCCCAGGTGACCCTCCGCACCCTCAAGCCCGAGGTGCCCGGCCATTTCTGGCTGGAGTACTCCTTCGAGAAAAACCTCATCGTTCTCGACGAGCAGCTCGACCTCGATCTGCCCGCCGACAAAGCCGTCACCGTCGCCAGCGCCGATCTGCAGCCAACCGTCACTACCGCCAACGGCCGCAAGCTCTACCACTGGGCCAGCTCCAATCTTGCCCGTCCCGATCCCGACGCGCCGCCGAAATCCGTCAAGCACTGGAAGCCTTCCATCCAGGTGACCACTTTCGCCAGTTGGGAGCAGGTGGGCGCCTGGTACCAATCGCTCCAGCGCGACCCGCTCGCCGTCACGCCCGCCATCCAGGCCAAAGCCGCCGCGCTCACCAAAGGACTCACCGGCGACGAAGACAAGATCCGCGCCATCTTCAACGACGTTGCTCTCCACATCCATTACGTGGGCCTGGAGTTCGGCATTGGCCGCTATCAGCCGCACCCGGCTGACGATGTGCTCTCCAACGAGTATGGCGACTGTAAAGACAAGCACACGCTGCTGGCCTCGCTGCTCAAAGCCTCCGGCATCGAGGCCTGGCCGGTGCTCATCTCCAGCAGCCGCGAGCTCGATCCCGCCACGCCCTCGCCCGCGCAATTCGACCACGTCATCACCCTTGTTCCGCTCTCCGGCAAGCTCCTGTGGATGGATTCCACCGAGGAGATTGCGCCCATCGGCATTCTCATGGCCACCCTGCGCGACAAGCAGGTTCTCGCCATCCCTCTCGGCAAGCCTGCCTATCTTGAGCACACGCCCGCCGAACTGCCCTTTGTCCAATCCGCCCGCTTCCAGGTCGATGGCAAGCTCTCCGATCAGGGCCAGTTCACCGGCCACATTGCCCAGTCCTACCACGGCGACGTCGAACTCCTTCTCCGCACCGTCTTCCGCCAGGTTCCGCAGTCCCAATGGAAAGAAGCCATGCAGCGCTTCTCTGAGGCTCTCGGCTTCGGCGGAGAAGTCTCCAATCCGCAAATCTCCGAGGTCGAACAAACCAGCAAGCCCCTCGAGTTCTCCTACGACTACACCCGCGAGAAATTCGGCGAGTGGGATGACCACCGCATCTTTCCTCCGATGCCGCCCACTGGCTGGGGCCTGGTGCCCGGCGTCAAGGTGAAAAAGCCCGCCGACGACCCCGAAATCGGCTCTCCCGGTGAGCAGGTCTACGTCACGTCTGTTCAACTTCCCAAAGGCTGGACCATGGTTCCAGGCAAGGAAACCACTCTGAAGGAAGACTGGGCCGAGTACCACTCCTCCTACAGCCTCAAGGACGGTGTCTTCGCGGCCGAGCGGGAACTGACGATCACGAAGACCAAAATCCCCCTCGATCAATGGGACAAATACCTCGCCTTTCGCCGCGCCATCTACGCGGACGAGGTCCAGACTTCCGTGCTGATCGGTGCGCACGACGCCCAGGACTTCCAAACCCGGGTTACCTTCGCAGCTTTGCCCCAAAGCACGCCAGGCGCACCCTTCGGCCTTCCCGATGAGCTGAAGAAAAAGTTCGCCGACGCCATGAACACATTCCACGATGCCTCAATCGTTCTTGGGGCCGATCCTCCAGCCAGTGCCCGTGACCTGGCCAGAACGGAAGAGCAGTGCCGGCAAATGGTCTACGAGGCCGACGCAACGTCGTCGCAGCTTTCGCCTGAGGATCCGCACTCTATCTATTGGGCCCAAGTGCTCGCCTCTGCATGGACCTGCCTGGGGTGGGCAGAAACTGAGAATAAGGAACTGGGTGCGGCCGAAATCCATCTCCGCTCGGCCTGGGGATTGAGTCAGAGCCGGATGAGCGGCTACCAGCTTGCCCGCGTGCTGGAGGCCAAAGGGAATAAAAGTGAAGCGGCGCATTTGTTCGAATTGGCCAGCGTAACAAGCGTCGATACGCAGGTCGGTGGGGCGCTGCCATCACACTACGATCTGGACCAACGGATCGCCGACGGCTACAGGCGGGTGACCGGGAAAGCCCTGACATCCACCGCGCTGAACCAGGGCCAGTACAACGGCAGCCTGCGCGCCGAACTCGATCGGGAAACCGAAATCCGGCCTCTTACCCGCACCAGCAAACTCACCGGGCAGGCCATGTTTACGGTGGTCTTCGAAACGGGCAAGCCGGTCAAGGCGCACTTCCTTCATGGCGACAAGGGCTTCGACGCAATGCTGCCGGCGGTGCAGGCCCATGCATATCCGTCCATCCTGCCCAGCGGATCGAAGGCCCGCCTGCTGCGCGAGGTGCGCGTCGTCTGTACTCCCTATGCCGGCTGCGATGCCTACATCCTTTTACCCACCTCCATCGAAATCCAGGCCTGGCAAACCGTGAAAAAGGATGTCACGCCGTCCAACGCTCCCGACGGCACAAAGACAATCCAGATCGAGCTCGGGCACTAACGCGCGTGGAGAATCTCTTTGGAACCGGGCGGGAAGCAGGGCCTTTCTTGGGGTCAGTTCTTAATAGATAAGAACTGTTGTTATAATCCTCTTGAGGAAAGCCATGACTACTCTCACCATTTCTCTGCCCGATTCGCTCAAGGAGTTCATCGACCGCGAGGTACGGACCAAAGGCTATGGAAACGTGAGCGAGTATGTTCGCGGCTTGTTACGCGACGCGCAAGCCAAAGAGGCGGATGCCCGGCTGGAGGCATTGCTGATCGAGGGCCTCTCCAGCGGAGAGGATATTCCACTTTCTGCGGATTTCTGGTCCGAACTCAAGCAGGATGCGGCTAAGATTCTTGCCAGGCGCAAGTAGCCTGGAAGGACGGTCTCCGCACCGTGAACGTGTACGTTCGAACCTCCGCACGAGAAGACATTCTTCGGCAGTATTCTTACTACTCGATTGAAAAGGACGCCGCCCGCGTCGCCGAGCGATTCCTCGAAGCCGTGCAATCGGCGATAGAGATGCTTTGCCGGATGCCTCGGGCGGGCGCTCCCAAGATGTTGGAGAATCCCGCGCTGGCGGGGCTCCGATCATGGCCGGTTCGCGGCTTTTCGGCAATTCGCATCTACTATCTCCACGCCGGAGATGAGTTGCGCATCGTGCGCGTTCTCCATGGCAAGCGCGACATCAACCCGCTGCTGGAGGAAGAATCCTCAGGCGAAGAAGATTGAAGTCGTTCTCGAAGCCGGTCCATCCTGACGTGGGATCGCCCTACGCGTTGATCGCCATCCCTTCCACCGCTCCATACGCATCCAGCAGGCTTTCGGCCAGCGTGGGATGCGCGTGAATGGTAAACATCAGTTCCTCAACGGTCCCTTCCAACTCCAGCACGGCAACCGCCTCGGCGATCAGTTCCGTGGCCTGCGGCCCCAGAATGTGCACGCCCAGAATCTCGCCATATTTGGCATCGGAGACGACCTTCACAAAGCCGTCGTGGCTGCCCAGGATGGTGGCCTTCGAGTTGCCCGCAAACGGGAACTTGCCTATCTTGACTTCGTAGCCCTTTTCCTTCACCTGCGTCTCGGTCAGCCCCACCGATCCGATCTGCGGCTCGGTATAGGTGCAGCCGGGAATCCGGTCCCGCCGCACCGGCCGGAATTTGCGCCCGGCAATCTTCGCCACAGCCACCATCCCGCTCATCGCGCCCACGTGCGCCAGTTGCGGCAGCCCGGCCACAATATCGCCGATGGCAAAGATGCCAGGCTCCGCGGTCTCTTGCGCTTCGTTCACCTTGATCAGCCCGCGCTCCAGCTCGATCCGCGTTTTCTCTACGCCGATATTCCCGGTCCTTCCCGCGCGCCCCACGGCCACCAGCACCTTTTCGGCTTCCTTCACCTGCGTCTTGCCGTTCGCGTCGGTAAAGGTCACCTTCACGCCGCCTTCGGTCTTCTCCACGGTCTCCACTTTGGCGCCGGTGTTCACGTCGATGCCGCGCTTCTTAAACAGGCGCGTGATCTCCTTTGAAATCTCCTCGTCCTCTACCGGAACCACGCGCGGCAGAAACTCGACGATCGTCACTTCCGTCCCGAAGGTCCGGAAGAGCGAGCTGAATTCCATCCCCACGGCGCCCGCGCCGATCACCACCAGCGACTTGGGGACCTGCTCCATGGCCAGGATTTCGATGTTCGTCAGAATGCGGCTGTCGGCCTCCAGCCCGGGCAGCATCTTGGCCTCCGAGCCGGTGGCCAGAATCACGTTCTTCGCCTTCACCTGATTGACCTCGCCGCCGGCTCCGGTCACTTCAACGGTGTGCACGCCGTCCTGCGCCGCGCCCGTCAGCCGTCCGAAGCCCTCGAACCGCGCGATCTTGTGCTTCTTCATCAGGAAGTCCAGGCCCTTGACGTGTTTGTTGATAATGCCGTCCTTGCGCTTCAGCACCGCGGCCCAGTTCAGCGTCGGCGCGCCGGTTCCTTCAATGCCGAACTCGGCTGCATGTTGCAGGTGGTCCCAGACCTCGGCGTTGAAGAGCAGCGCCTTGGTGGGAATGCAGCCCACATGCAGGCAGGTGCCGCCCAGCTTGTCGGTCTTCTCGATCAGCGCAACCTTCAGTCCATACTCCGCGCCGCGAATGGCCGCCGTGTAGCCGGCCGGCCCGCCGCCGATAATCGCCACGTCAAAAATTGTCTCTGCCAAGGGGAAGCTCCAATCCGGGCGCGCTGCTTTGGCCGCGCGCCGCCTCATCTCGCTTAGTTTAAATGGCCACCGCATTTCCGGCGGCGCGCAATCTGTCGGTGTACAGCCCTTGACATGTGGTACTCTGGCCCCGCAAGTCGAGAAGCGCTTATGCCGCGAAGATTCCTCCTTTACGCCGCTCTCCTTTCAACCAGTCTCACCGCCCTTCCCGCCCAGCAAGCCGCCGTCAACCCCGCTCCTCCCAGCCGCCCTGTCACGCTGAGCGCAGTCTCCGTGACGCCAGTTCCCGGCGCTCCCTTTTCCGCTACAGCGGTCATCGAGAATGAGCGCACCCAGCGCGACGGCTCCGTGGTCGTCCGGCGCACGATCGCTCTCATCGCCCGCGATTCCAGGGGCCGCGTCCATAACGAGCGGCGCCGGCTCATGCCTGAGTCGTTCCATGGATCGCCTCCGCTCATGCTGATTCACCTCTTCGATCCCCAGACGCGCTTCAGAACCCTCTGCGATCCTGTCACCCACATCGCCCGCCGGCAGTTGCTTCCTGAGGAGCCCAAGGTGGCCGGCTTTCCCAATCCCTGGGTTTCTGTCGACGACCTGGGCACGACCACCCTCAACGGTCTTCAGGCCAAAGGCACCCGCCGCACATTTATGGTGTCGGCCGCGGCCAGCGGCACCGGCGAGCCTGTCGAGGTGGTGGATGAGAACTGGTATTCCGAAGACCTGCACATCAACCTGCTGATCCGCCACTCGGACCCGCGCAGCGGCGTGCAGACGGTGGGGCTCTCCGCCATCAAGCGCGAAGAGCCGCCGGCCTCCATCTTCGAGGTTCCCCAAGGCTACACGATTGTGACTGTGAATCCGGGGCCTGCTCCCGCGTCGGCCGCCGGTCCGGCCTCAGCCGCAGTCAGCCATTGAGGTTCAATTTCAGCTCGGCGTCCACCAGTTCCGAGGCCGCGCGCAGCGTCTCCGCCTCGTCGCCGAAGCCCTCGATCCAGTGCACCTCCGGCTCCCGCCGGAACCAGGTCAACTGCCGCTTGGCATAGTTGCGATGTCCCTGCTGGGCCGCCTCGATCGCTTCTCCGACCATCCAGGACTCCCGCAGCACGCGCAGTGCCTGCCGGTAGCCCAGCGAATCCAGCGCCTTCACCGGCCCATAGCGCGCCAGCAGCCTGCGCGTTTCCTCGATCAGCCCCGCCGCGAACATCGCCTCGGCGCGCCGGTTGAGCCGGGCGTAGAGCGCCGGCCGCGGCGGATTGAGCCCGATGCGCAGCAGCCGGAAGCCGGTCAGCGGGTCTCTGGCCAGCGCTTTATCGCCCAGCACGTGCGAGAGCGGTTTCCGCTCCGCCAGGCAAACCTCGATCGCGCGAATCAGTTTGGGCGCGTCGTTCGCGTGGATGCGCTCGGCCGAGGCCGGGTCCAACCGCCTCAGCATCCGTTGCAGCCAGCCTTCTGCGTGCCGCTTGCGGCTGCGCTCCAGCCTCGCCCGCAACTCCGTCTGCCTCTCCGGCCCGGCAAAGAGTCCCTCGGTCAGCGCGCGCAGATAAAGCCCCGTTCCACCGGTCACGATGGGCAGCCTGCCCCGCCCGGAAATTTCCTGGAGCGCCGCCCTGGCCGCCCGGCTGTACTCGCCCGCTGTGAACGGCTCGTCCGGCTCGGCAATGTCGATCAGATGGTGCGGCAGCCTTGCCCGCTCCTCGGCGGAAGGCTTGGCCGTCCCCAGGTCCATGCCGCGATAGACGGCCACCGAGTCGCAACTGACGATCTCGCCGCCGAACCGCTCGCCCAGCGCCAGCGAAAGCGCCGTCTTGCCGCTGCCGGTAGGACCCAACAGAAGCACGGCCAAGGGCTCCGCTGCGGCGCAGCCGCCGTTCGTCGTCCGCGCGGGACTCACGGCCGCCACCATCCCGGCGGAAAGATCCACTTCGGATTGGTGCGCAACAACCACCACAGCAAGATCGTCCCCGCCACCAGCACCAGCCCAAAGACCTGGTTGCGCCGGAAAACCCGCCGCTGCTCCTCCCGGCGCGCCTTCTCGGCCACCTGCTCGAAATGGGGCTTGATGCGCGTTTGTACCATTGTGTGCCGCTCCAGGCGAACTGCGCTCCGGATATGCCGGTTCGCCACGCCCCAGTATAGGGGAGCGGGTCTTCTGACCACTTCTTTCCCGCTTCGGTTTGACTTCCACCCCCCGCTTTGCCGACCATAGCCTTTCGGGCTTCGGCAATCTCCGGGGTGGGATGCCGACGCAGCGGGGAGTGCGCCATGAAAGTCTTGATCCTTGGTTCGGGAGGCCGCGAACATGCGTTGGCCTGGGCGGTAAAGCGGAGTGAACGGGTTACCGAAGTGGTCTGCGCGCCGGGCAACGGCGGCATCGCCCAGGTCGCGCGCTGCGTTCCGGTCGACCTGAAAGATGTAGATGCGATGCTCCGCCTGGCCGAGGCCGAGCAGCCCGGCCTGACCATCGTCGGCCCCGAGCTGCCGCTTTCGCTGGGCGTTGTGGACGCCCTGCAAGAGCGCGGCTTCCGCGTCTTCGGCCCCACCCGTGCCGCGGCCATGCTGGAGAGCAGCAAGGGCTTCGCCAAGCGCTTTCTTCAGCGCCATGCCATCCCCACGGCCAATTACGCCGTCTGCACCACCCAGGCAGAGCTGGAAAAAGCCGTCGAAATCTTCCATCCGCCCATCGTCATCAAGGCCGACGGCCTGCACGCCGGCAAGGGCGTCATCATTTGCCCCTCGCGCCGCACCGCCATCGAGGCCGCGCAGGGCCTTTTCAGCGGACAACTGCTGGGCGAAACCGAGCGCCAGGTCATCGTCGAGGAGTTCCTCGAGGGCGACGAGCTCAGCTTCCTCTGCCTCTGCGACGGCAAGCACGTGGCTCCGCTCGCTCCCGCCCAGGACCACAAATGCATCGGCGAGGGCGATACCGGGCCCAACACCGGCGGCATGGGCGTCTACTCCACCGACGCCATGCTCGATCTCTCCATGAAAGAGTGGATTCTGCGCCACATCGCCGAGCCAACCGTCCGCGGCATGGCCGAGGAAGATACGCCCTTCAGCGGCGTGCTCTACATCGGCCTCATGATGACCGCCCGCGGTCCCCAGGTGCTCGAGTTCAACGCCCGCTTCGGCGATCCCGAAACCCAGGCCATTCTGCTGCGCCTCGATAGCGACCTGGTGGAAGCGCTGGAAGCCTCCGTCGATGGCCGCCTGGCCGAAACCGAACTGCGTTGGACCCCAGGCGCCTCAGCCTGCGTGGTGGCCAGCTCCGGCGGCTATCCCGGCAGCTACAAAACGGGCTTTCCCATCGCCGGCCTCGCCGCCGCTGCCCAGGTTCCGGGCGTGCAGATCTTCCACTCCGGCTCGGCTCAGGCGGATGGCCAGCTTGTCACCAACGGCGGCCGCGTCCTGGGCGTCACCGCCGCCGCGCCCTCGCTGGAAGAAGCCCTTGCCCGCGCCTATCAGGCCATGGCGGAGATTCACTTTGAAGGAATGTATTATCGCCGCGACATCGGCCACCGCGCTCTGAGGAGGAAACCGTGACACCTGTCATCACCCTGGAAGAACTTCTCGACTGGAACCATGAATCGTCTGCCTTTTGGAACGCGCACCTTGAGGCAAACCCCGCCCTGCTCGAACTCCCTTGCGGCATCGGCGGAGCCGCGAACGTGCAGGAATTCGTCCGTCACATCTGGGGAGTAGAGCTGCGCTGGGGTCAGCGCGCCGCCGGCCTGCCTGTGCTGGCCAGGGAAGAGATGCCGGCCGGTCCGCTGAGCGTGCTCTTCGACCTGCACCTCAAGGCCGTCCAGATCTTTCGCTCACTGCTCGACGATCCTGTCTGGAATTGGGACCAGACGGTGGCGCTGGACTACCCCTGGCTGCCTCCTGACGCGCGATCTGCATCCCGGCGCAGAATCGTGGCTCATGCGCTCTTCCACAGTCAGCGCCACTGGGCACAACTCGCCACACTCGTCCGGGTGGCCGGATTTCCCGCGGGATTCAAGGGAGACGTGCTCTTCAGTCCGGCATTCAAGTGAGCTCAGCCGCCGGTTGAGGCTTTGCCGGCAGCTTTTGGAAGCAGGAGCGGCACAGCACAGGCCTGCCCTGGGTCGGCTTGAAGGGAACAGTCGTCTCCGAGCCGCACTCCGAACACGTGGTCCGCGTCTCCGGGCGAACCTTCGGCCCGCCGTTGCTGCGCTTCGCCTTGCACTGTTTGCAGTGCTTGGGGTCGTTCTTGAATTGTTTGTCGTGGAAGAAGAGTTGTTCGCCGGCCGTGAACACGAACTCGGCGCCGCAATCGATGCACTTCAAAACCCGATCTGTGAATTCCATGGCCGGCTTCCCCTGAGCAGGGAAGACTGCCGAAATCGGCCATAACTGCAACAGATGTGCCGGTCCCGTTTCCCTGTTCTCGTACGTGAATCCACAACAAGGGCCCGGGCCGCAACAAATGCAGCGGCGAATGCTCTGTCTGCCCGGTCAGCTGGGAAGACTTGAAAAACACCACCACGCTTTACGCGTCGAGAAAATCAGTCCGAAAAATAAAATCGCGCAGGCCGCCCGGTCTGTCCTGCCTGTCCGGTGTCTCCCGCTGGAATGAGCGGGAGACACCGAGGCGGCTGTTGCGATTTGTTTGAAACTAGTCCTGCTCTTTACGAGCCTTCTTGCGATTCCGCTTGCGCGCCAAAGCCGCCTTTACGCGTTTCTTCTCGCCGGGCTTCAGATAGTAGGAGTGACGCTTGACTTCCTTGATGATGTCCTCCTGCTGTACCTTCCGCTTGAACCGGCGTAGCGCGTTTTCCAGCGGCTCGCCTTCTTGTACGCGAACCTCTGCCAAAAAATCCCACCTCCAAACCTGCCAAAGGGGCCTCTCTAGGATACTTTAAAAGCCGTTCCAGGTATAGGGTCGCCCATTCCCATGGAGATTCTCTGTCAAAGGATGTTCCCTTTTTGGGAAAAGGCCAGCCAATTCCCCTTCCGGCCCCAGCCCGCGCTTCTCTTTTACACTCTCACTAGGGAGTCGGACAGGCTCCCGCGAGGTTCCATCCCCCATGATTCGCAGTTACCAGGGCCGCTGGCCCCAAATCCCCGCCGGTTGCTACGTCGATTCCTCCGCCCAGCTCATCGGCGACGTCACCCTGGGCGAGCGCTCCTCGGTCTGGATGAATGCCGTCCTGCGCGGCGATGTCCACTCCATCCGCGTCGGCGCCAACTCCAACGTCCAGGACTGCGCCGTCCTTCACGGCCAGCGCAACCTCTACCCGGTCATCGTCGGCGACTGGGTCACCATCGGCCACAACGCCACCGTCCACGGCTGCGTCGTCGAAGACGAAGTTCTCATCGGCATGGGCGTCACGATCCTCAACGGCTGCCGCATCGGCTCCGGCTCCATCGTCGCCGCCGGCGCCGTCGTCCCCGAGCGTACGGTCGTTCCGCCCCGCACCCTCTGGGCCGGCGTGCCCGCCAAGCTCCGCCGCGAACTCTCCGATGCCGATCGCACCCTCATCCTCGAATACGCACAGAACTACCTCGACTACACCGAGATCTACCTCAACGGCGGAGTGGAACCCGCGAAATGACCGCGCCCGGAGCCGTGGACTATTTCGTGGTGGACGTGGAAACGGCCAATCAGGCGCGGAATAGCATCTGCCAGATCGGCATCGCCTTCTTCGCCGGCGGCAGGATGGTCGATGGCTGGGAAAGCCTGGTCAACCCGCACGACGAGTTCCTTGCCTTCAACGTCGCTCTGCACGGCATCGGGCCGAGGACGGTTGCCCAAGCCCCCTCGTGGAGCGAACTCTTCCCCAAAGTCCGGTCGATGCTTTCGGGAGCGGCGGTCGCAAGCCACACGGAGTTCGATCGTTCCGCGCTCTCCGGCGCGTGCCTGCGCGCCGGAATTCCGGCCGTGCCGTATAGCAAGTGGATCGATACCTGCTGGCTGGCCCGGTGCGCATGGCCCCATCTGCCCAACCACAAGCTGCCCACCCTGGCCCGGACCTTCCGGATCGCCTATAGAGCCCACGACGCGCTGGAAGACGCCAGGGTCGCCGGAGAGGTTTTAGCCTTGGCCTTGCAAGAGCGCCGAATGACCATCCACGAGCTCCTCGCTTCGCCCGCCAACCACATCACCGCGTTTCCCCGGCTCGCGACAGGCCAAAGCGCTGCTACTCCGCGGGCAACAGGAAGGCTGGCTACCGGCGATCGGCGTCGAAATTGAGGTCAATGCTTCAATAGGGCGTCGCTTTCAAAGCGCGTGCCGATCCCTATTCCCTATTCCCTATTCCCTGTTTCTTTACACCGGGAGCGGATTCCGCTCGGTGAACTGTCGCTGGTGCCAGTAGGGATAAACCGGAGCCTGCTCGCTGGCTTTGTCCAGCGTGGCCACTTGCTCTGCGGTCAGGTTCCAACCCGTCGCGGCCAGGTTCTGACGCAACTGCTCCTCGGTCCGCGCCCCGACAATGACCGACGAAACCGTGGGCCGCTGCAACAGCCAGTTCAGCGCCACCTGGGGAACGGTCTTGCCGGTCTCGGCCGCTATCGCATCCAGCGCGTCGACGACCGCGTAGAGGCGCTCGTCTGGAACCTGCGGACCGAAGTTCGCGGTCTCATGCAGGCGGCTCACCTTCGGCAGCGGCTGGCCGCGGCGAATCTTGCCCGTGAGCCGGCCCCACCCCAGCGGACTCCACACCAGCGCGCCCACTTTCTGGTCCAGCCCAAGCGGCATCAGTTCCCACTCGTACTCGCGCCCGATCAGCGAGTAGTACACCTGGTGGGCTACAAAACGGGTCCAGCCGTAGCGGTCGGCCACGGCCAGCGACTTCATCAGGTGCCAGCCGGAAAAGTTCGAGCAGGCGATATAGCGCACCTTGCCCTCGCGGACGAATTTGTTCAGCGTGTCCTGTACCTCTTCGATCGGCGTGAGCGCGTCGAAGCCGTGCAGGTGGTAGATGTCCACATAGTCGGTGCCCAGGCGGCGGAGGCTGCCCTCCAGCGCCCGCCGCAGATGGTAGCGCGAGGAGCCCACGTCGTTGGGCCCGTCGCCAAAGCGGAAGGTGGCCTTGGTGGAGATCAGCGCCTGGTCGCGCTTGCCTTCCAGCGCCTTGCCCAGCACCTCTTCCGACAGGCCGTCCGAATAGATATCGGCGGTGTCGAAAAGGTTGACGCCGGCTTCGAGACAGATGTCCACCAGCCGTCGCGCCTCGTCCACACCGGTCGAACCCCAAGCCTTGAAGAATTCGTTGCCACCGCCAAACGTGCCGGTGCCATAACTGAGTGCGGGAACTTTGAGGCCGGAGCCTCCCAGAAGACGATATTCCATGCCGCTTTGGATGCGGCAAGCGGCGCGAGGATGCAGGCGGGCGCCTTGAGCTACTCCGGTCTCAGGTTCAACCCAAAGTCGCTTAGGATAGCCCGGTAATAGTTCTCTTTGGGATATGGCACATAACAGCTCCGCTCGCCCGGCACGTCTCAGGCGATTTGCAGATTTGTAGATTTGCAGATTATTGCCCCCTTTGGCGCACACTGGTAGAGAAGAGCCAAAGGAGCGGGACCGTTCATCGCCCAGCCTAACCATGCATACCATCCGCAACTCCGCCAACTCGCAGACTTGCCGATTTGCCAACTCGCCATCCAGCCACCCCAAAAACAAACTTTGCACATTTTTGCCCGTGAAACGGTGAAATGGCACCTAAGTCGTTCAAACTAAAAGCGCTTTTTGACGAGCCTCACAGCTGCACAGAAACCGTGAAACGGTGAAACCGCACCTAAACCATTCAAACTAAAGGATATTTTTTGACGAGCCTCACATCTGCGCAGAAACTGTGAAACGGTGAAACCGGGTGAATTCCTACCCGCCCGCATCGCGCCCAAACCGGCCTCAGCCCGCAAGCAGCCCTGAAATCCGCGCCTTCCACACCGTCTCCTCACGCGGGGCCTTATCCTCAATACAGACCCTCCCGTGTCCGACTTCGCCCAAACCGTCAAGCAGCAGGCCGACATCGTCAAGGTGATCGAGGGCTACATCCGCCTGCGCAAGGCCGGAGCGCAAAACTACTCCGGCCTTTGTCCCTTTCACAAGGAAAAGTCGCCGTCCTTCTCGGTTCACGCCGTGCGCCAGTTCTACCATTGCTTCGGCTGCCAGGCGTCGGGCGACGTCTTCAGTTTCGTGGGCAAGATCGAGAACGTGACCTTCCCTGAAGCGGTGCGGATCGTCGCCCAGAAGTGCGGCATTCCCCTGCCCAAGCGCGAGTTCTCTTCGCCCGAGCAGGCCGCAGAAGCTCGCCAGAGAGCCAAGCTGCTGGAGTTGCACGAGACCGCGACCGCCTGGTTCGAAGAGCAGTTGCGCGGGCCCGAGGGCGCCGTCGCGCGCGAATACCTTGCAGGTCGCGGACTTTCGGCCGAGGGGATCGGCAGATTCAGGATCGGCTACGCGCCCGACAGCTTCAACGCCCTGCGCGACCGGCTCAGCGGCATGGCCGACAACGAGACCCTGCGCGCCAGCGGCCTCTTCAGCTCCAAGGAGCAGGGCGATGGAACCCAGGGCCATCTCTACGACCGCTTCCGCAAGCGGGTCATCTTTCCCATCGCCAACGAAAGCGGCCGCGTCATCGCCTTCACCGCGCGCACCCTGGAGACGGGCGACAAGGCGGGCGCGAAATACATCAACTCGCCGGAGACGCCGCTCTACTCCAAGAGCCTGGTGCTCTTTAACCTCGACAAGGCGCGCACGGCGATTCGCCAAACCGAGTTCGCCCTTCTGGTCGAGGGCCAGATGGACTGCATCTCGGCTTTTCTGCGCGGCATTCAGAACGTGATCGCCACCAGCGGAACGGCCTTCACCGAGCAGCAGGTGGCTCTCTTGCGCCGCCACACCTCCAACGTGGTGGTCAACTTCGATCCCGACGCCGCCGGCAGCAATGCGGCCGAGAAATCCATTGCCCTGCTCACCGAAGAGGGTTTCACCATCAAAATCGTCACCCTCGACGGCGGCCTGGACCCCGACCGCTACATCCGCGAGCGCGGCCTGGAGGCCTATACGGCAGCGTTACGCGGGGCGCGCCGCCAGTCCGACTACCTGATCGAGCGCGCCCGCCAGACGTTTCCCGGTGCCAGTTCGGAGCAGAAGGTAAAGGCCATGAATTACCTGCTGCCCCATATTCGCCGGATGCCGGAAAAGCTGGCGCGCGACCAGTTTGCCGCTGACGCCGCGCAAAAGCTGGGCATCGATTCGGCCGTGTTGCGCGAGGAGTTGCGCCAGGCCGCGCTCAAGCGCCGCGACCACATCGAAGTGCGGGCCACGGCGCTCAACGAGGTCGAGCGGGTGCTGCTGCGTGCGCTGGCCATCACCGATCCTGAAAACGAGCGCACGCGCCGGCTGGCCGCCGAGGCCATGGTTCAACAACCGGCCTGGTTTGAGCATTTGGGCACATTTGCCGCCATGCAGGCCCTGGCCGTTCGCCAGGCCAACGACCCCATGGACGCGGTCCAGGATCCGGCGCAGCGGGCTTTGCTGGCCGAGGCGCTGCTGGGTGAGACCAAGCCGCCCGAGGAGTCCGAGGTTCTGAGCGCAGTTCAGGAGATCCAGGAGCGGGCCATCGAAAACCGCCAGCGCGACCTGCGTTCGCTGATCGCCGAAGCCGAGCGTCGCGGCGACTTTGCCGAACTGGCCCTGCTCACCCAGCAAAAGCTGGAGCTGGACCGCGCACTGCGCCAGTTGCACAACCAGAATCCGCCGGAGCGGTAAGGCGCCCGAGCAGCGCGAACCGTGCATCGTACCGGCCTTAACTTGCGTCTAATTCACAGGAGACGGTGCGGGCGAGAAATACGAACAGCCCGCCCCGGTCGCCAGGCGGCCTGCTGGAGCGCTGGTCTTGCCCCGTGTTGCATTAGGGAATTCGGGACAAACTGTGGTAATCTATTGATCTCTGTGAGGATGCGCGCCCCTCTGCCCCATCCATGAGCTTCGGCTCGCGGGCGACCCAGGAGAAAACCTGAAGCGCTTGTCATCCTGTTCCGAGCAACCACCTGAAACCGCTTCTTTTTTTGCGGGTGACCGCAGGTCTGTGTCCGCATGTGCGCCAACATTTCCTGGCTTTGCCAGAGAAATCTTTTTCGCGCACTCCGGTCCGGGCCGTGCACCGGTGCGCAAAACGGTGCTGAATCTGCTTTGCGCGGCAGCATTGCCAGGGATGATTCCTCCCGAGGGCAATGCACTCAAGTCGACGCGACCACCAGGGAGCGGCGACCTTATACGGAATTGAAAAGGGCCCGGTATCCCTGGCAATGCCGAAGAGAGTAGGAGTAATTTGGCGATCGACGACAAGTTCGAACACGATATTGAAGGCCTGATCGAAGTGGGCAAGGAAAAGGGCTATCTCACCTACGGCGACGTGAACGACATGCTCCCGGAAGAGATAGGCTCCTCCCCCGACGATCTGGACGATCTCATCACCACCATTGGCACCCAGGGCATCGACCTGCTCGACGGCCCCAAGTTCAGCGGCGACAAGGACTTCGAGCTGGAAGAGGGTGAGGATGTCGAACTCGACCTGACTCCCGGCACCCTGGAAAAAACCAACGACCCGGTGCGCATGTACCTGCGCGAGATGGGCACCGTGCCCCTGCTCACGCGTGAGGGCGAAGTCGAAATCGCCAAGCGCATCGAGCGCGGCCAACTGCGCGTGCTCAAGGCCATCTCCCGCTCGCCCATCGTGATTCGCGAGATTGTGGCTCTGGGCGAGGACCTGAAGCGCGGCGTGCGCAACGTGAAAGAAGTTGTGGTCTTCGACGAGGAAGAACTCACCGAGGAAGTGGTGCAGACGCGCGTCAAGGCCACGGTGACGCGCATCGACGCGCTGGTGAAGCATCAGAAGAAAATCCTGACGCTCGAGGAAAAGCAGGCCGCGCCCGCGCCCGCCTCCAAGGCCAAGGTTCGCGATGCCCGCCACACTCGCTGGCTCATCGCCCGCGAAAAGGTGCTCATCTCGCGCATCGTCCGCGAACTCAAGTACACCGCTCTGGAGCGCAAGCGCCTGCTCGACAAGGTCAACAAGACCGTTGACACCATGCGCACGCTGGAGCGGCAGATTCGCTCGCTGGAGCAGAAGCACGAAGCCAGCAAGAGCGAGGAACTGAAAAAGGAATACCGCCGTCAACAGAAGAACTGCAAAATCGACCTCGAGAAGACCGAGGCCGATGCGGGCGTCTCCATCGCCGAGCTCAAGCGCACCCAGCGCGAAATGATTCAGGGCGACATGGACGCCGAGCAGGCCAAGCGCGAGCTGATCGAAGCCAACCTGCGCCTGGTCGTCTCTATCGCCAAGAAGTACACCAACCGCGGCCTCCAGTTCCTCGACCTCATTCAGGAAGGCAACATCGGACTGATGAAGGCCGTGGACAAGTTCGAATACCGCCGCGGTTACAAGTTCTCGACCTACGCCACCTGGTGGATTCGCCAGGCCATCACCCGCGCCATCGCGGACCAGGCCCGCACCATCCGCATCCCGGTGCACATGATCGAGACCATCAACAAGCTCATCCGCACCAGCCGCCAGCTTGTGCAGGAGCTCGGTCGCGAACCGTCGAGCGAGGAGATCGCCAAGCGCATGGACATTCCGGTGGCCAAGGTGCGCAAGGTGCTCAAGATCGCGCAGGAGCCCATCTCGCTGGAAACGCCCATCGGCGAAGAGGAAGACTCCCACCTCGGCGACTTCATCGAAGACCGCCAGGCGGTTTCTCCCTCCGAGGCGGTCATCAGCGTCAACCTGAAGGAGTACACCTCGCAGGTCCTCCGCACTCTCACGCCGCGCGAGGAGCGGGTTATCAAGATGCGCTTCGGCCTGGAAGACGGCTCCGAGCACACTTTGGAAGAAGTCGGCCAGAGCTTCCAGGTGACGCGCGAGCGCATCCGCCAAATCGAAGCCAAGGCCCTGCGCAAGCTGCGTCATCCCAGCCGCAGCCGCAAGCTGAAGGCCTTTGTGGAAGGCGTTAAAGAAGGCATGTAACCCGGCAGCAAGACCGCCGCAAAAGAGCCGCAGCCATGGAAGGGGCTGCGGCTTTCTTGTATGTCCAGCGGACGTAACGGAGGGAACAGGGGCCTTCAGGCCCCTGATGACAGGCTTCGAAGAGAACGTGGCTTTAGCCACGGGCCTTTCGTATATGCTGCTTGAATGCGATTCGCGCCCCAAGAAACTCGCACCTATTTTGTTACCGCGATAACGGCTGAACGTCGCAGCCTCTTTCAGGTCGCGGCCACGGCGGAGTTGCTGCAACAAACCATCCTCGACTATCGCAGTAAGGGAAAGTTTCTATTGCACGCGTTCGTCATCATGCCGGAACATCAGTGGTGTCCGGCTAAAATCGGGCCACTCGCTGTAAGAATCACATATTGCATGGGATAGAGTATAACTCCCATTTTTCGATTTGAAATGGATGGCGGCAGAACCGAGGGCAAGCGCCGG
>Ga0181535_10000057_pt1 | contig 158913 bp, 116 predicted proteins | sample PEATcosm2014_Bin_44_FD_119774 | JGI IMG/M metagenome (GOLD analysis project Ga0181535, IMG submission 119774) | Peatland microbial communities from MTU Mesocosm Facility, Houghton, MI, USA - PEATcosm2014_Bin17_30_metaG | ecosystem: Environmental > Terrestrial > Soil > Wetlands > Peat | place... | reverse complement strand
TCCAGCGCGGCCTGCATGGCGCGCGCATTCTCCGGCGCCTTGAAGTCAGTAAAGGGTTCATTGGCAAACCCGCCCTGGGGCGAGCACGGATGAATAGAGGTGGTGAAATGAGTGGTTGACATAGCGCAGCGATTGTAGCTCACGGCGCGGCTGGCGGACGAGCCAAAGGATGTATGGCGGGCGGGGAGGCCGGCCGTTTCGGATGAGCCGACGCACGGGTGGGGATCGTCCACCAGGCCTCAAAGACAAACCGGGGCTCCCGGCAAGCGAAGACCATTTGCTGGGAGCCCCGAGACGGGCGGTAGGGCAGCGCCTAAGCTGCGGTTTTCACGAGCCGGGGCGCAGGCAGGACGCTGATTCCGGTCAGCTCGATCTCCGGGGTCAAATAACCGGGACGGACGGGTTCCTTCTGCATCAGGCCGGAGCTGAGATATTTCTTATTGTCATCGGCAAAGACGGTGACCACGACCGCATCCGGTCCGATCTCCTCCTGGGCTTTGAGCGCGGCCAGGAAGTTGCAGCCCGAGGAGATGCCTACGCCCAACCCCAGACAGGCAGCCAGGTTCTGCGCCATCAGAATTGAATCGCCATCCGAAACCGCGATCGGTGCATCCAGCGCCGCCATATCCAGGATCGCCGGGATGAACTCATCGGAGATTCCGGCGATGCGATGCGAGCCGACTTTGCAGCCGGTCGAGAGGGTCGGAGACTCGGCCGGCTCAACCGGATAAATCCGAACCTTCGGGTTCTTCGAGCGAAGATAGTTTCCCACGCCCATCACGGTGCCGCCGGTGCCGACGCCGGCCACAAAGGCATCCGGTCGAAGGCCCGCTTCTTCCAGTTGCATCCAGATTTCAGGCCCGGTTGTTTGCCAGTGCGCTTCGACATTGGCGCAGTTGGAGAACTGCCGGGGCAGAAAGACGCCGCCGCCGGCCGCCAGTTCCTCGGTCATGCGAATGCTGCCCAGAAATCCGCCCTGCTCGCGCGAGACAGGAACCACGGTGGCGCCGAAGCTTTCCATCAGCCGTGTGCGTTCCACGCTCATCCAGTCGGGCATGAAGATCTTAACCGTGTGGCCAAGGGCGTGACCCAGCGCGGAAAAGGAGATGCCGGTGTTGCCGCTGGTGGCCTCGGCGATGGTGTCGGTGGGCTGAATGGCGCCTTCCAGGTACGCCTTCTTGAGAATGTGGAAGGCCATGCGGTCCTTGATGCTTCCCGTCAGGTTCCACTGCTCGCACTTGGCATAAATGACCCGCGCCGTGCCGAGGTAGCGGAATTCAATGGCCAGCAGGTGCGTGTTGCCGATCAGGCGCGCAAGATGGGCCAGCTTCGGTTGAACGCTATTCAACCGGTCTTCATCAATAGACGGACAGTTCATGGTTTTGGAATCCTGCACCATTCTACTCGGTGCGCGGCGGTTCGTTGGCAGATCATGCCGCAATTGCTTTGCGGGCGTGGACTTCGAGAACGGTGCCGTCGACCCTTTGCAGGTAGACGACGATTTCAAAGAGATTGCGCGCCTGTGGATTGCCTTCGGGGCTGAGCATGCGCATGAGGCTCTTGGGAGATTTGGAAAGGGCTTCTCCAAGGGCGATAAAGCCCACCGTGCCGTTGATGTACTCGCGGAGGACCGCCTTGGCCGTCTCCATGTCTCCGGCAACCATGTTGGACACCGCCTCGCGCAGGAACTCGCGGCGAAAGTCCAGACTCGCGAGTTGTTCCTTGATGGTTTCTCTGAAGCTTCGTGTCAGCGTCATCTATTCATCCCGCTTTCGTCTCTTGTATTCGGCCCAAAGCGATTGCGCCTCTTCTATGTCTGCCTGCTGCCGCTTTTTCGTCCCGCCGGCCAACAGGATCACCAGCCGCTCTCCGTCCCTGCCGAAGTAGACTCTGTATCCTGGGCCAAAGACGAGCCGCAACTCGGAGACTCCGGCGCCCACTCCCTTGGCGAGGAAAAGTTGCCGCCTTCCATGCGCAGCACACTGGCGATTACCCGCGCAACCGTGGCAGCATCGAGCGTAACCAGCCAGTCCCGGTAAGGGCTTCGGCCTTTTGCGTCGACGTATTCGCGGACTTCAATCACAGAGAATGGTAACGTAGACGTTACCGGAATGCAAGAGAGAAAAGTCGCGGGGGTGCTGATTAGTTCGAAATTTCATCATAGGTCGGGTCGGCATATTCCCACTTGATCCAATCCTGCCCGGTCAGGAAATCTGTCACTTTATTCAAATCAATCCCACATGGCACATTGATGGAGATGAGCCTGGAATACATCCCTTCATAACTACACCGGAGCTTTTCGAGTTCTTTCAGAAAGTCTTGAGCTTTCGAGTTGGTTGGTGAAAAATCGGCAATCGCTCTTACTGTGCGATTTCCTGACTTCTTCACACAGCGGGTGAATTCCAGACAGTTTTGGTCGTCAAGCTGGGCTTCGACGACATCCTCCCATGACACGCCATACGCATAAAAGGGGCTGTTCTCTAATCGATACTGGTTCGATCCTATTGGAGTAGCCCATGGAGTCTCCAATTCACCGGCATCCGGTCCACGGAGTTGAATCTTCACCATTTTTTCAGCCGTAGGCTCTCCTTCTCAATACCGCTGAAGATACTTTGTGTAACCTCTCCTCACGGCGTCGCGGTCAGCGCGTCGGTGCGCTTGCTCATCTTGGCGGTGCGTTCCAGTTTTTCCCAGTTGAAGGGTTTGCCGTCGATGGCGCGCTTGAGCGTCTTGAACAAAACGATGGAGAAGACCTGGCGGTAGGCGAAGCGTTGCAGCCAGATGTGGAAGAGAAGCCAGCCGTCGCCCTTGTTGGCCGGATGGCGGCGCTCCAGGCTGAAGGCTATCGAAGATGTGATGAAGTCGATGAGCAGGAAGCCAAGGAAGTAGACCACCAGCTTTTCGAAGCTGGCTGCCGAAGCCGCCAGGGGGTGGAAATGGCGGTCGATGAAGTAGTTGATGACGCCCCAGACAAACATGAGGTCAATGAACGGGGAGACCAGCGGCAGCAGCATCTGGAAGATGAGGATATTGGGTAGGGCGAACAACCCCATGGCCTTGTTGCGAACGAAAGCGGCGCGATGCTTCCAGACGGCCTGTAAAATCCCGAAAGACCAGCGGAAGCGCTGGCGCATCAGTCCCTTGACGTCGATGGGGGCCTCGGTGAAGGCCAGGGAGCGGTCCTCGTAGACGACCTTGAGGCCCATTTCGAGCAGAGCCATGGTGAGGTCGGCGTCCTCGGCCACGGTGTTGATGGGATAGCCGCCGGCTGCCTTGACGGGGCCGGTGCGCCATGCGCCGATGGCTCCGGGGACTACCACGACGACATTGAACAGGTCCAGGGCGCGGCGCTCAAAGTTCTGGCTGGTGATGTACTCCAGGGCCTGCCAGCGAGTCCAGAGGTTGACGCGGTTGCCCACCTTGGCGTTGCCTGCGACGGCGCCGATGAGCGGATCCTCGAAGTGGGGGATGAGCTTGGAGATGGCATCGGGGGCGATGACGGTATCAGCGTCGATGCCGACGTAGACCTCTTCAGTGAGCCGGTCGAGAGCGTAGTTGAGAGCGGCGGCCTTGCCCCCGTTGGGTTTGGTGAGCACCTGGACGTGGCCGGCGGCGATTTCGGCCGCGAAGGCCTGGCGCGCTACCTCGGAAGTGCGGTCGCTTGATCCGTCGTCGATGACGATGATGTGGAGATTGGCGTAGTCGGAATTGAGCACCGAGCGGACGGTGCGCACGATGACCTTTTCCTCGTTATAGGCCGGAATGAGCACGGCGATGCGCGGATTAAAGCCGGGCGAGGCCTGGCGGTGAGGGCGGCGCAGCCGGTCGATGATGGCGAAGATGCCCACCAGCAGCAGGCGCGCGCTCATCAGGATATCGCCCAGGAAGAAGACCAGCATAATGAACTTGCCGATGATGGCCAGGCTGGAAAAGGCGATGGAGTCAGGCACCGCGCGCAGGTATTGGCGGAAGGTGAGCTTGGGCATCACCTGCGCGGTGGTCTTGCCCATCAGCGCGGAGACGGGCACGATCGAGTAGCCGTGGGCGCGCAGGGCGTTAATCAACATCGGCAGCGCGGCCACGGTGGCTGAGCGGTCGCCGCCGCCGTCGTGCAGCAGGATGATGGAGCCGCGGAACTGCGGCTTCACCTTCATGGTCTCCAACTGTTCGAGGATGGACTGGGTGATCTCGTCCGGCGTCTTGCGCGGATTCTCGTTCCAGTCGTTGGTGTCCATCTTGCTGCCGATGATGGTGTAGCCGTCGTGCTGGATGCGCTCGACAGGAGCGGCCTGGTCGTCGGTGTCCGGTTCCTCGTCAATGTCGTAGGGAGGGCGAAAGTAAAGCGGCTGAATGCCCAGCTTGCTGGCGAAGAGGCGTTCGGTCAGCTTGATCTCGATGTCGAGCTGGCGGTTGGAGATTTCGCTGATGTCCGGATGGGTGTAGGTGTGGTTGCCGATCTCATGGCCCTCGCGCACCACACGCTTCATGAGACCGACATTTTCCTGCGCCTCGGCGCCGATCATCATGAAAGTGCCCTTGACGCCATATTTCCTGAGAATATCGAGGATCTTCGGCGTCCACTTGGGGTCGGGGCCGTCGTCGAACGAGAGCGCGACTTCTTTGGGGTGGTAGCCGTACTGCTCAATGGTGTAGGTGCGCGGATACACCTCCATGTGCTCATCGACGATGAGCGTTCTGCGCCGGTCGGGCTCGTCGGTGTCCAGCTCGACAGTGCGCTTGCCTGGCTGGGGCAGGCCGGTGACGCGGATAATGTCGCCGTCACCCTCGTTGTCTACATCGTGGCCGGGTTGAACCTGGCCGAGCGCCTGCAACGACTCCGCGTTGCTGGGCTTGTCCCACACGCTCCACAGCGAGCTGTCCTCTTCTCCCAGACGCCAGAGAGCGAAGGTCTGCAGGCCCATCGCGCGGGCTGCGCGCAGTTCGTTCAGCAGCGTGACGCCATCAAGGAACCAAACCACGTGGCGCTGGTTCTTGTCTTCGTCGATGTACTCGAAGTGCGGATTGAGCGTGTCGTAATCAAGGTTCAGATCGGCTTCGGCGTCAGAGGCGCGCTGCCATGCGTCGGATACCTGCAGCACTTCGGTATCGAGGACCTGCGGTTTGCGATGCTTTCGGTCCTTGGGGTTGGGGATCGAGAGCGTCCAGTCGTAGCCGTAGTTGCCCACGGCGCAGATCAGCTTCTCTTTTGGGACAACCTTGAGAACGCGGCGCAAGTTGCCCACGAACCACTCCTGGCTGGCGATGGGGCCTGGCTGGCTCTCCACCTCGTGCTCGTCGTAGTTCATCAGCACAATGCCGTCGGAGTTGGCGGCAATCCGCTTCAGGTCGCTGTCGCTGGTCGAGACCACGGTGTTGACGTAGAGCCGCAGATTGCGCGGGTGCATGTCCCCGTACAGCTCCTGGATGAAGCTCAGGTAACCCTGGTTGGCGTTGTCGGGCAGGTTTTCAATGTCCAGCGAAAGGCCGCGATAGACCGGGTACGCGGTAAGGAAGCGAACGATTTGCTGGCGCAGCGCGGCGCGCTTGGAGGGGTCGGCCAGGACGCCGGCCATGGCCGGGTCCCAGTTTTGGGTATTGGGGTTGTAATTGTTCAGGTGAGGGAAGACTTCGGTGTCTTCCTTGGCCGCCTGAATCACCCGCTTGACCCTGTTCATGTCGTCGGGGTCGTGCACCGTGGCGCCATCCACCACCGGATACTCGCGGTGGTTGTCGCCGTTCATCGCCAGCAGCGTTCCCTGGGGAGCGTTCACGTGCAGCCACTGCGGGAAGAGCATATCGATCTGGTGAACGTGCTGCTTGAACGAGGAGTAGCTGGCCGGGTCGTCCGGCACGTAGTATGCAGCGCGCAAACCTTCGCCGGTGTTGAAGGGGATGTCAGAGGGCTTGCGGCTGGTCTTGCGGCGCGCGGGGCGCGGGGCTTTTTGGCCATGCAGCAGCGTCGGCCGGTCGGGCAATGCCTTGTAGTTGTGCTTGGGGATGGGCAGCAACAGCTCCGGCAACTGCTGAAAACGCAGCACGTTAAAGATAAATATCGCTAGAACCAGCGTGGAAACCACGGCCGTCACATCGAGAATGCGGCGCAGCCGTTTCCAGCGCTTGCGTTGCGGGTCGAAGAATATCTGTTTATCCGGCATGAATGGTCTGGCTTGTCCTTTTGTGAAAACGGAGCTGTGAAAACGGGCGCGAAAGCCGCGGAAACAGTCTACGCTATACATTACGAATCGTATGGAAGCTGCGCACGAGAGTCAATCACGAGTCTGGAGCCGGGTTCGTTTTCCTCTGGCCCCCGCCCTGTCCGTCACGCTGGCCCTTGGCGCCGGTCTGCTGTTGCGCCTATGGATGTTGAAGCATTTCTTTGAGCTCTTCGGCGACCCGCTGATCTACGGCGCCCTGGGGAAAAACGTGCTTCTGCATGGCCGCTACGCCCTTGAAGGGGCTGGCGGCGAACTCTATCCCACGCTGATCCGCCTGCCTGGCTACCCGCTGTTTCTGGCCCTCTGCTTCCGGCTCTTCGGGATGGAAAACTACGTCTCGGCCGCCTGGGTGCAGATTGCGTTGGAACTGGCTGGCTGCCTGCTGCTGGCCGATTTTGCGCGCCGCATTGCCCCGGAGCCACTTCGCAGCGGAGCCGCTCACTGCACCCTCTGGCTGGCCGCGCTTTGCCCCTTCACCGCAGTTTACGCCGTCGTGCCGCTCACCGAATCGATTACGTTGTTCATGCTGGCGCTGGCGCTCTGGTCGGCGGCCCGCTTTCGCGCCCTGCCTGGATGGGGGCCGGCGCTCTCGTTCACCTTTGCGGTCACCTATGCGGCCCTGCTCCGGCCAGACGGCGCACTGGCCGCTGTTGCCCTGGCTCCGGCGTTGCTCATCGGCTTGTGGAGCAAAGAGGGCGAGTGCGCAATTCCCGCCAAAAAGCTGGCTCGCATGGCTGTGGTCTGCGTACTGCTGGTTCTCACGCCCTTCGCCGCCTGGACCTGGCGCAACTGGCAGGTCTTCCACGTCTTTGAGCCGCTTGCTCCGCGGCTGGCCACCGATCCCGGCGAGAACGCCCATCCCGGCTGGGAGCGATGGGTCAAATCCTGGTGCCTGGACTTCGTCTCTACCTACGACATTTACTGGAACGTTCCCGGCAGCACTCTGGATATGACCAAGCTGCCCGCCCGCGCCTTCGATTCCCCGGCCCAATACGCTGAAACCGCCGCGCTGGCCGCTGATTACAACCTGAAGCAGAGCATCACGCCGGAGATCGATGCGCGCTTTGGCAAGCTGGCGGACGAACGCATCGCCGCCCATCCGCTGCGTTCTTACCTCTGGCTGCCGCTGGGGCGGGTGGCCGACATGGCTTTGCGTCCCCGCATCGAAAACCTGCCCATCGACCTGGACTGGTGGGTTTATGCGAACCACCGCTCCGAGACCCGCTTCAGTTGGGCCTACGCCGGGTTGAATGCTCTTTATCTGCTGTTGGGAATTGCCGGACTCTGCCTGCGGCCGCGCTTCTGGCGGCCGATGCTCGCTTATATTCTGTTGCGCTGCGCGCTGCTGGCCACCGTGGAAGCTCCAGAGGCCCGTTACACCATCGAGTGCTTCCCCATGCTCTTTGCCTTGGGCGGTGTTGCGCTCTACCGGTTCACGTACTGGGTCTTGCCGTCGGTCTTGAAGCTGAAGGCGTCGGCCGGCAGAGGCTGATTGGTCTTGATGTTGAAATAGACGCTGACCCGGTATTGCCCCGGCCCTTCGTCGAAGACCTGCTTGAGGCTTATGCCCCGCTCGGCGTCCACCCAGATGGTGACCTTGGGGATGTTCTTGCGGACGGCCGGGTCTTTGGCCACCAGTTCCAGCTTCTCGGTCTTCACGCCGTCGAGCGTCTCGGCGCCCAGGTACTTGATCTCCCACTTATCAGCCAGATCCTTGCCGCTGGCGCCGAAGCCGAGCATCAGGTAGCTCTCGAATTTGCTGGCCTTGGCATAGGTAGTAACCTGGTTGGTGTTGCCGCCTTCGAAGAGCTTGAAGACGCCGCCGACGTAAGCGTAAACCTTCACGGCCGGCTTGCCGTTGTGTTCCGCGATGTGCGCGGCCATTTGGAATGCCGTGCCTTTGCGCTCGTAGTAGACTGTGCCTTTCTGAATGTCGTCGTCGTAGATCGGATCGGTCTCGACGGAATCGAACTGGAAGCCGGCCGAGGTGGAGTGGAAGTTCTTCGCCGCTTCGTCCAGTCGGCGCAGCACCTTGTCCTTCTCTTTTTCAGCGGAGGGAGGCGGAGCGGCAAGGGTTGCGCGCACCGTCAGCAACGCCAGCGCAATCGCCGCCGCAAAAACGAACTTTCTTGTCTTGTGCATAGATTTCCTTCACCACATTTATCTACTGTTAGCTGTCAACTGTGACCTGCTTTTAGCGGCGCGCCCAGACCTTCCAGGCCCAATTACCCTGGGCGTCCTGCACGGTCTCCCAACTCTTCACAGAGACGGCGTCGCCGGTCACAGGCTCAATGGCCTTGCGCAGGGCCTTCTTCACCACTTGGGACGATTCCGTGGTCTTCAGGTCGAGGCTCACATCCGAGGCTTGCACGGTGACAATCAGCCCGCGGCCGCCATCGCCGATCACCTGGATAGGATGCGGGGGGCCGGCGGCGTTGGACGGCCGGTCGCCGTAGTTCCACAGATGCGGCGTGACGAAAATGAACGCCAGAATCAGCGTCACCATCACATCGTAGTGAAAACAGCCGCGCGGATACGTCCAGTAGAAATAGCTTTTCAGAATCTTTTTCATTGTGCCCTTACCGTGTAATCCGCTCCAGCCCACCCATGTAGGGCCTGAGCGCTTCTGGAATCAGGACCGATCCGTCGGCCTGCTGGTAGTTCTCGACAATCGCCAGCCAGGTGCGTCCCACGGCCAGTCCGCTGCCGTTCAATGTGTGGACAAACTCGAGCTTGCCTTTGGGTCCACCGAGGCGGTAGCGGATGTTGGCCCGCCGCGCCTGGAAGGCCTCGAAGTTCGAGCAGGAAGAGATCTCCCTGTAAAGCTGCTGGCCGGGGAGCCAGACCTCCAGGTCGAAGGTCTTCGCGGACGAGAAGCCGGTGTCTCCGGTCGAGAGCAGAACCCGGCGATAGGGAAGGCCAAGCGTCTCCAGAACCTCTTCCGCATCGCGGGTCAGCCACTCGTGCTCGGCGTCGGAGTCTTCTGGCCGGGTGAACTTGACCATCTCGACTTTTTGGAACTGGTGCTGCCGGATGATGCCGCGCGTATCCTTGCCCGCTGCTCCAGCTTCTGCGCGGAAGCAGGGTGTGAAGGCCGTCAGGCAGATCGGCAGCCGAGCCTCGTCGAGGATTTCGTCGCGATAAAGGTTGGTGACCGGAACCTCGGCTGTGGGAATCAGCCAGTGGTCATTGTCCTTGTACTCGCCGCGGGCCACGGCTTCAAAGTCAGCGTCGGAGCAGCGAAACAGCTCCTCGGCAAACTTGGGCAACTGCCCGGTCCCGTACAGGCTCTTGCTGTTGACCATGAACGGCGGCAGAACTTCCGTGTAGCCGTGCTTCTGGGTGTGCAGGTCGAGCATGAAGCTGACCAGCGCCCGCTCCAGCCGCGCTCCCGCGCCCATGTAAACCGCAAACCGCGCCCCGCTCAACTTGGTTGCGCGTTCCAGATCGAGAATTCCCAGCGCCTCACCCAGCTCCCAATGCGGCTTGGGCTCAAAATCAAAGGCCGCTTTCTCGCCCCAGAACTTCACCGGCAGATTGTCGGCCTCTGATTTTCCAATCGGAACTTCGTCGCGGGTCAAATTGGGAATGCTGGCCAGCAACTGGCGCAGCTTGTCGTCGAAGGAGGCAGCGGTCTGGTCCAGCTCGTCCAGTTTTTCCTTCAGGGAACGAGTCTCTTCCATCAGCGCCGAGGCGTCCTGGCGGGCTTTTTTTAGCGCGCCTACCTGCTGGCTCAGCTCGTTGCGGCGCGCCTTCAGCCGTTCTGAGGTGGTGATGGCCTCGCGCCGGCTCTGATCCAGAGCGCGAAAATCCCCCAGCAGCGCAGCCGGGTCCGCCCCGCGCGCGCGCAGTTTCTCTTCAACAAGTTCCAGGTTGCCGCGTACAAATCCAAGGTCGAGCATCGCTCTTCCATTTTAACCGAATGGCTCGGACAGCGGTCTTTTCGGGTTCGTGGTCTCTCACCCGTGTGATAGGAAGAAGCCGCGAGGATGGGGCACGTGCACAAGAAAGTGGAACAGGAAGACTGTTAGTTGATTACTGACAACTGACTACTGATCACTGACCACTGCTTTTACGGATGTTCTTCGACAGCGATGCCCACGCTGCCGGTGTTGCCGGTGACGGCCAGGGCAGTCAGGTTGGTGGCCACGCCGGGCAGCGATGCCGGGGTGAAGGTGACGCTTCCGTCCAGGGCGGAGGTGGCCGTGGCGGCCTGTGTGGCCAGCAACGCGCTCTGGGCGCAGCGGCCATGCGGCGGGCAGGGAGGCGCCCATGCGTAGAGCGCCTCGTAGAGCGTCACTGTGCCGCCGGCCATGGGGTTGCCGTCCATGTCCAGCACCCGCAGCGTAATCTGGCCCGCCGTTCCCTGGATGGAGAGGCTCTGCGCGGTTCCGGAAACGGCCTGGAGGGTCGCGTACTCCGGGCGAGCGCCAAAGGCGGTATAGGTGACGCACTGATTGGTTCCGTTCAGGCAGGCGGTCGCGGTTACTGTTTGACCTTCGGTCAGTGGTCCCACGGTGAGCGCCTTGGCGGCGATGCCGCTGCTGTTGGTGGTGACAGCGCCGCTCTGCAAAGTGATGCCGCTTCCGGTTATCTGCCAGACCACACTCTGACCGCTTGCGGGAGCGCCTTTGCTCAGCGCCAGGGCCTGCGCCGTCCAGTTGATTGTGGCTCCCGCTGCCAGCGAGAGCATGGGCGATAGTGAGGCCAGCGTCGGCGGCGTTCCGCCACAGAACTCAGCCTTCAGGCTGCTGGAACCATTGGTCAGCGAAGCGGTGACGATGGACCAACTCCCGTCGACCGCGGTCACGTTCATCGTGGCGCGGCCATCTCCGGTGGCCGTTACCGTGCAGGTTTGCTTGCCGCAGCCCAGGGTAGCCGTTCCGCTGGTCACGGTGTAGACCACCGAGACGCCGCCGGCGGGGCTCAAATTGGACCCCAGCGCGATGACCGAAAAGGGCTCCGGCACGCCGATGGGCACCGTGCTCATGGGCGCTGTGACCAGCGTGAGCGCGTCGCCCGAGCCTGAGTCGTAACTGACGCCGCCGAAGAGGATGGCCGCGGCATAGTAAATGGGCAGGTCGTCCACCTCCACGTCCACCGAGCCGGTGACGCCGGTTGCGGCTGGGGGCGCAATGGCCGTGATCTCGTTGGGCGAGATGCTGGTGACCAGAGCTTGCTGGCCGCCCACCTGCACCGTGTCCGTGGGGCGAAAGCCCATGCCGTGAATCACGATGGGTCCGCCCGAGGCCGGCAGCCGTTGCGGGAAAACCGTGTCGGCGTAGAGTGCCCAGCCCTCGTAGGCGTAGTCCGGCCGGCCGTCGCCGCGCTCGTCGGCAATGCCCAGGCGCACCACGTCGTCGCCCGTGGCCGTCACTTGCAGCCAGCTCTCGCCCGTGGCCAGGCCGTTCAGCCCTGCGCCGAAGCCAACGGCCGCGTAGCCCACCGGATCGAAGGCGTCCCAGACGCCCAGCGCGGGCATCGCCTTGGCGTTGGTGGGAGCGCCGCTCTCGTCCAGCGCCTCGGTAACCACAGTGAAAGTGCGCCCGCCCCGGACTGGAAGGGTAAACCAGTCAGTCTGGCCCACCTGGCTCAGTCGGCCGCTCCACTGCCCACTGGCCGGGAGCATCCTCGGCGCGGCCTCGGCTCCGATGGCGTCGTTTGAACCGCCTACTGCCGAGTCTTCCACGTTCACGGTGAGCGTCTGTGAACTGCCCGCCGACAGGCTCAGTACGGAGATCGGCGGCAATGTTCCCGATGGCTCCGGCGAGCCGTCCAGATACGGACCGACCGAGTTGGTGAGGATGTACCCAGGATTCACCGCCTCGAAGGTGACTTGATAGTTGGCCGTGGTCGCGCCCGGTGGCAGCGGCATTCCGCTCAGGTCAAAAAAGCCCTGCATCGCGGCCTCGTTCGATCCCCACATGGTCAGCAAATTGCCGTTCGCGTCGGTCCAGCCGGTCACCGGGTTGCCATGATTGCCGTTGAAAGACGAGCCGGAGACGAAGCTCACCGTGTACTGGTAGAGCGGATTGCCGTTCGCATCCAGCGGCCGCGCCACCACATTCACTCCCTGCATTCCCCCGCCGCTTCTGAAGCTGATGGTTCCCTGGATGGAAACGGTGTTAGCTGCGGTGATCTGCTTGCCGGGAAAGCTGGCCAGGTTGCTGGCAGTGATGGGGTAGATGCGGTTCAGTGCGGCGATGTCGTCCCAGCGCAGTTGGGCGGGGTTGGGGATGCAGGCGCCGCCGGTCGAGCCGCAGAGGCCGCTCTCTGGCTGCATTACCGGCCAGCCTAGCGTGCCGCCCACTTCGCCGTTGGTCTGTGCTCCGGGGTTCACCTGCGCGTAGTCCAGGCCGAGAATCCGCCCGAAGGCGCGCTCCAGTTCAAAGCTCATCATCTCCAGCACGCTGGCGTTGGTGGCGCAGAGGCCGTTGAGCACGATGATGCCGTGCGCGATGGTCGCATCCGGGTTGACGTTGTCGAGCCACTCGAAGACGCCGTTATTCTGGCAACTGGTGGGCTGGCTGGCTCCCTTGCCGTAGAGGGCGTCGATCACCGAGCCGTCGGCGTCAAAGACGATGCCCAGCGGGAAGCTGGTGGCCGCGGGGGTTATGTCGGCGGGCGCGGTAATCACGCCCACTTGGTTGACCTGCTCATTGGTCACCGTGAAGTTTGTGCCGCTCGCCAGGATGTTTGCGCCGCTCACGTCCTCATTCAGCGAGCCTTTGTCGGTGAGCGCAACCCCGGCGGTGGGAACCGCGTTCCACAGAGCCGCCGCCGCGTCCACCATTGCCTTTGCCTGTTGGTTGGTGACTGAACTGTTCAGCGGCCCCTGATCGACGTAGTAATTCAACTGACCGTTGGCCCAGTGCACGGGTTGGCCCACCACCCCCGGATTGAAGTAGCTTACTCCGGCCACGTACTTGGGTCCGCCAGCCATCGCAGCCGCCGAACCCAGCAACAGCAAAAAGGCAGGTAGCCAGACAGCCGTGCAGCGCGAGAGGCGGAAGCGGGAGACGGACATGGGGGTGCGCTCCGGGCCGGGATTGCCGGTTCGCCTTGAAATCCTGCCGGGAAAACTTTGACCGGGCTCGAAGACGGCCACAGTTCTCTCGTAGGCACGAGGCGGTCCGACTGGAGATCTTGAAGGAACAAAAAGTCTTAATGAGTTTTTCGTAATAGAGCGGACCGGAGAGTCTTGCCCTAGCGCCACCGGCCTGTGTATGGTTACTGCGTGAAAGCTCCGCGATGTAGTGGAATTCTGCTCCACGTTACTTCTCTGCCCGGTCGCTTCGGCATCGGCGACCTCGGCCCGTGCGCCTATGAGTTCGCCGATTTCCTCTTCGCCGCGGGAGAGAAGTTGTGGCAAGTGCTGCCGCTGAATCCCACCGGATACGGCGACTCCCCGTACCAGTGTTTTTCCGCTTTTGCCGGCAACCCTATGTTGCTCAGTCTTGAGCAATTGCGCGATCAGGGCCTGCTCCAATCGTCAGATCTGGATCAGGCGCCGCCGTTTCCTGAAGAGGTTGTCGACTATGGGCGGGCAATCGAATTCAAGATGGCGGCTTTGCGCCGGGCGGCGCAGGTTTTCTTTGCTGACGGCGAGCACGCGGATCGCGCCGCCTTCGACCGCTTTTGCGAAAGCGCCAGTTCATGGCTCGACGACTACGCTCTCTTCATGGCCTGCAAGCAGGTGCATCACGGAACGGCTTGGACCTCATGGGACGAGCAGATTCGCAAGCGAGACGCGCGTGCTGTGAGCGAGTGGTCGCGGAGACTGGCGCCGGAGATACAGGCATTCAAGTTTTGGCAATTCGAATTCTTCCAGCAGTGGGAACGTCTCAGGACGTATTGCCAGCAGCGCGGCATCCGGTTCATGGGCGACATTCCCATCTATGTTGCGCACGACAGCGCGGACGTCTGGGCTCATCCCGATCTGTTTTATCTCGGTGATCAAGGCAAGCCGACCGTGGTTTCCGGCGTGCCGCCGGATTATTTCAGCGCCACCGGACAGCTTTGGGGGAATCCTATCTATCGCTGGGACGTGCTGGCTGCCAGCGGATACAAGTGGTGGATTGAGCGCTTCCGTGCCTCGCTCGGGCTTTTCGATATGGTGCGGCTGGACCATTTTCGCGGTTTCGAAGCTTACTGGGAGGTTCCCGCCGGCGAAGCGACCGCTGTTCACGGGCGCTGGGTCAATGGGCCGGGGGAAAGTTTTCTCTCTGCGATGCAGGACGCATTTGGCGGACTGCCCATTGTGGCTGAGAACCTGGGCGTGATCACTCCGCCGGTGGAGGAACTACGGCAAAAGTTTGGCCTGCCGGGCATGAGCATTTTGCAATTCGCCTTCGGCACTGATGCGCAGGGTTCGTCGTTTCGCCCCCACAACTACAATCGCGACATGGTTGCCTATACCGGCGGCCACGACAACGACACAACAGTGGGCTGGTGGTCCAGTTCGGGCGTCGGCGACAGCACGCGCACTCCAGAGGACGTTCGCAAAGAACACGACTTCGCCCGCGCGTATCTCAACTTCCGCGATGATTCCGAAATCAATTGGGTCATGATCCGGGCGGTGCTGGCTTCGGTCGCCGACATTGCGATTGTCCCGTTGCAGGATGTGCTGGGGCTGGGCAGCGCGGCGCGGATGAACCTTCCCGGCACCGTCAGCGGAAACTGGAAATGGCGGTATTGTCCCGGCGCATTGAGAGGCGAGTTGAGCGCGAGACTCCGATCCCTGGTCGCCCTTTATGATCGCTAAGAAGAATCCTTGAGAGGGAACGGGAGAATCGCATCCATGGAAAAGCCGCCGCGATCGTTCTGGCAAATTTGGAACATGAACTTCGGTTTCCTCGGCATTCAGTTTGCCTGGGGATTGCAGATGGCAAACATGAGCGCCATCTACGAATACCTGGGCGCGCGGGCCGATCAGATTCCGATTCTGTGGCTGGCCGCGCCGCTAACTGGCTTGATTGTGCAGCCGATTGTCGGCCATGCGAGCGACCGCACATGGGGCCGCCTGGGCCGGCGCCGGCCGTACTTCCTGGCTGGCGCAATTCTGAGTTCGGCGGCGCTCATCCTGATGCCGCGCAGTTCCGCACTCTGGATGGCGGCGGGGTTGCTGTGGGTTCTTGACGCCTGCATCAACATCAGCATGCAGCCCTTTCGGGCGTTTGTCTCCGACCTGCTGCCGGAATCTCAAAGCACGCGCGGCTTTGCCATGCAGAGTCTTTTCATCGGGCTGGCTACGGTGATTGCCTCGGCGCTGCCTTTCCTGCTGACCAATGTTTTTCACCTGACGCAAATCAGGGCCGCGGGGACGATTCCTTTCACTGTGCGTGTTTCCTTTTACATGGGCGCTGCGGCGTTCCTGGGTTGTGTGCTTTGGACCGTTTTCACGACCAGGGAATATCCGCCGGAAAATTTGGCGGAATTCCGGAAACAGAAGGCCAAGGGCGCGGGATTGGCGGCTGGGACGCGCGACATCGTGGCGTCAATCCGCGAGATGCCCCGCACCATGCGGCAGCTCGCCTGGGTCCAGATCTGCACCTGGATGGGGTTGTTTTGCATGTGGCTCTACTTCCCGGTGGCGGTGGCGCGCAATGTCTTCGGCGCCTCCGACACGAATTCTCTCCTGTATACCGCGGGAGTGGAGTGGGCGGGCGTTTGTTTCGGAATGTACTCGCTGGTGTGCTTCGGATTTTCATTCGCGCTGCCCGCGCTTGCCCTGAAGTTTGGGCGCAAGGCAACCCACTCCTTGTGCCTGATATGCGGCGGCCTGGGACTGCTTTCTGTTGCAGTGATTCACACCAAGCTTCTGCTGTTGCTCTCCATGATCGGAGTCGGGGTTGGCTGGGCCAGCACGCTCTCCATGCCTTACTCCATCCTTGCCGGATCGCTGCCCCAGGGGAAGGTCGGCGTCTACATGGGGATATTCAACTCCTTCGTCGTGATCCCGGAGATCACGGCGGCGCTTGGATTCGGCTGGGTCATGGGCCATCTGCTGAACAACAATCGGATTTCCGCAGTGGTAGCGGGTGGAATCTTCTTCATGCTGGCTGCGATCCTGATGCGTCGCGTCGAGGATGTGCGCGATCTGCAACATCCTGGGACGATGCCGGGCAATGCCGTCGCGGCAAAGTCTTGACCTCAAGTTGAGCGGGAATTTCAACGATCCTGCCCGCGCACAGCAGCCGCGGACCATGGAGCAAGAGTCGAATCCGGCCTGAGTCTCATCAGAATGAGTGTGGCTGGCCCCTCGCTGTGACGTCGGCCGCCCCAAAGCGTCTAAAATCAACACGGGAAATCCTATGACAGAGATTCGTTCGACTGTAATCCTTGGCTCCGGCTGCGCCGGACTCACGGCGGCCATCTACACCGGCCGCGCCGGTCTCAACCCGCTGATTCTGGAGGGCCACGAGCCCGGCGGCCAGCTCTCCATGACCACCACGGTCGAAAACTTCCCCGGCTGGCCGGAGGGCATCCAGGGGCCGGAACTGATTGACAACATGAGGAAGCAGGCAGCCCGCTTCGGCGCGACTTTTCAGCCTGTTGATTTGAATCAGGTGGACCTCAGCGCAAATCCCTTCCGGCTGCAGACCTCGGCCGGGGAGATTCTGACGCGTACGCTGATCGTCGCCTCCGGCGCCAGCGCGCGCTGGCTGGGTTTGCCCAGCGAGCATGCGCTCATCGGCCACGGCGTCTCCAGTTGCGCCACCTGCGACGGCTTCTTCTTTCGCGGCAAGGAAATTGCCGTGGTGGGCGGCGGCGATTCGGCCATGGAAGAGGCGTTGTTCCTCACCCGCTTTGCCTCCAAGGTCACGCTGCTCCATCGCCGCTCGGGCTTCCGCGCCTCCAAAATCATGCTGGAGCGCGTCCACGCTCACCCGCAGATTGTTCTGCGCGCCAACACCATCATCGAGGAGGTGCTGGGCGTCGAAGAGAAGGAAGTGAAGGGCGTGCGTCTGCGCGATGTGACGACCGGCGAAGTGACCACGCTGCCCATCAGTGGCCTTTTCCTCGGCATCGGTCACGAGCCGAATGCGAAGATGTTCGCCGGACAGATTGATCTCGACGGCGATGGCTACATCCTCACCACCGGCAACGTGCTGACCACCCTCAATGGCCAGGTTGTCCCCGGCGTCTTTGCCTGCGGCGACGTGCAGGATCGCCGTTACCGCCAGGCCATTACTGCTGCGGGTTCTGGCTGCATGGCCGCGCTCGAAGCGGAAAAGTTCCTTGAAGAGCAAGGGCAGTGAGCGATCTAAGCGAAAATCTCGAACAGCTTGAAACAGCGATTGTCCAGGCTTGCCGCCGCGCAGGCCGTCCGCGCGCCGAGGTCGAGCTGATGGCCGTCTCCAAAACCTATCCTGCGGCCACGGTTGCTGAAGCTGCCGCGCTGGGCCTCGCGCTCTTCGGCGAAAATCGAGTGCAGGAGTTTGCGGGCAAGGCGGCTGAGCTTGACCCGCTGCGCCAGCGTTCCGCCAATCCAATTCGCGCGCATCTCATCGGACACCTACAATCGAACAAGGCGATGCGCGCCGTCGAATTGTTTGACGGCATCGATTCCGTGGACTCGCTGCGGCTGGCCGAGCGGCTGAACGAGGCGGCGGGCAAGTGCGCCAAGCGGCTGCCGGTTCTCGTCGAGGTCAAGCTCAGTCCCGAAGAGTCGAAGGCCGGTTTGGACCCCGACTCCGCCGAAGCCGCGCAACTGCTCGAGCGGTTGCCGGACCTGGCTCACCTGGAGCTGCAAGGGCTGATGACCATTGCCGCCTTCGATGTGCCTGAAGCCGAAACGCGCGCTTGTTTCCGCAGTCTGCGCGCCTGGCGCGACCGCTGGGCCGCTGCGTATCCACGGCTCTCGCTTGATGTGCTCTCGATGGGCATGAGCGGCGATTTTGCGCTGGCCATCGAAGAGGGCGCAACCCGCATCCGCGTGGGCACGGCGCTCTTCGGCGCGCGCAGTCCCTACACGGGGCCGGCCTGATGTTGCGCTCCGCCTCAGCCGGCGTCACCTTGGCCGTCCGCGCCCAGCCGGGTGCGAAGAAGACCGCCATCACCGGCGTCTATGGCGAGGGTCCGGCGGCGCAACTGAAGATTGCCGTTCAGGCTCCGCCGCTCGAAGGCCGCGCCAACCAGGCTCTCGTAGTCTTCCTGTCCGAGACCTTTTCCGTGCCGAAAAATGCGGTTGAACTGATTGCGGGCGAGTCATCGCGGAGCAAGGTTTTCCTGCTGCGTGGAGTTACGCTCGAAAGGGCTGAATCGGTCCTCTGCGGTCGCAACCTGCTAAACTCTCACTCGTGATGCTCCTTGCCTGCCTGCTCATTGTGGTCGCCGCTTACCTGCTTGGTTCGCTTCCCAGCGGGTACTTGCTCGTTCGCCTCTTTCGCCACCAGGACATCCGCCAGGCTGGCAGCGGCAACATCGGCGCCACCAACGTCCTCCGCTCCAATGGCAAGGGCCTGGCCGCAGCCACCTTCCTGCTCGATATGCTCAAAGGCTCGTCCGCTGTCGCGCTTGGCGCCCTGATCGGCGGTTTGCTCGCCCCCGGCGTGGCACCTGACAATATGAAGGCGCTGGCCGCCCTGGTTGCGGTACTTGGCCACATCTTCCCTGTCTGGCTCGGTTTCCACGGCGGCAAGGGCGTGGCCACAGGCTTCGGCGTCTTCCTGGTCGCAGCGCCGCTGGCCGCTCTGGCGGCTATCTCGGTCTTCGCTGTGGTACTTGCGATTAGCCGCTATGTCTCGCTGGCCTCCATCGTCGGCTCGGCCAGCTTTCCGCTCTTTGCCTGTTTCCTGGGCCACGGCGAACGGCCTCCGTTTTTCATCGCCGTTCAGGTCGCCGTCGCCCTTCTCCTCATCGCCAAGCACCACCAGAACATCGGCCGCCTGATGGCCGGCACCGAATCTCGTCTTGGAGCCAATAAAACCGCATGAGTCGTATCATCGTCGTAGGTTCCGGGGCTTGGGGAACCGCTATCGCTCTCTCGCTGCACCGTCGCGGCGGCCACCAGCTTTCTCTCTGGGCGCATAGCCCCGAGGCCGCCCAGGAGATTGTCGAAGCAGCCGAAAACAAGCTCTTTCTCCCCGGCTTTCCCATCCCCTCTGACCTCACCGTCACCGGTGACTGCGCGGTTGTCGCCGACGCCGAGATCGTTATCTCCGTCGTTCCTTCCGGCTTTCTCCGCCCCACGCTTGTCCGACTGCGCCCTCATCTTCATCGTGGCCAGATCATCGTCAGCGCCACCAAGGGCGTCGAGAACGGCACTTTCCTGCGCATGACCCAGGTCATCGCCTCCTGTCTCGCTCCCGCTTCTCCTGGCTTGCCCGGCCTCCCGCTTTCCATTGGCGCATTCTCCGGCCCCAGCTTTGCCCTGGAAGTTGCTCAGGGCCAGCCCACCGCCGTCACCGTTGCCTTTCGCGACTCGGCCATCGCCGCCCGCATCCAGGCTGAGCTTTCCTCTGAGACTCTCCGCCTCTATACCTCGACCGACGTCATCGGCGTCGAACTCGGCGGAGCCCTCAAGAACGTCATCGCCATCGCCGCCGGAGTCGCCTCCGGGGTGGGCCTGGGCCATAACTCCTCCGCCGCCCTCATCACTCGCGGCATTGCCGAGATCACCCGCCTCGCCGTTGCCTGCGGCGGCCGCCGCGAAACCCTCGCCGGACTCTCCGGCGTAGGCGACCTGATGCTCACCTGTACCGGTTCGCTCTCCCGCAACCGCAGCGTAGGCCAGGAACTGGGCCGTGGCCGCAAATTGCCTGAAATTCTCGCCGGCTTGGGCGGCAAAGTAGCAGAGGGGGTTTCGACCACCCGCGCCGCTCTCGGCCTCGCTCGCCGCCACGGCATAGAAATGCCCATTGCTGAACAGATGGAGCTCATCCTCAACGAAGACAAAGACCCTCGCGAAGCCATCAAGGACCTGATGCTCCGCCCCGGCAAGGAAGAACACTAGCCGTCCAGGCGGAATCCGGCTTTGGAAACGGAGGGGGAGGCGCAGGCGCAATTACCTGCAATTTGGGCATTGTTGCCAAATTGGCACGGAGTTTTACTGGTTCACGAGAAAATTTCTCTTAAACGCGCGCAAAAATCCTTCAAAAGCGTCTATATTTACAGAATTGAGAGAAAATTCCTCCCGAGGTATCAAAATGCTGCTCCGCTTTTCCGTTGAGAACTGGATGTCATTCCGCGATGAGGCAACCCTCGATATGGTCGCCACGCGCGAGGAACAGCACTCTGATCATATTGCTGTGATCCCCAAATTCAGTCTGAAATTGCTGCCCGTCGCCGCAATTTATGGCGCAAATGCCTCCGGCAAGAGCAACCTTATCAAGGCGCTGCGCTTCGCCCAGCAATTCATAACAGACCCGCCGAAGGCCGAGGCTCCAATTCCGGTTAAGCCATTCCTCCTTGGCAAAGACCCCTTTGGATGCGCTACGACGTTTCGCTTCGATCTGTTGATCGCGGAAACGGTATATGAGTATAGGTTCTCTTTGACAGATAAGAAAGTTACGCAAGAAGGACTCAAGCGAATCAATCCAACATCGGAGGAGATTCTGTTTCAGCGCGGAAGCGAAGGAGATGACTTCAAGCTGTCCGAGAAGGTTCAGGACGTTGAACGACAGCATTTTGCATTTCGTGGAACACATGACAATCAGCTTTACCTGACGAACTCGGTCTCCCAAAAGCTGAAAGAATTCAGGCCTATTTATGATTGGTTTGACAAGGGGATTATTGTAATTCGCCCCGATTCTCTATACCTGGGGGGGGTGGAAATCACAAGCGACCGCCATCCAAGGTTTAAAGAGATGGCTGCTAGGTTGCGCGATCTTGACACGGGGATTGCGGCAATGCGCCAAATGGACATCGCTTCTGAGAGCATTTTCCCCAAGGATGTGTCGGCCGAGTTAGCGACCAGCCTAAAGGAAGGACAAGCACTCCCGCTCAGTCCGCCAATGAATGAAGACAGAGTGTTTTTTTACAAAAAAGATGGCAAATTGACCGTTCGACGGCTTGCTCCAGTTCACCTGTCTGAGAGCGGAAAGGAGATACTCTTCAGCTTTGCGGACGAATCAGACGGGACTCGCCGATTGCTTGACGTTCTGCCTGCATTCTTGTCCCTTGAGGAAAGGCCAAACCCTCCCGTCTTCGTGATCGATGAATTGGACCGCAGCCTGCACTCTAACCTAACCAGGAGTCTTCTCGATCACTATCTAGGGCAGCGAACGGATTCATCGCAATCCCAGTTGATTTTCACCACGCATGACATGCAACTGATGACTCAAGACCTCTTCCGGAGAGACGAGCTTTGGCTCACGGAGAGAGACGAATTCGGTGCATCCAAGCTGAAAGCGTTCAGCGAATTCAAGGATGTACGCAAGGACAAGGACATTCGCAAGAGTTATCTACAAGGCCGGATGGGCGGTGTGCCAAAGATCAGAATTACGAGTTCTCCATGCAAAGACGAGGCGTCGGTACGATGAAATCCCGTTTTCGTCGTCCTGCGGGTCAGCTCCGTTACAAGCGAATGTTCGTCATCGTTGCCGAAGGCTCGGTGACCGAGCAGGAGTACTTCCATCTCCTGAATGATGAGTCGATCATCCACGTGAGGTGCCTAAAACACCGGAGAAATCTTTCGCCCAAGGAGGCGCTGCTATGTGTTCGAGAGTATGTCCGCAAAGAGAGCCTCAAGAAGTTCGATGAAGCCTGGGTCGTCGTCGATAAGGATTTCTGGCCCGAAGAGCACCTCACCGAGTTGCACGGCTGGGCCCAGAGCCGTGAGAATTTTGGATTCGCTCTCAGCAACCCCAAGTTTGAGTACTGGCTGTTGTTGCATTTCGAGGATGCCAAAGGCGTGGCGAAGGGCGAGGATTGCAACAAGAAACTTGCCAAATACTTGCCCGACTACAACAAGCATGTGGACGGGCGGAAATTCACGCGCGAGAAAATCCAGTCCGCGACTGATCGAGCGAAGAAGCGGGACATCCCGCCCTGCGCCGATTGGCCACGCAAACCCGGAACCACGGTATATAAATTGGTCGAGAAGATACTCGAATCGAGTACAAGGTGCCATCCCTCCCCGCGATCTTCCCAATAACCAAAAGCGGCCCCACTCCCGACGCAACCGCCTCCCGCAGCTCTGCCTCCACGGCCACATGTGACCAATCTCACGCACAGGCAAAGAACCGCAAGAATGCCTTCTGCGACCCCGGTTCCTCGCGCCGTGGGATGCCTGGAACATTGCTCTGTCCTCTTCGGCATCGTTCTCGGGATTTCGCGGCAGGTCCGCCGAACCCAGGCAGCGGAGCGCGGTCCTACGCTTGCAGACTCCGGGAAATCCGGCTTGCGACCCGGATGGAAAGCAACTGTAGCAACGCAACCACCGGCAAGGCATATTTGAGCGCCGCAATCCCGGACCACCAGTGGGCAATGGCCAGGAACAGGATGCAGCCCAGGCAGCGTCCCGTAAACAGTCCGATCTCATGATTGAAGAGATAGGCGTATTCATTCCGCACCTCCATGCGCGAGACCACATCCACCACCTGAAACTCGATCGGATTATAGGCAAGATCCAGCAGCGGCTTGGCCAGCACCAGGCACCCGATAAAAATCAGCACCCCCACGGCGTTGAAGAGCAGTGCATTGCTGATCGCACCCAGGAGGAACAACACCAGCCCGGTCGCAAAGACGATCCTGCGATGTTGGGGGGCCGTGACGCGCCCGACCGTATACAGGAGACAGGCGGAGAAGACGCCGCCGATGGCCTGTGTCGCGCCCAGTGTCCCCTCCTGACCGACCAGCAGCATGACAAGCATGGCCGGCGCCGTCAGCATGTATCCCTGCGCCAGGCCCTTCAGCAGCGCCAACTCCAGCATCCGCTTCCATAACGCATGAAACCGGAAGAAGACGAAGCGTGTACGGCCAGGATTGCGGAAGCTGCCTCTTTCAAGCACTGCGGCGGATAGAAGGGTAAGGCCAAGAACAGCCATTGCGATGATGCGGTAGGCGCGGTTTGCACTTCCACCCAGCCAGCCGTAGCGCGTGGCGCTGCTGATGAACCAGCCAATGAGCGCCGGAACCACGACAGCGGCCAGAGTGGCAACGAACAACTCGACCCCATAGTAGTAGTTGCGGTTGTTGTCGTTGGTGGTGGCCAGCGCCAGAAATCCGCGGTTGGCCCAGAAGAGGCCGGTAGCCAGGCCCATGGCCAGACCCGAGGCCGCGATGCCCATGGGCGTCAGAACGCCCGACCGCATCAACAGCATCATCGCCACCCCCGACAGCAGCATGCCGGCGGCGTACAAATGCTTCACTCCCACCCGGCCCAGCAGCAGACCATTCAGATAGAACGCCACAGGCGTGGCCACATAGACGGCCAACTGATAGGTGACGACCTTGCTGACAGCGTGCGAATTCCGCATCACGTAGGCCGCCACAAAGATCTCGATCACCGGCAGCACCAGGGCATAAATCATGTTGGACACGATCAAAACCCGCATGGAGTGGGAGCAGCGAAGGAAGACTTCAAACTCCCGGCGCAGACGGTTCATGCCCTGGCCCCCCGTGGGGGAGCATGGTGTTTGCCAACGATTCGCCGCCCGAAAAGCGCGCAATCCCTGGTACGCGGACTCGTGAACATGGCTACAAGCATATTGAACCAGCTCGCCTCGTGGGCAAAACGCATCCGGTTTCCGGTTTTTCCATCCTCTCCATCCGTTTCGCAAACGAAACGATGCGTAGTGGGTCGGGCTTGGGCAATGTGGCTATTCGAAGGGGTTGAACCGTCGCGCCCGATCCGGGATTGGGCTCTTTCGCGGCTCTCGTGAGGGCAAAATTGAGGCGCAAAGCAGCCTGAAGATCCCGGTGAAAAGAATACAGTTGACAGGTAAATCTTGGCGGTGTTATCAATATTCCGTTGCGCAATCGATTGTGCAAGTTGGCTATGACCAGGCGGCGCTTCCAAAAGAGCGAAAGATCCTTCCGAACCCGCAACAGATTCTTAGGAGACCCCGATGCATGTATTTGATTCAACAAACGGTATCAACCTACGGCGAGAGGGAGCAGGGTTTCCATCTGCCCTGACCTTCTGGTGGCCAGCCGTGCTGCTGCTGCTGGCCTTATTGGCTGTGCCCGCCCAGGCGCAGTTCGGCTCCAGTCTCTCCGGAACGGTGCTTGACCCTACCGGGGCGGTCATCCCCCATGCGACCGTAACGCTCACCAATACGGCCACGCAGCAGATCCAGACGTCAACATCGAACGAGACGGGCGGTTATCGCTTCAGCGAATTGCCGCCGGGGCATTACTCCGTCACGGTGACGGCTGCCGGGTTCAAAAAGAACAGCCTGATCGACCTGGCCCTCTCCGCAGAAACCCCGCGCAATGTGGACGTGACTTTGCAACCTGGCGGAGCCACGGAAACGGTTCAGGTCAACGGCGATCTGGTCCCGCTGCTCGAAACCTCGGACGCGAGCATCAGCTCGACCCTCGACGGTGAGCAGATACAGCGTCTGCCCACCTATGGCTCCGACCCTTATGAACTGTTGCGCACCGCGCCCGGCATCACCGGCGATGGCGCGCGCAGCGGTTCGGGATCGGCCCTCTATCTGCCGAATGCCGCTGGTCCAGGCGGTTCCAACTCCGGCATCTTTCAGACCGAAAACCAGGTACAAATCTCCGCCGCCGGCCAGCGCCAGGCTGACAACACCTTCTCTGTGGACGGCGTGAGCGTCAACTCACTCACCCACGGCGGCTCCGCGGTGGTATCGCCCAGCATGGAAGCCATCGGACAGATGACTGTGGTTTCCACCTCCCTGGATGCTTCCGATGGCCGCAACTCCGGCGCGCAGATCAAGGTCATCACCAAGAGCGGCAGCAATAGCCTGCATGGCTCGCTCTATGGCCTCTACGACGAAACGGGCCTGAATTCCGCCAACAAGTGGGGTGGTCCCAACGGCGCGCTGCCTGAGGTTGTCATCAACGATCAGCGCAGCTACGCCGCTTCTCTCGGCGGACCGGCTGTTAAAAACAAGATTTTCTACTTCGTCTCCTTTGCCGGCTTCACCACTGCCAATAACAACGAGACCACCTCCTACGTGGAAACCCCGGATTATCGCGCGGCGGTTGCAGCGAATCGCAAAGGTGGCGTGAGCGCTGGCATTCTGGCCGATCCTGGCGTGCTGCCCAGGATTCGGACGATTCTCACTCCCAGTTGCAATGGCCTGACCACCGGCGAGGGCGGCGATTGCGCTCTTGCCACCAGCAGCACCACGAGTCAGGGCCTCGATATCGGTTCGCTGACTCCTGGCGGAATCACGCAGCTCGGCGTTTTCCCAGGGAGTAATCAGGTTGGCGGAGGCCTTGACGGCGTTCCCGACGTTGAGAATGTGCAGCTCTATGTGCCCAGCCACAGCCGCGGCAAGCAATTCAATGCGCGCGGCGACTGGTATATCACGCCCAAGGACCAGCTCGCTGGCAGCGTCTACTTCACCAAGCTGGACAACTATGGAACCAGCGGCGCAGCCGGTTCTCGTCCGCAGGCGGATTTACCCTTCAAGCCGCTCAACTCCGCTGCAACGGCCATCTACATCCACACATTTTCGCCGGCCTGGCTCAACGAAGCCCGCATCAACAGCACGCGCTTTGCGGATAACGGGGGCAAGGACGCGGCCGGTGTCACCAATTTCGGCATTCCGTATGTCAATGTGCAGACGTTGCCCTGGGCCATTCAGTTTGGCGCCAACGCCACCTCGACAACGCCTTCCACCTTTGCGGAAAACACCCACGAAGCGCGGGACATGGTGACGCATACCTGGCGTTCGCACGCCATCCGCGTGGGCGGGGAACTGCGCATGGAACAGGACAACGACAATCTCTCCGGCAACCAGAGACCTATCTACGCCATGCAAGGCTTGTGGACGATGGCCAACGATGCGCCCATCTACGAATCGGTCGATGCCAACCCGAACACCGGAGGCACTCCGCTCACACAACGGTACTTCCGCTCCGAAGACATCGCTGGCTATGTGCAGGACGATTGGAAAGCATTGCCCAATCTCACTCTCAATCTGGGCCTGCGCTGGGAGTATTTTACGCCGCTGCGTAACAAGGGCTATGAGATCAACTATCCCGTGCTCGGCACCACAGCCGGCCAGGAGCTCGCCGGCCTCACCCTGCAATTGCACAACCACCTCTGGGACCCGCAGTCGCACAACTTTGCTCCCAAGGTAGGTTTTGCATACTCGCCAAACTATTTCAACCACAAGCTGGTGGTCCGCGGCGGTTTTGCCATGGCCTACAACCACCTGGACATCGCGCTCTTCAACAACGCCCTCGAAGACGGCCCCAATGTTGCCAGCTTCGGCCTCTGCTGCGCCGGCAATGGCAACACCGCGGGCATCAAGTATGAGATGGGCACCAGCACCTCGCCGTCCAGTTTCCCGATTAATCCCGCGCTTGGTCTTGGCATCAATCCAAAGACCGGATTCCCGTGCGAGTTTGGATCGACGGCAGGGAATTGCATCAATAATACGGAGAGCTATGAGGTCTATGGCGCATTGCCCAACACCAGGCAGCCGGTGAGCGATCTCTACTCCCTGGAATTGCAGTATGAATTGCCGTACAACATGGTCGGCACGGTAGGCTATACGGGCAGCGTTGGTCGACATTTTGCCCGGCTGGTCAATCAGAATTTCACTCACTCCCAGGTGAACAGCCCGGTCTACGCCGCCTACTTCGCGCAGACAGACTCCAATCAGTCCTACAACGCGCTCAACGTGAACCTCACGCGCCATGTGACTCAGGGCCTTTTCTTCTCCGCGTACTATACCTGGTCCAAATCTCTCGATCAGGTGTCGAACGGGGATGCGGCCGATTCTGAAGCCAATCAGACCAACCCTGCCAACAATGCTTCGGAATGGGGCCCGTCCGATTATGATGTGCATCAGCGCATCACGGTCACAGGCATCTATGAAGTCCCCCACGTGCATTCCCGCAACAAGTATGTGGATGAGGCTGCTAACGGCTGGCAGATGAGTGGCGTAATGACTTACCACACAGGCTTCCCATGGACCCCAGTCACCTGGAACCTGCAAACAAGCCCTCTAGTCCCGGGCGCGAATGTTGTCGGTCCCACGCGGCCGCTAGCTTATTACGGCGGCGCGGGCACGAGCTGCTCCAACAGTGCTTTTGAGACAGGCTCCAACTTTCCCAAGGGCGGCCCTGCTTACTTCGATATCACTCCGCCAGTAAGCGAAACCAACTATACCTACACGCCGGGCATCCGCCGCAACAGCTTCCGCGGACCCTGCTTCTTCGACGTCGACATGAGCTTCGCCAAGCAGTTTACGCTCGATCGCTTCGAGCATCACACGCAGCTTCGCCTGCAGGTGAACGCTTACAACATCTTCAATATCCTTCAACTGGCGCCGATTCCCAACGGCAACACGAACGGCAGCGCCATTATCACGAACTCGACCTTTGGCGAGTCACTGAATGGCGATGCGGGCCGGGTGCTTGAGTTATCGGCCCGAATCCAGTTCTAACTTGTCTCCCATCCGATGCTCTGCGTGGAATGTAATCTCCACGCAGAGCATTTTTTTGCGAGAAAGATCCGCAGACATACAAAGATGGGGGCGCTATCTTTGCATGGCCCTGCTCGCTACGAGGGAGAGGCGTCAGTCGTCGGCGCCTGGAGAGGCCGGCTCGGTGCGCGTGGAGAGATGGCCAGTGGACTTGCGTACCACCAGCTTGGGATAGACTGTGATGACGTCCGGATGCGGCAGGGGTATCTCGTTCCGTATAAGTCCCAGCAGAGTACTGGCCGCGGTTTGCCCCATGGTGCGCAAAGGCTGATGGATGGTTGTAAGTGGCGGGTTGTTAGTCGAAGCCACCAGCACGTCGTCAAAGCCAAGCACTGAAACGTCGCGGGGAACTCGCAGCCCCGCTTCGCGCAAAGCGAGAATCGCGCCGATCGCGGTGACATCGTTGAAGGCGAAGATCGCGGTGAAAGGCTGCTTGGTCTCAAGTAACTTCCGCGTGACTTCAAGGCCCGGTCCGGTGCCGGGCTCAGGGCTTTGCAACTGTACCACCAGCCGCGGGTCAACCTCAATGCCCAGGCGCTCGGCCACAGTCATAATTGCCTGCCATCGTGGGCTGGTATCCGAGCTGAAGGCCTGCCCTTTGATGAAGGCAATTCGTTTGTGTCCCAGCGTCTGCAGATGCGAAAGCGCCAGATGCGCGGCCTGCTCATGGTGCAATTCGATGTTGATCGCCCCATCGTGATGCCTGTGGCCGGAGACAGCGACCAGGGGAACGGGAAGTTCTTCTCCGATGGGCGTATCGACGGCGATGATGCCCTCGACCGAGCGAGCCAGCATCATGCGCAGGTAACCCTCCAGCAGCTCAGTGCGATGGCGATGGCTGACGACAAAATAAAAGAAGCCATCCTTCAGCAGCTCGTCTTCAATGCCGCTAAGTACCGCTGTCGAATAACCTTCGCTTATCTCTGGAAGGATGACGCCGATCGTGTAGCTTCGTTTCTGGCGCAGGCTCCTGGCCACGGTATTGGCGGAGTAACCATAAAGAGCCGCTGCATGAAGCACGCGCTGTTGAGTTTCCTCGGCAATGCGGTGCGCGGTCGCCGCGCCGTTGACGATGCGCGAGACCGTGGACTGCGAGAGTTCCAGAATGGCCGCGAACTCTTTCAGTGTGATCGGCTTGAGATTCTTCTTCTTCACGGAGTGATTCTCCAAGGATAGCGCGTCAGGGTATGCAACCGCTGACAAGAGCGCAGAAATCCGCATCGGCCCAATGAAGTAAACCGAAGTCAGGTGCGATCCAGCTCATTTCGCCAGACCCTTCCCATGAAACCCGGCTCGTTGCATTGCGCTCACGCTCTCAGGGTTGCGCATGAATGTGTTCCACACCAGTTCTGAGCGGAGATTCTCAGCCATCAGCACCGAGATGCCCTGGTCGATCCCCAATACATCCGGGTCATACCAGTTGGCGGCAGGATGAAAGGCGTCCACAAAGCCATATCGCCCCCAGGCATACTTTCCCCATTTGGAGCGCAGGCCGCGCAGTACTCGAAGGCAATCGGCAGGCAGAAAGGCCAGCGAACCCGCCGCCGCTGAAGGAACAACAGATCCGTCCAGAGGTCCTTGTGCGGGTGGTCCGCCCCAGGCGGTATAGCCACCAGCAAAGTCTGAAGACGTGATGCCCCAGTAATCCTCGTTGTACCACTTGGGGTAGGAAAGGCAGAATGCTTTGTGGGCGCGTGTCGCCTTGATCGAGTTAGCAAAGTAATCGGCGTATGCATCGTTCTTGTAGCGAAAGTCATACCATGCCTGCGAATACTGATGCGTAAAGAGAGGGTCATTCCCGCCGATGTAGTCGTAGCCCGCATAATGGATTACCGGCCGGGTAAAGTTATTCCAATACTCCGGCGCTATAGCATGAGTGGGCGAACCGATCGCCAGCAGGTAGATCATCATCAATTCGCAATAGTGTTCCCAGCGCGCATGGAGGAAACCGGTATCGGGTTGCCAACCCATTGAAAACGTCTTGCCGCCATTCAGCATCCACGGCCAATCCACGCGCTCATAAATTTGTTGCGCCCGTGCATGAATTTGCTCATCCTCAAAGTACGCCCGCGCCGTCAGAATGCCGCACAGCAGCAACGATGTATCGATTGAAGAAAGCTCCGAACCTGGGAAGCGCTCGCCGGTCTCAATATCAGTAAAGTGATAAAAGAAGCCATGTACCTCTGGCAGGCGGTTCAGGTGCCACTCCAGTGTTGTCTTCACGCGCTCCACGATCTGCGCATGAGGCAGGTAGCCGCGCTTGTCGGCAATGCACAGCGCGGTTAACCCGAAACCCGTGGACGCAATGCTTGCCATGCGCCGGGGATCGCGCCCGCCGCTACGATCATTGCGCGCCCGGTCGAGAATCTGCCCGGTCTTCGCGCTGGCTTGCTCCCAGAAGAATAAGCAGCCCTGCCGTTCCAGATCGTCCAGGAAGGCCTCGTCTTCATTGGATAGTTTCCAGGGTTCGCTCGCGAAAGCGATGCCTTTGGGCGCCAGGGCGCATCCCGCCGCACCTGCAACCACTTTGAGCATCTGGCGCCGGCTCATCATCCACGGATCACTTAGCTTAGCCATAGCAATTTCTTGATCCCTAACCTGCGAACGCAGAACTTAGTGAAATCCGACTAACTGCATGGCGTTCGCCGGCTCTGGATTGCTCATGAAAGTACTCCACACCAGACCGGAGCGAAGATTCTCCGCCATCAGCACGGAGATTCCCTGATCGATTCCAATGCAATCCGTATCATACCAGTTAGCGGAAGGATGAAAGGCGTCTACAAAGCCGTACCGTCCCCAGGCCGGATTGCCATAACTGGCCAGCAGGGAATTCAGCACTACATAACAGTCAGCCGAATCGAAAGCCAGCGAACCGGCCGCCGCGCAGGGAACTACGGTTCCATCAATGGGGCCTTGTGCCGGCGGCCCGCCCCACGCGGTATAACCGCCCGAATAATCGGAGGACGTAATACCCCAGTAATCTGTGTTGTACCACTGTGGATAGGCGAGAAGACAAAAGGCTTTGTGCGCGTTCGTTGCGGTAACGGAGTTTGTGAAGTAATTGGCGTAGGCGTCGCTCTTGGTACGGAAATCGAACCACGCATGCGAATACTGATGCGTGAACAGCGGGTCGGAATTTCCGCTGATGTACTGATAACCGTCATAGGTAAGGATGGGACGCGCGAAGTTGTTCCAATAAGACGGCGCCACCGGATAAGTGGTCGAGCCGATAGCCAGCAGATATAGCATCATCAGCTCGCAGTAGGTATCGTAGCGCGAGGTCAGAAAGCCGGTACCCGGCATCCAGCCCATCGAGAAGGTCTGGCCTCCGTTCAACATCCACGGCCAGTTCACCCGCTGATAGATCTGTGTGGCCAGGGACTGGATCTGTGGATTTGCTCCGCCAAAATACGCCCGTGCCGCAAGAATGCCGCACAGCAGGATCGACGTATCGATCGAGGAAACCTCCGATCCCGTCTCCGGCGCTCCGGTGTTGATATCGCTGAAGTGGTAAAAGAATCCATTTTCTTCGGGCATGTTGTTCAGGTGCCAGCTCAGCGTGTTTTGCACCCGTTCCACGATCTGCGCATGGGAGACCGAAGGCAGGTAGCCATACTTGTCGGCGATGCACAGCGCGGTCAAACCAAAGCCAGTGGAAGCGATGCTCGCCGTGGTTCGCGAATCCAGCGCTCCGCCCAGATAGTTGTTGGCCCGGTCGAGAACTTGTCCGGTCGTGGGGCTGGCCTGCTCCCAGAAAAACAGGCAGCCCTGCTGGATCAGATCCACCAGGAAGGCGGCTTGCGTCGTGGGCATGGTGATTCCCACGGGAGGACCGCCTCCGGAAGGGGTGCTGCTCCCGCCTCCAGAACTTCCGGAACTCCCCCCGCAACCCGTCACCAGCACACAGCCCGCTGCCGCCATGGACTTGAGCGCCTGACGCCGGTTCATCGTCCACACTCCAGAATTAGGAGCCGAGTGCCACCTGCCGCTTCGCCCAGTCATCGAATCTCCTCCATGCCTTTGCGTCATCAGGCCTGAACTTCGATCACGGCCAGCCCATTCACTGGCAACATAAGCTCCAGCACACCCTTTTCACTTCCCGCGCTGGCGGGCGGGCAAAGACGAGGCATCGTTCAGTGCTTCAATTTGCGCCTGCGCTGGGTAGCGCTCAAAGCAGGATAAGCACAAGCGCAATCGATTGTGCATGGGACATTGGTACCATTCGCTTCTTTTCCCTGTCAAGCCTCACCGGCGCGATTCCACTTCTTGCAGACAAGGTTTCCAGTCTATCGTCGCGGATCGAGTTCGCCCACGACCTGATTGTGCTGGAGGGTATCGAGTGTACCGCGGCCATTTGACTGAGTACATTTGCGAATGATACAAAAACTTCAAGCGCAAACGATTGCGCTACCGTCGGCCAACCTTCCGCCTCATGCCCTCGACAAGGCCGATTGCCCGACGGAGTTGCACCGCTATCATCGTTGTTTGGCATCCTACGCCCGCTGGCAATCGGTGCGCGTTCCACAGACCTTGCCTCGGAGAAATCTCGTGTTGCGAATGAATTCGATGCATTGCCATGCTGCTGGTCTCGCCATCCCGCCCGCTGCCGGACTGCGGACCAAATCTCGCGCCCGCTCCATCCTCGTCCTTGTCGCCCTCTGCCTGGCAACGGTCGGCTTCGATCCGTATGCGGCGGCACAAGCAGCCGCCACGCCTACTTCTCCGCATCATGAGAACCAGGTCAAGCGGCCATCGAACGCCCAGCTCGCCGATGCCAGAATCGAGGCCCGCGTGGATCGTCTGCTCCGCCAGATGACGCTCGAAGAGAAGATCGGGCAGCTCGTTCAATACAACGACACCGGCGATGCTTCTGGCGCACAGACGAGCGGTACGCCACCGACTGCGGACAAGCCCGGCGCAATGGCTGTCCTGAACCCGGAGACAGCCAATCATGTGAATGCCATGCAGCTAGCTGCCGCAGGCCGGCTTGGTTCGATGCTCAACACCATCGGCGCGGAGCGCACCAATATTTATCAGCATCTGGCGGTAGAAAAGAGCCGTTTGCACATCCCTCTGCTCTTCGGCGCGGATGTCATTCACGGTTATCGCACCATCTATCCAGTGCCCCTGGGCCTGGCCGCGAGTTTCGATCCGCAGCTTGCCGCCGCCGTCTCCCACATGGCGGCTGAAGAGGCTACCACGGGTGGCGTTCGCTGGTTTTATTCCCCGATGGTCGATATCAGCCGCGATCCCCGCTGGGGCAGATCCGTTGAAGGCGCTGGCGAGGACCCTTATCTTGGCGCTGCCATGGCCCGGGCCTACATTCGTGGCTACCAGGGCGATGACCTCTCCAAGCCGGGCAGCGTGGCCGCATCGGTCAAGCATTTCGCAGCCTATGGCGCTGCGGAAGCCGGCCGCGAGTACAACACCACGGATATGTCCGAGATCACACTCCGACAGGTCTATCTGCCTCCTTACCAGGCCGCTGTCCAGGCTGGAGCTGCCACCATCATGAGCGCCTTCAACTCTCTCAACGGTGTACCCTCCAGCGCCAATCCGTTTCTTCTGCGCAAAATTCTCCGCGGGGAGTGGGGCTTCAACGGCTTCGTCGTCAGCGACTACACCGCGGTGATGGAGTTGACCCACCATGGCATTGCGCTCGATCCCGCGACTGCAACCCGCAAGGCGATCACTGCTGGCGTCGATGTCGATATGATGTCGCACTTCTACGACACTCAGTTGCCGGAGCTTATCCGCTCCGGCCAGGTTCCAATGGATGTGGTCGATGAGGCTGTGCGGAGAGTCCTCCGGGTAAAATGCGCAACCGGACTCTTTGAACATCCTTATACGGAAGGCGCCGAGGTCACGGCGGCTGTTGCCGCGCACAGGCCGCTGGTCCGTAAAGCCGCTGAAGAGTCCTTTGTCCTGCTTCAGAACGACAAGCTCACGGGCGGCGCGCCGCTGCTTCCGCTTTCGCCGGGAAGCAAACGGGTCGCTCTCATTGGACCGCTCGCCGACGACGCGGAACAGATGATAGGAGCCTGGAGCGGCGCCCCCAATCTTCGAGACGTGATCACCCTCCGCCAGGCAATGGCAGAGCGCTCCAGGCAAGTAGGAGGCACTCTGCTCTACGCCAAGGGAACCGAAATCGACGATCCCTCACAAGCCGGCTTCCCCGCGGCCATCGAGGCGGCGAGGGCGGCCGATGTGGCCGTCCTCGCGCTCGGGGAATCGAGCCGTATGAGCGGCGAGGCCGGCTCACGCACAACTCTCGATCTGCCGGGCAACCAGCAGCAGCTTCTGGAAGCCGTCGCCGCCACCGGTAAGCCCGTAGTCCTGCTCATCTTCTCCGGGCGTCCTCTGGTCCTCAACTGGGCTGCCCGGCATATCCCCGCCATCATGGAAGTCTGGTTCCCCGGAACCGAGGCAGGGAACGCCATTGCCAATCTTCTCTACGGAGATGTGTCGCCCAGCGGCAAGCTGCCCATGAGCTTCCCCCGCGCCGTCGGCCAGGAGCCGCTCTACTACAACCAACTTCCCACCGGACGTCCGCCCACGGGGATCGACCTCACCAAGCCGCCAATTGGTGACTCGCGCTTCTTCTCTCGCTATATTGACGTTCCCAACAGCGCGCTCTTCCCCTTCGGCTACGGACTTTCCTACTCCACCTTCTCCTATCGGGATGTCAAAGTCTCCAAAACCAGCATTCCGCTGCCGCAGGCCCTCGCGAACCGAAGCACACCTCTTCTGGAAGCGACGGCGACTGTGACCAACACAGGGGATCGCACGGCCACCGAGGTGGTCCAGTGCTACGTACGCAACTTGGGCGCAAGCATCGAACAGCCGGTACGAAGCCTGAAAGGATTTGAGCGAGTCACTCTGGCTGCGGGAGAATCGAAACAGGTCAGCTTCTCCCTGGGCTTCAATGAACTCTCCTTCTTCAACCTGGAGAGCTCCCCCACCATCGAAGCGACCCATTACACGGTATGGATAGGAGGCAGCTCGCTGGCCAACCAGGAAGCGGCATTCGAGGTGGTCTCCCCCACACGGAAGGCAAATCGGCACTGATCCGCTGAGCCTCCGGCCATACGGCAAATACATTTGCTTCGACATTCAGAGCCGTGTTACCCTAAAAAAACTTCGGCTTTCGTAAATAACCGCTTAGCTAAGCGGTTTGTGCTTAATATGAGCGACCTAATCTGCTCACGCAATGATTATCAAGATAATTCAGATCAGCAATGGGAGGGCCTGTGGCCACAATTTACGATGTAGGCAAACGAGCTGCCGTGTCAGTCGCCACAGTCTCTTCGGTGATCAACAACACTTCGTATGTCAGTCCCGAATTGCGGAGACGCGTTGAGGAAGCCATACGGGAGCTTAACTATTCGCCCAATCTTTTGGCGCGCGGACTCGCAAGTCAAAAGACCCTGACTCTTGGCGTCTTAGTCCCCGACATCGCAAACTTTTTCTTCCCGGAGCTGGTCCGCGGCGTGGAAAATAAGGCGAAAGAAGCTGGATACACCATCATTCTCGGCGACTCCGACAATCAGCTTGACAAGGAAGAGGTATATTTGAAGCTCTTTCTTTCCAAGCGCGTGGACGGAATTGTGCTGGTCAAGTCTCCGGGAGTCATGAGCCCATATCTGCTGCAATTGCTCAACACGAGCGGTCCCCCTCTGGTCCTGCTCGACCGCGAATATCCTGACCTCTTGACGGACAGCGTGGTTGTCGACGACATCGGCGGAGGCTATATGGCCACAAAACACCTGCTCGAACTGGGGCATCGCCGGATTGGAATCATGTGCGGCATCCCCGGCCTCAGCACAACGGCTGGCCGCCTCAGCGGTTACAAGAAGGCGCTCCTGGAGTTTAATATCGAATTCGATCCTTCCCTTGTCGTTACCGGCGACTATTACACTGAAGCCGGATACACGGCGGGGCTGGCGCTGTTGGAACAAGAGCCGACGGCTGTCTTTGTCACCAATTACATGATGACCATCGGCTTTCTGCGCGCCCTCGAGGAGCGCAAGTTATCCTCGCCAAAGGATGTGTCCATCGTCAGTTACGACGACTTTACCTGGAACGACTTCTTCAGTCCGCACCTCACCTGCGTCACGCAACCGAAGTACAGCTTGGGCTACAAAGCGGCCGAGGTGCTGCTCTCTCGAATCCACAAGAAGCATAAACGTCCGCAGCATGTGGTTTTGGAAAACACCCTGACCATCCGCGCTACGTCAATTCAAAGGCCGTAGAAGGCCTGCCTTGCTTCGAGCGGTGCTCCAAATTCGTGCGGGGTGGCTTTTACTTCCACCCCAGTGACGAAGACCTGTCACTGGAGACCAGGAAAGTAACAGGTCGTTCGATGCTGTTATTTCGGGGTATAGAAATTGGAAAAAGGTTGGAGGCGACAGTCCGTAGCGGCGCTGCCAATTTCCGCAATTCAACCCGCGTTTTCATTTTGAACCGCGGATGCGAATTATCAGATCTTCGCTATCATTACAGTGGCATAAGATATTGATTCTAATACCAATATATGCAATTGGCGAGTGCCGGTCTGGCCTCATTCTTGACAACAATATATGAGTGCACTAGACTTTGATTGCCTGGAACCAAAGCGCTTAGCTAACCGGTTAAATAACAAAGATCAGTAATCTATCGCGGTATGCGATGTATTTGCAGGATGGCTGAATAGCAGGCGATGACCCGTGCTGCACGATAGCGGACAGCCGGCCAGGCTTTGGTAACACCCGCAGGACTTCAAGGAGACCTAAACGATGAAGATGAAGCTGTTGCTTCTTGTTGCAGTACTCGGCTTGCTTCTATGCCCTGTGCTGGCGCAAACAACCACGCAGGGGTCGATCAGCGGCACGACTTACGACGCCTCCCATGCTGTCGTCCCCGACGCAACTGTACAGATTCTCAACAACGCTACTAATGCCGTCATCACGCTGAAATCGGGTGACACCGGCGGATTTGTGGCCCCACTTCTCGAACCCGGCGAGTATACCGTTACGGTGAGCGCCCCAGGGTTCGGCACATTCCGGGCGAATCATGTCATCGTCCAGGTGGGCCAAGCCACGCATGTGGAATCGAAACTGAACGTAGGCGCTGCCACAGCGGTGGTGGAAGTGACAGCGGAAGCCCCGGTTCTTAACTTCGAGTCCCCGGAATTCTCCTCGAATATCAACGCGGTTGCGTTGCAGAACATTCCCATCAATAACCGCCGCTGGTCCGCCCTTGCCCTGACGACGCCGGGTGTCACAGTGGATACAGCCGGCTTCGGTCTGGTGAGCGTTCGCGGCCTCAGCACCATTCTGAACAATGTGATGATCGACGGCGCGGACGACAACCAGGCCTACTTCTCAGAAGAGCGCGGCCGTACGCGTGAGGCTTATTCAACCTCTGGTTCGGCGGTTCGTGAATTCCAGGTCAACACTGGCGTCTACCCGGCAGAATACGGGCGCGCGGCCGGCGGCGTCATCAACTCTGTAACCAAGAGCGGCACGAACACGTTGCATGGCGAAGCGTATTTCTTCGATCGCGAAAGCAATTGGAACGCTTACGGCGAGCAATCCACTCAGACAACGTTAGTCAACGGTGTGAATGTAACCTCTCCGGTCAAGCCCGAGGACCTTCGCAAGATCTACGGATTCACCGCGGGCGGGGCTCTGATCAAGGATAAGTTGTTCTGGATTTATACCTACGATCAGCACACCCACATCTTTCCCATGCTTGGCGCGCCTTACAGCCCAAGCACGTTTTACCAGCAGGCGGACGCTCTTGGCGTTACGGGCGATACCGCGTGCAGCAAGACGACAGGCTATCTCCCCACCACAACCGCTGGGGTCACGTCAGCAAACTCGTCCCTGGATCAACAGATCTGCACGCTCGCAGCGCGCCTTTCGTCTTCCGCCAAGACCACCTACGGCACCAACGTCACATATTCTGACGCCTTGGCCCTGTTCAACGCCGGCATTAGCGGCCCTGGATCTCTGAGCAGCGACATTGGCCTCATTCCGCGCAAGGGCTATCAGGAGATCAATACCCCTAAACTCGACTGGAACATCGGCCAGAACCAACATGCCAGCATCCTCTATCACCGTCTGCGCTGGGACTCTCCCGGCGGCGTACAGACTGTGAGCACGGGAAAATATTCTCTCAATTCGACCGGCACCGACTTCGTAAAGCTGGATTATGGCGTGGCCAAGCTGATCAGCCAGATCACTCCGCATATCAGCAACGAGCTGCTCTACCAATATGGCCGCGAGCTGAACGACGAAGGACTGATGCCCACCACCGCCTACGACAAGGCCAACCTTGTTGAAAACGGCAACGATCCATATGTCGCACTGGATGTTACCCAGGCAGGTTTCTATGTGGGCGCTCCTTATTATGGGTTCCGTCCGAGTTATCCCGATGAGCGGAAGTGGCAGATTGATGACGATCTGTATTACACCCGCGGCCGGCACACCTTCAAGACCGGCGTTGACATGGTCCATAACTACGACCTGACGAACCAGTCCCAGTATTACAACGGCTATTTCGTCTACAGCAGCAACCTGGCCAACTACTTCGCCGATCTCTACTCGAAGGGTTTCGCTACTGGTACTTGCAACTCTGGCGTAAGCATTTCTTCCACATCAGCTTCAGCCAACGCCGTCGGAATCTATCCCTGTTATTCGAATTTCACGCAGGATTACGGGCCGACGACCTTCGATTTCACGACCATGGACCAGGCCTATTTCGTTCAAGACGACTGGAAGATTCTGCCGCGGTTGACGCTGCAGCTTGGCGTGCGCTACGACTACGAGCGTCTGCCCTCCACGGTTCCCAGCCTGACCACCGCAACCGGCAACTTTGTGCCGTTCAACGGCATTAATAACAATCCGAGCGACAAGAACAACTTTGGACCGCGCATCGGATTCTCTTACGACGTCTTCGGCAACGGCAAGACAGTTCTGCGCGGTGGGTACGGCCTGTATTATGGCCGCATCACCAACGGGAACCAGGGTGTTGTGTTGGCGACAACGGGAAGTCCGTTGGCCCAGACTGCAACCAAGGTGACAAAGTCGAACCCCGTGGCGGATTTGCCGATCTTCCCGAACAACCTTAGCGCCACTCAGCTTGCCAATCCGGTAACAACAACACCCAGCGCCTACTTCCGCGCGCCCAACCTGCAAAATCCGCAGATCGACGAGTTCGATCTCATGGTGCAGCATGAACTGGGAAAAGGCACAGTCCTCCAGATCAGCTACCTTGGCGCCCTGGGCAGGGAATTGCCTAACTTCCTCGATGTCAACTTGAACCCGACTCAGACGACAGAGACCATCACCATGGCGCCGGCCACCGGCACCACCAACTACGGTCCTTTGGGAAGCTCCTCGTACACGGTGCCTACCTTTACCGGCTATGGCAATACCGCTTTGCTTGGCGCATCTGCAACGAACTTCCAGGCCATCACGGAATTAGTCAGCAACATCAACTCCAATTACAACGCGCTGGCTGTTGAGGTACAGAATCGCAGCCTGAAGAGCCTTCAGTTTGATCTGAACTATACTTGGGCTCATTCGTTGGATTACAACCAGAACGCATCAACAGCGGGGGCTACGAACGGCTGGTATGACCCGTACAAAAACCCGCGCCTCAACTACGGAAACAGCACCTGGGATATCAAGGACCGCCTTGTAGGATACGCCATCTATAACGTCCCGAATCTTCACGGTGGAACTTTGGTCAAATACCTGACGAACAACTGGAAGTTGGACGAGAGTTTCCAGATGCAGACAGGGTTGCCTTACTCTGCTGCGATGGGCGGCCAGGGCTACGGCATTAGCAGCTATTGGAATGGAAACGGCAGCGTAACCTTTACCCCGCAGTTGGGCCAGAACAATTTCTTCCAGCCTAGGGATGTCGTCGACGATGTTCGTGTGGAGAAGGATTTTGAGTTAAGAAACCGTTACCATGTCGAACTTCTGGCGCAGGCCTTCAACGTAGCCAACCACCAGAACGTTACCGAGATGTACACGGAAGCCTACAACATGACGACCGCAACCGTAGCAGGAGTGCCAACCACGACGGCGACTTATCAAGGCAACTTCGGTACGCGCGAACAAACGAACAATAGCGGATTCAGCTATGCGCCTCGTCAGATCGAAATCTCGATGCGCCTCACCTTCTAACTGCGTTAATAACCATTAGGATGAGAATTTTCATGAAAAAGCTGTTTGCATCTCTTGTTGTATTTGCCTTCGCTTGTTGCACTTCCATCAGCTGGGCGCGTACCGTCGTCGTCATTTCGATCGACGGTATGCGTCCAGACTATGTTACTCAGGCGGGCCGGCATGGACTTAAGTTGCCGAACCTGACCCGATTCATGACGCAGGGCGCTTATGCGGATGGAGTGGTTGGCGTTGCGCCAACAGTAACCTATCCAAGCCATACGACGCTGATGACCGGCGTCTGGCCTGCGGAACACGGTATTGTTACGAATCAGACATTTGACCCGCTACGCAAGAATATGAGTGGCTGGCATTGGTATGCATCTCAGATCCGTGTGCCCACTCTGTGGGAGGCGGCCAGCAAGGCGGGCATCGTAGTAGCAAGCGTTAATTGGCCGGTATCTGTGGACGCCAAAGGAGTGACCTATCTCATTCCTGAGTACTGGCGCGCCAGGACACTAGACGATCGTATGCTGGTGGAAGCTCTCTCTCGTCCTGCGGGATGGCTGGCCGAAATGGAAGAGAAGCTTGGCCCCTACGATGATCATGACGAGGGCGTCGCTTCCGATGTGCTTCGCACCAAGTATTCGATTGAGATTTTGCGTGCTCAGAAGCCTGGGTTCATGACCATTCATCTGGCTGGTCTGGACCATGCCGAGCATCTGACGGGCCCGTTCAGCGCTCACAGTTGTGAGACCCTGGAAGAGCTGGACAAGATGGTCGGCGAAATCGAAAACGCGGCACTGGAGACTGATCCGGAGGCCGTCGTTGCTGTGGTTTCCGACCACGGATTTGCGCGTACAGACTATAAAGTTAACGTGGTGTTGCCGTTCGTCAGCGAGGGGCTGATCCGGTTGAAGACCGGCAAAGGCGCTCCGGGTATCGATTCATGGGATGTGGCATTGTGGCCTGCTGGCGGTTGTGTAGCTGTGGTGCTGAACAATCCGCAGGACGCGGCAGTGAAGGCAAAAGTGAAGGTGTTGCTGGATAAGATGAAGGCAGACCCCACCTACGCGATTGCGCGCGTTTTGGAGCAGCCGGAGATTCAAAGGATCGGCGCGTTTCCCGATGCAGCATTTCTGATCGAAATGAAATCAAATTATCAACCGGGATTTGATCTGTCAGGTGACGCGGTAGTTCCTATACCCTCCACCGGGATGCATGGCTATCTGCCCGACAATCCTGAGATGCGGGCCGCCTTTTTTGTGCAGGGCAAGGGAATTGCAGTTGGCCGCGATCTGGGCACAATTGATATGCGGCAGATTGCCCCGTCGATTGCGGCACTCCTTGGCGTAAAGTTGCCAACAGCCAAAGAGGAGCCGCTTCATATCATCCCATAAAGGGGATTGCATTTTCGTTGGGCGCGATCTACAAACGGGAAGCCGGATAAAAAGCCAGGGCCTTCGAAATGATCCTGGTGATACTGGCGACAGGACTGATGACGCCGTTAACACCGGCACAGTGGTTCACCGTTTATGCTTGTTCCAGAGAAGAGCAGCGCCTACCGCTGTTTGTTACTGCTCTTATTGCGCACTTATGTTAGGTGAGCGGATGGCTGGCGGTTTCTGCAAAGTCGCGACCTCCCGGATGTTTTCATCTGAACTAGTCAGAGTAGGCTGTTTCACCTTTCGAGAGACGGCCATAGATTGGCGGAGTCGCTTTCGCCGTGCAAGAATATGCGTTGACCAAGAAGCCTCAACCAGAGTATGGAGATGAAACGTGACCAATTCCTATGACTACGAAGCAATTGCCAAGACGATCGATCACTCGCTGCTCAACCCCAGTCTGACCGCTGCGGCGCTCGAAGAAGGTTGCGTGTTGGCGGTTCGATATAACGTTGCCAGCGTCTGCATCGTGCCCTACTATCTGGCCCGGTGCGCTGAACTGCTTGCTGGAACCACGGTTCACGCCAGCACCACCATTGGCTTTCCACATGGTGGGCACACCACCGCTGTCAAGCTTGCCGAGGCACGGCAGGCACTAAAAGACGGCGGGCAGGAACTGGATGTGGTGATCAACATCAGCAAGGCCCGGAGCGGAGATTGGCAATATGTCCGTGATGAGCTTCGGGAACTTGCGTCGGTCACTCATGCCGGCGGGGCAAAGATCAAGGTGATCTTTGAGAATGCCTATCATGACGATGCTGCCAAGATTCGCTTATGCGAGATCTGCGCGGAGATTGGAGCTGATTGGGTCAAGACTTCCACCGGTTACGCGCCCAGTGGAGCGACTCTTCCCGACATCGAACTAATGCGCAGACATTCTCCGGCGAAGGTTCAAGTCAAGGCAGCGGGTGGCATTCGCGATCTCGATACGCTGTTGGCGATGCGCGCCATTGGAGCGAGCCGGGTGGGCACGTCCAACACTCTGGCCATACTGGAGGAGTGCCGGAAGCGCCTCGGCCTTGAGCCCATCACTCGTCTCAGCGCATAGGCCATGACCGCGAAGCTCTAGCCATCGCTCGTGCGGACGCGGAACGGTTAGCCGGTGAACCCATGTTAGTGCAAGTTGCAGAACGCTTTCAGGTTCGCTGGCTAATCTCAATCAAAGCAGAGTAGCAGAAACCCTGCGTGGGGGCACGCATCTGTACCTTGGACCCTGAGCAACGGGTACCATCGTCGAATATCATGTGATTTGCTTGCACGTATAATCTATCTTTATTCGACCGAAATAATAACAAACGCAGATGAGGTTATGAATGGCTCTGAACTTTCACTTTCTTAGACCGGCCGAGCATATTGCCAAGCTTCCCGATGCGCAGGTCAAGCAGCTTTATCCTAAAATGCGATGGCGGATCCTGGAATCCACCTTTATTGGTTATGCCACGTTTTACCTCGTCAGAAACAATCTTCCCGTCGTCTCCAAGGAGATGGGGCAGGCGCTTGCCTACAGTAAAGATCAGATCGGGGACATGCTGGCCATTTCGGTAGCCGCATACGGCCTCGGCAGATTCATCATGGGCTCATTGTCGGATCGCAGCAATCCCCGTTACTTCATGCCCATTGGATTGCTGTTGACCGCCTTGTGCAATTTTGCCTTTGCCACCGCCAGCAGTTACCCGGTGCACATGGCCCTTTGGGCAATGAACGGATTGGCGCAAAGCATGGGCTGGGCGCCTTGCGGCCGCTCTTTGAGCCACTGGTACAGCATTCGCGAGAGGGGAACGGTCTTTGCCTTCTGGAACCTCGCCCAAAATGTAGGTGGCGGATTGGTCGGTCTGGTTGCCGCTTACTGCACCATCCTGCTCGGCTGGCGATCGGCATTTTATGTTCCGGGCATATTGGCCGTGCTCTGCGCAATTTATCTGCTTCTGAGACTCAGAGACACGCCACAGTCGGAAGGTCTGCCGTCTATCGAGGAATACCACAACGACTACCCGGCTGGCGGCAATGGAGAAGGCGAAAAGGAACTGGGAACTCGCGATCTGTTTGTAAATTACATTCTGAAGAACAAGTATCTGTGGCTCTTTGCCGGCGCCAATTTCTTTGCTTACATCGCACGGTACGCGATGCTCGACTGGGGACCGACGTTTCTGAAAGAGGTGAAGCACGCCAGTCTCGGTGAAGGAGGGATGGGCACGGCAACGCTGGAGTTTTCCGCCATGCTGAGCACTGTCCTGGTGGGATGGTTATCCGATAAGCTGGGCGGCCGCCGTGGAATGATTTGCCTGGTCTGCATGGTTCCCGTGTTTCTTGCTTTCATCGGAATTCTATATAGTCCCGACAATAAGTTATGGCTGGACCTTGTCTTATTCGGCGTAATTGGTTTTTTTGTTTATCCGGCTGTCATGTTATTGGGCATTTGCTCGCTGGATGCAACTTCAAAGAAAGCGGTGGGCACCGCGAACGGCTTCATCTCTGTTTTCGGCTCGTTAGGGCGTGTAGTGGAGGGTAAAGGCATCGGCGCACTGGCTGAGCGATACGGTTGGAATGTCGCGCTTTACGGAATACTGGTATCGACTTTCCTGGGAATTCTGCTGCTCGCGTTCACCTGGAAGCTCTCGCCGAAGGCGGCGGAAGCCCGTGTTTCTGCCCGGCATTAGCTTAACGCATGGCAAAGCGGGCGGAGAATTCCGCGAGAGTGGTTATGCAGTTCCCATACACGGGCCGGTCAGTTGCCTGGACGGCATAACTTGCTCAATTCTGAGCAGCGTTCCGGCCCGCCAGGCGAGGGCAGGGAACTGCAACCTGCCTTGATCCCTCTCAGCGTGGCTCCGCGCAGGCCATTTCTGCCTATTACGCCGCAACTCGCGTCCGATGATCGATATTTGTGGCGTCCCGCACTGTGAGCGTTATCATTCATGGAGAGAAACGGGGGTGCGGCATGAAGGCAGCTTTGCGGGTTGCAATCGCCGGGCTGGGCGTTTTGGCGGCGGCAGGGGGGATGGCTCAACCAGCCGGGCCGGCAGCGACCTTCGGGAATCTGCAGGTCAAGGAAGTCAACGTCGCGGAGATCGACACGTCGCATGTGAAGTTGGTCGTGGATTTGAATCTGACGACGGCGCAGACTGCGACCCTGGAGAACGTGCGTCTTTGTTCACTTCATCTCAACGGACTGCCGGTCTTTGCCGCGCCATTGAACCAGGAGATCGTACTGAAGAAGGGCGTGGCTACGGCGCTTCCCCCTCTTTATGTGACGGTCCTGTTTCGCGATCTGCACACGGTCGAGCCGCTGCGGCGGATGATCGAAAAACAGCATGTTCGTGTCGAAGGCGAAATGGTGGCGGACGTGCGGCTCACCATGGTCGAGAAGCTGGCGCTGCACACGCAGCATCCCAGCGTGGAAATCTCTCTCAGCCAGGACGTGCCGGCGGACGTTGGGGGCACGGCGCTGGAACGCAGCGTGGCGCTGACCATTCTGGGAGTGATCGAGTCCGGGCTCCAGGTTACCTCCTCGGCGGGCAAGTACATTCCCGGTGTGCGCCCCGCGTGGATTCGCGATCTTGAGGCCGGGGCACAGGCGAATCTCTTTGCGGTGGAATCGAGTTATGCGCTGGCCCAGGGAGATGCCAGTTATCCGGTGGTTTCGGTCCAGTTAGGCTTTCGCGTCGCGTCTGGCGGGGTGGTGACGACAGCCGAGGCGCAGGCGCCGTGGAAGTACGATGCTGAGTTTCTGGGCGCGGTGCAATCGGGCGCGGCCAAACTGGTGAAGAATAGCCAGGAGATTCAGCTTCGGCCCATCGGTCAGGGCGACCTTCTGCGGCTGAGCGCGAAGGATTTTTCCGTGGAGTTGCGCGGGACCCACGAGGAAGACAACTTGATCGTGGTTGGCGGCAGCGGTCACGGCAAGATTCAGGTATTGCGCCGCGCTTCGCCCACCTCGCTGGCCGTGCTGACGCTTCATGCGCCGCCCGCTTTGCCGGGACTGGCCGCGGCTTCAGCCGCCGTGGTGGCGCAGGAGAGTTGGGAGCAGGTTGCCGTCTTTCGCCTGCGGGAGGATCCGGAGACCAGGAAGCCTTCCGTGGAGGTGCTGCAACTGGGAGCGCGCCGGGAGGGCGGAGCCATCCGGCTTTCCGAACCGGTGGATGCGGCGGTCTTCGGCTCGCCGATTGCGACGCCGGATGGGGTGATCGGGCTGGTTCAGGACGAGCAGGCGGGAGCGTTTTTGCCCGCAGACCTTCTGGCGCCCGCGGCGGCGCTTGCCCCTGCTCCAAAATAAGAGGGAATTATGCGCAGCAAACAGTTGCAGCAGCGTTCTCGTTTGTTCATCGCGCTTGGGTTGTTTGCTTGCCTGAGCGGTGCCTTCACCATCCTTACGGGCTGCGGCGGCGGCAGTGGTAGTACCAGTACGCAAATCACCACTACCGTTACCTCGGTGACGTCTTCGTGCACGCCAACCACCCTGACGGCAGGGCAGAACAGTACATGCACCGCAGCAGTTGCGGGGCAGGGAAATCCGAGTCAGGTTGTTACCTGGTCGGTGAGCCCGACGACCGCCGGCACGGTCACGGGAGGGGTATTTACTTCTTCCGCGACGCTTGCCGCGATCACGACAGCCACTATCACTGCGGCATCGACGGTTCCGGGATATACCAATGTCACGGGATCGGCGACGATCACCATTAATCCGGCGACGCCGACGATCACCAGCGTTTCACTCGCGTGCACATCGACATCCATCACGGATGTCCAGACCACGAGTTGTACGCCGACGGTCACCGGCACGGGATCATTCACGAACACCGTGAATCTTTCGGTCAATCCGGCATCGGCGGGAACGTTGAGCGCCACCTCGGGCGTAAGCTCGGGAACGGCGGTCACCTTTACCCCCGCATCTACTGGCGCATCGACACCGACGATCACTGCCGTTTCCACGGCGGACTCAACCAAGTCCGGTGCGGTACAGATTACAGTGACAGTGAGGAAGATCACGATCAGTTCGCCCACCGGAAATATCTGGCTGGCAAATTGCTCGGAGCTTTTCTTCTATAGCATCGCGCAAACAGGGATTCTTAATGGAGATACTCTTCATATTGATCCCTATCAGCCGGCGACATTCACTAGCACCCCGGGAAGCACATTCACGGTGAGCTTGGGAATTGGCAACGAACCAAATGGCTCGAACCTTTGTTCGCCTGGTGCGTATGACGAATACGTGACCGGAACCGACGGTGCGCGATCCAATGACCAGTACATTCCCATCCTCAGCCCATGGAATATGTGGGCTGGATACAACACCACTGATGAGTTCCAGACGGATTTTGCGGCAGGAACCACTTGCCCGTATAAATTGACCGATGGGACTCCGGATGGTGCGTGTCTGCCGGGTGCGGGATTGGTAAGCGCCGTTGATGGGGATTATCTGGCAGCTTCTAATCTTGGAAGCAGCGGCGTTTGGGTTAATGCAATAAGCACGGGAGCCGATGTTTCAGGCGCTGGTCGGACTAGCGACGTCATCACTGATATCGCTATGAAGAACCAGATACCCTGCTATACGCAGTCCACTCGTGGAATGCTATCCTGCTTCAACGCGACCAAGTTTGCGCCTACCGTGGTCGATCAAAGCCTCGGTATCGCTCCTGCATCGATCGCAATGTCAACGGGCTGCAATTCAGACCCCAACACCGCGACGGTGCTTACCTACGACCAAGAAGCAACAGTCATCGACCGTCTCGATGTCGTAAGAGCGACAAGCGGAGGCACGGTGACCATCGGTAGCGCCAACAGTGTCTCGCTCTCCGGATTTTCTCCGGCGAGCCAGCTTACTACCACCTTGGCGCGATACGTTGTTGCGTGGGATGGCTCTTGCAAAGCCGCAGTGCTCGCGCCGGTCCTCACCGGAGGAACTAATCCGGATGGCACTAAGGCATACAGCATGGAGTTTGCGCTTGTCGATATGGCGGTGGGAACCATGCGCCAACTCGGCACCTACGTTACCACGAGTATCCCTTCCACTGCCATTCGCATGGTGGCGGATCCCTCGGGTAACGATGTTGTCATTGCGTCAACTGACCAGACGGCAGGGAAAACCGTCCTCACGAAGGTTTCATGGACGCTGGATTCAAACGAGAATCCAACATTCACGGTGACCACTCTCGGTTCCGCTCCTCCTATCGGCGTTTATGGCGTGTCGCTTGGCATTCTCCCCTCAAGTGTCGTTCCTAACGGAACGACGATAAGGGTCGGACAGCGCCAACAACATTTCGCACTCGCAAATCAATAACACTTTCCGCCCTCCGGCAACCAACGGACGGCATTGCCCCCTTTTCGCATAACAGCGACGAGAGGGCATTTTTGGTGCTTGCTCCTGCGCCTGCGAAGTAAAGCCGGTCGAATCGCTATGAAAGATGAAGGGGACGGGCCGAAGCCCCGCTCACTGCGGGTCGTTGTCGCGCCTGCGCAGGATGGCGATGACTCCGGCGACCAGCACCACCAGCATCGCCCCCAGCACGGCCAGGGAATCGAGGAACCGGTGACGGTAGGCGACGGCATGAGCGGTGGGGTTGATGCGTGGATACTGTTCGTCGGCCGAGGCGCGGCAGGTGCGCTCGGCCCCGTCGGCATCAATAAAGGTGATCAGATAGCGGGGAATATCACCCTCGGCCGCATCTCCCTGAATATTGAGCGATGGGTTGGCGTCGGCAGGGTCGAATGATCCGTGCGGCATGGACGATCCGAGTGGCATGGATGATCCCAGAGGCATGGACGCCATGGGCGGCGCGGCCGACTGGCTGCCGGAGAGCTTCAACTGCGGCACAACGTCGCAGGTGAGGTCGGGAACCGGCTGCCTGGCTCCCCACTCGCTGGCCGAAACCTCATGGAGCAGATTGGCTTCATAGGACCAGCGGGAAGGAATGATAGCGCTGATGACCTGGCCTGCCTTGGGCATCAGATAGATGGGCCTCATGCCGCCGCCCAGGGCGATGATGGGCAACAGCACGACGGGAAGAAGCGCGATGGCGCTCTCATTGGTTTTGGAGAGCGCAGAGATGGTTAGGCCCAGTCCCGCGCCGATCATGGAAGAAAGCAGCAGGACGAGGAAGTCGTAAAGGAAGTTACTGTGCAGCCCGCAAACCAGATAGACGATGGCCAGCATGGAGCCGCACTGGAAGATGCATAGGGCCAGCAGTACCGCAAGCTTCGAGAAGACGTAAGGGAAAAGCTTGAGCGTGACCATGCGCTCACGCTTGTAAATGGTCCACTCGCCCACAATGTCGCGGGCGGCGTTGTTGCAGCCGAACCAGATGGCCGCCACCACCATGAGGAAATGGACGATGGGCAGCTTCTGGGAGATTTCGTCGAAATGACTGGCGCGCAAGGGGTAGTTGATCAGCGCCACCAGCACGGCGAAGAGCGGCGCCTGCGCCAGCAGGATGGCGGTCTGGGCGCGGTCCTGGAGCCGGACAATCACGTTGCGCTTGACCAGGGCCAACCATTGGCCAAGATTGAACTGGCGGCGCGGCTTCTCTTCGCCGGTCTTGTCGGCGGCGGCTGGCTGCTTGCCGCTGCGGTTGGTGACGAACTCCTGGCGGTAGCGGGAGGCCAGGTAGCGCTGCCGCCAAGTCTCGGTGCGGTTGGCCTCCGGGATTTGGTTCATCCCGGAGAAGAGCATCTCCGGATTCAGAGTGGGATTCGCACTTGGCGGCGTCCCGTTTGGGCCCAGGGCGGGAGGGTTGAAAAACTGGATTGAATCCGGATAGGCCGGCCCGAAAAAGACCAGCGCTCCGGGCCTGTCGCCCTTGTCGCGGGAGACCATGAGCAGGTCGTCGAACTGCTTGTAGACCTTGAGGCTGGGCTGGTGGATGGTGCTGAGGATGGTTTTGCCAGTCTTGGATAGCTCTTTCAACAGATCCACAACCGACTCGGCGTCGTAGGAAGAGAGTCCGGAGGTCGGCTCGTCCAGAAACAGCACCGGCGTGTCGGTGATCAGTTCGAGAGCAATGTTGACGCGCTTGCGCTGGCCTCCGCTCAGGGTTTTGCGTTCCGGCGAGCCGATAACTGTGTCGATCTTGTCCGGGATGCCCAGGTCATAAAGCACCTTTTCGGTGCGCGTATCAATCTCCGTGCCGGTCAGGTCGGTGCGCAGCCGGGCGGAAAAATAGAGCGCCTGGCGCACCGTCAACTGGGGATGGACGATGTCGTCCTGGGGCACGTAGCCCATCATATGGCGGTAAAGGTCGTAGTAGTCGTAGAGGCTCTGGCCGCGGAAGAGCACGGTGCCCTGGACCGGCCGGGTGTAGCCGTTCAAGGCTTTCAATAAGGTGGTTTTTCCGGCGCCGGCCGGGCCCATCAGCGCCACTAACTCATAGGGAAAGATGGTGAGCGAGACCGGGTCCAGCAGGCGCTTGCCGTTGGGCGCGTGGACCACGATCTCCTTGGCTTCTATGGTGACCTTGCCGTTGTAATCTCTTTGCGCCAGTTGGCCGTTTTCCAGCAGTTGAAAGCGAACGCTGCCCAGGCCGATCTCCTGGCCCGGCCGGGCCAGCACCCTGCCAATGGCGCGCACGCCGTTGACGTAAGTGCCGTTGCGCGAGCCCAGGTCCTCGACCAGAATCCCCGCCGGGGTGCGCGTGAGCCGGGCGTGGCGCCAGGAGACCATGGGCAGATCGAGGGAAATCTCGCACTTGGGATCGCGCCCCACCTCCATCGTGTCGCCGCGGAAGGAGACGGTCTGGAAGGCGGCTTCGCCGATCTCCACCTTCGTCTCAAGGGAAAGAAGTTGCTTGGCGGAAATCTTGTAGGAGCCCAGGTACACCTCGTCGGAGGGCTCCAGAATGACGCGCTGGATGCGGTTGCTCAGCTCGCCGATGGCCGTTCCGTTGCGCGAGTTGCAGTCCTCAAGGATGTACTGGCCGTTCTCTTCAGTGATGACGGCGTGATTCCAACTGACGATGGGCAGGTCGATCTGCACATCGGAATCCGGAGAGCGGCCGATGGTGATCTGGCGGGCGTAGCCGGGGCGTGCAGGCGGACGGGAAGACCACCCCGTGGAAGGCCCCGCGGAGGCGACGGGCCAGGGCATCGGCACCTGGCCGCCCAGAGTCACGCGCGCCCCATGCTGCACCCGCACCTGCTCGCCGGGCGCGATCCTGAACCCGTTCACATAGGTGCCGTTGCGCGAGCCCAGGTCTTCCAGCACGAAGCCTTCCGCCTGGTGGGTCAACCGGCAATGGCGCGTCGAAACGGCAGGTTCCGGCACCACCAGGTCACACTCCTGCCCTCGCCCGATCACCCATGAAGCCTTCGGCCTGAACTTATCTTCCAACATAGATGAAGAGAGTTTCCAGAACGCTCACACTGTAGCATATTGAACGTCTGATTTTCCCAATCATAGGTGGCTGTGGGTTATATTGAAGGGATTCTCGAGGTTGGACTCAAGAAAGGCAAGAATGGCGATGATCGGCTGGTTTCCTGGACGGCGCAGTTTTCCCTGTTTCTCTCTTGCCGCGGCAGTGCTGCTGGCAGCCACGCTGGGCAAGCCGCTGGTGGCCGAGGACGCGAGGCCGCTCTACGGAGAGCATGGGGTAAGCCCGGAGGCGGTCCGTCAGGGCCTGCTGGGGAGCTGCTACTTTCATGCCTCGATTGCCGCGCTGGCCCAGGCGGCGCCCGAAGTCTTGCGCGCGGCCATCCGCGAGAATCCCGGCGGAGGCTACCGGGTTCGCTTCTTTGATGGCCCGGAAGAGGTTGTCTTTCCCGAAGACGTGGAGTTCGGCCGGGCGCACAGCTACGACCGCTCCGAGGGCACATGGGTTGCGGTGCTGATGAGGGCCTATGCGCAGCGCGCCCTGCGGCAGAGCCTGGTCAGCGCTATCCAGAAATCGGACGTCATCCCCGTCTTTACCAAGCCGTTTGCCTTGTCGCTGCTCGATCAGTCGGGACTGTTGCTCGTGGCCTATGACCGCGCCATCCGCTCCGTGGTCAACCAGGACGGGACGATCGATCAGGCCACGCTGAAGCGGACGCTGGCCTCCGAATTGAATTCCCTGGGCATTCCCTCGGCCGGAGCGGAACTGCTGGTTGGCTTCCTCGACGAAAAGGGGTTCTTCTCTCGACTGGAGCGAACCGTGCAGGAGGACGGCGAGGTCTTCGGCACTTACAAGAGCCTGGGGATGGGAGGGATTCCGGTGCGGGTGATCGAGGCTTTTATGGGCGAGGCCAACTCGAATTTCGTGGCTGACAACGAGCAGATGATGAAGCAGTTGGCGCAATTTCGCGCGGGCCACGTGGCCATGGTGGCCGGATCGTGGGGCACGGGAACCAGCGACGGGTTCTCAAAGATGAATTCGTGGGTTCCGGCGCACTGTTACACGCTGCTGCGTTACGACGACGCCGCGCAGATCGTAACCCTGCGCAACCCATGGGGCGCGCGTCCCGATCCAGACGGGGTCTTCACGCTTCCCCTCGCGGTCTTTCTCCAGGGCTTTGAGTTTTACTCTTACTCCCAATCGCCAAAGCCCTAGGCGGGCAGACGGCCCAACGAGAGTAATTCAACAGTCTGTAGAGCACGCGCTCTCCGGTGCTGGCAGTTTCTGGACAGACGCCTAGTTATCGGAGTGGCCGTCCGCTTCGCGTGCCGCCATTCTGGCGCGCTCCAGACCTTCGCGCGCATTTGCGTTATTGGGATCGCAGGCCAGCACAGCTTCGAATTCTCTTTGCGCGTCGGCATACTTGCCACGCCCCAGGTTCTTCCAGGCTTGCGCAATCTGTCCGGAGTATTGGCTTGACTCCAGGTCGCATCTGCCGCGTTGCGCGGGTGGCTCGACTCGAGCTTTGGTCGGAGGCTGGTTCTCCGTAGCTGGCTGCTCAGGGAGCTTTGTTGCACTCTTTGAGCCATTCTTTGCTGCTCTGGCCGCTGCACGAGATCCGCGGTCCTGTCCGCCCGGACGCGCGGGGGTGGCGCTCAACGGCTCACCGCCTTGAGCCGGCTGCTGTTGGGTTGCCGCAGTTGACGAAGGCGCGTTCTGAACCTGAGCCGCGGCCGGGGCCTCAGCCTGAGCAGGGGCTGGGTTTGGCTTCGTGTGAGAGAACTCAAGGAGAGCCACGACGGCCAGTATCACCGCGGCCACGGCCACGGCGCCCATCACCCAGCGTGATCTCGCGCGCGAGAATGTGGAACGAATCTGGTCCAGATTTCCAGTCCCGGCATCCGTGGCGAGAACCGTATCTGGCGGGGCCGGCTGCTCCAGTTGCGCCTGAGACTGCTTTTGCGCGGCTTGCTGCTCGACGAGCTGGGAAACGATCTGTTCGTCGAAGGATCGGGTCGTCTGGCTTTCAGGGTCGCGCCATGCGAGTCTCCGCAGACCGTTTCCGGAGGCCTCCTGCAAGGGAAAGCCCGGCATATTCTCAAAGTACCGGCTGACCTCTTCGGTGAGCAGAATCTCGCCCGGCTCCGCCTGCTCGAGAAAGTGAGGGAGAGCGCCGCCGGCCGTCTGGGCGGATGCATCTTCAGGGGAATGAACCAGAACCGCAATGGATATTGCCTGCGGACCTCCGGATTCGGAGAATCCCTGAACCGCCCACTGCAAACGCCGCGCGGCCAGAATCGCCAGTTCAAAGGAGGGAAAACTGGCAACCAGGGCTTCTCCCTGGCGGGAAGCCAGAACGCCTTCGGAAGCGGCAATCAGGTCGAGGGCCATGCAAACCGCCGGCTCTTCTCTCTCCCAAAAAGATGGGGCGGATCCTGCGGCGTTGGCGGAGGTCCACAGGCTGAGAGAAATGCAGGCTTGGTGGGGACGGCGATTTCCCTGGGTCCCTGGGGAACTCGGCGTCGCCGCCTGTTCAGGCTTTCGAGAGTGCGCAGACGCGGCCATATTTTCTTGTAAGGCCACTTTAACAGTCTCCAGCTCACTATCGTGCAAAATAAATTGCAACCTTCATGGGGGAAGTGCTAGCGTAGCAGAAAATGAGAGCGGGCGTAAGATCTGTTTGTTATTTCCCCCCCTCCCCGGGGGGCGGTGGACAATACTCCAGGGGCGTTCCGCTCGGGGCTTTTAAGACGCTTGTGTAACCTTCGTGGCATGGGAAGTTGTTATTTTAGCCAGCTCACAGAGGAAATCATGACATCGCGCTCTATATCACACAGGGTAACTGGTCTGCGGAGTCCTCTGGCGGGGATTCTGATGCTGGCAATGGTCTGCCTGGGATGGCTTGCACCGGCGGCCTCGGCGAAAGAGGCTTCTCTGACCGCCATCGAAATCTACGATGGGCCATCCGGCGCCGCTTATGTGCAACTTACTGATGTGCTGATCAACGGCAAGGCGGAGATGCGGGACTGTACCCCGTTTCAGGTTGCGGCAGTGGACAAATCCAGCTACGGCAGGATGGGAAAGGTGGTACTGGCCCCCGGCGGCGTTCTGGAGCGCGGCGCCGACGGCGTGATGCATTACAACTCCGGCTCGGGGCAGGCCGTCTGTGTTGTGCCGGCCAACGCGAAATTCGAGCATGGAGGGTCTTACTCGCTCTCCGGGCTGGAAGATCAGGCCGGTCTGCACGCAACCGTGATCAGCGGCGGAGCTGGAACTCCTTCCGCCGCGCCGCCCATTCAGAAAGGGGTGAAGCTGGTCTTTGTCACCGCCCCCAATCTGGAGTTAGCCGAGTTTCTGCGCGCGCAAAGGGCATCTGATATAGACGGCTGGCAAAGTTATCTATCAAAATACTCGGCATCGGTACATGCAGGGGAGGCAAAACGCGCCCTCGCGTCGCTGTTTGTCGACGCCGGCCAGGCCTCTCTCCAGGCTTACGACAAGTCGGTGGCGGCCGCAGCGCCCTTGTATTCCGAATTGAAGGCCGCCAAGGCCAAGGCGGATAAGGCACACAGCCTGACGCTGGACTTGCCCTCCTCTGTGAAACTTGACGGAGATGTTCGCGGCAGACTTGCCGCCATCGTGGAGCTGGGACGCGGCGAGCTGGATGCCTATCGCACCGCATTGGCTGCCCACGCCCCCGGCTATGTTCACTTGCAGAACGCCAGAAAATTCAGCGATATCGTGGGTGGAATCGATCCGTTCTTGCCGCAGGGGCAGGCACTGACGGGAGATGTGCTGAAGGAGAGCAACGCGTTTGAAGCCGCGCTGCAGTCGGCCGACTCCGCCATGACCGCGAAGCAGTTCGACCAAGGTTATACATTCGTCCTTCCCTATCGCGCGTTTGCGGAAGAAGAGCCGCGCATGGCGGCAATCGTCGATGCGGTTTACGGCTTCCACCTGGACAGCGGAAACAAGCTCGAGCAGGGAGAGGACTGGAAAGGCGCCATTAAGCAGTTCGAGCTGGCCGCAAACGTGAAAGACACGCCGGAGGCGCGGGAATCCCTGAAGAACGCGCAGAGGCAGTTGGTGATTGTCCAGGACAAGGATGCGGCCGCCCGGGCGCTGGAGAGCAGCAAGAGTTTCGCGCAGCAGCACAACATGGTCCGGGCTTATGAGGTGCTGTCCAGCTTGCCGGCTTCTCAGCAGGCGCTGGTTGCCGATGAAATGAATGCGTTGGAGAAGCCCTATGTGGAGAGCGCGGCTCAGGAGGCGAAGAGCCTCCACCAGGCGCACAGCCCCATTCGCGGGCCGGCCGACGAGATCGGCATTAAAAGGGCATACATGTGCTTGCAGAATGCCTATCGGCTGAGCGAAAACGACTCCTACAGAGACAAGATGGAGCTGGATGGGAATGAGCTGAGCACATATCTTCTGGAGCAGTCAAAGCACTATCTGGGAAAGCCGGGCGGCAGCGGCACGGAACTGGGCTGGGCATATCTCGAGGAAGCCCGGCAGTACAAGGCTTCCAATCTGGATGCGGTGCGCGATGCCATCGTCTCGGCTTCGCCGGCACATGCGATGCGGTCGAAGCTGTCGATCCGCGTTCAGTTTCGCGACCAGACTTCGCAGCGCGACAGTCAGGGTTTTGCCGGCGAGTTGGAAAACGCCATTATCACCGGGCTGGAGAGTTCGGGAGTTCCGGTCAAGGTGGTTCGCGTTGGTGAAACCACCGCCGTGGAGCCGGACTATGTGCTGGCCGGCGATGTGTTAAAGCATCATTTTCCGGTGGTTCCCACCATCGAGCCGCAGGAGTCCGAGTACCGGGCCGGCACGGAGCAGGTCCCCAGCGAGTCGTGGAACAAGGCAAATCGCGCATATGAGAGCGCGCGGGAGGAGCTGCAAACAGCTCAGCAATCCCTCTCAGGCGCGGAATCGCATGGCAAGTCGGGGAAGATCAAGGATCTGACCAGGGTCGTGCAGGCAGCCCAGAAGAAGGTCGAAGAGGCGCATGTGGTGCTCGATTCGACGCCCCAGAACGTGACCAAGGACATCATCCGGCCCTATACCTACCACAAGAGAATCATCAATATCGGTGGGGTGATTGAGTTGCAGTTTCGCATCGGCGACTCGCTCAGCGAGCCCCGTACGGATCTCGTGCCCATTCGCAAAGAGGAGCACAGGACAGACGTTCTGTTGGAAGACGTGAAGCCGGAGGACACGCTAGGGATTAAGAGCGCCGGAACGGTGACCGATCCATCGGAGTTCATAACCACGCTGGAAAACTCGGCGCGCGATGAGTTGATCGCCGCTGTGCGCAAAAGGGTGGAAGAATTACCTGGGAAAATGTACCAGAGCGCCAGCAGCAGAGAGAAAGAAGACGATCTGGACGGCGCCGGCGAATCTTACCTGCGGTTTCTGAAACTCACGCGGGAAGACAATTCACCCGAACGCCAGCACGCCAGGAAATTTCTGCTGGATAGTTTCAATATGCGTCCGGAAACCAGCAATGCTCCGTAATGTGCGGCTCACTCGCTTCGTTTGATGCAAAAGGTGAGCGCGGCAGGGACGGTGACTGGGCCGGGCTGGGGGCGCGTCCGGGAGCGACCGGCACGAGCGCGGTTCGAGGCAGGCGAGAGGCGGAACGTAAACGTGGATTCCCCTGAAACCAAACAGACCGGCGAGATTACCCAGATCGGTAAGTACGAAATTATCGATGTGCTGGGGCGCGGCGGCATGGGCGTTGTCTATCGCGGCATCGACAAGCAGATCGGCCGCGAAGTGGCGATCAAGACGCTGACCCAGGGATTTCTGGGCGACGCCAACATGCTGGCCCGCTTCTATGAGGAAGGCCGGAGAACGGGCCGCCTGAAACACCCGAATATCGTCACGGTTTATGACCTTGGGGACGACAACGGGACTCCCTACATCGTGATGGAGCGGGTAGAGGGCGAACCGCTGGACAAGCTGATTCGCTCCGGCGCGCAGCTTTCCATGGCTGACCGGCTGGGCATCATCGAGGAGGTGTGTTCGGCGCTCGGTTATGCCCATCGCAACAACGTCATCCATCGCGACGTGAAGCCCGCGAACATCTTTGTGCAGCCGGACGGGTCGGCCAAGCTGCTGGACTTTGGCATCGCGCGGCTTGAAAAGCGCGACCAGGACGTGAACCTGACCCAAACCGGCCATCTTATCGGCACGGTGCCTTACATGGCGCCGGAGCGCTTGCGGAACGAGGCAGTGGATGGGCGGTCGGACATCTTTGCCGCGGGGGTGGTTCTGTATCAACTGGTGGCTGGCCAGCTTCCCTTCAGCGGCGGGGACAATGTGCTCATGCAGAAGATTCTGAATGAGCCGCATCCCCGGCTGAGCAGCATTCGCCAGGACCTGCCAGCTTCTCTGGAACCGATCGTCGACCGCGCTCTGGCCAAGTCCCCCGATGATCGATACCCGACGGCCGAGGAGATGGCTGCCGATCTGACCGCGGTCATTGCTGAACTGAGGCAGGAGCAGGTTCTGGAGCTATTGCCCGAGGCGCAGCGGCTGATGGAAGCCGGGGAGTTCACGCGCGCGCGCGGCGTGCTCCACCAACTGCTGAAGATCGACAGTAAACATGCCGAGGCCAAGACGATGCTGGCCGAGATTCAGCGGCACCTTACCCAGCGCCAGCGTGACGAAAAAATCCAGCAGATTTGCCAGCAGGCCGAAGACGCTCTCAGCCACAACCGCTTCGACCAGAGCCTTTCGGTGCTGGAAAGCGGACTGGAACTGGATGCCTCCAATCCCGAGCTGGTGAAACTGCGGGAGAAGGCGCGCAAGGAGAAGGACAAGCAGGATCGCATCAACGAGTTTCTGCATCAAATCGAAACCGCGCGGCGCAAGGGCGACTTCAAGACGGCAATTGCGGCCGCGCAGAAGGCGCTGAAAGTCGATAAGTCGAATCCCAGGATCGTCGCGCTCAGCAACATTCTTACGAAAGAGGCGGAACAGGCGCAGCGGCAGTCACAGGCCAAGGCGCTGCTGGAGTCTGCCCGCGGGGAAATCGGCTTCCGCCACTATGACAAAGCGATCGAGTTGCTGAAGCAGGTTGAGGAAGTCGATCCAACCAGCCCGGAACTCCAGCTTCTTCTCGGAGATGCCAGTTCCGGACTGGAACAGAGCCGGCACAGGGAGGTAGTCGCCAAGCTGGAGGAGGAAGTCGCCCAGGCAACCGGCTTTGAGCAGCTTCAACAGGTTGCCCGATCGGTTCAGCAGGCAATGAAAGACATGCCTTTTGAATCAGCGCTCTTCCGGCTGAACGCTCAGGTCGAACGTCAGATCAAGGAATATGAGAATCGCTCCCTGGTGGACGAGACGGTTCAGGCCTGCCGCAACCTCCGTCCCCGTGAGGCATTGGATCTGGTTCGGAAGGCGCGGCTCCGGTTGCCGAGTGAGGAGCGGTTGCTGAGTCTGGAGGCGTTGCTAGCCGACCGGTTCAGGCAGCAAACCGTGGAAGAGCGACGGGCCGATTATCTAGCCAGGGCGCGCGAGGCGCTCGAAAGCACTCAGTATGCCGATGCCGTTCGCGTTCTGGAGATGTGCCAAACCGAGGGCATCGCCACAGGCGAAATCCTCTCCTTGCTGGATTTTGCCCGTAGCGAGGAATTGGAGCACCGGCGCCAGGAGGAACTCCGCGCCAAACTTTCCCGCGCTCAGTCGCTGATCAACGATGCTTCCTACGATGAAGCGATCGCGTTTCTGGAAGATGCGCTTCAGCAAACAGACGACACGGCATTGCACATGCTTCTCGATCAGGCGTCGTCTGGCCGCGACTCTCTTCAAAAGCAAACCGAGGCCATATTGGCTTCGGCTGTCAGCTTGGTTGAGGCAGGCAAGCGGGACGAGGCCCTGGAGTTTCTCAAGGCGCAACCGCAGGTTGTTCTGCATTCAGCTCGCGTGCAGACGGCTCTGACGGCGCTCGAGGAAGAGCGCACGCAAGCTCTCTTCCGGACGCTGGGCAGAGCCTATGCGGGACTGGGGGCCGATCTTCCGGCAGGCGAAGCGCTGATGCAGCGCGCCGTGGTGGCTTGCGGCAATTCCCACCTCATCCTGCCGATGGCGGATGCCTTTCGCGCCAGAGGACAGGCTCTTGCCGACCGGGTCCTTGCGGAGGCCATAAGCAACGCTAAACTCCTGCTCCACGAACATAATCGGGAAGCCGCGGAACAGGCGCTCCAGACCGTCTCGGGCGTCGTCGATTTCGCCAGTTCCGTAGTGCAGTCGGAGTGGCAGAATCTGCAAAGAAAAACATCGCAGACCGGTCTGGTTGCCCGCTTTCGCGGCTAGAGCGGTTTCAGAGAAGGCGCGCGCGGGATGCAGAATCAGCGCAGAGGTTCCCTGAGGCCCCGAAAAAATGCGAGGGCAGCGTTATTAGTTCGGAGTTCACACAGCGATCAGGGTCATGGATCAGGGCCCGCCCCGGCTCTGTCCGATTTCCGCGAAAGTGGGAAGGCTGAAGCTCAGATCCTGGTGAGTTGCGATGCGGTTGGCGCGGGAATTCCCAGGGTTTGGAGGTCAGAGTCCCGCACGCCGATGAGGTAGAGCAGGCTGTCGAGACCGAGATGGCTGAGGGCGAAGCCGGCGTTGGCGCGCACCAGGGGTTTGGCGCGGAAAGCAATGCCCATGCCGGCCAGTTTCAACATGGGCAGATCGTTGGCGCCGTCGCCTACGGCCACCACCTGTTCGAGGCTGAGTTGCTCGTGGGCCGCGATCTGTTGGAGCAGCGCCGCCTTGCGCGGGCCATCGACGATCGGTCCCGTGACCTGGCCGGTGACTTTGCCGTTGGCAATTTCAATCTCATTGGCGTGAATATAGTCAATTTGCAGACGCCGCTGTAGATGGCGGGCATAGAAAGTGAAGCCGCCGGAGAGAATAGCCGTCTTGTAGCCGAGAGCCTTGAGGGTGCGCAGCAGGCGCTCGGCTCCATCGGTGAGGGGGATTCTGTCCAACAAGCTGTAGACCTGCTCTTCGGGCAATCCCTTGAGAAGCGCCATCCGGCGTCGAAAGCTCTCCTGGAATTCGAAGTCGCCGCGCATGGCAGAGGCGGTAATGGCGGCCACTTGGTCTCCGACGCCGGCGAGTTTGGCCAGTTCGTCGATCTCTTCGCCGGCGATGATGGTGGAATCCATGTCGAAGGCGAAGAGGCGTCGATTGCGGCGGTAGATGCTGTCGCGCTGGAAGGCGATGTCGATGCCCAGCTCATTGGCCGCGTCCAGAAGCTGGGCGCGGAGGGCATCTTCGAGCGGATCGGCGCCGGGGCCTTGCCCGATGAGCGGGCGGCGCCAGATGGCCTTCACTTCCACGCAGGCGTAGGGCGAGGAATCGGCGAGCGCGAGCCGGGCGCTGGGGCGATGGATGCAATTGGCGTCGAGACCATGGGCAGCGACGATGGCCAGCACCCGTGAGAGATGGTGAGCCGTGATCTGGTTGCCGAGCAAGGTGATCAGGCAAGCGGCCGGCGGCTGCGATGGGGAGCCGGAATGGGTCTCCGGCTGAGAGAATCTGCAATCCAGGCCCAGTTCCGCGGCCAGCGCGGAGATTGTTGGCCGCAGGGCGCCAGAGTTGGAGTCCTCGACCAGAAGACCAAGGGCTAGCGTTCCATGCATGACTGTCTGGCCAATGTCGAGAATGCGAGCGTCCAGTTCGGCGAGCTTGCGGGCGATGGTGGCCGTGGCTTCGGCTTGGTAGGGGCCGGAAAATTGAATCAGCATAAGTGGCCGTCCTTGTGTTCGCAGGTCAGCGAGTCAGCGGTGCTTGCTGCAATCCGGAGAGAGCAATAAGCATTGATTGATCCGCCCTGAATTAAAGTTGCAGGTAACAGCTAGGATTACAGCTTTACCAGTCGGGCTTCGAGCAGGCCTTTGATTCCGATGATGGCATTGATGGTCTCCGGGGGAACGTCCTCATCGACTTGGACGACGGAGAGGGCGCGGCCTGGTTTGGCTCCGCCTCGTTCGCGGCCCAGGGCGAAGTTGGCGATGTTGACGCCGTGCTGGCCGAGGATGGTGCCGATATTGCCGATGACGCCGGGAACATCGAGGTTGCGATAGACGAGCAGATTGCCTTCGAGGGGGGCTTCCACGTCGATGCCGTCGAATTCGAGCAGGCGGGGGTGCTCGCCGCGGAGTACGGTGGCGCTGGCGCGAGTGGAGTTCGTCAGCGGGTCGGTGCCCTGGGCGCCGTAGAGGGTGATGCCGAACACGCTGGTGGCGCTGCCGTGCTGGCTTTGCAGCTTCTCTTCGTGGATGCGAATGCCGCGCTCGTCGGCCACGGCGGCGGCGTTGATGTGGTTGACGTTCTCCGATTGCGCCAGCAGGCCGGCGATGGCGGCGTTGCGCACCAGCTCGGTTTTGGCTTCGGCCAGCGCCCCGGAGTAAGTGAGCACGATGTTTTCAATGCACTGCGGAGCGGCTTGGGAGAGGAAGCGGCCGAGCCGGTCGGCCAGATCAATAAAGGGAGCGAGGGCGAGGTACTCTTCGTGGGTGAGCGAGGGCAGGTTGACGGCGTTTTGCACCACGCCGAGCTTAAGGTACTCGCGCACCTGGCGTGCGATCTGGATGCCGACCGCCTCCTGCGCCTCGGCCGTTGAACCAGCGATGTGCGGCGTAAGGATGACGTTCTCCATCCCGGCAAAGGGCGAATTGGCGGGCGGTTCCTGGGTGAAGACATCGAGGGCCGCACCGGCGACCTGACCGCTTTCGAGCGCGGCGGCCAGGGCAGCTTCCTCAATCAGTTCGCCACGGGCGGCGTTCAGGATGCGGACACCCTTTTTCATCGTGGCGATGGTGCGATGGTTGATGATGCCAACGGTTTGCGGAGTGAGGCCGACGTGCAGCGTCAGATAATCGGAGGCGGCAAAGAGCTCCTCGGCGGAGACCAGCCGGATGCCGTTCTCGCGGGCCACGGCGGCGGAGACGAATGGATCGTGGCCCAGCAGTTCGAGTCCAAAGGCGCGCGCGCGCTTGGCGACTTCGAGGCCAATGTAGCCGAGGCCGAGAATGCCAAGGGTCTTGCCGCGCAGTTCGACGCCCTGCAGCTTCTTCTTCTCCCACTTGCCAGCGTGCATGGTGGCGTTGGCCTGCGTGAGCTTGCGGGCCAATGCCAGCATGAGGCCAATCGTCAGTTCGGCGACGGCGACGGCGTTGGCGCCGGGGGTGTTCATCACCACGATGCCGCGGCGAGTGGCCGCATCGACGTCGATATTGTCAATGCCCACGCCGGCGCGGCCAATTACGCGCAGATTCGGGGCGTGGGCCATCAGCGCATCGTCGACCTGCACGGCCGAGCGCACCACCAGGGCGTCGGCATCGGCCAGAGCCGCCGGCAGCCCGTCCGAGAGCTGATCGTGCGCCAAAACCTGCCAGCCTTGTTCCGCATCAAAAACTGCGCGCGTCGCCGGAGAAACCTTTTCCGCCAAGACGATCTTCATGGTTTGTCCTTTGTCAGCATTGCTGGAGTTTCTGCTGGCCTCGAATTCGTCAAAGCGAATGCCGTTCTGCTCGCAAAAGAGATCGAACATTCGCACCACGGCGGCGTGCGGCTTGCCCTCGCCGCGTTCGTACTTCCAGATCGAGTTGGGATGAACGCCCAGCTTTTCGGCCATCTGGTACTGGTAGAGATCCAGCTTGGTGCGGGCGATGATCAGCTTTTCGCCAAATGTCAGTTCCGGCATTGATGGTGTCCATGCGCCGGCGAGCGGCGCCTCTTTCCTGAGCGGTTCTCCAATGATCGTGCGCCTGTCGGCCTCGTACAATATGGCGGCGGCATGGGCGCGTTGGAGTGGAAGAACCGCTCAAAGCACTCAGATTTTCATGGCGTCGGCATAGATGCGCTGTGCGGGCACCAGGCCTTGTCCAAACTCGACCGGCATCTGCAATGTGTCCTTGGCGACGTGCTCCAGGGCGGCGACCAGAGCGAGCGTGTCGAGTGGGTCAAAGTAGCCGAGGTGAGCGATGCGGAAGATTTTTCCCTTCATCTCGCCCTGGCCGTTGGCGATGATGGCGCCGTAGCGGGATTTGAGCTCCTTGACCACGGTCGAGGAGTCGATTCCATCGGGTGTGGAGACGGCCGTGGCCGCTGCTGCGGGCGCCGCAGGCGCAAAGAGGGTGAAGCCCATCGCCGTCAGGGCGGCGCGCGTCATCGCCGCGCAGGTTTGGGCGTTATCGACCAGCAGGGTGCGGCCAGCAACGAGATCGCCGCCGGCCTGGCTGGCGATGAAATCAAGCGCGGCGCCGAGGCCGGCGATCAGAGAAACCGCAGGGGTGTAGGCGCTTTCGCCGGCTTTGGCGTTTTTACGCTCCTTGCGCAGGTCGAAGTAGAAGCGGGGATTCTTGGCGGTCTCGGCCGCCGCCCATGCGCGTTCACTGATGCTCAGATAGGAGAGGCCGGGCGGAATCATGACGGCCTTTTGCGAGCCGCCGATCAGAACGTCGACACCCCAGCCGTCGATGTCAAAGTGGGTGGTGCCGAGCCCGGTGATGCCGTCGACGATCAGCAATGCGTTTGAATTGGCCTGCCGGAGCAGAGCGGCGATGGCCTGAATGTCGTGGCGCGCCCCGGTCGAGGTCTCCGTGGCCTGAACAAAGACCGCGCGGGTGTCCTCATGGAGAGCGGCGCGGATGGCGGTCAGGTCGAAGGTCTCACCATAGGGCGCGGAAACCACGTCGGGCCTCAGGCCAAAGGCCTTGGTCAACGAGACCCAGCGCTCGCCAAACTTGCCCGCGGATAAAACCAGCACGCGGTCGCCCGGAGAGGTGAAGTTGGTCACCGAGGCCTCCATCGCGCCGGTACCGGAACTGGTGAGCAGGAGCACATCGTTTTGGGTGCCGACAAACTGCTTCAACTGCGCCAGGACCTTGGAGTAGAGAGCTTTGAACTCCGGTGTGCGGTGGTGCATGTCGGCCGCGGCCATGGCAAACTGCGCGGCGGGTAGCAGGGGGGTGGGTCCGGGGGTGAAGAGGCGAATTTTGCGGAACATGCGAGCCGTCTCCTTGGTGGTAGAGATGAGATTGTTGAGGCGTGTGGTCTGGAGTAATCACAGAATACACGCTAATGTGAATATTGTGAATTGAGAATCGATAAAATGTATCAAATTGCGACATTGTGGGAGAGAGTGTGAGAATTCTGGCTGATTTTGACTTTAAGAGTTGGGTAAGGAGGGAGAATGGAGGGCGAATGTGTGATTGCGGTGGACTGGAGAGTGCCTAACCCGCATTTCTCACCATAGCCCCTGAGAGCCATCGGCAGGCTGTTTTGTGAGTTGTCCGTGGTTGTAGTCGTTGAGTGTTAGTTGAGATAAGGCGCAGAACGCTGCTGAGGATGTATGCCGGGGTTGCGAAATGCGGGATGAGTGCCCGAGGAGAAATAGGCCACAGAGCGCCACCTGGCGTGAGATTATTTGCCAGGTCGTTTGCAGAGCAAGCGGTCTTCCCGATAGCGCTTCAGAAAATAGTCAATGGTCTCGACGCGCAGCCGAATGGAATGAGCAGGGCAGTTCTCATCCATGTCTTTGAAGGAAAAGAAGGGCGTCCCGGAAGACTCGACGATTTGCTCGATGGCGCTGTAGATGGGGGCGTCATGGCCGCACTTGAAGCTGGAGAACTCGACTGCCACCAAGTTAGGGTGGCGGGCTGTGAACTTGGCGGCCCAGAGCTTGTGATTGGAACTGGCCGAAAAAGTGGTCTTCCACACATCGGAGATATCCAATGCATGTGCGATTACGCCAGCGCGGATCTCCTCGCCGAAGAGTCGTTCCAGCAGATCTTCGTCCATGGGCAAGGTGCTCTGCGAAAAGATGGGGTAGCCCAACTGCTGGAACTGCCCCATGATGCCGTGGTTGATGCCGGGGTCGTGATGATAGGGGCGTCCCAGCATCACAATTCCCAATCGGTTTTCGGCCTCCATTTGGTTGAGGGCTTCGCGGGCTTGGCGGCGGAGGCCAGATTCATAACGCTCCTGTTCCCGGAAGCCGACTGCGACAGCACGATCGTTTTCTTCTGGACTGAGGCCCAGCACCGGCCCCCAGGCCTGGCCCATTTGGCGCGCGAAAAGTTTGCGATGCGACAGGTTGACCAACGGATGGATGTACTGGATGCCGCGCTCGGCAATAAGATCGGACTCTTTGGTGAAGGCCGCCTCGACTGTTTCTGGCGTCACCGAGGCCGTGGGGCAGCCGTTGTTGGCCCTCGTATTGACCAGTGGCGTGGCCAGCACATCAAACATGGGAAAGAAGATCGCGTGCAGCGGGTTGTGTCCATGCTGCTTGAAAAGCAGGTTATGAAAGTGGGCGATGGCGATCTTCGAAGGGAAGCAAGGATCGATCGATCCGCGGCTGGAACCGTTACGGTACAACTCGCCGGTAGTGACGTCCGAGTAAACGATGTTTTCCGCGCGCACGCCGAGGCTCTCCAGATAGGCGCTGAAGAGTGGCGCATAAGAATACATGCTCAGGACACGGGGAATACCGATGCGCATCAGCGGGCGCTGCTGCGCGAGCGCAATCCGGCGGCGCGCAGCGGCACTCCAAGCATGCGCAGGAAGCGAATCAGCGACGCTCTCCGGATGGCGCGAGCGCCACACTTCACTGGCGGCTCTCTCCACCAGGTTGGGATTTGCGGCCCTGGTTGCATTCTCATGGGCTTGAATGCCGCGCATGGTTTGCAGATCGTCCACCGCTCCTTTTTCGCAGCCAGCAAGAATGATGCGCCGGCTTCCAGCTTTCAATACCGTCTCCGCCGCGGAGGGATCGGCTTCGTGGTCTTCAGCGCCAGCCAGGTGTACGTCGAGAAAGGTGCGCAAACAAGCGTTCTTGCAAAAGCGGCAGCGGGTTTCTTCATTACATCTGGTGGTATAGCGAATGCGGCCCACGGCATCCATGCCAATGAAGGAGGTTGCGCGTCCCTTGCTCCACAGGCGCATGGCTTCGAGACCCGCGCCGATGGCCCCAGCTTCGCCGCAGTGCGGGTGAACCACAATCTCCGGCTCGATGCCGGTGGCGCGAAAACCAGCGCGCAGGAAGTCAACCTCCGCTTTGACCGCGGCCAGGTTGTTCTGCGTGCCTCCTTGCAGGACAAAACGCGAGCCCAGCGCAGTGAGGTTAGGAGCCTTGGCCACATGCAGAAAAACGTTACGCGGAAGCACCGTGGCCAACCCGGCCAGGATCTCCCCAGCCCGCCAGCCCTGACGCTGGAAGTTGACGATATCCGATTGCAGGAAGACCGCGCAGCCATAACCGAAGGTCGGCATTGACTGGGCGGCAAAGGCAGTCTCCGCATAGCGCTCGACCGGAATGCCGAAGCCCTCCGCGGTGGATTGCAGAAAATAGCCATTACCCGCCGAACATTGCGCATTGAGCCTGAAATCCCGGACGCGGCCCTGGCGCAACAGGATAAGCTTGATGTCCTGCCCGCCGACATCGACGACCACATGCGGATCGGCAACATAGCGCAAGGCTGATTCGGTGTGCGCCACGGTTTCGACCAGGGCCACGTCGGCGCTCAGCACCTGTTGCAGAATGTCCTTGGCGTAGCCCGTTGTTCCCACGCCGAGAATCTTCAGGCGGGCGCCGGAGTCTTCTTCCACTTGGCGACGCAGATCGCCCAGCACCTCAATGGCATCCGTGATCGGGTTGCCCTCGGAGAGCCGATAGGCCTTGGCCAGCACCTTGCCGCTCTGCGACAGAAGCACCGCCTTGGTGGACGTGGAACCGCCATCGAGGCCTATAAAGGCCTCGACCTGTTCGCCGCGCTGAAAAGTCGCAGGAATGAATTGTGCGGGCTGGTAGCGGGCTAGGAAGGCCTGCAACTCCTCGGGTGAAGCGCACAATCCAGGCTTGGAGGCAAACCTTCGCTCCTGTTGACTGGCAACGAGAAAACGCCCCAACGCCGCGCAGCCCAGGTAGCGGCCGCTCTCCTCCGCTTCGCCCATTCCGAACTCGACCGCGCCCAGCGCGGCAAAATACAGCGCATCCGGCGGAGTCTGGATCAGATCTTCCGCTGCCTGACCGCGGGGCAGTTCGATACCGCGCTCCTTCCAGAGCAGGGGAATGTTGTGCTGCCATGCCTCGCGCATTCCGCGCAGAAAGGCATTGGGCCCGCCCAGCAGCAATACATGCGGCAGAAGCGTATGACCGCGCGTCAGCACGGTGAGATTCTGCAGCACAATGGCATCAAAGAGCGAGGCCATCAATTCGGCGGGCGGAAGTCCCTGCTTCTGCAAGCAATTGATGTCGGTCTCGGCAAAGACGCCGCACTTTCCCGCGACGGGGTGGATGCGCACGCCCCGATAGGCAAGATGCGACAACTGATCGGCGGAAATCTTCAGCTTGGCCTGTATCTTGTCGATGACCGCGCCGGTGCCGCCCGCGCACTTGTCGTTCATGGAAGCGATCTTCCGTCGCCGTCCGCTGCCGCTCTCTGTCTTGAAGAGAATGATCTTGGCGTCCTGGCCGCCTAGTTCAATGACCGACTGCGCTTCGGGATACATTTTCTCAACGGCCAGCGCAACGGCGTTGACCTCCTGCACAAAGCGGGCGCCAATCGGCGCGGCGAGCCCATGGCCGCCGGATCCGGTGATGAAGATACGGCAGTTGCCGGGCGCAATGCCGACTTCACTCTCCATCCGCAGCAGGAATTCGCGCAGCATCTCGGCCTGGCGCGTGTCATGGCGGCGATAGTCGCGCCAGAGGATGCGCCCACCGCCGGCCGCGACCACCACTGCCTTGACTGTGGTGGAACCCACGTCCACACCTACGAGGAAATGAATCTCGCGGGATGGGTGGTCGCATGGTTGGGTCTTCTCGGGCATCGTCTCTCAATGCTTTCCGGGCAGCCGGGCCAGCGCAACTCGGCCATCGATCAGATCGCCGACATGCAAGACAAAGTTGGCGGCCCTGCCAGCGATCCCCCGGCGGCGCGGAATCGGATAAAACGGACTGCGCAGTGGCCGATGTCTGGCGACATAGTCCCTGATCTCGACAAGCGATTTGCCGGTGGAAGCGAGCGCGGCATCGAACTCCGCGCGAGCCTTGACGCGGGCTTCGCCAAGGGCCATCTGTACGCGGCTATAGGCGCTGATCTCTCCTTCGCCCGAGGTTTCGACAGGCAGGAAGATCATCTCTGGAAAGCGATTGACCACGGCCGACTGCACACCGTCGGATTGCGAGGAAGGCATACAGCCAAAGGGCTTGAGCGCCAGCACCATGTGACACAGCCCCTGCGTAGTGTAGTAGACGTTCTTGCCCACCTCGAGGTGGCCCTCGCCGCCGCGCGCCAGGGAGTGATAGAAGGGATGCGCCAGACGCGCCAATTCGCGCTGCGAGAGCAGGCGAGGCGTAATGCCGCCCATGTAGCGGCTGGTACGCGCATACAGATAGCTCCACAGAACTTCGCTCAAGCGCAACAGCGACCGTTTGCGGCCAAACTTCCACGCATTGGCCAGCCGTTTGCCGCACTCCCACCAACGCGCCTCGGGATAGGGATCGTCGAGGCCTTTCTTTGCTTCCATGCTGATGCGGGCCTGATGCAGCAGGTAGCTGATCCATCCGCCGATCGAATCCACATGCACCTGCGCGCCTTCGCCTTCGAGGAAGCTGAACATATTGAAGTTGCCGTCGCCCTCGGTCAGTTGCGCCCAAAACTCGCCAACGATTTTTACGACCGGCTTGACGCGGGTGTGATCGACCTCGACCTCGTCCAGGCGCCGGCGCGCGTCCTGCATCTGACGGACAAACTCCGCGCTGTAGAGATGGTCCAGAATCTTGCCCGAGGCGTTGAGAAATCCCTGGAGTTTCGGCGTGCGCCGCAATGGCGCGGCCAGCCATCGCGGCGCGCGCTCGAGAATTTCGAATCGACGGCGGGTCTCAAGGAAATGACTCAACTGATCGACTACATCCGCAATCGCCCGATCCGTGCTGCCCGGAACGACCTCAAAGGGGCGGATGCGATAACTGAGGTCGTTGATGACATCGCCCAGGTTGAGCATGTTGAGCGCGCCCAGGTTGAAGTCCAGCGTAAACTTCAGGCCGGGATTGTCGGCTGCGGCCTTGATGGCCTGCTCGGCCTGGTACAGGATGATGCGGAATCGCTCATAGCCCGCATTATTGAGCGCCAGCCGATACTCCGACTCGTACATGCCGAAGCGGCAGGGGCCGCAGGAGCCGGCCGTGAAGAAGATGTACTTCTCCTCGATCTCCTGGCGCGAATAGCCCTGATCTTCCAGGGAACGCAGAAACTTGATGAGATTGCCAATCGTAAAATAGGTGGGATTGCACTGGCCGTTATTGCCGTACTCCCTGCCAAAGGTGAAGGCTGCCACATCAGGAGTCGGCAACATCTGGCAGCGATAACCGCTGGCTCGCAGAATGGCCTCAATGAAGCGTTCGTGCTTCCAGGTGAAGCCGCCGAAGAGGATCGTCACCTGATTCCGCTCCTCGGCGGTGAAGGGCCGCTCCAGGGGACGGTGATAATGCCCGGTTTTGCAGTGCGAGGCAGAGCCCTCGACCAGCCGCTCCTGCTCCGCGGGGGCGCACTGTATCGGTTCTTTCTGCAAAGGAAGAGCCGCGCCCGCGAAGTTGCGATCGAGTCCCATTGAGGAAGAACCTCTCTACGCGATGTGAATCTGCGCCCAGCCTCTGCGCGCGGACCCACATCTGCTAGCCTTTCAAGTGTAAAGCAGCTTTCAGATCAGGGTGTTGCCTGGAAGTGAACCGCTCTGTCGGGCGCTCCCGGTTTTTGAGTCATGAGCCGCGGAATGAATGGCTTGAGATAATCGTAGAAAACACGCCGGAAAGGGGTGGATGGGAACGGTAATGGCCGCTCTTCCTCCGCACATCCGGATCGTCGAGCGGGAAGCGGAGAAAACGGCGCCATGTCGAGAGCGGATTGCTGGGCCATCGAGAACTATACCTATCGCTCCTGTCCGAATCCCGCGCGGGAGTTCGGCTATGCTGTTTCGCCGCACAACCACTCCCATCACTCCATCGAGAAGATGGCCTTTCTCAACGAAGTGGTCAAGCTGTGCTTCATGCGGCCTTTTCGTGGCCTGTTGCAGTCGGCCTTCGGGCTGGCGGGCATCGCGGATCTGAACTATGCCGACATTTACTACCGCTCTCCATTAACAGTCGAGGATGTATTTCTGACCGAGTCCGCCAGCGCCGCGGCGCTCGGCTTCGCGGGCGTCCATCTGGGGATTACCGACCACGATGAAGTAGCGGGAAGCATCGAACTGCTGCGCGCGCACCCGGAAGAGGCGCATCGCAATCCCCTTGGCGAAGAGATTTCCATCTACTTTGACGATTACCTCTTTCACATCGGCGTGACGGGAATGCCCACCAAAGGGATTGAGCAGCTCCATTCCAGCTTGCAGTTAGCGGCCAGGGAGCGCCGCCTGGACGACCTCTTTGAAATGCTGCGCGCCAGCGGCTCTCTGGTGGTTTTCAATCATCCCCTGGTTCCCTGGGGCAAGGAGCCTGGCCGCAAAATTCCCGCCGAGGCGTTGCTGCACCGCTACGGATGGGCGATTCATGCCCTGGAATACAACGGCATGCGCAGCCGGGAGGAAAACGACCGCGTATTGCAGTTGGCCAGGCAGGTTGGCAAACCGGTCTTAGGCGGAGGCGACAGCCATCTGCTGCTGGCCAGTTCTGTCCTTTCGCTGACGCAAGCCACGAGCTTTCAGGAGTTTGCCGAGGAGGTCAAGGAGGGCCGCGCCGTGTCGCTTGTTCTGCCCACGTTCTTAGCGCCCCTGAGCTGGAAAATTTTTCTGCGCGTACTCTATTTCATCGCTCATTACCGGCGCATCGGCTACTTCCGCGGCCAGCCGGTCGGCGATTTGTTGAGCGGCAGAACGGTACTCCTGGACCCGGTCGGACTTGCCTCGCGGGGATTTTTGAGCGCAACTTCGGCGCTGGGCTTGATCCGTTGAAGCCTTAAAGATGCAGGTCAGATTGGCGTATTGGCGCTCCTGCGGACCGCGGCGCGCAGAAACTCCGCAATCCGTTCGCGCGCATTCATCGTACCGCCCAGACTGACGCAAAGATTTGCCCGCAGCTCCGCAAAGGCTCTTCGTTCAGCGCCGGAGATGGGGAATCGCTCCGCGTAGCCGCAGAGTAGATCCGCACAGGTTTGCGATACGCGCGACGCGGCGCGGCCTGCGGCAAGAATGCTCAGATCCCGGAAGATGGCCGCACATTCCCTGCCGGGCGAGCGGCGATCCATCTCCATTTCCAGAACATCCAAAGCCAGCGAACGCGCTGCCAGCAGTCCGCAAAGTGCATCCGCCATGGCGAAGGTCACACCCTGCCGGGCATCGCAATAGAGCCTGGCGCCCCGCGCATCAGCTTGCTGCTGCAGCCGCTCCAGAGTCCAGCGCCAGAGCCGCATTGCCTCGGCAAGACTACGCATGCCCGCTCGCGGCAGGCGTGCCGCAAGCGCATCAATCTCCTCGGTCCACTTCTGAAAGTCAGCGAGAAAGCGGATGTCGGTCATGGCGAATGAAACCAGTCTGCGTTGCAGCGCTGCGGGACCCATGTACATGTCCTCGATCTGCGCATCGACCAGCCGGGCGTGCAGATCGGTGGTGGCCTGCGCACCGTACTTGCCCCATGCGGCCACTTCCCGCAGCAACTCCGCAACGTGGCTGCTGCTGAAGAGCTTTGCCGCCGGAGAGAAGAGCGTGGCCAGCTTTGTATCGGCGTTGGATCGATCCTTTGCCCCGTCCAGTTCGTCGTTGAGACGCGCCGCACAAAAGCCCAGCGAGGTCGCGGCCTCGCCCGTAGCCCATAGATCGGCCATGGTGAGCCGGAACTCCGCGCCGCCGCTTTTCTGCTCCGGTGAATCGAACCAGGCTTGAACAGTGGAGAGCGCTTTGGAAGCGGTCATCAGGCCGAGCAGGGCGCGCATCCGGCGCAGGGCCGGCTCCAGTAAGGTGCGATGGGTAAAGCGCGGAACAAGTGCTCCATGCTCCATCATGTAGCCCCCAACAATGCGCGAGGCCGGCACTTTGAGGCGAAAGACTGGATCGGTGGTCGAAGCAATGCGGTGTCCCAGCTTGCGCACTGGCGCGCCGCGCTCGAACTCGCCCGCGTCCCCTGGCTCGAGAATCACCAGAGCGCTACCGCGCACGCCATTGCCGTCGCCCTCAACGGCGGCCACCACAAACTCCGCAAAGTCCATGTGGCTGATGAAGCGTCCGCGCTTGTAAATCTCCAGCAGAGGCTCGCCCTCCGCGCCCGCGCCGGCCAGCGTCATGCGGCCAGCAAGAGAAATCGCATCCGCGCCCGCGCCGGGAAGCGGTTCGGTCAGGCAAAGAGCGCCGTGGCGCACGTCGGCCGACCCCAGATAGCGATCGCGCTGCGGCTGCGTTCCAAAGTCGCGGATGGGCATCTGCGCCAGGCTTCCTGAAAGGCTGCATGTGGCAACGCCGGCGTCCACGCTGGCCAGTTCCCAAACCGCCAGCGCCAGTGGCATGGTGAGCCCGTTGTGCGCGGACGTCAGAATCCCGGTCATCCCTTGGGCATCCAATGCGCGGAGGAGACGCGCTTTCTCTTCCGTCCATCCGCAGGGAGTGCGCGCCTGCAAGAGCAGAGGCGCCACTGTCTCACGTGCTGTCTGCCGGGCTTTGTTGCGCACCTCCAGCAGTTCCGCACTGCCGGCGATCCGCCACATCGTTTCGTGCGCCTCATCCCACAAGCGAAAATCCATCACGGGTCCTATTCAGTGTCGTAGGGGATGCTATATTCGGCCAGATAGCGCGGATTGACGAGAAAACTCTCAAAATGAATCCACTCTATCCTCTCAGGCTGGAGGAAAATCGAAGCGATCTGAGAGGCTTTATGCCATCTTAGAGTGCGGTCCGCGGGATCGTAAAGCGCTTTCCCGTGAAATGAAAGACCTGCTCCTTTGCCGGTAAACCGCGCCATCGCGAGTACCTTGCAACCTGAAGCCGATGCTAGAATGTAATCCCTGTCGCAAAGGTTCATTTGGGGTCTCGGAAGGATTGATATGGCGCGGTCAGCGCTTTTTATCCTCTTGTTTTGTGTCACCAACGCCTCGCTGGTGCTGCTTTATCCTTTTTCTCTTGCGCGCTTACTGCTTGCGACCACCATTTATGCGCTGGGCACGGGGGTGATGCTTTTCCTGCTGTTTCAGCCACGCAATCAGTGGCTGGTTCCCAACCGTTCGCAAGTGGAACAGGATGGCTGCGTTGCGCTGACCTTTGACGATGGCCCCGACCCCGTGGATACGCCCCGGCTGCTCGACCTGCTGCGAGAAAAGAACGTGAAAGCTACCTTCTTTGTTGTGGGCCAGCGCGCCGAACAGTATCCGGAGATCGTGCGCAGGGCCTGGGAAGAAGGACACCTGATCGCCAACCATACATGGTCGCATCAGCCGTTATTCTGCTTCCTCTCTCCGCGACGCCTACGATCCGAGATCGAACGCACCGCGGAGTGCATCGACCGTATCTGCGGGACGAGGTCGCGCTATTTCCGTTCCCCGGTCGGCATACGTCATCCCCTGCTGCGCTTTGCGCTTCAAAAAGCAGGATTGGAGTTCGTTTCCTGGCGCATCCGGAGCTGTGATACGATTATCCAAAATTCCGGTTTGCTTGCCCGCCGCATTCTGAGTAATGTAACCAACCGAGACATCATCCTGATGCATGATCGACTGCCGAAAGGCACACAAGTTATGTTAGAGATTCTGCCTGGAGTTATTGACGAATTGAGGGAACGTGGCTTCGAGTTTGTGCTGGTCGGTTCTCGAGAATCCATCCGCAGTTAAAACAAATTATGAGATTATGTGCACTTATTCCCGCATTCAATGAAGCCTCCCACATCGCACAGGTGGTCGAAGGCGCCAGAGAGTATGTCGAATCGGTCATTGTGATCGACGATGGATCGGGCGACGGCACTGCGGAGCTGGCCCGGAATGCCGGAGCGTTCTGCCTTGAATTGCCATCAAACTGCGGGAAGGCGGCCGCTTTACGCCACGGCTTCACCCATGCCCGCGCTCAGAACTTTACCCAAGCCATCACAATGGATGGCGACGGCCAGCATCTGCCGCAAGATATTCCCATACTGCTGCGCGCAGCCCAGGAGACGAAAGCGGACTTGGTCATTGGCTCCCGTCCTTTCGATCGCGCCCTGATGCCGCGCGCGCGCTACTACTCCAACACGATTGGCAACCGTTTAGCCTCGGTGCTGGTGGGACGCGAGATCAAGGACAGCCAGAGCGGCTTCCGGCTCTTTCGCCTCGAAAGTCTGGACCGCGTTAAGCTGCGCAGCCGGCGCTACGAGTTTGAAATGGAAACGCTCATCAAGCTGGGCCGCGCGGGTTGCACCATTGCCTACGCACCCATTCACATGGTTTACGACGACGGCCAGGCGCGGTCCAAGATGAAGCCGGTGAGTGATACGGTGCGCATCTGCCTGTGGTCGCTCGCGTTTCGCTTTTTAGGAGCCTGAGATGAGTCTGCGCCGCCGAGTTTGCTGCATTGCAGCGCTTCTGATGCTGCCGTCCCTGTTGGCGGCGCAATCCGAAGATCTGCTGATGCGAGTTTGGAACGGCGTGCAGCAGGCGCAGGGTAAGTTCACGACCGGCTGCGGCAGCGTGGTGGAAACCCGCACTTCCAGGTTGATGGTCAAACCCATGGTGCTGCGCGGAAAATTCTGCGCCGAGGGCATGGCGCGCTTCTCGCTGGAGTACTTCACGCCCAACGCCATGCAAATCCGCTTCAACACCAACTACCTCAACGTGACCAGCGGAGACGGAAAGACCGAAGTTCTGGATATCGGCAGCGGCGTTCGCCGCGCCCAGTCGGCCTTCAGCCGTGACACCTCCATAAAGGAGCTGAAGAAAAACTTCACCATCACCGTGCAGGAAAATAGCCGGGAATACGAGATGAGGTTTGTTCCCCGCAGCGAGGCCTTTCGCCGCCGCCTGAATTACCTGGTGGTCAAGCTCAACAAACACGACTTTCTGCCGCGCTCGCTGGAGGTGGACGGCAAGAGCGGGGTCAACAGCGTCTTCCTCATCAACTTCACTACACTGAATACGAAGCTGCCCGCGGAAACCTTTGAGGTGTACAAGCCAAAGTGATGGAGAGAAACGAAATCGAGAAGATCATCCCCCATCGCCCTCCCTTTCTCTGGATTGACCGGGTAGAGGAGCTGGAGCCGGGCATTCGTTGCGTCGCGTGGCTCACGGTCGATGCGGAGAACCCCATCTTCGCGGGGCATTTTCCCGCGCGGCCGATCCTGCCGGGAGTGCTGCTGATCGAAGCGGTGGCACAGACAGCGGCCGTGATGATGGGATCGGCCACCCCCGCGGAGACCATGGACTCTGCGTTGCTGGCAGCGGTCAATCGCTTCAAGTTTTTCAAGCCCGTGCTGCCCGGAACCGAGTTGCGCATCGAAACCGCCAAGCTGACCCAGGCCGGAACCATGGCTTGCATTGAAGGCACGGTCAGCGTACTGGGGGAAAAGGTAGCCAGCGGCGAGTTGACGGTTGTATCCGGACGGTAGCGGCATTCTCAAGAAAAGGTCAAGCGGTGTTCCGAAGGTTGAAAGCTCCTATTCGCAAGTTCGCAACCACCCTGCTGACCGAGCGGCTTGACCCGGCTGCGGCCGGGGCTGCCGTCTTTTGGGGAATCTTTATTGGCATCGTCCCGATCTATGGCCTGCAGACCCTGGCCGCCCTGGGCGTGGCCTTCTTGCTGCGGCTGAACAAGCCTCTGACCCTGGCTGCCACCTTCATCAACAATCCGCTGCTGCAACCGCTGATCGTGATCTCCTCGGTGGAGCTGGGTGACTTTCTACGCCATGGATCGTTTGTTGCCTGGCATCTGACGGCGTTTTCCGGCGCGCAATTGAAAGAGCAGCTCTTTTCATGGGTGCTGGGAAGCCTGGCGTTGGGCTTGCTGGTGGGCGGGATATTGGCCATCGTCACCGCGGCTGTGGTGTGTTGGGCCGCGCCTTCGCAGCGCAGCCTGCGTGAGCGCATTCGCTTCGTCAATCGGGCCTTTGCCGAAAGCGCCCAGTACGATCGTGGCTTTGTCCGCTGGAAGATGCGGCTGGACCGGATATTTTCCCTGCTGGCCGCCGAGGAACTGGGGTCGGGAACGGTCGTGGATCTGGGCTGCGGCTACGGCATGGCGTTGTGCTTTGCGGCTTTCCGCGATAGCGGCCGACGCCTGGTGGGCTGCGACTTGAATGCCCATCGGATCGCCGTGGCCCGGCAGGCTCTGCACGCTTTGAATGCGGAGCCAAGCGTGCAGGACGTGCGCCATTTTGAGCTGCCCCCCGCCGGCCTGATCCTTATCCTGGATGTGTTGCAATATTTGCCTGCCGAGGAGCAGTTGGCGCTGCTGAAGCGCTGCTGTGCCGCGCTGGAACCGGGCGGACGGCTGATCTTCCGGGTGCATGACCGCGAACGCGGGTTGTGGAGCGCTCTCACCGTGGGTCTGGACCGGCTGCTGTTTTCTTCCGAGCACGTCGGCGCCCGCCCTACGATCCTCTCCGCCCCGCAGTATCAGAACGCATTGCAGGAGGCTGGCATGCAGGTCGAGTCGCGCCGCTTCCGCAATCGTCTTCCCCTGGTTCACATCCTCTTTCTTGCCCGCCGTCCGGCCGCGGAGAGTGCATTATGATGGTTCGCTTCATGCGCTGGCTGGGACGGCTGGTGATCGGCCATCCGGGGTTGGTGGTGGGGCTTGTACTCATCCTGACCCTGTTTCTCTATGCCAACATCCACAACCTGCGCACCGGAACCGAGCTGACCGACATGTTCGGCGCTCGCGATCCGCAATGGCGGGCCGCCAGCCAGATCGGCAAGGAACTGGGCTACGGAAACCAGCTCTTTGTGATGGTCCAGGCCCCGGAGGGTGAACAGGACAGCAGCGAAGCGATGGAAGCGATGGCCGACCGGCTCACCGCTGAGATGTCTGCCAGCGGGCTCTTCAAACAGGAGCGCAGCGGCCTGCAGGCGAGTGAGTTGCTCAACCTGGTGCGGCTCTTTTCCTGGAACTTTCCCTCGTACGCTTTGCCCGGTCAGAGCGCGGCTCTGGCGCAACGTCTGGAGCCACAGCAGATTCATCAAAATGTGCGCCGCGCCGCCACCGAACTGGTCATGCCGTTTTCCACTCTGGGCGCGGATTACTTCGTCGCCGATCCACTGGGCCTGATGAGCGTGACGGCGGGCCAGGGCAACGGCTTCTCGCAGTTCTCCAGCTTCGACCTCTCCTGGGGATCGGGAAACCGCTTTTTCAGCAGGGATCACAAAGCGCTGCTGATTATCGCCGAGCCGCGCGCCTCGGCAGTGGATTACAAATATGCCGAGCAGATCATGCAATGGACGCGCACGCACATTCAGGGCGCTGAGGCCGATCCCGAACTGCGCACCGCCGGCGTGCGCGCCATTCCGGCCGGAGCTTATGTGTACGCGGAGCAGGACCACAAATTCATCGAGAGGAATATTCGCCGTGTATCGCTGGTCTCGATCATCGGCAGTCTGGCGCTGTGCTTGCTGGTCTATCCCAGCGTTCCGCTGCTGATCTTGTCGCTGCTTCCCACCAGCCTGGGCATTTTGTGGACCACAGGCATCGCCAGCTTCTATCCCGGCGAAGTGAATTTGATCAGTCTGTCGTTCATCGCCATTCTGGCTGGCCTGGGCGACGATCAGGTGGTGCATTTCTTCAACCGCTCGCCGCAAGAGTGGCCCAAGGGTGGCAGCTTCAACGCGGCCATGCTGCGCACCTATGAAACCACCGGGGTGAGTATTGTTCTCTGCATTCTGACCTCCGCCTCCGCCACGGCCGCGCTGGCCACCTCCGGTTTCAAGGCGCTGGCGGAGTTTGGTTTCATCCTTACCGTCGGCATGTTCATGATGATGATTCACACACTGCTGACGGTGCCTGCGTTAATGCAGTTGTGGAACCGCCACATCCGGCCCTTCGCGCCTGCGGGCATAGCCTTCCGTCTTCTACCCGCGCTGGCGCACGGCTCGCTCAACTTTGTAGGCCGGCACGCCCGCTGGGTCGTGGCTGCTGCTGCCGGTCTCTTTTTGTCCTCCGCCCTTTTGTTGCCCACCATCAAAATGGGCGGGAGCTTTGCCATTATGGGAGACGCCAACAGCCCGGCAGTGGTTGGGCAGAACCTGCTTTCCGCAAAATTTGGCATCGAGGGCAGCCCCACGCTCCTGCTGATTACCGGCAATCAGGAAGAGGTCCTGCGCCGCGCCGAGAATCTGACCACTGGCCTGGAATCCTATCGGCAAAGCGGCGCCCTCAAATCCATCTTCTCTCCTACGCAGTTGCTTCCTTCCATCCAGGCACAAAGGCAACGAACTGCTTCGCTGGCCCATATCGACATGAATGCTTCGGCCCGCGCCCTGGAAGACGCGCTGCGCGAAAACGGTCTGCGCACAGAGCCTCACCAGCCCTACATCGAGCAATTGCGCAAACTGGGAAAACACGCGGAGCCGATCACTCTGGAATCCGCTGCTGCTTACCTTCCAGCCGGCCTGCTCGACAACAGTCTGCGCAAGACAGTAGACGGCAACTACGTCGCAGCCATCGCCTTCTATGCCACCGACCCCAATGCACACGAGGCGATTCCCGACGCGGTTCTCAACTCATGGAACAAGCAGTATGGTCCCTTCGTGGAGTTTTCCTTCGACAAGATCAATCGTGACTTGCAGAGCCAAGTCCTGCGCGACAGCCGCCGGGCCTTGCTGTGGACCGTCGCGGCCATCTTGTCGATTGTCTATCTCACCTTCCGCAATTGGCGCATAACTCTGCTGGTGCTGATGCCGATCGTCTTCGCCATCGTTGTCACGTTTGGCCTGTTACGGCTTATGGGGCATCCTTTCAGCTTCATGTCCGTTACAGCGATCCCGCTCATCATCGGCATCGGTATTGACAATGGGATTCATCTGGTGCGCCGCTATCTGGAAAGCACGCCCAACAGCATTCTGGATGTTGCCAAAGCTTCGGGCGCGGCGCTGATTCAGTCCAACTTGACGACTATCATCGGTTTTGGCGCGCTGCTGGCGGCAACCTTTCCGCCATTGGCCGAGATGGGCCTGGTTACTTCCGTGGGCGTTGCACTTACCCTGGTCGGCGGCCTGTGGATCATTCCCGCCGTGCTCCTGATCGGAGGCGAAGGAGAAACAAAATAGACTACATGCCGCACTGTTACGAGCGCTGATTTATCTTCGCTTTTTATTCTCCTTAAGATCCCTGGATACGTGAAATTTGCACCTGGCTTGAGAGCCTTCGTGTAAACTTTACGAAACTGGGACTTGGCATTGGAAGGCATACATTGAATGAGCTTGTAGGCGATGTAACAATTGATACCGTCTCTTCCCTGTGCCCCCGCTGCGGCAAGCCATCTCTTTCGACAATCTTCGATCGCGAGGGAAAGGTTTACCAGCGCGCGGAGTGCTCATGCCATACGTCCAGCGATGACCTGATCTTTTCTGACACGGGGCTGTACAGGAAGCTGGAAGAGTGGAACAAGCTGATCTTTCCCGAGTCCGGCGCAGCACAGGCGCCGTCTGCGCCAGGCTGCTGCGGCACTGAGATAGGAAGCCAGAACGAACCGTGTCTGGCCGTGATCGACCTTACCAATAACTGCAATTTCAAGTGCCCGATATGCTTTGCCGAGGCCAAGGGCGAAGGCAGCCACTATTTTCTGGAGATGGAAGTGGTGGTCAAGATGCTCAAGGCTCTGCTGAACCGGCCCATACCCTGCCGCAGCGTCCAATTCTCTGGTGGCGAGCCAACGCTGCACCCCGATTTTCCTAAGATTCTCCGTGCCGCCCGCGATCTTGGCTTTACCCATCTTCAGGTGGCTACGAACGGCAGTCGTTTTGTCGACCCGGACTATGCAAAACTCTGCGAAGAGTCGGGCCTGCACACACTCTATCTACAGTTCGACGGCATGAATGACGATGTCTATCTCAAGATGCGCGGCCAGCGGCTGCTGGACAAGAAGCTCGCCGCCGTGCGCAGCATCGAACAGACGAACATGCGTCTGGTCCTGGTGCCGGCCATCATGAGTTCGGTCAATGTAGACCAGCTCGGCCCTATCTTTCAGTTTGCTCTGGAACACAGCAAGTTCGTCACCGGCATCAGCGTTCAGCCGGTCGCGGATGTAGGCCGCATCGCGGTTGCCGACGGTGGCACTGAGCCCTTCAACCTGGCCACCATGGCCCGGGCATTTGGCGAACAAACCGGATTGACCCGCTTCCCTGACGACTGGTTTCCGCTCAACTCCATCTCGCTGCTCTGCCGCGCCATCGAGCGCGTCCGCAATGAAAAGGTGCATCCGCCGCTTAGCGATGCACATTGCTCCATCGGCACCTTCTTTTACGTGGATGACAACAACAAGGCATCCTGCCTGAGCAGCTTTTTCGATCTTGACCGCTTTCTGCGCGGCATGGCGAATATCAAGCCCTACGAAAAGCAAGGCCTGATCGAGCGCCAGATATCCAAGATCCGTGAGTTCGGCCAGTTGTCGCAATGCCTCGATCGGCGCAAGACCCCTCCCGGACTCACCTTCCAGCGCCTGCTGCGCAGTCTGGATGCGTGGGAAGATAAGCCTGACGGCCGATCCGAAGGATGGGAGCAACGCGGCTTCAACGGCATCTTCGTCGCCGGTATGCATTTTATGGATGCGCATAGTTACAATCTGCGCCGTCTCAGGCGATGCATCATCCAGTATGTCACCACCGATGGGCAACTGATCCCATTCTGCAGTTACAATGCAGGAGCCCGGCTTCGCGATAGCGAGGAGTTAGCGCGCATCGCCAGCAAGGTTCCGCATGGCGGCAATTCCGTTAACGCCGCGCCGGCTGGCGAGCTATCGATGCAGGCCGACTAGAGCGGTTCTGTAGTTTGAGTGGCGTTTCCGAGTATGTGCGGTTTGCCTCTCCAGCATTTGGTGAACCGCTCGAGCTTTTCAACCGCCTCCAGGGCCAGTGGTCCCAAATCATGAATACATCGCTTCTTTCGGCAACGCCTGCCTCCTCCAGAAGGTCAAGTTTGCAGCGCATCGCCGCTCTTTTGCTATTTTCCAGTTGTGCGCTGGCAACAGCGACAGCGCAAGCCGGTCTGCCCCGCAATGTGGTCTCAATTCCCGCGCTGGGGAGTGATCAAAGCCCGAACACAAGCCTGGCCGCGAGTCTCCAGGCGGCAAACCAATGCGGAGAGGACTCGCCCATCGTGCTGCCGAAGGTTGTCTTTCAGTTTGGCGCAGAAGGCGACTCAGGCCGGCAATTCGCGGAGCAGGCTCAGGCCGTCCAGAACCTTCCAGCCGGCGCACAGGTCTGGCTGCATGTGGGCGTTGTTCCCGAAGCACTCACCGGCAAGGAGGCTGAAAAGCAACTTACCGAGCAGGTCAATGACTTTCTGAAACAGGCGCCTCTTTCCGCCCCCGCCGTGCGCGGACTCATCATCGAACCCAATGCGCCGCGGACGGCTTCCGATCTCTTTGTCTTTGCGTTGCTGCGTCTGGCGGTCACCGCCAAGTCGGGCAATCCCGCCCTGCGACTGGCCTTTGTCTTCCCGTCTGGCTTCATTGGCCAATACGGAGAGACAGTCAAGCGGCTCGCCATGTATTCCGATCTGCTGGGCACGACCAACGCACAAGGATGGCGCTCGGACGCTGCCTGGATTGCCGAACATGCGCTCAATAAGCCCCTCATCCTCAAACTGGAGAGCGGCCCCGCTGCCACCGCATCGTATCTGACCGCGGCGTTGGCAACCTCTGACTCCGCAGTCGAAATACTCTGGTCAACGCCATCGGATGCCAGCGCTGCCAATCAACTGTGCGTGGCCGATAGCTTCCTGGCACATTCCCTTCCCGCCAGCCATCTTCGCCTGAATGGCAAGGCTCTTCCTTTCACGCTTACGGTGGACGGCGCAAGGAGCGACGAGGCCGGCTGGTTCGGCAGCGGGCAATCCGGAGACACGGTTGTGCTGGCGCCGGTTCATGGCCTTCCTGGTCATCCCCGAACGGTGGCATTGCAGGCCACGGCCAAGGCGCAATACGAGGTTCAATGGTTCGACGCTGAGACCGGAAGCCGCATCCCGGCAAGCGAACCGGTCAAGAGCGAAGCGGGTTTGACCTCAACCTGCGCGTGCGCCAATCAATTTGTTCTGGTCGATATTCACAGGAAGAGCAGCACCGAAACAACGGTGTACAACCAGGTTGAGGTCAAGAGCGGAGTCGACCTCAGTGTCGAAGAGATCATTGCCCGGTGGCAGCAGAATCGCGAGGCCCAGAAGCGTCGGCTTGACAACTACCAGGCCTCCAGCTTCATGAACCTGCACTTCGAGAGCACGAACGTGGCCCAGGCCTTTGACATATCCATGCGTCTCAAGCAGTTCTTCGAGCGCGGCGGCAAGATGGAGTTGGTGCAGACTGAGTTCTACGTCAACGGAGTGAAGTTCAGCAACAAGCACGAGTTCCCATTGCCGCAACTGGAACCGGGAAAGGTCCTGTCCCAGCCGTTGGAATTGACACTGAACGAGCGCTACACTTACAAACTTCTGGGCACGGAACAGATCAACGGCGCCCAGTGCTATGTAGTGGGAGTGGAACCGAAGGCGCAGGACGAGAACCTTTACAGCGGCAAGATCTGGATCGACGGCGTCAGCTTCCGCGAGGTGCGGCAGACGCTGAGTCAACACGGCGCCAAGAGCAACATCGTGGTCAATGTTGAAACCCAGAACTTCGCGCTGGTGAACGACGGTCAAGGTAATCAGTACAACCTGCTCAGCTCCATTTCGGCGCAGCAGACGCTCAATGCCGCGGGGCGCGATTTTCTTCTGCAAAGGACGCTGCAATTCTCTGACTACGCCATCAATACTCCGCGCTATCAGGAAGATCTGACGGCCGCACGCCGCTCTGACGCGCCCATGTATCGAGAGACGGACCAGGGACTGCGCCAGTTGAAGATCAAAGGCGGCGAGCGCGTGCTGCAGCAGACCAGCGAGAAGCGCATCATCTCCCTGGTGGGCGGCGCAATGTACGAGGGAACCTTTAATTTCCCCATTCCCATCGCGGGCATCAGCATGGCCGATTTCGATTATCGGCACACTGGAGCGCAACTCTCTACCTTCTTTGCCGGACCTATTCTGGCCACTGACCTCTCCAAACAGTACGGAACCAAGTACCGTCTGGCAGCGGATTTGGCGCTCTCCGCCCTGCCCGGTGAGAACCGGGTTTACAACGGCAATGTAGAGAACACCGGAGAAGAAATTTGGGCCTGGGAACAGACCCTCGGAGGCCGCGCTTCCTGGCAGGCCACCGATCACCTCAGCATGACCGCGTTCACCTATCTGGCTTATAACATCTACCGACGGACCAGCGACACCGCCAACACGTATGAGCCGCCGCGCAACGGCGTTGCGCTGCTGCCGGGCCTCCAACTCCGGCTCACCGACAAGGGTTATCTCTTCACCGCCGACGGCACGCGCGGCCAGCGTGTCAATTGGAAATCATTCGGCTATACCGCTTCCCAAGCGCGTCCACAGGGCGCCTACACCCTCTACGATGCCGACCTCAACAAGGATTACTACATCCGCAAATTCACCAAGGGCGGATGGGACCTGGCCTACTATGGCGGGGACCAGTTGGATCGCTTCTCCCGCTACTTTCCTTCCTCCTTTTCCAATCCGCGCATCCACGGCATTCCCGGCGGCACGGATTCGTTTGACGCCATCGCCATGAGCAATGTCCACTACGGCTTCAACGTGATGGACCTGATGAAGTTCGAGGGCATGTACAGCTATGCGCGCGCGCGCAACCTGGACGAGTCCAGCCACTTCCGCAAGTTCGACGGCGTGGAAACCAACTTCAATACTGCTGGCCCCAAGGGCACTCTGATCCAGGGCACCGTCTCCTATGCATTGGACGGAAACATCTCCCGCTATAACTCCCGCTGGGGCACAACCATCATGATCTTCAAACCGTTCTAATGACCGCCAATGACGACTGACAAAAAGACGGCGTTGGTTACAGGCGCTTCGGGAACGCTGGGCGCGGCCATGGCGCAGGCCTTGGCCGCGGCGGGATGGCGCGTGGCCGTTCACTATCATCGCGGCCAAGAGCCGGCCAGCCGCGTCGTAGAGAAGATTCTTGCCTCCGGCGGAGAAGCATTGGCCGTCGCCGCCGATCTCGGCATCCAGCAGGACGCGGCCGCGCTCTTCAAGCAGGTCGAGGAGCGGTTCGGCCCTGTTGACTGCCTGGTCAACAATGCGGGCATCAACCGCGATGTGCTGCTGGCTTTCATGTCGGAGCAGCAGTGGGACGAAGTCATCAACACCAATCTGCGCGCCACCTACGTCTGCTCGCGGCTGGCCGTGCTGGGTATGATGCGCAGCGGCGGCGGAAGCATCTGCAATATCGTCTCGCCCAGCGGCGTGCGTGGCCAGGCCGGCCAGTGCAACTACGCCGCCTCCAAGGGTGGCATGATCGCTTTCACCAAGGCTCTCTCCCGCGAGGTGGGCCGCTTCAACATCCGCGTCAATGCCGTCTGCCCCGGCGTGGTGCCCAGCCCCATGTCGGCAAAGTACATCGAAAAAGAGGAGGGTCAACTACTCTCTCAAATTCCTCTGGGGCGCTTTGGCAAGCCGGAAGAGATCGCTCCGCTGATCGCCTTCCTTGCCTCAGCACAGGCTAGTTACATCACCGGACAGATCATTGCGGTTGATGGCGGACTGATCTAATGTCGATAGAGAAGTTGTTCCCTTTTGGAATGAACAACTTGCTCAATTCTTCCACCCCTCACACGTTCGGGCAATACCCGCGATGCTATAATCGCGCCAAAGTCCGAAGCAGCCTTCAATAAGTTTTGAATTTCCGGAATCATTCCTTGATTCATGAATGAAAGTTGGAGGCTGGTAACTATGATGAGCAAGTCTGTATGTCGTCAAGCTGGAGTATTGCTCCTGCTTTTGCTTTGTCTGTCACCGTTGCTTCGCGCGCAGTTGTCCAAGGAAGATCACGAGGCGGCCGCGAGATTGATTTCGGGCACCCTGTATTTACGCGTGCAGGCTCCCCAAAAGTACGGCATGGGCCTCTGGGCCCCCTATTCGGTGTCGATGCTGGAGGCTTCTGCGGCGGGAGTCAGTGCCGAACGCAAGCTGGCCGAGCCGCTCAAGTCCATCCCAAAGAATGGCTACCATCTCAAGAACGAAGAAGTCTATTGGGGATACTTGGCAAATACCGCCCTCGATCACTGCAAGCTGGTTTCAGAGAAAGGCATATTGGTGGTCTGGTGTGATCGGGTCGATCCCAATACCGATGTCTCCGTGGACTTTATCGGCATCAAGACCCTGGACGACTTCACCAAGGCATTCAAACTGACATTTTCCAAGGCGCCCCTACAGGATGAGCATCCTGAGTGGCCGGCCGATGTGCGGGCGGGAATTGCAGCAGGCAAACTGGTTGTGGGCATGACTGTGGATCAGGCCAGGATCGTGGTGGGCGCGCCCCTCAGTGTTACGTCCAGCACGGACGGCGGAGTGAAGACCGAGACATGGACCCTCCGCCAGGATCCAGGCCAGGTTCTTGGATGGAGCACGAAGCATGGAGCATGGTTGAAGGTGGCTAAGCAAACGGGCTTCCCCGCAAGCATAACGTTCAAGGATGGAAAGCTGTTTTCGATCAAATGGGTGGCGGAGGGCTAGTTCGACTTAGCAGGAATGTGTGGCTCGATGCTCATAAGGCCATACCCCGGAAATCGACGTGGCGGCGAATTGTATATGTCAGTCTGGGGTGTGGGATTCTTTTCCTGGAATAGAGGCAAATAACCGGCGGGCGTGAGCAAGAATGACAAGCAACATGATATTGAGTTGCTTGGCGCGACGGGCTTTCCGGCTCTCTTGAGGTTCGTCGACGGAAGGCTGCATGTGATCTAACAAACATCAAATCCCTTTCTGAACGGGAAGCGAGTAAAGGAGAATTCGCATGAAACGGTTCGTCGTCTTCGCAGCATTTTTGCTGCTCTGTCTTGCTCCGGCCCCACTGATGGCCGGACGGCACAGTGTCAAGGAATACAAGAACAAGGAAACTACCGTTGACATGAGCCAAATGCAGCGCATTTTTGTTGGCTGGGTTGATTTGGGCCCAGACGAATGGGCTACTCACGGCTACGCCACAAAAGTCCAGTGGACCGACATTATTGGATCTTTGAACGCGTCGTTCGCATCCAGTCTGCCAGCGGCATATTTGCCCGGTCGCACGATTGTCGCGGCCAAAGACAAAGAGGACACGAACGCCGCAGGGTACGACCTCTACATCAAGTTTTCAGATGTCCATGTAGACTATGACAACTACCATCTGATTCTTTCAATCCACTTCATTGACCCCAAGACCAATACTGAGATTGGTGTAATACCCGCAAGGCCATATTACGGGAACGACTGGGGTCTCAGGAATTATCTGGTTATGGCGCTGAAGGAAGTGGGGACCAAGCTTCAAGTGGAAATTACGGGTGTGCCGCAAGGCAAGAAGTAGCTGTCAGAGCGTGAGTCATTTCGCTGTAGGCGGGCGATCTTCATGCTTTCAAGCGGTGTGAAGTAAACGTGCAACTGTGGAACTCGAATTTTCCGAGAAGGAGGAGTTAGCAATGAAAAAGTTTTTCTTCGCGTTGTTTGTGGCTTGTTTTGTGCTCATTTCAGTACCGGTATTGAGTGCCGGCACATTGGATAATCGAGGCAAGGCGTGGCTTGACGCACAAAAAGATCCCCCGGTAATCAATGTCAGTGGAATCTGGGATTCTGATTTTGGCGTTATGCGCCTTGAACAAGCCGAAGGAAGCAGGGATGTAAGCGGCACGGAAGGCAAGTATGAGCTCAAAGGAGTTGTCAGCGGCAAGATGCTGTACCTGCTTTTCGGCACTGGACATGGCACGGTGGATTATTGCGCCGTCTTAAGCGCGTCGAGCAGCAAAGCCTTGATCGGAGATTACCACTATCGGAATACGCGCTTGAAGTTCGGCGCTGGCCTTTGCCAGGAAAAGGGCTACTCGATGTCCATGACGAAGAAATAGCCAAGGCATAGCAGCCAGCCGCGAGTCTTAGCCTACTTGGACGTGGGGTATTTGGCTCTCACCACCGGTAACCGTATGGTCGTGGGGCTGGCTGCTTTGCTACGCTTCTCTGCGATCGCCCGCCATCCGCTTGCGCCAGGGGAAAGGTAGCCGCTGTTTGAGCAGGCTCCAGCGCGTGTCTCTGTACGGGTCGGCATTGCTTCCGTAGATCGGATGATAGGTCTCGACGCGCTTGCGGCCGGGGATCTCAATGCCGAAATCATTCAGTTGCAGAAATTGCCGCATCTGTAGTTTGTATCGCCCCTCGATGCCGAAGATCGCTTCGAGCAACCGTTCATTGAGCCAGACAATATGGCGGAAGCCAAACTCCCACAGATAGGTATAGCCCTTGAAAAACTTCCAGTCTCCGGCCGTGGCGCGCCACATGCCGATCACCTCGCGGCGCGTCTTCCAGCGCACGAAGTTGAGTTCCTCGGGGGTGAGCTGGCTGGTGCGCACGTTGCTGAAGTAGCCGTCATACCAGCGGAAATCGGAGAGGTTGGCGACGCGGCTGTCAGCAATCATCTCCCCACGCAAAGGCGTCCTGGGATAGGGGGTCATGATCTGATCCATGACGCTGGTGATGCCCATTTTCTTGATGAACTGGTAGTTCTCGCGGATGCTCTCGGCGTCGTCCTCGGCCAGCCCATTGATGATGCCGGCGACGACGATAATGCCTTCTTTCTGCAGCGCCGCGACGCCACGCTGGATGGTGTCGAGGGTGTTGGGCTTGTGCATGGCGCGCAGGTTCTTGGGTGAGGCGTTTTCGATGCCCAGAAAGATGGAGACAAAGCCCGCCTCGACCATCTTCTTGGCGATCTCCGGGCGATGGGCGAAGCCGATGGGGCTGGCTTGCGTGGTAAACATCACATTCTTCAGCTTGAGGCGGATGACGCCATCGCACAACTGCTCGAAGCGGTCCATGTCGAGAGTGATGTTGTCGTCGGTGCAGAAGATGTGGCGCGCGCCGCGGCTGTAAGCGTCTTCGATGTCGGCTAGCACGCGCTCCAGCGGGAAGAGGCGGAAGGAGCGGCCATACATCTCGCGGATACTGCAAAAGTTGCACAGATTCAGACAGCCGCGCGAGGTCTCGATGACGTCGGCCTTGCGAAAGTACATGTGAAAGCCACCGGCCAAGCGCTTGTCGCGGGCGGGAATGCGAATGCGCGAGAGATCTTCGAGGGGGCGAGCCGGATTGTGGCGGAAGACGCCGTCTTCCTTGTAGGAGAGGCCTAGAATCTTGTCCATTCCCTTACCGCCGGCTTCGATGCTGTCCAGCATCTCGCCGAAGGCAAAGTCACCCTCGCCGCGCATGAGAAAGTCCCACAAATCCACGTCCTGACCGGTGGCGATGGATTCGGAAAACAAGGTGGCGTGATAACCGCCGAGCACGGTGCGAATACGGCTATCGAACTGCTTGGTCAGATAGGCGAAGCCGGCCGTGGTCTCGTATTGGAAGGTCATGGAGGTGAAGCCCACGACATCCGGCTTGAAGGTGCGCAACAGTTCGAGGAAACGCGGCACCGCCTGCTTGCGCCAGACCACCATGTCAATCACGCGCACATCGTGATTGTCGATCTGTCCGGCGATGGTCGCCATAGCCACGCTAGGCGGCTCCCACTGGCGGCGTGGAACCCAAGGCGATGTGGCGGGACTTTGAACCAGCAATGCTTTCATCGAACCTCGATCTGACTTGCCTGTCTACCTTGCACGAAGGCGCTGCGAATTTATGCCGCACTATCTATTCAGATTTGAGTTTGGCTGATAGCGGCTTTGCGGCCAGACTGCTTTGCGCGAATCAACGACTCGATGCGCTCCACCGTATCCAGTGTGTAGACGTCGATCTCGCGGGGCATGAATTCAATGGCGTAGCGGCTTTCGATAAAGTCGACCAGACCAAGCATGCCGATGGAATCGATGATGCCGCTGGTGATAAGAGGCATGGTGTCCGTAATGGTTTCGGCAGGCGCATCGGGCAGATAATGGCTGGCGATAAACTCCCTGACTTCGGTCTTAATCTTCACGCATCAATCCTTCCGCGGTCTTGCTCAGGGCGAGATAATCGATCTTGCCGCGGTTCCCCTTGGCAATCGCATCGAGAAAAAGAATGCGGTCGGGCAACATATAAGACGGCAAGCGACGCCCGCAGTGGGCTTTGAGATCGGCCAGGGTCATGGCGCCCGGAACACAGAGACGAACAAAGGCCGCAATCATTACACTCTTTTGTTTATCTTCGACGGCAACCACAGCCGCCTCCAGTATATCTCCATGAGATAGGAGAGCGGCCTCGATCTCTCCAAGCTCGATGCGGAAGCCACGGCGCTTGACTTGGCGATCGAGACGCCCGGCAAACAGGTAGCTTCCATCGGGAGTTACCGAGACGCGATCTCCGGTGCGGTAATAACGAATGCTATCGAGGGTAACAAAGCTGCGCTCGGTCTCATCGGGACGATTCCAATAGCCGCGCATCAGCGAATCGCCGCCGGCCAGCAATTCTCCGTTGCTGGCATCGATCCGCACCACGGCGTAGGGGCAGGGATGGCCGATGGGCAACGGTTTTGAGCCGTCGAATCCAGGTGGTACGCGGCACCATGTCACCACGTTGGTCTCGGTGGGGCCATAGAGGTTCGCGCAAAGCGCATCAGGCGCCGCTGCCTGCAAGTTGGCCAGAGTGGGTGAGGGAAAGACCTCGCCGGCAAAGAGAATCAGGCGTAGATCGGGATAAGAATGCGCGGCCATGCGTCCCGACTGCAACATGCCTACAAGGATGGAGGGCACGGAATACCAGCAACTGATGCGGGACTCGCGCACAAACTGCACCAGAAAACGCGGCATCCACACGATGTTGTCGGGAACCAGCACCGCGGTTGCGCCGCATAAGGCCATGTTGAAGATGTCGAAGGTGGAAAGATCGAATCCCAACGGCGAGGGACAAGCGATGCGGTCGCGGGAGGTGATCTGAAACTCCCGCGCGGTCCAGCGGACAAAGGCGCTTACGGCGCGGTGAGAAAGCTCAACGCCCTTGGGCCGCCCCGTGGAACCGGAGGTGAAGAGGATGAAGGCTGTGTCCTCAGCTTTCATTTGCGGCAAGATCACCGGATCGGCTTCCTGCGCCGCCGTCGCCTCCCAGGCAAAGCTTGCGCCCGTGCGCAGATCGGCTATGCGCGGCGGAGTGCAGTCGCCATCGATCAGCAGCCGTGCCCTGCACTCGGCCAGAACCGCATCGATGCGCTCTTGTGGCCAGCGCGGGTGAATGGGGACATAGATGGCCCCGGCCAGCAGCGAGGCAAAGACGGCAATGATCGCATCGCTGCTCTTGGGCAAGGCAAGAGCGATGCGGTCCCGTGGCTGAATACCGTATTCGCGGAAGCACAGGGCCAACGATTGGGCCTGCGCGAACAACTGGGCGAAGGATGTGACCCGCTCTTCCTCGACGATAGCGACGGCATTAGGTGCGACCGCAGCGCTGCGCCGCAGCCACTCGTGCAGCAGTTCGCTGTCAGGCTCGGGCAAGCGTTACCCCCCAGGTGAAGCCGATGCCCGCCGATGCAAACAACAGCAACTGACCGGGACGAATGAGTCCATCGCAGCGCATCTCCGCATAGTTGATGACCAGATCACTGGCGAAGGTGTGGCCAAACTCGGCCATGCGGGTGAGTGGCAAACCTCCCTCGGGCAACCCCACCATCTTGCGAAAACCCTCACGATCACGGCGGCTGATATTGGAGTAGATGAAATGGTCCACATCGCTCAAACGCAGTCCGGCATCCGCCAGAACCTTGTTGGCCAGCCGGAAGAGATGGAGATAGAAGATGGGCATGACCTTGTGTTCGATCATGACCGCGTCGGCGGTGAGTTGGATGTGCCCGTCGTTCTGGGTGAGGAGAATGGCCTTGTGCAGATGGCTCAGCGTCATGGCTTCTACGCCCAGTAAGAGCGGCCCCTGCGTGCCTTGACGGCGGAGCAGGACAGCACTGGCGGCGTCGCCCTGTATGGTGATGGGCAGCAGGGAACGGTTGTGCGCGGGGGCGGCATCGCCCGTGACCAGCAGCGCGGTCTGAATGCGTTCGTCCATGCTCATCCAGCCTAGCGCGGTCTTGATGGCCAGATGCAGCGCACCGCATCCGCCTGCGCGGAAGCTGAGGTTCATTGAACTCTCCGCCCCAAGATCGGCGCTGAGCCGATGGGCGAAAGAGATGGATTGCGAGTTCTCACCGGGAAATGTGCTGTAGTCCAGGATAAGGTCGATGTTGCCCGCTGCAACCCCGGCCTCATCAATGGCCGCCGTTGCGGCTTTCAGAACAAGGTCGTAGGGTTGCTGGTCGCCGCAGACCCGCACGCGGCTGAGTCCGAGATTGTCCAGGGCCTTTTGTCTGGCCAAAGGACTCAGCGGCGCTAACGTGGTCTCCACCCTGAGCCGCTCTCGCTCTAGTATCTCTGTCACGTTCTCTTCGCCGGGAGGCACGGCGTAAGCTGCCGCTGCAATGCGTACATTCAGATTCAAAATAGCTCCAGTCGCAGCGCGGCAAAGCCGCCATGAGCAGATGTTCCCAGCAGCAGCGCCTCGCCATGGCCTGGGCGCTTGCTCAAAGCCAACAGCAGATGCAACAGGGCGCCGGCTTCTCCCATCCCTGCCGCAACAGGCTGCGCGGGAAAGATCGTCGTGTCTTCGCCAACGAGGTCGCGGTACGAACAGGTCAAGGGATTGGGGAGGCACGGCGCGCCATTGCCAGCGCAGATGGTGAAGTCTGGCAGGTCGCCGTCCAGCAACTGACGCACGCCGGCGCGCGCATCGCCGCCAGCCGCCCAGCGCCCCGCGCCGAGAGCGACATAGGAACGAGCCGCCAGCCGGCCGGCTGGTTCCAACACCATGGCCACCACGCCCTCGCTGGGTATAAATCCGCCCGTTGAGGGCACAGGTTCGTTGCTAAAACAGGCAGGTGAGAGCAAATGGGCTGTTTCGTACCACTCGTAAACGGCCTGAGTCAGCGTGTCTCCGGCAAGCACAATCGCCATATCCGCCTGTCCATGGCGCATCAGGGAGGCGGCCTGTAGCAGTGCACTTTCCGCCGCAAAGCTCTTGTTGCTGACTGTCACGTTGGGTCCGCGTAGATCGTGAAAAAGAGCCACATGACTGGCCGGAGCATTGCTAAGCGTCTCGGGAAAGGTGATGGGGTCAGTCTCCGCCCATCCATATGTGGCGGCGCTTTGATAGAAAGCCTCGGTGAGTTCGACACAGCCAAAGCCGGTGGCAAAGAAAACGGCGATGCGGGAGCGATCCATTTGTCCCAGGTCGATGCCCGCGTCGTGCAGGGCCAGCGACGCGGCCACTAGAGCCCACGCCGAAAGGCGATCCAGCCGCCGGGTCTTCAGGCCGGGCACAATGCTGGCAGGACGAAACGGCTCAACCAGAAATGCGCGGCGCAATTCGGGAGTGGTCCAGGCTGTGATGGCGCTGGGTTCCAGGGGCTCCGCCGAGATAAGTCCGGCCAACGGACCATAGGGGGTCACGGAGCCTATGCCGGTAAGTACTGGCAAGGTTGTATTCATGCGCGGTAACTCCCGAAGACCAGCGCGGCATTGCTGCCGCCAAAGCCCGCGGAGACCGACATTGCTACAGGCAGCGGCTGCCGGCGTAGTTCGCCACGCAACCAGTCTACTTGATCGCTCTCAATGGGATCGGTCAGCCGCAGGGTGGGAAAAAGTACACCGGCCCGCATGGCCATGATGGTGATGGCGGCTTCTAACGCGCCTGCCGCCCCCAGGCAGTGTCCGAAGTAGGATTTTGTCGACGAAACCGGAATGGGACGACTGCGTCCATGGAAGGCGCGTTCATAAGCATGTGTTTCCGCAATATCGTTCAAGGGCGTGCCAGTGCCGTGAGCATTCACATAGCCAACCTCTTCGATACTGCATTCGGCCATCTCCAGGGAGCGTTGGATGCAAGAGGCCAATCCAATGCCGTTTTTCTGCGGCGCGGTGGGATGGAAGGCATCGTTGGTCATGGCCCAACCCCGCAGTACAGCCATAATCCTCGCGCCGCGCCGCGTCGCATGGGCCAGGGTTTCCAGCACCAGCACGGCTGCGCCTTCGCCCAGGTTCAGCCCTTTGCGGCTCTGGTCGAAGGGCCGGCAGGCGTCCGCGTCCAAAGCCTGCAGCGAGTTGAAGCCGCTCAGGGTAAAGGGACACAGTGCATCGCTGCCCCCGGCGAGAACCATGGGGGCGGCCTCGTCGAGTAACATGTTGGCGGCCAGAACCACCGCTGTTGTTCCTGAAGCGCAGGCCACGGAAACGGCGCAGCCCGGACCCTGAAGGCCCAGATACTCTTCTACAGAAGCTGCGACCCGCGACACTGAATAAGATGCTGCCCGCGACAATCCGCCGTGCCGATACCAAGCAGCCGGCCCTCTGGAGATCTCTGGATCGATCTCGGTCAAACCCGCAACCGTACTGGCCATTACAATGCCGCTCTCGCGGAAGGTGCTGCAGGACCCGGCAATATCCACCACGGCATCGCGCGCCGCCACCATCGCCAGCCGATCAGAGCGGGAGTAGTGATGACCGTCGTGCAAAGCGGGCAAGGCACGGACCGGCGCGACTGTTCCCTGAAAGCCGGGATACATCTCCGTGGCGGGCGCCAGGCAGCACTGGCCGGCCAACATCCCAGCCTGCAAACAAGACAGACCTATGCCATAAGGACTGACCACGCCAATCCCGGTCACAACAACAGTTTTCTGTGCATCAATCACGAGGTTGAACCGGCCAGAAATCGAAGAAGTTGATCCACTGATCATAGTAATCCGACAATTGCGCTTCGAGAAACCGGACCGCCTGGCGCAGGCCGCTCCGCTCGCCTTCGTCGTGAGTGCCCGAGGAGGCTGGCAGAATGGGATCGCCCATCAGAACTCGATAACGCAGCCAGCCGCTGCGAACGACGAAGCCGGGAAGCACCGGCGCGCCAGAGACCTGCGACAACAGAAAAGGCCCCAGCGGAAATTCCGCGAGCGCATCGAAAAACTGCACCCCTACGCTGGAGCGCGGGTGGTAGACGCGATCTCCCTGGATGGCGACGATCTCATTGCGGCGCAGGGCCTGCAACAGTTCGATGGTGGCCCGCGCGCCGCCACGCAGGTCAACAATCCGGAGCCGCTCGTTGCTCATCCGGTCGCGCAGCATTTTCTCCGCGGGCTTATCCTCGACCACACGCGCCACATGGACGGGACGGTCGTGCATCTCCAGCAAACGTGAGGCAAACTCCGGATTGCCCAGATGAGCCGTCCACACGATCAACCCGTGGCCCGCCTCCAGGCAGCGGTCGATCACGGCAGCGCCGCGCTCCCCGTCCACCAGCATGGCTTGCAGTTGCGCATGACTGGCTTGGGGGACAAAAGCATAGGAAACGATCAGGTCGGAAAAGGAATAGAAGACTCGATAGACCTTCCATTGCAGCCCCAGCCCTCGCTGGCCGGAAACCTGGCGCAGATTGCGGGCCACGGCGCTGCGCTCGCGCTTCAACAGCAGAAAAAAGATCAGAGCGGTCACCGAGGCGACCGGCGGCTGCGCGAAGCGCGGCAACCAGCGCACCGCGAAAAAAGCGAAGCGCAGCGCCGGCATGTTGTGAAAGTGATGCCAGTACCAGCGCTTCAATGACCACCTTCCTGTGTCAGCTCGCTGACCTCTCGAATCACCTTGCGTTTCAGCACCGAGTACATATGAACAATGTCTGTGTCGTCGTATCCGATGGAGCGAAGCGTTCGCACCGCGGCGTCGACGGCAGCAGCATTGCTCAAGCCGAAGCGGCGATGATACTCGATCTGAATCTCGTTCATCTCGTGTTTCGAAAGGGTGGGCGTACTCATGGCCATGTCGTTGTAAGAGAAGCGGCTGGTCAGTCCCAACCGTTCCGCATCCCAGCCCGCCTCCACGGCCTGCTGGTTGATCTCGCAGCCGGGAAAGAAACGCAGGCAGAAGTGGTAGGGCAACAGCGATGGCTTGGGCAGTTCGCCCAGCCAGTCCAGGGTGCGCTGCGCCATCTCCCTGGTTTCGGTGGGAAAGCCATACATGGTCGAGATATTCACGGCTACATTCTGTCTCTGGGTGTAGGCGATGATCTGGCGCGCCTTCTCCAGATTGAGATTCTTGCGCACCAGGCGCTGAATCTCTTCGGTAGCCGATTCGACGGCATAGGTAAACCAGACGGCGCCTGTCTCCATTGCGCGATCCACAAACTTCTCGCTGGCAATGTCGGCGCGCAGGCCGTTGACAAAGTACATCCGCAGCTTCAAACCAGCGGCCTGAATCCTGTCGAACAGATCCAGCGAGCGCTTCACATCGACATTGAAGATGTCGTCAACAATGTAGAAATACCGGATGCCGCGCTGGTCGTAAAGCGTGGCGATCTCTGCGAAGATATTGGCGGCGCTGCGCAGCCGGATACCCTTCCAATGGCTGAAGCAATAGGTGCAGTCGTAGACACAACCGCGGCTGGTCAGCAGCACGCCCTGGCGCCGGTGGTTGTAGGCATAGCTGAGCTGGTGCTGGTACTGATCGAGGTCGATTAAATCGTAGGCGGGAAAGGGCAGGCTGTCGATTTCCGCGCTTTGGACCCGCTCGGCGTTTTCTATCACCTGGTCTCCGTCGCGGTATAGAACTCCCGCGACCGCGCTGGCGGAAGCTCCAGAAAGCAGCTCAACAAAAGCCTGCTCGCCTTCTCCTTGAACGGCAATCTCCAGCTCCGGAACTTCTTTGAAGAGCCGGTGCTTGTAGGCTTTCACAATCGGCCCGCCAACAATCAGCGTGGCGTCGCTGTTGGCCCGCACCAGCCCAGCGATGCGCTGCAATTCCTCGAGAAAGAATGCGATAGAGCGAAGGCCAACGACATCGGGTTGAAAATCTCGCAAGATGCTCAGAAATCGTTCGTCGTCAGGGCAGGAGAGTGAGGATTCGACGATGCGCAGTTCGATGCCGGGCAGCGCGGCGCGGGCACTGGAGGCCAGATACATGAGGCCAAGGGGAGGGACATGCATCTCGTAGGGCATGGTTGTGCCCACCCACTTGTTCATGTTGTTGCATTCCACCAGCAAGACTCGCGCGGGGCTCATTCTTTTGCTGGTCGGCATGGCCAGACTTGCTCCTGAATTTTTAGTTCTTGGCCGCGACCTTGGCTTCGACGGTTGCCGCCAGCGTTCCAATACTTTGCCAGGCGCTTTCGTCGAACTCGCCATCTACGAGCTTGATCCCAAAGCGTCTCTCAATTTCCAGAATAAGTTGCAGAATATCGATGGAATCGATCTCGAGATCGCCCCCCAGCAACTGCTGATCGTCGCTCAGATCACCGGCTGTTCTGTCCTTGATCCGCAAACCGGCAATAATAATCTCTTTGAGTTGTTGCGAAATGTTTTCCATGGCGATTTCTCGTCCAGCATAGCATGGCACGCCCTTAAACTCGCGGGCCTTTCCACCAGCGAATACCACGCATTACATAACCTATTGATATCACGAACGTTATGATTGCCATTCTCCTCTCTGGGTTATGAATAAATGCTGAATTCTTGAACCAAATTGAATGTTAATCTTTGGCAAGGGATGCGCCCAGTGATGTCCTGCGTAATTCAAATGCGGGAGAGGGATTCATATCGCCCCGCAAGCCGATTATTTTAAATAACTTGTAAATTAGCTTTCCAGAAATACCCCCAAAAGTACCCCCGGCGGAGCCATGCTAAGGGCAAAAAGACTCCCGTGCTTCGTGCAGGCCATCTCGCTTCAGAATCGCCCACAGCCGCCGATAGAATCCCGTTGCGTGGTTACTCACAGATCGGTGCGGCCAACACCCCCTTGCGCGGCTCAGGCGTTACACTGGGCAGCGTATGGCGTGGCGATTTCGGCGAAGTCTGAAATTCGGGCCGCTCAAGCTGAACTTCTCAAAGTCCGGCGTGGGCTATTCCGTGGGCGGGCGCGGCTTCCGCGTGGGCAAGGATGCTAGGGGTAGATCGTACACGGCGGCCTCCATCCCCGGCACTGGCCTTTATAGCCGGACGTATTCCAGCCAGGGCAAGGCGGCGGGCGGAAGCGCGGCTCCCGTGCCCGGCGCGACACAGGGGCAAAGCAGCGGCTCCGGGCTTACCGTGGGAATGCTCATTCTGGCGTTCATGGCTGGCGGGCTAGTGGTCTTCATGCTCACGCCCCGCACTGTTTCCCCGCCCGTGACTCCACCAGCAGCGGTAAGTGAGCCTGTAGCACCAGCGCAGCCTATCCCTGCGAAGCGGCGGCGCGCTCATGGTTCAAGGCGAGCAAGCGCTCCAGCAGTTCCGCATCGGTTAGAGTCACAGGCCACCCATACGCCGCAAATACCGCCGCGTCCAGCTTCTGATGTGCCCCCGCCAGCCCGCTAGAGCGGGCACCTGTCCGAACTTACACTGCTGTGGATGCTAGACATTGGAATTGGCCTTTGGCCTCTGCACTACCTCAGCTAGAGAAATCTAGTTAATTGCAGTCTGACGGCGCCAAGGCTGAATTTTCTTGAGAACCATCTGCGCGAGAATCCAAGAAGCGTACCAGTCTATCCATCAGCAGTTTCAATTAACCGATATTTCCCAAAACGGCTCAAAATAAAAAAACCCGCAAGTACCAAAATGAGACTGATTCTCAAAACGGGAATCATGAGTTATTTATTTTTTCTCGTAAACATCTGATTTTAAAAGGCAGAAAATTACTAGTCGGGAGTTATATTTAACATACTCAGATTTGGTAATTTCCAATCTGGAATAACTAATAAAGTTTTCCACCCATACAAAACCTATGTATTCCACATTATCGATGGCGAACATGCGTGAGTATAAATCCTAGAGGAGTTAATAATGGCTTACACGATTTTGCGGCTTCCAACAGTCAAGACCCGAACGGGTCTATCAAGATCATCTATTTATCTCCGCATTGCTGAGGGCAACTTTCCGAAGCCTATTTCTTTAGGCGCTCGCGCGGTCGGCTGGATCGACGCAGAAGTGGAAGCGTGGCTCTCTGCCCAGATTGTACGGAGCCGCAGAACGCCGGCAGGACGATCATTGGTACAGGAATTGCGCTGATGACCGCCGCTGTTGTGCGTGTGATCCCGCCGGAGATCGCCGCCGCTGGTAGTCTCACCGCGTCCGACTTGGAACACCCCGGGCGAATGGAGATTGGACCCGAATTCCTAGAGCCGACGGCTCCCTACGTCTGCCCCATCGGGGAAATTCATCGTGGTCCCCGTGCCTTTGTGTCATTTCATCGCAAGAGCGGGGACAAACTGGAGAACCTTGGCTCCGTGCCGACTGACGAATTGGAGACCATGTTCCCCGAATTTGCGGCTGAATTGGAGAGAGACAGCTACTTCTCCGTAAACAGCTTCTACCGGCCAGGCTTCGTCGGAAAGTGCTTACCTGGGCTAAAGCCGGCGCACCGTAAGGCCGACGATGCTCGCTACTTGAATGCCTGCTTCGCTGACATCGATTTTCATGACCAGTCCGGCCCGTTCGACTTCGGTTATCACTTCGGCCAAGTCATCACACTTCAAGACAAAAAGATCATTCCACCGGCAAGTCTGGTAATGCGCAGCGGGCGCGGGCTCTGGTTGTTCTGGTTGTTAGCGAGTCCGGAGAATCTCCTGATTCCGCCTCGGGCTTTCCCAGAACAAGCGCTGGCATACAACGCTATCGAGCTTGAGCTAATCCGCCGCACAAACGCCGATAAGGCGGCCCACGATATAGCTCGGATAACCCGCGTTCCTGGGTCTATCAATTCCAAAGCTGGTGATGCCATGCGCGTGGCGTACTGGACGCAACGTGCCGCCGATGGACGCGCTTACGTCTACACGTTGGAATCTCTCGCCGGTTTTCTTGATCTCGAACTTCCCCAACTCCGACATACCCATCGCCTACCCGAGTCTCGCCCGGAAGCCTGCGAGCGTGGCTTGAGAGGCTGGCAAGCACTGTGGCAACACCGTTTCGATGACTTCCAAATACTGCGCAAAATGCGGGGCAGGTTTTCCGAGGGGTGCCGAAACCATGAGGCCTACATTTATGCCGTGATCCTGCGGGGGTACGGAATGAAGGATAAAGTTGTGCAACAAGAACTGACAAAGATGGGCAACGAGTGCTTACCGCCGCTCACTGTGAGCGAGATAGATGGTGCCATTGAGCAAAGCAAGTACAACCGGGGACAGATTCGAGATTCCATCATTGCAGACTACCTGAAGGTTACGCACGAAGAAGCACAATTTGTTCCGCGTTGGGCTGACCGTGGCGCACTGCCAGAAATCAGATGCAGTGACATGGACCTAAAGCCTTTGCAGCGTACTGACCATCGTCGGCAGGCCATCAGAGATATTTGCAATGGACTGGGCAGAGTGCCATCGTGTCGGGAAATGGCAGATCTTCTCCGTCAACGCGGAATCCAGATTTCTTACGTTCAAGTATCACGGGACTACCTGAACCAGCACATGACCCCGCGCTTGTCGACCACACGTCTTCCCTTCTCTGTTGTTTCAGATGTAACGCTAGTAGGGAAAGAAGGGGATTCTCTGTACATTAAGAGGAGAAAGGAGATGTTCAATCGGTCCGACAGGCCGATGCTCGGTCATGAGGATGAGAGCCGCCAGACATTGCAGTACAGGGCGTAGATAGGCCCGGAGTCGCTGGTGCCGGCCGCGCTCCTATGTGGTTCGCTGCCGAGCGAAACGACAAGTACTCGACAACGCAATTCGGCCGAAGCTAATGCCGAAATTGATTGGAATCTCTCACAGACGGGATTATCAGGAAGTACGGGGTAGGGGGATCGGGCGCGTTGCTAATACCCATGGCTGCCTGGACTTCTTTGTTAGTGCAATACGCGAGAAGCTGCACTCCATTTTGCCCAGATCCCTTGAGTTTGCTGGCACCGCCCGAAGAGACTCGCCAGCCCAATAGAGATAGCTACCGTATACAGTAATAAGACGGCCGTTGGCTAGTTATCCAGTACGACTAATATTGGTACCGCCCAATGGTGATTCACGAGCCGATAGAGGGGATTTTGCACCATTAGTGTTCGACTGGCCAACCTACCGCGCCTGGCACCAAAGGTGACTACCCGCAGATGGCTTCCCCTTATCTATATCGCGTTTTAGAAGAGATAATTAATAAGCCATCGCAGGGTCTACACCATTGGTGATATCAATGAAATCATTGAACTTGTCCGCACAAAAATGATCGTAGCGTGTCGAGAATGCCACACAAATAACCGTGCACACTACAGGGAATTCCTCACGCGCATCCCCCACGCGCCATTTTTCAGGCGCTTTGTGGCCAAAAGCATGAGCGAGAATCAGAATGTGCCGCTGAACTCGACGAGGATCGGCGCCAGCACCAATGGGTGACTAGACACACACGCTGAAGGCTCGGAATGCCGCCGCTGCAGATTTGGTACTCGCTGCGGCTCTTCCTAATAGAGGTATTGCTGGAAGCTGACGAACATCTTCCCTACTTCAAGTGCTGGCCCAAGATCCAAGAAGGCGTCCGAGAGAGAGTTATAGCGAAGTGTCAACAGAGGAGCCAGCTTGTCCTGGTCCAGGTCCTCATAGCCTTCGGCAACATACTGCGAGAGCACGAAATCCAGAAATGCCCGCTGCTTCGCACCAAAGGTGGCGTGGATGGAGGGCCGCGCCCGGTCGGCCCGCTCCTGGCGCGTAATACGCGGCAAGGCAAAGGCAATATAAGCCAACACATCGTAGAGGTCCGACTGCTCGGCATCCAGAGCGCGCTGAATCTCGCTCATTTGTGTCCGGTCGAATCCCTTGTCTTCGAGGTTTCTCAGTAGAGTGCGCCGCGTGTCGGGCTTGCTCCAGATGGCCCGAAGCTCGTCTTCATCCTTGAAGAACTCCGGCAATGCGCCATACAGCGATTCCAGAAACTGGGTTGCGGAAACTGGCTTGCCGTCGACGCCCCAGAAGCTGGTAGCCGTCATGTGCTGAATTTCGCGCGCCTTGCCGTCCGCCAGCCGAATCACCAGCTTCTGGTGCGGTTCTGGTGGCTCCGGCGGTTCAGGCTTCGGGCCTTCTGGAGGCTCGGGCCGCGGTCTCGGCTCTGGCAAGGGTTCCGGCTCCAACGGCTCTCCGTCCCACTCCGGATCGTTGAAAAGCTCGTGGGCGCGGACAAAATCGTAGATGGTAAAGAAGTCCTTGCCGTCGTAGAGCCGCGTCCCGCGCCCGATAATCTGCTTGAACTCGATCATCGTATTGATCGGTCGCAGCAGGACGATATTGCGGATGTTGCGCGCGTCCACACCCGTGGAGAGCTTCTGTGAGGTCGTCAGAATCGTCGGAATGGTCTTCTCATTGTCCTGGAACTCGCGCAGGTACTGGTCCCCCAGCGCGCCATCGTTGGCCGTCACACGGCAGCAGTAAAGCGGGTCCCTATTGGTCGCTTTTTGGTTGATCAGGTCGCGAATGGCGGCGGCATGGGCCTGGGTTGCACAGAACACCAGCGCTTTCTCCCGCTGGTCGATGCGGCTCATCAGGATGTTGACGCGGGCCTCCTCGCGCTCTTTGATCTCGATGATGTGGTTGAAATCCGATTCGACATACCGCCGGCCTTCTTCCACTTCGCCTTCCACCACGTAGTCGTCCGAGGTGTAGACGTAGTCGTCCAGAGTGGTCGAAATCTGCACCACCTTGAATGGGGTCAGGAAGCCGTCGTTGATGCCTTCTTTGAGCGAGTAGATGTAAACCGGCTCGCCGAAGTAGGCGTAGGTGTCCACGTTGTCGCGGCGCTTGGGCGTTGCTGTCAGGCCGAGCTGAACCGCCGGGGCGAAGTAGTCCAAAATGCCGCGCCAGTTCGATTCGTCGTTGGCGCCGCCGCGGTGACACTCGTCGATGATCACCAGGTCGAAGAAGTCCGGCGGGTACTGGCCGAAGTATGGTGCAGGCTGCCCATCCGGGCCGATCCCGGTCATGAAGGTCTGGAAGATGGTGAAAAAGATGCTGGCGTTGGTGGGGACCTTGCCCGCCTTGCGAATTGAATCCGGGGCGATGCGGATGCGGGCATCTTCAGCAAAGGAGGAGAAGGCGTTGAAGGCCTGATCGGCAAGAATATTGCGGTCGGCCAGGAACAGGATGCGCGGGCGTCGCGTGGGCTGGTGCGACAGGTTCCAACGGGCCTGGAATAGCTTCCACGCAATCTGGAAGGCGATGGCCGTCTTGCCGGTTCCCGTGGCCAGCGTCAGCAGGATGCGCGGACGGCCCTCGCCCACAGCCTCCAGCACGCGCTGAATGGCGATGTCCTGGTAGTAGCGCACCTCCCAGGAGCCGGAGCGGTCTTCAAAGGGGATCTGAGCAAAGCGATTGCGCCATGCGTCCGGTTCGGCAAAGGTCAGCTTCCAAAGCTCTTCGGGGGTGGGGAAGCGGTCTATCGGCCCTTCGCTGCTGGCAATCGGGCCGCTGGGCTCCTGAAGGCTGGCTGGAGCCTGAGCAGGAGCCGCGCCCATGTCCATGCGGTAGATCTTGTGGCCGTTGGTGGCGTAGGCAAAGCGCACGGCCATCTTGGCGGCGTAGGTCTTGGCCTGGGCCACGCCCTCGGCTTCGGAAAGCTCTTCGCGCTTGGCCTCAATCACAGCCAGCTTATGGTTGCGGTAGACGAGAACGTAGTCGGCGATGTCCGGCTTGCTGCGCCTTCCTGCGCCCAGCAGACGGCCTTTGGTGATGGGATACTCGCGCTGGATACGCGAACCCTCGACCACACCCCAGCCCGCCGCCCGCAGTGCAGGGTCGATCAGTTCGGCGCGAGTTTCGGACTCGTTCCTCACGGCTTGAGGCTCTTTTTCTGTTTCGATGGCGAAAGGTAGTTGTCGCCGGTGACGACATTGCGGCCGGTTTTGCTTTCCAATTCGAGCCGGGCGCGTTTGGAGATGCTGCCCCCGGTCTTGGCGGCCTTCTTGTTGGCAGGCAGGCCCGTGGCCTTCGTCGTCTCCGCAATCTGCCGGGTGGAAAGCTCAGCCAGGGCAGTGAAGATGAGTTCGGCTTCGCTCATGTGATCGCGCAGATTCTGGCTCTCAAGCCCCTTCAGCGCTTTATGCTCCTTGACCGAGACACCGGACCATTCCTCGTGAATGATGTTGGTGAGAATGGCGAACTCCTGCCCTTGCTTGACCTCATGCGTGGCCCAGTAGTCGGTCAGTTTGTTGCGCGTCTCCTGCCCGGTCATGCGCTGGGTAATCCACTTTTCACTGCGGCCTAGCTTGCGCCAAGTTTCCCTGGTCCGTTCCAGCCCAAGGGCGGGATCGGCCATTTCCTGCAAGCGTTCGTGGCCAACTTTGGCGAGCCAGAGCTTGATGGGTTCTGCTTTGGGGCTGGGAACGGACTGCACAAGTCGCAGAATCGTATCGGGTTGGGCGCAATCCGTCAGGCGCTGCTTGCCGTCCTCGGCGGTCAATTTCAACTGGTTACAATTTGTAACCAGTTGGCTCCCTTCTTTGGCGAGACGGTTCTTCAGCACTTTCCAGTAATTGCTTGCCCTCCGGGTATCTGGCTGCTGTGTAAGCACTTGAACAATGTCCACTACCGAAAACCACCAAGTATCGGTGGCCTCGTCATAGACGCGCCGGATGGCTTGATTTTCAAACTGCGTAGGCAGGTGTTGCATCAGTGCTCCCTTACAGCTCGGCACGGGTTTCGTACTCATTGCGCATTGGGTGACAGTCTTTTTAGAAGTGTAGTGCAAGGAGGGAGACAAATTGTCCCCCTCCTTTGAAAAAGTCGTTCGGGAGAATCACGGCTGCAATGTTTTCAGCCTTCAACTGGAGACAAACTGACACCAGTTCAAAACTCATTACAGCTTGCCGGTGAAGGCTTGATGGAGAAGTGACTGCTTTAGCTCTTCGAGCGAAGCAAGCTTGCTTTGATAAACATCCTCTAGATTTCGCACTTGATCTTGCAATTTTTCCATAACTTTCAACAATTCAACCATCTGTTTCTTCGGGGCTATCGGTAGGACAAAACGCCCGAGCGCTGCGCCCGTGAAGTGTTGAATTCCAGTGCCAGTGAAATATTGCTTTAAACATCCAGTAGCGTCCTGCGACCAGAGGTAGAAGAGAAACCACTTGCTATGGGTAGGCTCGTGGAACCTCACTCGATGGAGTGCCTTTTGAAAATACATCGGGACATCGTCGTTCCAGATTGCAGCACGCCCTGGGTAGTAGAGTGAACGGGCACGCACAGCTTGCGGGTACTCACAGACCGTTCCCTGTCGTCTGGTGCGGCATAACGACACAGCTCTCAACCACGCAAACGCTCTGTCCAGACTGGGGTTCGTTCGGTCCAGGAGGTGGGCCAAAACAAACGGCCGAAGTGGGCCACTTCAGAATGCCAAAATCAACCTTCTCAAGCGCTTTAGCTAAACTCAAATTTTCAGAAATGCTGCACTAGGTCAACGCCGTTTCCGAAGTTGCTCACGACTACCTCGGATTCGTTCGCGATGCTATCCACGTAATCAACCCATCATTGCAGTCGTCCGGGGTTTCATGCCACTTGGGCGCGGAAGGGGATAACCTTTCCCCCGCGTAGTGTGGACTCCAGGAAATCCGCCCAACCCTGCATCATCTTGGTGGCGCGCGGCTCCAGGTAAAGCGCGTGGTTGTAGGCCGCGCTGACGGCGTTGCGGGGCGCGTGGGCGAGTTGCAGCTCGATGTGCTCGTGGTTGTAACCCTGTTCGTGCAGGATCGTCGAGGCCAAGCCGCGAAAGCCGTGCCCCGTCATGATGCCTTTGTAGCCCATGCGCTCCAGCGCCTTCAAAATCGTGTTGTTGCTCATGGGCTTTGCAGCGTTTCGATCACCGGGAAACAGCCACTGACTTTCCCCGGTCAACGTGCGCAGCATTTTCAGCACTTCGATTGCCTGTGAAGCCAGCGGGACAATGTGCGGAGTTCGCATCTTCATGCGCGCGGCGGGAATGTCCCAACGGGCGGCCTCCAAGTCAAACTCTGCCCACTTCGCTCCAATCAATTCGCTGGTGCGCACAAATGTCATGGCCATCAGCTTCATGGCCAGGCGTGTCACTGCCGTGCCTTTGTAGAGTTCAATTGCCTTCAGAAGGGATGAAAGTTCCTTTGCATCGATGCGTGCATAATTGATCTTGCGTGTGGATTTCAGAATGTCGCTGGGGCGGATTTCACTGGCCGGGTTGCGCTTTGCGTATCCGTGGGCAATCGCAAAGCGGAATACCTGCCCCGTTGTCTCCAGGGCGCGCTTGGCAATGTCGTGCGCGCCGCGTTCCTCAATCGCTTTGGTCATGGCCACCAGTTCCGGCGCTTCGATTTCCGCAATGGGGCGCGCTCCCAGACAGGGAAGAATATCAACCTCCATGCGCCGCTTGACATACTCCACATGGCGCGGGCTTTTCCCATCCTGCCAGTGTTCCAGCCAAAGGGAAGCGATGCTTTGAAAGGAATTGGCGCTTGAGGCCATTTGCGCAGTCTTCTCAACCTTGCGCTGTGCCATCGGGTCAATGCCTTTAGCCAGGAGCTTGCGCGCCGCACCGTGCCGTTCTCTTGCCAGGGCGAGAGGCACATCTGGATATTTTCCAAACGACATGAGCTTTTCCTCTTTCTCATGCCGGTATTTCCAGCGCCAGAGCTTTCCACCAGCAGGGGTATTCCAAAGATATAGGCCCCCAGTGTCGCCCATTCTGTACGCTCTGTCTTTGGCTTTGGCCTTGCGAATCTCCGTGTCCGTCAGCGCCATTTATTCCTCCAAAACACCCGGTTTGGAAAAGTACCCCCAGGCGAAAAAGAAAATACCCCCAAAAGTACCCCCGCCAGCGTGTGGCTTCCATAGTACGGCCTTGGACGGCAAAAGAACAGAAATACTTTGTTTTCAGGATGTTGATTGGCTCTATTGGACTTTATTGGACGGTATAAAACATCTAAATGGCGGAGGGAGAGGGATTCGAACCCCCGGTACCCTTTCAGGCACAACGGTTTTCAAGACCGCCGGTATCAACCGCTCACCCATCCCTCCGCAAGGGGGGAACCGCATTATTGAACCTACTACGAGAACCTGATCCTCACGTTCCGAGCCCCCGGTTGCATCGTAGTTGCATAGCCACTCTTCGAGAGCCTGCATTGCAGCGAGGCTCTGCGAGTCCACGCCATCTCTCATGATATACGACTCTCGGGTGACAGCCACATTGCAGTGCCGGAGAATCGCCTGGACCACGATCTCCGCTATGCCCAGCCGGTGCAAATTCGTGGCCAACCCACTTCGGACAGCGTGCCAGCCACGGCATGACCGGACCGCTCCTCTGCCATATTTTCCTTTGGGTTCTCCGGCACTCTTCCGCCACTGTTTCTCTGAACCGTCAGTTCGCCTGATCCCTCATGTAAGGCAGATAGTGTTCTTCAGCGAACACGTCAAATGTCATGCGATTCATAGCAACATAAGTGCAAATGTTGGTGATGACCACTGGCGAAACATCCTATTGGTTCATCAATCCTGTCGTTACGCCCACGGCGTGAGTCGCCACACCAACCGTCGGCAGAATCCACCATAAGTTGGATCCGCGCTTCTTCAGCTTATAGCTAACGAATGAGCCGTAGCCGACGAGCGCGAAACTCACGCTGAGCTGTCCCGCCTGCGACGAAGGCATGAGCGGGTTTCCCTCTCTGCAGTGGTCAGTCGCAATGCAGTGTTGCGTCATCTCCACGTCGAAGACCGCCATCCCCAGGTGCAGTCCATTGAGCAGGAGAAACTTCGAACTGAGGGTTTTTGGAACCGTTACAGGAGGCACGCGAACGAAGCCCGAGGAAGATGGTTCCGGAGCGCCGGCTCCTGGGGAGGGGTTGCTTGCGGTCTCGTTGTCCGCCGCCGTCAGTCTTGCAGAAAGTTGTGCATCCCGTTCGAGTTGTCCGAATGGAATCGTGGCCGCTTGCGCGGAGTATGCCCAACCAGCCATAGCTATCGCCAGGCCAAGGATCGTTCCTTGCACTGCGTTCATGTTCTGCTCCAGCCGTAATGCGCTTGCGGCCGAGATGTCTATCGGCAAAACACAGTGCAAGTTTTGGGCCCACCCCAGTTTATAACATTAAAACCTGCAAATTCGCTGACGCACCGCGCCCGGTGCAAACTCGCATGCAGCGGACCGCATTCCACCCCGTAGAACCTTGCAGGTGGCTTCAATGCAGGGAGGGCCGGTTCCTCGGCTTTGATGGTGGACGGGATATTGCGTCCGCCGCAAGAGTTGCAAGGGCGTCATTTTCCCGAAAAATATTCAAGCCTAAATTGTATTCAGAACAGGAATGTGGAATACAATGATCGCGTTGCCAGTCATACCTATTCGCGCGGATGCCGGGTTGGATGACCCCGGAGTCACTGCTAACCGGCGTGCGCCGCTGGTCGTGGGCGCGTGTCTGTTTCTCCTGCTTGTCTTTTCCACCGTAACCGTCTTTGTGCAGGACGCCTGGGCGCTTCAGTCCTTTCAGATCGGAATCTTTGCCCTTCTTGCTGCGTACTTCCTCGTGGGCATTCGCCGCGGGAAGGAACAGATCGCCGGCGGGCTGGCGCCGTGGCTCGTATATCTGATTCCCCTCTGGGGCTTGGTCCAGATCCTCAGGCATACAACCGCATCCAGCGTCGAGACTCGCGGCGCTATCCTGCGTTGGGGCGCTCTTGCCGGGGTGTTCTTTTTGAGCCAGATCGCCGGCCATACCCGGACAGCCCGGCGCGACCTCCTCAGCGCGTTCCTTATCTTCGCGACGGGGATGGCTGTACTCTGTCTCACGCAGCTCTTTACCTCTGAGGGCCTCGTCCTCTGGATATTCCCGACCGGGTTTCCGGACGTCTACGCAACCTTCCCCTCCTACAACAACTACGCGCAATTTGTTGAGATAGCCTTGCCGATCGCCCTCTGGCGGGCCCTGCGCGAGGGCTGGCGATCCTGGGGGTATGCGCTTGCTGGCGGCATTCTCTATGCGTCCGCGATCGGCGTGGCTTCGCGTGCGGGTGCAGTGCTCTGCACGGCGGAACTGCTGGTCATGCTGATGATTGGGCTGGTGAGATTGCGGGATCCGGAGACCGGCCTGTTGACGCGTTCAACAACGGCAATCCTGGTGATGGTTCCCGTCTTTGCGGCGGCATTCACTCTTGCTGTTGGATGGGAGCGCGTCTGGCTGCGTTTTCAGCAGAATGACCCGTATCTGGTGCGCCGGGAGTTCATTGTGGCTGCTGTGGACATGGCCAGGCAGCGGCCGCTGACCGGTTACGGTTTGGATACCTTCCCAGAGGCCTACCAGCGATATGCCATCAAGGATTTCCCGTTTTACGCCAACCACACCCACAATGACTGGGCGGAGTTTGCCGCTGACGGTGGAGTTCCTTTTATGTTGCTGGTGCTGATTCCTTTTGCCTCTGGTATTCCCGCGGCGGTTCGGAGTCCCTGGGGGTTGGGGCTGATCGCTGTGATGTTACATGCGTGTGTGGATTTTCCTTTTCCGCGCCCAGCGGTTTCTGGATGGATGTTTGCCATGCTCGGACTTCTCTATATGACGCGAATGCCGGACAGGACACGCCACCGGGCAGCCAATCAGCCCATTGAAGATAGCCCACCCGCGCAAAAATCCACTTGAGCAGTGATATGGCGGTCCTGCTGGGCCGGTTCAGACGAATTGATCCCTCAGAATCAGGCAGACTCCGTGGAGGAACAGGCGAAGGGGGAACTTACTGCGCCGGAATCCGACGCGGGCATCCGCTCCGTCGTGAGATAACGCAGGAAAAACAAGAATAGGACGAACGCCACGGCGAAGATCGAGATCACAATCAACCGGCGAACCAGGTGCTTCTTGGTTCGAGGGCTCATGAGCTTTGCGGACCGGGGGGTGTGTTTAGACTGAATCACCCGCTCCGAACCAGGTTCGGCCATATTCGAAGCAAAGAAGCGCAGCCGGCACTTGCGGCAGCGGAGCGCCTCTCGCCCGCGAACGCGCTGGAAGACATCGTTCCAGTGAGCGCTCTTAGAAGTGCGAATATCGGAACTTCCGCATTTTGGACAAGTCATGACTTGGGACCAGCCTGGATTTGAGTTGATAGTACCACGAGCGTACCTGAAATTCGCGGGGTTCCGAGAGCCCGCCGGTACGCAAGACGCAGCCGGAGGAGGGAAGTGCCCGATGGAACAGAGAACGCCAGCGCCGAGTGATTCAGTGCGTCGCTGGAGAGATCGGGAGATTCCGTGAGGACCATATTAGACCTCGCATCGATAATCTGCCACCGGATTCCCGTGGCCGGAGGAATCTCTGAGGTGCGGTAGGCATAAGCCATTGTGTAGTTACCGGGCGTCAGCGCCACTGCCTGCTCAGCGACAGTGCAATCCTCCGGTTGACTTCCCGTGAATTCCGTTTCTAGACCGGAAGATCCCGGCCAGGAATGAAGGCCGGGATACTCCGGAAGGGACCAGTCGAAACTGACGGGCAGCGGCTCCCGCAGGAACCCGGCGTTGTTGGGCACAGTGGTGTCGGCAACAACCCAGCGATGCTCGATCAGTAAATGCCACAGGGCATTGGCAGCAGTTGCATCGTTGACCGCAACCAACCGGTTTACAACAGAGAACAGCAGCGGGCGATCCGTCTCCGGCTCGCCGGAACGAACCAGGTGCGGAGCGACGATTGCGACAGCACGTAGCTGGTCCTTCGCCAGCAGAAATCCGACGTACTGGCGGATCAGTTCGGGCTTTTCGTTAAGAATTGCCCCCGTGATCTTGTCAGCGTCTGGCGACACGCGCCAGCACAGCTCAAAGAGCGGCCCAATATCGTCGGCAGGCATCTCGGCAGCGCTGCGGGCCCATGCCCAAAACATCGGCATATTGTCACGGCGGAAATAGTAGTTGGCAAGGCTCCAGCGGGGCAGATACGTGTGGTCCACCTCATAGGCGTCCAGCAGAAGCTTCTCGGCCTGGCCATATTCTCCTTCGGTCTCATACTGCAATCCCAACTCGATATCCGCCTGGGCGTTGAAGCGGTCGAGGCGCAACGAGGTGGCCAGCAGCTCACGGGCATGCCCGCGATCGAACTGGGCAAGGCGCATATAGTACTTCCATCCGTCGGGCACCAGACGAATCGCCGAGCGTACCGATTCTTCGGTATCTTGCTGGAACAGATAGTCCGCACAAGCGAACTCCCACGAACTCCAGATTCCGAGGCAACAGACTCCTGCGATGATGATTCGCAGTGCGACCCCAGCCGAGTGGCGAAGAAGGTACATCATATTCAAGCCGAAAGCATAGCACACGGAACAATGCTGTCAAACCAGGTTTAGCGTCCAATGCCGCAATTATCTTTTGACACACACGCTGGAGTATTGCGGCCAGCCCGTTTGGAGATGCCAATCGAACTGCATGGGGTGAAGCTTAAGTCAAATACAACGGACAACAGCCATTACTTCCAGGATCATTCCCTGGCGACCAGATTCTGGGCCCCAATGTATGACACACGTATTACATAAATAGTTGATTCTAATGAAGAAATTTCTTGCAGGCGGCATGATTTCGGCGTATACAAAGAACGTCAGCCCCCATGAAGCAGAGGGTATCTTGTCTGCATGGGACGGTAAGGAGGCAAGCATGTTTAGGAGGCTGCAAGTTGTAGCGGTTCTGCTGTGCATGTTCTCTTTTGCGGCGGCAGCGACGGTTTCCATTGGGACCGCCAGCGCTCGGGGAGATATGCGCGTGGATAGCTATTTGGTCAAGGGCAACGCCACGCTCTTTGATGGATCCGTGGTGGAAACCGGCCAGGCTAGCGCGAATCTGCGCCTCGACAAAGGAGCACAGATTACACTGTCCACAAGTTCGCGCGGCATCTTGTATCGCGACCGGCTCGTGCTGGAGCGGGGAGAAAGTGAGTTGGCGGTCTCCACTCCATTTCAGCTTGAGGCGAATGGCCTGCGCGTGACTCCGGATCAGCCGAAGTCACACGGCTTGGTTTCGATGAAATCCGCGAACACAGTGGAAGTTGCGGCGTTGACGGGCAGTTTCGGAGTCACCAACAATCAAGGTGTCCTGCTGGCGAGTGTGCGCCCCGGCCGGCCGCTCACTTTCGCCATGCAAGCGGGCGGGACTAACTCTGCATTCACCGGGACGGGCGTAATCAGCTTTGAGAATGGTCAGTACTTTGTCACGGTCACAAGCACCGGGGTCAAGTACCAGTTGATTGGCAAGAAATTCGACAAGCTGGTAGGGAAGACTGTCACGATCACGGGGAATATCGTTACTGTGGCTACGCCCGCGGATGGTGCTGCCGCTGTCATTTCGGTAGCCAGCTGGGATGTGGTTGGCGGCGCGGTTGCCGGCATGTCGTCGGGTACGGGGTTAATTGTTGGCGGCGTGGCTGTCGCCGGCGGTGCTGGTCTCGGGGTAGGCATTTACGAGCACAACCAGCCTTCGAGTCCGGCGAGTCGTTAACCCCAGGTTCCAGCACACCTGCCTATCGAGTTGCTGACGGTATCCAGCTTAGTTGATGGACGCGCGATGCCCCGGATCATCCGGGGCATCGCGCTTTTATGTGATCGGGGCGCGAGGTTGGCGCCCGATTGCCGCTCTGTGGCCATTTCATGGAGGTTAACAGCCCATGTCGCCTTCATTATGGAGAGGCCGCATCGCACGCCGGATTCTTCTTCAACGCCTCAGCAAGACGCGCGTGCTGCATTCATGATGGAGATGCACCGTCATCCTGATTGATACCATCCTCAAAGACGACTATTAAGTTAGAGCTTGTTTCATAAACCCGCCTTGTATCAGGGCACGACTTCAGTCGTGCCGTACACGGCCAGGAAACAGCGGGGTTTTAACCCCTGAGGACTGATTTCCTGATCTGAGTTAGATTTTCAACAAGTTCATAAGACGGCTATCAAGTTAGTTACGGCAGTTCGCTAACATGGTCCGCAACAAAATAGACCACGTTGCCCGCAAAAGCGGTGTGGCGTGGTCTATTTTGTTTGGCGCCTGGATGTCTGTTCCGTCTCGGCCCAAGCTATTTGAACCGGGTAATTTCGTGGCCGCAGTCGTGCTATCTTCACCGAGAATCAGTAGCTCTATGCAGGGACAGTGATAGGTCTCAGCCCTATCTGAACCGCCGGCTTGTTCAGCACTTCGAGGTCATCGAACTCCACCTCTAGCGAAAAGCACTGATGAACCGCGGAGAGGCCGATGATGACCTTGCATTGATGGCGGAATTCCGCCACTATGCCCTCAACTCCCGCAAAGACGCCGTCACGCACTCGAACCCGCGTTCCCACGGCGAGGCGGGGATGGGGCCGGAGAAGCAATCCGCTCGCCAGCCCCTCACGAATCTTATCGAGTTCCGCGGAACTTACTAAGTCCCTTTCTTCTTCGCCCAGCAGGCGAAGCACGCCCGGAGTGGAGATGACGGAGAGCCGGTTCTGAGGTGACAAGTGGATAAACACATACCCCGAGAAGAGCGGCCGCGCCGCGACCACGGTTCGGTCGGTCCACTTTACACGCTCGGTGTAGAGCGGTAGATAGTGCTCCACTGACCGCACAACAAGATGCTGTGCAACTCGTTTTTCATGATTCGAAATCACATGGAGAACATGCCACGGAATGCTATGCATGGGTCACTCCTGGGGTGAGATGCGCCTGACCATAAAGAGTGTTTTTCATTCGGTAGTTGCCAGTACCGATTGCATCTTGGCGTAGTTCTTGTGGGATTCTGCGTGCGTTTCAAGGAAATGGAGTTAGCGTAACAAGTGGGACACGAGTCTTCGGGGAGTGTCAGGCGTTGCTTCATCAAGCTAACTGAAAAGCAAGTTGGTGGTTTGGAATTATGTTCCGGGAACAGGCTCTAGCTCGTCGGCGTCTACTTCTACCGCCGCATGCCGGTTAATTAGATCGAGGGTTACGACGAACCGAAGACCGTAGTTCTTCCGCACCAGGACGCCTTCCACTCCCCGCATCGAGCCGCGCTTGATTCTGACCCGGTCACCAACAACGAGGTCAAGGTACGGCTCAATTCTCTGCCGGCAGAATTCCGAGCGGAGAAATTCGATCTCCGCATCCGGAATCGGAATCGGGCCGTGACTGTTGCCGACGATTCTGACAACCCCGGGCGATCGAAGAACCATCGAGCGCTCGGTGGCGTGGATTCGCACAAACAGGTAAGAGGGAAACAAGGGTTGAATGATTTTCACGCGTTGCCGGTTTTTCCAAACGTGCGTGCTTTCCCATGTAGGAAGGAAGGACTCGATCTGGTGGATGTCAATATGCTTCACCACTGATCGCTCGTTCTGAGGCAAGGTATACACCGCGCACCACTTGTGCTCGTTGTCCTCGATTTGGCTTTCAACCCCCGCCAGCGTGTTCCGCTCGATTACGCGGCCAAACGTCTGCAATCGGGAGCTGTCCATCTTGACTCTCCTGCTGAAGTCCCGTCCGATGCATCGCTCGCACTCAAGCCGGTGGCTGGGGTTGAGCTCCCAGAACACTGGCCCGGCAAAGAGAACTCTGGCATAAAGCTTCGCCATGCCGACTTAGCAAACCCACAGAAGCTAAGCCCTGATACTGGTTGCGGTGTTAACTACTTGCATATTATGTTGATCTTAGCCGCGAATGTGAAAGAGTCGAACAACTGGAAGCATACTAAGTCCTAACCGAAACTTGTAGGTTGGCAAATATATGTTAAAAGATGCAGAAAAGACGACAATATGCGCCACTGCGGCAGCCTCGGCCGTCATCTTGGTTCGCCGCCGGGCTCTTCGTGGCAACTTAGTCTTCGGAGTTGCGCTGAGCCCGGAGGACTCTGAGGCGAGCAGGGCGTTGGCTGGAGTGTCCCACGATGATTCCTAACGTAATACGCCGGGGCATTACGTTCCGGACTTCTCGGTAAGGTACCAGCGACCTATGGCGGAATGACAATTTGGTAGCCACACTTAGCAACCCGCTGAATCTAAATCCCTAAGAGCTTTCTTTCTTGAAGAAACGAGTTTTTTCGACATGCGGCTAGCGGCCGTCACACTGGGGCAATACAGGTTTAAAGTTACCTTTTTCCATTATTTTTTCTTTTCATGTGTGAAAAATAATTGATCTTATGCTACGGTGTATTACAAATGTAAGTCCCTGAGACGCCGTTTTTGCAGTATGCAGGCAAAAGCGTTTCTCGGATGCGATTCCCCGGTGCTTGCATTCTGTGCCGCAAGCAGCAAGTTCTAAAGTGCATCCGAACCTCAGCGGAAGTGAATCCGTTGTGCTTTGGTTTGTTGTTGATAGCCAGGCTTGGATCTGCGTAAGCGAGCCCTGCGAGTTCTTTCTCGAAAGGCGAACAGCGTGGCCTCAGTGGTATCAGATGGATCCTTTCCGCAGCAGAGGCTGGACTCTTGGAAATCTATTGCCCGGTACCTTGACCGCAGTTGCCGTACCGTTCAGCGATGGGATTCCGAGTACGGCCTTCCGATTCATCATCTTGGCGGCAAGAAGAGCCCCATCTTCGCCTATGCCGATGAGTTGGATGATTGGATGAGAAACCGTGGCCGGGCTGTGGCCAGCGAGCCGCCTGAAATCCTTAGGCCCGCACAACTTCACGCACCCCTCATGCGCGATGAGTCCGATCACCGCAACAAGATCCTCGATCCCTCTCTGATTTTCGGTCCGGAAAAAGCCCGCTCAGCCGAGTTGGTGGCTTTCGCGTACAAAATGTGGGAGGCTCTGTCGCGTAGTAACCTGGACGGAATCGCCCGGCTCTTCCGCGAAGCGATTGATCTGGACCCTGGTAATGGTGAAGCGTTTGCCGGCTTGTCCCATTCTCTGATCGCTCAGGGCTTTCTGGGCATGGTGAGCGCTCCGGCTGCTTACAATGCCGCCGAGGCTGCCTTGCAACGCGCGGTAGAGATTGCTCCAGAACTTCTGGGGGCAAAATGTGCGGCCGCCTGGCTCAAGATGGTTTCCGCGCGGGACTGGCAGGGCGCGCGCCGCGGCTTTGACGAGGCTTTCAAAGATCGCCCCCCAGATGTACCCACCATAATCGGCTGGGCCATGCTTCACATCGCGGAAGGATGCCTCAAGGAGGCTTCCGCTCTCCTGCTGAAAGCCGCCCAACAGAATGCTTTGAGCACTCCGCCGATAGCACTGTACTGCTGGAGCGAGTATCTGGCTGGTGAGTACGGGAAGGCGCTTGCCCAGGTTGCACAAGCCCGGGCCATCGGCCAGTTTGGGCCGATATTCGATGCAGTGGAGGCCTTGGCCTCCATCCAGATTGAAAAGCCGGATGAGTCCATTCAACGCATGGAAGCGCTGTGTGCGGATTTTCCAGGTTGTGATGTGCTGCAAGGTGCGCTCGGTTATGCTTATGGCGTGGCTGGCAAAGGTCGAAAGGCGAGCGAGATCCTCGGGGGCATGGCGCATTGTGAAGCGCACGACAAGATGTTCGAACCCTACGCGGCCGCACTCGTTTTGCTTGGCCTGAATCAGAAAGAGGAAGCCGTAAAACGGCTGGAGCAGTCCTATCGTGGCGGGGCGTTCTGGAGCCTGGGGTTTCCGTCCGATCCAATCCTTGCGCCGTTGCGCAACGATCCGCAATACAGGCTGTTCTTGAGTAAGGTCAACTACCCGGTTCATGAGAATGTCGATTAGTGCCTGGGTTGGACGGCAAGTTCTGTCACTTACTTTGCAACTGGCGTGCGCAGCCGGAGCGCGCCATGCAAAAGGGGAGCCAGTGCGGCTCCCCTTTCTGTTGGTGGTGATAGGGTTGAGTTACTTCTTGCCTTCCAGTTCATCGGCCAGGGCATTGGCGCCGTAGAGCTTGCGCAGCCCCTCGATCATGCCCGCCGAGTGCACCGCGACCGTCCGGTTCTTTGTTCCGTCATAAACAAAATCGCCGGCCATCGACTCGATGTTGCCGTCGAAGACCAGGCCCACCAGCTCGCCGTCGCGATTGACCACTGGTGAGCCGGAGTTGCCGCCGATGATGTCGTTGGTCGTGACGAAGTCCAGCGGAGTTGAAAGCTCCAGCTTGTCGCGGCCCGCTGCCTGCTTGGGCGTCAAGTCGAAGGGCGGCTTGTTGCTGAAGCTGGCCGCGCGGTCATAGAGCCCGTAGAAGGTGGTGAAGGGCGGAGCGATGGTGCCGTTGTAGGGGTAGCCTTCGACCGCTCCGTAGCTCAGCCGCAGCGTGAAGGTGGCGTCGGGATAGGCGTCTTTGCCATAGACCAGGAAACGGGCCTTGCCCAGCTTTTCGCCGGCCGGGGTCAGCACGCTGGTGATCGTGTCGCGCTGGCGGAGGTAGGTCGCTCGAGTGATGGGGTCCACGCGCCGAGCGGCCACAATCATTGGATCGGTGGAAGCAGCCACCGCGGCCTCACCGCCGTCGATCAGCGATTTGCGGAAGACCGGATCGGCTAATTTGGTTCCGTCCACCAGCGTGTTCACGGTCTTGTCCACGTCGCCGCCCTGCAGGATGGCCTGCACATAGGCGTCGTCTTTACCCAGTTTTTCCTCGCCCAGCTTGAGCGCGAAAGCCATGAACAGCTTTTCTGTGGAGGGATAGATTTTGGCCGGAGACAGCATCTTCTGGTTGAGCGATTCCAGGCCGGCCTCATGGAACTGTGGCAGCCGCTCGCCATCGGGCTTCTTGATCTCGGCCACGTACTGCACAATCTGCAACGCCAGAGTGAACAACTGGCTGTCAGCGCGGCGGAAGACCTGGCCCTTCATCTCCGGCTTCACCTTCTCTTCAGCGCGGGCGATCGTCTCCCAAGCGCTGCCGTAAGCCTTTTCCCACTCGGGATTGGCGGCCACCTTGGCGCGGAAGTCGTCCTCCTCGGCCTGTTTCTTGGCCAGAATGACCTTGTCGGCCAGCGCATCGCGGCGGCCCAGGTAGACCTTCAGGCTGTTCTGCAGCCCGAAGATGGTCGTGTTCACCAGCCGCGCCTGCTCCTGCCCCTGCGCGCCAAAGGCCTGTGCCGTGGCAATACGGCGCGTTAAATACTCAATCATCGCCGGCCCATGCACATCGCGCTCCATCAGCAACTGGGCCATCGTGTCGTCGCGCTCCGTAGCGCCGGGATGACCAGAGACGAAGGTCAGTTCTCCGGGAGCCGCGCCCTTGACGCTCCACTTCAGGTAGTTATCGCTATGCAGCGGCTTGCCGTTGTCGTAGATGCGGAAGATGGCCATGTCCAGGTCGTAGCGCGGATAGGTGAAGTTATCCGGGTCCCCGCCAAAAAAGGCCGCTTGCTGCTCAGGCGCGAAGACGATGCGCACATCGGTGTACTTCTTGTACTGATAGAGCCAGTACTCGCCGCCCTGGTAGAACGAGACCACGTCGGAGCGCAGACCGGTTTTCTCCTTGCTCTCCTTTTCGATGGCCGCAGTCTCAGCCTCGCGGGCCTTTTGTGCCTTGGCCTCGTCGGCAATTCCCTTGGCCGCGCCCTGCACCCGCGCCGTCACGTTTTCCATGCCCACCAGCACGTTCACTTCCAGGTCGGGAGACTTCATCTCGGCATCCTGCGTGGGTGCATAAAACCCGTCGCGAATGTAGTCGTGCTCGGCCGTCGAGTTCTTCTGCAACTGGCCGCGCGCCACGTGGTGATTGGTTAGCACCAGGCCGTCGGCGCTGATAAACGACCCCGAGCCGCCGTCCATAAAGCGCACGCTGGAAAGGCGAATGTGGTCCAGCCAGGCCTGGCTGGGATGGAAGTTGTACTTGGCCGCCAACTGTTTCAGCGGCGGGTTGTCAAAGGTCCACATGCCTTCTTCGGCGTGAATCACAGGTCCTGCGGCCAGCAGCAAAGCCGCGGGCAGCAGCACAACGGAATGAAGTTTAAAAGCGAACATAAAAATCCTCATGAATGGCAGGACTCACTCGCCGGCGACGGCGGTGAGGTAATCGATGGGCGAGGCAGACGGCCCGCGCCCGCAACTTGTGTTTCCGACTTCCCATCATACCCCGGCTGGGCGTTTCCGAGGCTCGCGCGCGGCAGCCATAGGCTAAACAGCCGCTCGGCTTCAGTTGCAGGTGAGTCCGGTGGTTCCCGTGGGAGCCAGATAGCCGCCGCTGTTGCCGCTGAGAGTATAGGTGGTGGTGCTGGTTGATCCGTTGATGGAGCCCGAGTAGTAAACACAATGGCCGCCGCCGTCAATGTTGCTGACGGTGGTTCCGTTCAGCGTCAACCCTGCGATTGTCGTCAGATACGAGGTTCCAGTAACCGTCCATTTGCTGGCCGAGTCCAGAACCAGGCTTACGGCCTTTCCGGTGTTCGCATGGTTGATCGCGCCAGTCAATGTGGAGCCGGTCAGAGAGCTATCCATATAGATCTGTACCGTCGCCGTGCTGATGCTGTCCACAATGACGTCGCCGGTCACGGCTGTACCCATGGTTGTGAAGGTTACGTTGCCTCCGTTCGAGCCAGCCGTGCCCCATGTCCCGCTGTTGAGCGCCTGGGCAGTCAGCAGGGTGCCATAGCTGTCGGTGGTGGTCGAGGTGTTGTTGGTTACCGTCACGTCGGTCAGCGAAATCGTCGCCGTGGCGTTGGCAACTGAGAACAGCGTAGCTGGATTGTTTTGCCCGCTCGACGTCGATCCGCTGGCACAGGTCGTGCTTGTCGAGGTCACAGGGCAGTTATAGGTAATCGACCCGCCGGACATGGTAAAGCTTGACATGCCGTTTGTGCTCGAGGCGCTGCTGTAAAGCAGGACGCCGCGGTCGTCGCCGCCTGTCCCGCTCAGCGTCGTGCCGGTCAGAACTGCGGGGCTATCGTATCCATCCACCACCGCGGCCTCTGCATTACTGGCGGTGAATCTTCCGCCCGTAACCTCGGAGACCCCAGTCAAATAGAGACCCGCAGATTGGTAGCCGCCAGCCGTGTAAGTGCCGCCGCTTATCCACACCGTGCCCCCGCCCTGGCCGCTTGCCACCACCGGGCTGCTTGCGCCTGAGGTCGTCGCCGTCACGTTGGTCAGGTTCAACGTGCCGCCTTCTGTCGCGTCCACGCCGTGCGCATTGCCGCCAGTTGTCGTAATGGTGGTGCCGTTGAGGGTGACGGTCGCGCCATCGCCGGAGGCGAAAACGCCGTTGCCGTATATACCGGTGGTGCTGATGCTTCCGCCAGTGACGTTGATTGAGCCCCCGGTAGCCGAGGTAGCACTCGATCCATAGGCCAGAATCGCGGCATCGGTGCCATTGAAGTTGCTATCGGTTTGGTTGCCGCCCGCGCTGCTGGAGATGATCGTCGGATTGGTTACGGCCACCGTGGTGCCGGAGTTCTGGGCGCAGACTGCACTTTCGCTGGCGTTTGAAACCGTGATCGACGGACTCGTCAGCGTATTCGTGCCGCTGGTAAACGCATCGGCGGCGGTGGCGTAAACGCTGTTGGTGCTGTCCTGATAACCGCACTCCGCTGAGCTGGATGATGCGCTGACGGTAATGCTTACCGCGGCTGAAGTGCTGGTGGCGTAGGTCGAGTCGCCGCCGTAAATGGCCGTGAGAGAGTGCGTGCCCGTGGTGCTGAACGTAGGCGAGGGCGAAAGAGCCGCCGTTCCCGAACTCAGCGTCCCGCTTCCCAGCGAGGTTGTGCCGTCATAGAAGGTGACCGTCCCGGTCGCTGCCGAGGGCGAAACTGTGGCCGTCAAAGTCACACTCGCTCCCTCGACAGGCGTCGTAGTCGATGGCGTAAGCGTGGTGGTGGTGGCTGTGAGGCTTGCGCTGACGGTAATGCTTACCGCGGCTGAAGTGCTGGTGGCGTAAGTCGAGTTGCCGCCGTAGGAGGCGGTGATCGATTTCGTGCCGGTGGTCGAGAACGTGGTGGACAGCGTAGCAGTTCCCGAACTCAGCGTTCCGGTTCCCAGTGAAGTCATGCCGTTATAGAAGGTGACCGTCCCTGTCGCCGCCGAGGGCGAAACTGTGGCCGTCAATGTGACGCTGGTGCCCTCGACTGCCGTCGCGGGCGCCGAGAGCGTGGTGGTGGTGGCCGTCCCTGTACCGGATGGCGCCTGCCAGAAGTCGCCACAACCAGTCAGTAGCGCCGCCGCTGCAAGCATCAGAAACATGCCAGTGCAAACGGATTTGTATTTCACCATTATGTTTCTCCAAGTCGTGCCCGCAGAGAGAAATAAGAGCGAGTATCGCCCAAAACGAAGGCCAATCGATTGACGCCAGACTCCGGAAATCCGCTCAGGGTTTTGGCAGCACCAGCACTTCGATTCCACTGGCCGCGCTCTTCTTGTGGAAGACCTGTTCGGTGGCTTTCTGGAACTCCTCTGGCCGGGCGTTCGGTATGTCGGTGAAGGTTTGCGGATTGCGATCCGTCAACGGGAACCAGGAACTCTCAACCTGGACCATAATACGGTGGCCGCGGCGGAAGGTGTGGAAAAGATCGGGCATGGCAAAGTCAATTTCTGTCTCCTTGCCCGGAGTCAACGCTTCCGGCTTCTCCCAGCCATTTCTGAATTTTGCCCGGAACGGTTCGCCGCGCAGCAGTTGCTGATAGCCGCCCATGTGCAGCGGCGGTCCGTCCAGGATGCGCTTGCTGCCGTGCGAGGTATCCGGCGCGTCAGGGTAGTCTTCCGGATAGACGTCGATCAGCTTCACGTCAAAATCCGAGTCCGTTCCCGAACTGGCAATCTTGAGCCTGGGCGAGATCGGCCCGGCGATGGTTACGTCATCTTCCAGCGGCTCGGTCTGGTAGACCAGCACGTCTGGCCGGTAGCTGGCGAAGCGCTGGTCGTCCACCATGTAGCGCTGTGGAACGGTGTCGGTGGTGTAACCCACAAACGGGACCGGATGGTTCGGATCGCTCACATACTCGTCCACGCCGCTCTCTTCCGTCGGCGGATCAAAACTCAGCTTGCCGCCGCTGTGGAAGTAGAGCGTCTTTGCTGCGGCGGCCTTGGGCGGCCATGAGTCAAAGCTGCGCCACACATTCGTGCCTGTCTCGAAGACCACTGCTTTGGGTTGCGCCGCGCCCTTGCCCTTCAGATAATGCTCAAAGAAAGGGAACTGCACGTTGGCGCGGAAGTACTCGCTGGTTTTCGAGTTGAACTGCACATCGCCCAGGTGGGAGCCATCGCTGCGTGACCAGCCGCCATGCACCCAGGGGCCTTCCACCAGCGTCGATGGTGTCGCCGGGTTGAACTTGTTGATCGCATAGAAGGTCTTGTAGGGGCCGCTCAAATCCTCCGCGTCATACCAGCCCCCCACCACCAGCACCGCGCAGTGCACGTTCTTCATGTGCTGCGACAGATCCCGCGCCTTCCAGTAACTGTCGTACGTGTCGTGCCTCGCCTGGTCGTTGAACATCCAGTTCGAACCCTTCAGATACAGCTTGTCCAGGTTGGCGATGTTTCCGGCCTGGAGATAGAACCTGTAACTATCCGGCGTGCCGTAGTCGAAGGGGACGGTTGGTTTTGGGGTCAGCGGGCCCTCCTGGGGGTGGAAAAAGGCATAGAAGCTGAAGTTGGCGCTCAGCATGAACGCCCCGCCGTGATAGGCGTCGTCGCCCATGAACAGGTCGGTCATCGGAGCCTGCGGGCTGGCGGCCACCAGCGCCGGATGCGAATCAATGATCGACGCCGACGTATAGAATCCTGGGTACGAAATCCCCCAGATGCCCACCTTGCCGTTGTTGTTGGGCACATGCTTGAGCAGATACTCGATGGTGTCGTAGGTGTCTGAGGAGTCGTCCACGTCCTGAACCGACTTCTTCTCGTCGATGTGCGGATGCATCTCCAGATACCCGCCCTCGCTCATCCAGCGCCCGCGCACATCCTGGTAAACAAAGATGTAACCGCTCTTCTCGAACTCCTCGCTGGGCCCCAGGTGGCGCGGATACTGGTCCTCGCCGTAGGGACCCACACTATAAGGAGTGCGGTCCATCAGGAACGGGTACGGACCTGCGGCCTGCTCTTTGGGCACGTAAACGGCCGTGAACAGCCGTTTGCCGTCGCGCATGGGAATGCGAAATTCGTACTTGATGTAGTGGGCGCGGACGTAATCTTCCTTGGGAGCGTCCGGCGCCGCCTGCTGGGCGCGGACCACGGGAAACGCAAGGGCAAAAACGGCCAGAACGGCGAGCGAAAAGCGGTTCGACATCAACATCTTCGGCAATAATCTCCTAATAACTTGTTAAAAAACCTGGTTTTGTATCAGGGCACGACTTTAGTCGTGCCGAAAATGCCGCAAAATCAACGAGGCCTTTAGGCCCTGAGGGAAAAACTCTCTGCTCAAGATACTTTTTCAACAATCTCCTGAGCAACCAGACTACTCCAGCGCCGCGGCCGTTTGGCCGGACCCGGCCGCACACTTCAACGCCCTACGCTCTTGCCGGGCATCTTTCTATACTGGAAGCATGGCCAAAGCCCCGGTTTGTGGATGGACGCTCGAAGAAGCTGCGCGCGGGCGTGGAGCGCTACGCATTGCCGGACTCGACGAGGTGGGCCGCGGGCCGCTCTTCGGGCCGGTCGTCGCCGCCGCGGTCATTCTTCCCCGAGGCTTCTTCCTGTCGGGCCTGACCGACTCCAAGAAGCTCTCCGAAAAGAAGCGCAACGACTTCGACCGGGAGATTCGCTCGAACGCCATCGCCTGGGCCATCGCGGCCGTGGACGCTGAAACCATCGACCGCATCAATATTCGCCAGGCGTCGTTGCTGGCCATGCGCCGCGCCGTCCAGCAACTCCCCCTCGGGCCCGACTTCCTGCTCATCGACGGCCGCGACACCATCGACTGGGATTGTCCGCAGCAGGCCGTCATCCGGGGCGACGCAACCAGCCTCTCCATTGCCGCCGCCTCTGTGCTGGCCAAGGTCCACCGCGACCGCCTGCTGGTCGATTTCGACCGCGAGTTTCCCGGCTACGGTCTGGCCCAGCATAAGGGCTACCCTTGTCCCGCGCACCTGGCCGCTCTCGCGCGGCTGGGGCCCACGCCGCTTCACCGCAAGAGTTATCGCCCTGTAGCTCAGGCCCTGCTCCAATTCGATTGATGATTCTCATTGTCACAGGAATGGGGATTACCCAAAAACTGAGGGTGCCCCATTCTTCCGCAGTTTTATCGGGAAGGGTGGGAAGTAAGCACTCAGGCCGCCGCGCGTGTTTTGCGTTGTTGATTCCAGGCCCAGGCGGGCCGCGCCATCAGCAACACTCCCAGAATCACCGTCATGGTCATCGGCGTGCGCACTCCGGGCTTCACCTGCCACCAGTAGTGAATCACTCCGCAGACAGCGGCCGCGTAGACCAGCTTGTGCAGTCGGTTCCACTGCTTGCCGCCCAGTTTGCGGATCGCCCAATTCGTCGAGGTCGCGGCCAGCGGCAGCAGCAGAAGCCACGCGGCCACGCCGATGGTGATAAATCTGCGCTTGGCAATGTCTGTGGCCATCGCGTTTACGTCGAAGCCGGCGTAGAGAGCAACATAAGTCAGCAGATGCAGCGTGGCATAGAAGAAGGCGAAGAGCCCCACCAGCCTGCGAAACTTGATCAGCCAGCCAAGGCGCGGTGAGAGCCTGCGCAGCGGCGTGATGGCCAGCGAGATGGTCAACAGCCGCAGCGTAGCCAGTCCGGTGGCAAAGGTAATCGTGGCTGTCGGGTCCGCGCCCAACTTGTTGGTCGCTGCGCCCCAGAGAAGCAAGCCCAGCGGCCAGAGGCAGCCCAGCCACACAAGAGTCTTCAGCGCGATGTGAGCCGATCGTTTCATAATCCCTGATGAACAGAGTTACCGCTATTGCTAACTCCGCGAACAAGCGCGCAGCGCGGCTAATCCCGCTAACTCCGCTTCAATAGTATTTTCTGAGATCCATGCCGCTATACATTGACGCAACTTGGTCCCCATAGCCGTTGAACATCAGCGTGGTGCGGCGCTGCGCGTAAAAGGGAAGACCGATGCGGCGCTCAGTCTTCTGGCTCCAGCGGGGATGGTCCACGTTGGGATTGACGTTCGAGTAGAAGCCGTATTCGCTCGGCCCTTGTTCGTTCCATGTGGTCGGCGGCTGGCGGTCCAGGAAGCGCACGCCCACAATCGACTTGGCGGACTTGAAGCCGTACTTCCACGGCGCCACGATGCGCACCGGCGCGCCGTTCTGGTTTGGCAGCACCTCGCCGTAGAGGCCGAAGGTCAGCAGCGCCAGCGGGTTCATCGCCTCGTCCATGCGCAGTCCTTCGGAGTAAGGCCAGATGATCGAGGTTTCCGAGCCCCACTTCTCCACTTTCCTGTCGTAGTAAGAGAGAAACTGGACGAATTTTGCGCTCGGCAGCGGGTCGCATTGCCGGATGAACTCCGAGAGCGAGTAGCCAACCCAGGGAATCACCATGCTCCAGGCCTCCACGCAGCGATGGCGATAGACCCTATCCTCCAGCGAGCGCAGCCTGAGCAGGGCATCGATGTCAAAGGTCTTCTCCTGCTTCACCTTGCCGTCCACGCGAATCGCCCAGGGGCGTATGGGCAGGCCGCCAGCGTTCTTCGCGGGCTGGTCTTTCTCCACGCCGAACTCGTAGAAATTGTTGTAGTGGGTAATGTCCGCGAAGCTGGTCAGTGGCTCGCCAGTGGTGGTCAGCGGGCTTTGCACGGTTTCCAGCCTCGTGCCGGCCAGCGCGCCGATGCTCGGCTGAAAGACCTCGCCCAGCCGCTCGGCGCCCACCGCGGCTGCCCCCGCCGCCACAGCGCCCAAGACAGCGGAACGCAGAAACCGGCGGCGATTGAAGTACCGCTCGTACGCGTCTCGCGGAGTGATCTCCGAAGACAGAATGTCGGACGGCTTGCCGATGAGCATGGAGTGACCTCGCACGGGGAAGTGTCGATCGCACTCATTAGACACAAACAGAAGGTTCGGCGCTTCACAATTTCCACGGAGGAATGTTCCGATTTCACCACGAATGGACAGCGGGCAGAGCCACGCTAGCCACAGTTTCCCGCCAACTCGCTAACTTGCTATCCCGCGAAGCGGGGCTAACTTGCCGCTTTTGTCCCGAGCCCCATCATCCTGAGCGAACGCGCAGGGCTTGCATCCACAATTGTGTCAGGCAAGATTCTAGTCGTGCAAAATCACGTTCAATAGAGATTTGTTTACGTGTATTCCGCCGTTATAGTCAATAAATCCCATCTTGCGAAAGCGATTCATGAAGAAGCTCACGCGCGACCGGGTCGTCCCGATCATCTCCGCCAGCGTCTCCTGCGAAATCTTGGGAATCAGAGACTCCGGTTCGCCCGGCTTCCCAAACTCCGCCATCAGCAGCAGAATCCGCGCCAGCCGCTTTTCGCTGGAATTGAATAGCTGATCGACCAGGTCCGCCTGGGTTCTCATGCTGCGCTCCAGCAGAAACTTCAGAAACAGGTCACTGAAGGCGTGCTCCTCGTGCATCGCGCGGATCATCTCTGCGCGGTCGATCTTCAGCGCGGAACACTCGGTGATGGCCGTGGCCGTTGCCAACCGCAACCCCGGCGTTCCAGCCAACGACTCCTCACCGACGAACTCTCCGGCCGAGAGCAGCGCGATGGTCGCCTCTTTGCCCTCGCTGGAGACCACGATGAGTTTCGCTCGGCCGCTCTGAAGGTAGAAGACGCAATCAGCCGCATCGCCCTGGGAGAAGAAAGCATCCTTCGCCTTCAAATGAACAATCCTCCGGCCCAGCCCGGCTTGCGCCAGGAAAACTGCTGGATCGAACTGCAACTGCTCCAAACCCGTCATCGGAATTCTCCGTTCCCCTCCGCGATCCTGCGTAAGATTCTTCCTTGGAGTGCCCGCTTCACACCGCCTTTCCTTGCTCGGTCCTGGAATACACCCAGACTCCAATTCATTATGAATCCCCTTTGACCGTCCGCCAAAAAATGTTCTTCTTTGCTCACTTTTTGGCTGTTAATTTTTAAAAAGTGAAAAAGAATTTTGATCTTGAAGAATTGAACCCCGGCCTGCCAGCAGGAAGCTGTGTGGCTCATCCTCGCCGTAATTCTGAGCAGCTCAGCTCGCCCCGGCGCGTCACGGCTGAAGTGAACTAGGGCTGGAAGACACCGCCAGCCGCACAAATCCGCTAACCTGCTATCACCGCGAAGCGGTGGCTAACTTGCTGATTTTTCTGAGAAACCTGGGATTTAATTCCGCCCGGTTCATCAGGAGCGTAGTCAAAGGGAACCTGCGGGTACCCTTTTGCGGCGAGGGCGGAAGGCCACGATGCATTTGCCGGGAACCGGACCGATAACTGTATGCCATTGCCAAAATGCGACAATGAGAACAGCGTCTGGTTGCGTAGAACCTGCCAACCCGGCGCGGGGGGAATCTTGGCCAAACTGCGAGTCTTGTCGACGCATCTCTTCCTGAACCAGCGCCTGCACCCTGAACTGCTGGAGCTAGCCGATCACTCCGGAGCGGAGGCGGTCGAGATCTTTGCCGCGCGCCAGCACTTCGACTACACCGCTCGCGAGCAGGTGGCCGAGTTGGCCGCCTGGTTCCGCTCCAACCCCCTCCAGGCTTGGTCGATGCACGCCCCGCTCTACTTCGGCCGCGAGATGGGCCGCGCCGGCGCCCCTGCCGTCAACCTGCTGCACCCTGAGAAGGCCCGCCGCATCGACGCCATGGACGAGATCAAGCGCGCCCTCGAAACCGCCGAGCACATCCCCTTCCGCAACCTCGTCGTTCATCTGGGTGAGCGGACTGATGCGTGGTCGCAGCGCACCATCGAGTACGCCTTCATCGCTCTCGAATACATTGACGCCTTTGCCCGTCCGCTGGGCGTGCGTCCGCTCGTCGAGAACCTCACCGGCGACCCCACCACCCCCGAACACCTGATGGAAATCCTCACCACCGGCCACCTGGATTCCATCGGTGTCTGCCTCGATCTCGGCCATGCCCACTTCACCGTAGGCGTCCCCGAGGCCATCGCCACGCTTGCCGGCCGCATCGTCCAGGTTCACGCGCACGACAACCACGGCCTCAAGGACGAGCATCTCTGGCCCGGCGAAGGCACCATCGACTGGCCAGCCACGGCCGCGGCCCTCAACGCCCTCCCCGAGCCGCCCGCCACGGTGTTGGAAATCAGCTCCAAGCTTCCCGTCGAGCCGTCCGCCCTCCCCGCCCGCATCCGCCAAGCCTTTGACCTGCTCGACTGATTGTGCGGAAGCGGGCAATTCCGGCTATGATGTTTCGGTCATGATTACAGCGCTGATTCCATCGCGTTTCTTCCGCCTCTCCATCGTCCTTCTGTTGCTCACGGCCCCGGCTCTGGCTAAGGATGCGCCGCTTCAAGTCATTGACTGGCCTGCCACGGGCGCCCCAGTCGTGCGCTTCACCTTCGGCAAGTTCAAGCCGCTGCCCGGCATGAGCAATTCGCACGGCTATGTCATGGACACAACCGCGGAGAATCTTTCGCCGAAGCTGATTCCAGCCGCGCGGTTCTCGGTTTATCTCTTCGACAAGAACAAAGTGCGCATCGGCGAAGACGCCATTGGATTGAGCAACGTCGGCCCTGGTGAAACGGTGAAGTTCGAGACCACCGTCATGGCTTCCGGAGTGCCGGTGTCGGTCTCGATCCAGGACATTGTCCAAGCCCCCAAGTCCATTTCCCTCACGGTGAACTCCACGCCGCAGGGCGCGATGCTCAAAGTGGATGGGACCGAAGTCGGCGCCACTCCTCGGATGATCTATGTGGGTGTCGGCCGGCACACTCTTGCCTTCAGCAAAGAAGGCTTCACCGCTGGCAACTTTCCCCTGGAGATCAGTCGCGACGATGTGTCGGGCGGAACGGTGAGCTATGAACTCGGTTCCTCGGCCTTCGATTCCATCGAATTGCGCGATGGCAGTGTGCTCAACGGCGACTTGGTCTCCATCTCGGGAATGGATGTTGAAATTCGCGTCGGTGGCAGCATCCAGCACATCGACCGCAACAAGATCAAGCGCGTGATGCTCACCCAGCGCGAAGCCCCCGTGGCAAACCTGCCGCCGCCAGCCGCTCCGAATCCATAGTCTGCGAGATCCAGCCCTCGCTCCTGCGAACTTGGAAGGATTGATTTCCAGCGGCTCGATCACAAGTAGCAACGTCGTTCTTGACTAAAAGTGTCCAATGGAGTACAAAAAGTGCAGACCGTCGTGGAGACGCCAAGTTACCTCAGAACTGCGGAAAACCTCTTCAGCGAAGCTGAGCGCGAGCGGATCGTAGCCATGGTGGCGGCGGAGCCGGAGTGTGGCGAGGTCATGCAGGGAACCGGCGGCTTCCGCAAGGTGCGGGTTGGGCGCGGTGGCATGGGAAAGCGCGGCGGCGCGCGTGTAATTTACATCCTGCGCAACGAGGCATTCCCGATCTTCCTCATAACGGCCTATGCCAAGAATGAGAAGGACAACCTGACCGTGAAAGAGCGCAATGAACTAGCCAAGCGCGCTGATGAAATCTTCGCGAAATACAGGAGGTAAACCATGGCGGCGATCTTTAAAGACCTGATGGCGGGACTGGATGAAGTGGATACCTTCCTGGCCGGGGAGACGGTCGGCTACAAGGTCAACTTGCCCTCCAATGTCGATGTGAAGGGCATACGAAAGCGGCTGAAGATGACGCAGGCCCGCTTTTCAGATACATTCGGTTTCAGCCTCGATGCGGTCAAGCATTGGGAAGGCGGGCGGCGTACTCCTGAATCCTCAGCGCGGGCCTTCCTCACGGTGATAGCCAAAAATCCCGCCGCCGTCATCGCTGCCCTGCATCCGCTGCAACAAACTGCGCACCACTCCGCAGGAGGTTCCAGAGTGCGCTCTTGACTTCTGAAAAAGAGCAGGGCATCCAACCCTTGAGTTTCGCACGAACTCCGCTAACTCCGCGAACACACGCGAAGCGTGGCTAACTCCGCTTCTCTCAGCAAATTCGTGGCAACTGCTCGCCAATCTGCGTAGGAATCACGCGATTGGCGCCCATGGCGGTGCGCGCCACCAGCATCCGATTGTGCTCCGCAGTCACATGGCCAATACGTGCAGCGTCCTTGCCCAGCGGATGCGCGCGTAGCACTTCCAGTACCTGTTCCGCAGCCTCGGGCGCGACAAAAAAGACCGCCTTGCCCTCGTTGGCCACGTAGACCGGGTCCAATCCCAGCAACTCGCAAGCCGCCTGCACCTCGGGCCGCACCGGCAGGCTGGGCTCGTCAATCTCGACGCCCACGCCGGAAGCCTGTGCAATCTCATTCAAAGTCGAAGCCAGCCCGCCGCGCGTGGGGTCGCGCATGGCGTGAACCGCCGTTCCCGCCGCGTCCAGAACCTCGGCAATCATCCCGTTCAGCGCCGCGCAATCGGAGCGAATCTGGCTCTCGAACTCCAACCCCTCGCGCACGCTCATGATCGCCATGCCGTGGTCGCCGATGGTGCCGGAGACCAGAATCGCGTCGCCGGGCAGCGCCCGCTGTGGTCCCACCGCAATCCCCGGCCTCAGCAGGCCTACGCCCGCCGTGCAGATGTAGCAGCCGTCGCCGTGCCCGCGTTCGACGACCTTGGTGTCGCCGGTAACAATCTTCACGCCCGCCGTGGCCGCGGCCTTCGCCATGGCCTCCACAATCGCAGCCAACTGGTTCAGCGCAAAGCCCTCTTCCAGAATGAAGCTGGCGCTCAGAAACTTCGGCTCGGCCCCGGAAACGGCCAGATCGTTCACCGTTCCGTTCACTGCCAGTTCGCCAATCGACCCGCCGGGAAAAAACAGCGGCTGCACGACAAACGAATCGGTGCTCATGGCCAGCCTGCTGCCGCCCAGATCCAGCACCGCCGCGTCGCCCAGGTTTTCCAGCTCCGGATTGCGGAACGCCGGCAAAAACAGGTGCTCCACCAGCTCATTGCCCAGCTTGCCGCCACCGCCGTGGCCCATCACAATCGCCGGATAGTCGGCCAGCGGCAATGGGCAACTCCAACCAGAAAAATCCGGTGCCGTCTTCACATCCTCAGACATTTGCAACCCTCGTCAGCCCTGACCCGGCGCTCGCCAGCTCTTCAGCCGACAAAAAACGCCCGTAATTGAAGTAGGCCGCGCAGGCCCCTTCGCTTGAAACCATCGTCGCTCCCAGCGGGTGGCGCGGCGAACATTCCTTGCCAAAGGCCGCGCACTCCGACGGCTTGATCGCCCCGCGCAGCACATCTCCGGCCCGGCACAGCGCCGACTCCTGGGTACGAATCCCTGTGATATGGAAGCGCTCCTCGGCGTCAAACTCCCGATAATCCGGGCTCAGCCGCCAGCCGCTCTTGGGAATCACGCCAATCCCCCTCCACGCCCGGTCCGTCACCTCAAAAACCTCGGCCAGCAGCTTCTGCGCGGCCCGGTTTCCGTCGAAGGTGACCACCCGCTCGTAGGCGTTCTCCACTTCGTGACGTCCGGCCTCCAGTTGGATCACCGTCCGGCGAATCCCATCCAGCAGGTCCAGCGGCTCAAAGCCCGTCACCACCATCGGCACCTTGTACTTCTCGGCCAGCGGCGGATACTCCCAGTAGCCCATCACGCTGCACACGTGCCCCGCCAACAGAAATCCCTGCACCTGGTTTCCGGGCGACTCCAGAATCGCCGAAATCGCCGGTGGCACCAGCACGTGCGAAACCAGCAGCGAAAAGTTCTTCAACCCCCGCCGCTTGGCCACGGCGACGCTCATGGCGTTCGCCGGAGCCGTCGTCTCAAAGCCCACGCCGAAGAAGACTACCTGCCTGTCGGGATTCTTCGCCGCCAGATCCACCGCGTCCAATGGAGAGTAGACCACCCGCACGTCGCCGCCCGCGCCCTTCACCTGAAACAGGTCGCCTTCGGTGCCCGGAACCCGCAGCATGTCGCCAAAGGAGCAGAAGATCACTCCCGGCTGCGCCGCAATCGCCAGCGCCTTGTCGATGAGCTCCAGCGGCGTCACGCACACCGGGCAGCCCGGCCCGTGGATCATCTCGATCCCGGCGGGGAGCATCTGGTCGATCCCGTTCTTGATGATCGAGTGCGTCTGTCCGCCACAGACCTCCATGATCTTCCATGGCCGCGTGGCGACAGCATGAATCTCCCGCGCCATCCGCTGCGCAATCTCGCCATTCCGGAACTCGGTAAGATACTTCATTTGCTTGCTGCAACTCCCGTGTAAGCCACAAACGCCGGGTGCCCCACCCTCGCCGCGTCTTTGTTTTTGCGGCTAGGGTGGGAAACCACAAACCTCAACCAGCTTCACGCTGACTTGCTGACTCGCTGACTCGCCGACTTGCTCTCACAACTCCCATCCGGGCAAGCCGACTGCGGCGCGGCGGCAGCCCGCGCAAAGGCTTCTTCCTCGCTCTCCAACTCCGCGTCCAGCACGCCCATAGCGCGGAAGTCCTCCAGCGTCTGTTTGGCCGTCTCCTCGTCAATCTTTGAGAGCGCAAACCCAACGTGGACAATGGTATAGTCGCCCACCACGAGCTCCGGCACGTAGTCCAGGCAAACTTTCTTGCGGATGCCGCCGAAGTTCACCCACCCCACCCGGAGATCGCCGTCGGTGAGAATCTCTTCCACTTTTCCCGGAATCGCTAGACACATAGTTACTACAGTATGCTGCCTTCGAGGCTGCGTATAGCGTGATTTAGATCACCTGGAAGCAGGGCCGTTCAGCCCCGCCCCGCCCGCGCTTCCGCCAGATACCCCAGCCACTCCTCCATCCCCGCCCCGGTCTTGGCTGAGGTCTCAAAGATGCGTATCCCCGGCCGGATCTCATTAATGTTCTTCCGAGCCAGTTTAAGGTCGAAGCCGCACGGCTCGGCGATATCCATCTTGGTAATCACAGCGGCGTCGGCGGAGTTGAACATCGTGGGATACTTCAGCGGCTTGTCCTCGCCCTCGGTCACGCTCAGCAGAACCACGCGAATCTTCTCGCCCAGGTCGTAGCTCGACGGGCAAACCAGGTTGCCGACATTCTCAATAAACAGATAATCCAGCCCGCTCAGCGCCACGTCTTCCCAATCCGCGAGGTGTTTGCCGATCATCTCCGCGTCCAGGTGGCAGATTCCGTGGGTATTGATCTGCTGCACCGGGGCGCCGCTCGAAGCCAGCCGCCGCGCGTCGTTGTCCGTCTCCAGATCGCCCACCAGCGCCGCTACTCGCTTGCCCTTCGCCTTCAACTCTTTCAGCGTCCGCTCCAGAAGTGCGGTCTTGCCCGTCCCAGGGCTTGAAACCAGGTTCAGCACCAGCACGCCGGCCTCGGCGTACTTCGCCCGCAGCCCCGCCGCCAGTTCATCGTTCTTCTTCAGAATTCCCCGCCGCAGCTCCACAATCCTGGTCGTCATGGCTTCTCCTCAACATCGTCAATCTCAATCGAATCAATATCCAGCTCGCGCCCCTGCCGCAGATCATAGGAGGGCTCGCCGCACTTGGGGCAGCGGAAGCTTTGGATGCCGTCAAGCTCCGCATCCTGATCGCAGCGCGCGCAGTGCATCACCACCGGAAGCACGTTCACCACCAGCCGCGAGCCTTCCAGCGGAGTTCCCTCGGTCGCAATCCCGTAGCAGAACTCCAGCGATTCCTGCACCACCGACGCCAGCGCCCCGACGCGCAGCCTCACTTCGAGCACCTTTGCGCCCGGATAAGGGCCCAGCGACTCGGTCACCGACTCCACAACGCTCGAAATAATGGACAATTCATGCATAAAAGATAAATTTTACGCTTTTGCCCCATCCGTCCGCCGCCAAGCACCCACAGCAGGGCAATTGCATCAATGACATCTGATGCTGAAGATGGTTCGGTCTGCCGCTGGTCCGGACAAGCGAAGTCCTCCTTCCCGGAGGGAAGACGCGAAAATAGCCCAGGCTGGAGCGCAGCGGAAGCCTGGGAAAGCATTCCCGTCATCCCGTCGCGCCCCGGAGGGCCGCGTCGAAGCTCTGCACCGGCGCTGAACTTCGTTCATGCAATTGCCAATCCGCCTGCCGTCATTGCGTGGCCACATCCGCTTGGCTCCGGTAGACTGAGAGGCGATGAGTATGATCGACAAAATTCAGATCGCCGCGCTGGCTGCCGTGCTGGCCGCCGCGTTGCCCCTCACCGGCTGCGGAACGCAGGCTGCGCCGCAACCGCCCTCGCTGAACCTGCCGGTTTTGGTGTCAGACCTAGCCGCCAGCCGCGCTGGCAGCCAGGTGATGCTTACTTGGACCATGCCCAAAAAGAACACGGACAAGCTGCTGCTGAAGGGTAACGTCGCCGTGCGGGTCTGCCGCAAAGAGAGCGCAGGCGGCAACTGCGCGCCGGCTGGTGTTGAATTGTCGTTCGCGCCGGGAGCGGAGGGCGCGTTCACTGAGGCGCTGCCTGCCCCGCTGGCCGCTGGAGCGCCGCGTCCGCTTAGCTACTTTGTCGAGCTCAGGAACCACAACGGCCGTTCCGCTGGCTTGTCGAATGCCGCCGTCGTGCTGGCTGGCGTTGCGCCCGCGCCGGTGACCAATCTCACCGCCGAGGTACGCAAGCAGGGCGTGGTCCTGCGCTGGACGCCCTCGGCAGAGGAATCCTCCGCGATCCGGCTGCATCGCCGGCTGCTGACCCCGCCGGCTGCCAAGCCTCATGAGGGACTGCTGGCGCCCCAGCCCGAGCCCATCGAGCGGAACCTGCTGGTCGACTCCTGCGCGCCGGAAGCACACGTGAAAGTTTGTCGCGCATTGGACAAGGAGATCCGCTTCGGCCAAACCTATGAGTACCGGGCCCAGCGTGTAGCCCGCGTTACGGTGGACAAGCAAACTCTGGAACTCGCCGGCGAGCTTTCCGCTCCGCTGCGTGTCGAGGTTCTTGACATCTTTCCGCCCGCCGTGCCCACCGGCCTGGCCGCCGTGGCCACCACCGGCGAAAACGCCGCGGAGACCGCAATCGACTTAAGTTGGCAACCCGTCACCGACACTGACTTGGCGGGCTATGCAGTTTATCGCCGTGAAGCCGAGGCCGCCTGGCAGCGCATCTCGCCCGCCGGACCGCTCGTTCCCCCGGCTTTCCACGACGCCCAGGTTCAGCCCGGCCACACTTACCGCTACGCCGTCAGCGCCATTGACCAGAGCGAACACGAAAGCGCCCGCTCCGTCGAGGCCGAGGAGACCGTGCCCAATCCGTAAGCGATTGCCGGAAGGCTCGTTCAGAGTCCTCCACCGGCGTTGCCGACCCACCGAGGGAAGGAACTTGCGTTGATCCCAGCCTTCCGCTAACTTGCTAACTCGCCAACCCCGCGCAGCGGGGCTAACTCGCTGCATTTGACAGAAGATTCTCCACAGATTTTCCATTTAGATGCCCAACTTGCAGAACTGCCGGAATCTTGTTTCTTTTTAAGTTGGTCGTTTTGAAAGGGCACGACTTTTAGCCTGCCCTGAGCCTGTCGAAGGGTGCCATAAATACCGCAAAATAACGCGGGCTTCACAGGCTGCGGAAAAACTTCGGAAATGTGTTTCGAAAAGACGTTTTGTATCAGGGCACGACTTTAGTCGTGCCGTAAGTGCCGAAAAACAGCCCGGCCTTTAGCCCCTGAGGGGAAGCTCGAATCATCTTCCAGGAAGGATGTTCCATGAAATACTGCCGCTTTCTCTTCGAGAATGAAACCCACTACGGCGCGGTGGAAGACCGCGACGGCGAGCCATGGATTGTGCGCCTGATCGCGGCTCCCCAGGAAGACCTTGCCTTCCGTCTGGCGCACGGACGCGAGACCTCCTGGAGCTTTGATTTCGAGCCCATGCCGCTGCTGGATGCCGAGTTGCTGGCGCCGGTCACGCCCTCCAAGATCGTCTGCGTGGGCCGCAACTATCGCGATCACATAAAAGAGCTGGGTCACGACCTGCCCGCTGAGCCGTTGCTTTTCTTCAAGCCGCCCTCAGCGCTGCTTAGGCCGGGGGGAATCGTGCGTATGCCCAGGGTCTCGGCCCGCGTGGATTATGAAGGTGAACTCGCGCTGGTCATTGGCCGCCGCACGCGCCATCTCAAGGAAGAAAACTGGCGTCTGGCCATCCGCGGCTACACGCTAGCCAATGACGTGACCGCCCGCGACCTGCAAGACAAGGACGGCCAATGGACCCGCGCCAAGGGCTTTGACACCTTTTGTCCCGTCGGCCCCGTGGTTAGCGACGAGCTGGACCTCGACTCCGGCCTGATGCTGGAAACCCGCGTCAATGGTGAGCTGCGCCAGCACGGCTCGACCCTCGACTTCATCTTTCCCATCCCCAAACTGCTTGCCTACATCAGTGCCATCATCACGCTTGAACCCGGTGACCTTGTGCTCACCGGAACCCCCTCCGGCGTAGGTCCGCTCAAGGCTGACGACAAAGTGGAAATCTCGATCCCCGGCCTCGGCGTCCTGGCCAACACCTTCCAGCCGGACGAGGGTTGAGACGGCGTGTGACGGCAGGTGGCCCGCTCATCAACCCCGAAGAATCGCTATGAGCCTTGAGAAGCTGTGCCCCGTTCATCGCGGCCCTATGCGATGAGCGGGTCTTCGGGTCTGACCGTGGTCACGGGCGTGTGCCCCATCCTTAAACAAATCAATAACTTGGGGTGCCCCATCCTTTCCGCTTTTTTCTGCGGAAGGGTGGGAAACCGCGAACCTCGATAGTACGTCTTGTGTTTTTTAGAGAGGTGGAGTGTTGGGGTGGGCGGCTAGCCCGCGTCCCCATCAAGTGCGATCAACTGAAATTTGGGTGACCAATTTTCGGTTTTCCGGAGAGGGAGAGACTCGCACTCTCACCCCTATTTGCCGAAAAATATCGTCCGTTGGAGCACACTAATGGATAGAGAACGAGAGAGCAAAGCCCCTGTTCATCGGAGAAACCATGCACCCCCCACCCCCTGTAAGAAAAATCGCGTAATTTCCCCGTGAAACTGCGGAGCGGCACTTAACCAATTCAAAATCAATAACTTCCGCGCATATCCTCCACGGAAGCACAAACCCAGTAAACTTGTGAAGCCGTGGAGCCTAGCCTAACATACTAAAAATAAACGACTTACTGCCCGCTTCTTCACGCAAACACACACCCAGTGAAACTGTGCCGTTCCCCTTGCAGCGGTACACTGATTCCGCGTGCAATGGAAGCGCAAGTGACCTTTCCCCAGGAGGAACCATGCCGAAGAATCTGCTAGAACAGTTGCGCACTTATACCGTGGTCGTCGCCGACACCGGCGATATGGAGTCGATGAAGCAGTTTCGCCCCCAGGACGCAACCACCAATCCCTCGCTGATTACCGCTGCCGCGCAGTTGCCGCAGTACCAGCCCATTGTGGACGGCGTGCTGCTCGCTGCCCGCAAGGAACTTGGGCGCGGAGCCGCGGATGCGGCTGTTGCCAACCTCGGTTTCCAGCGGCTGGCCATCGCCTTCGGCAAGAAGATTCTGGCCATCGTTCCCGGCCGCGTCTCCACGGAAGTGGATGCGCGCCTCTCCTACGACACGCAGGCCACCATCGCGCAGGCCCGCAGCATCATCAAGCAGTACGACGCTGAGGGCATTGGCCGCGAGCGCGTGCTGGTCAAGATAGCCTCCACATGGGAGGGCATTCGCGCCGCCGAAGTGCTGGAGAAGGAAGGCATTCACTGTAACCTGACCCTGCTTTTCGGCTTGCATCAGGCCATTGCGGCGGCCGAGGCCAGCGTAACGCTGGTCTCGCCTTTCGTCGGTCGCATTCTCGACTGGTACAAGAAAGACACCGGCAAGGACTACCAGGGCGCTTGCGATCCCGGCGTGATCTCCGTGACCCATGTCTATAACTACTACAAGAACTTTGGTTTTAAGACGCAGGTGATGGGCGCGAGCTTCCGTAACATCGGCGAGATTCGCGAGCTGGCCGGCTGCGACTTGCTCACCATCTCGCCGCAACTGCTGGCTGAGCTCGAATCAACGGAAGACGATTTGCCGCGCAAGCTCGACCCCTCAACGGCCAAGGCGCTGCCTCTCGAAAAGATTCTCGTTGACAAAGCCGCCTTCGACCGTTTGCACGCTGCTGACCGCATGGCCACCGACAAGCTGAAGGAGGGCATTGAGGGCTTCTCGGCCGCGCTGGTCAAGCTGGAAACACTGCTCGCCAAGCGCCTCGCTGAGTTGGAAGCCCGCAATCCAGCGACCGCCTGATTCAATCCACAACAGTGAATATCCCAGGTTTCGATTTTGAGACCTGGGATATTGCTTATCGCCCCAGCCAGAGTGAAACGCCGCCGGTGATCGACCGGCCCGGCAGGTTGACGCCGTTGATCTCCTGATAGCCGGTGTTACTCAAATTTCCCAGGCGGAGATAGGGCCGAAGTTTTCCCGTGGCCCGCGTCAGAGCGGCGTTCCACACCGGGTAGGGAGTAGCATTCCACGGCGGATTGCCCGGCTGCTGATAGGGCTGTGCGATGGCCACTGAATTCGTCACGATCAGAGCGTGTCCCACCTCAGCCGTCCAGGTGGCATGAAGATTCTCGACCGGATAGTTGAGGGCATACTCCGATTGCAGGCCGTTCAAGGGCGGCTGTGCGCCCACCAACTGGGTCCACGCGACCTGGACGGTTTGTCCTTTTGCGGGTATCCAGTTTGCTGAAGACTCGGCACCCGCAAAATGCAGGCCGCTGAGGTTCGTTGCGCACCATGTGTTCACGATGCACCATGCAGGAAGAAGAGAGTTAGGCAGGGATGCTGCGCGCACATAATCGATCGTGTCGTGCTGGCGGTTATAGAACCCCGTGGCCGAAAGCGAAAAGCGGCTGAATGGCGTCCAATCGGCGCCTGCCTCGCCGGACCAGGCCGACTCAGGCTTCAGATTCGGATTACCGATGGTGGCCGGATCGGAGTAATAAAGATCGGTATATGTTGGAAGCCTGAATCCGTAGCCGCCGCTGGCTCGCAGCTTCAACTTATCAGTAAGTCGCAAACTCCCCGCCAGGTGCGGCGCCAATGCGGATTGCAATCCGCCAGAGAATAACTCCTCGCGCAGCCCCATCGATAAGTTCCAGCGGCGGGATGCGGGGCGCAGGTCCAGATCCGCGTAGCCCGCGCCGCGATTGCGGGCATGAAGGCCGAGATTGTTGCTGTGGATGCTGTCGCCGTCCGACTCCAGCCCGAACAAAAGCACGGAGGAACTCGCGATGGGAAGTGTGTGGCGCACAGAGGCTTGCCACGAGCCATCGATGTGGTTGTTCTCGTAAACGGATGGGTCGTCGCGCAACAGAACGAACTCGTCTGTGTGGCGGCGATAACCGAAGGCCGCCACGGTGCGGCTGCCTAACTCCTGTCGGCCGGAGCCAAACCATCCTTTGGTCCGTTCCCATGAGTTATAAGGGCCGTAAAACTGATTTGCGCCGAAGGAGCGGTCGCTCGCGGCAAAGAGCAGGTCTGAAATGCCGAGCCGCGAACTGACCCAGCTCTCCGAGGAGGCGTCTTCATTGCGGTAATCGCGGTCGGCCATGAATCCCGTGGAGAAGTTGCGGCTCGCGGTCAGCCGGCTGCTCCATCGCCAGCGCGCCAGAGCGGCCAGCAACGACTCTTCGTTCGACTCAAAGCTGCCGTCTCCCAGGCGAAGACGCAGCGAGGAGGCTGAGGGCGCGGCGGTCAGAAAGTCGGCGACGCCGCTCAATGCGTCCGCGCCATGCAGCGTGGAGCCCGCCCCGTGCAGCACTTCAATCGAGTCCATCGCGTCCAGAGGAATGGGCAGGTCCAGGTTGTGATGCGCTGTCTGGCTGTCGTTGATGCGGAAGCCATTCAACAGCACCAGGGCTTGCTCAAATGTCCCTCCGCGCAGAACCAAGTCCGTCTCTCCGCCGCCCGCGCCGCGCTCTTCGAGAAAGACAGTCGAGTCCTGCCTCAACAAATCCTGCGGCGACTCGAGCAAGAGAGTATTGCCTTCGACCGGCAGCACCACGACCGAAGCGGAAGACTCCGCCAGGGGGACGGCGACCGGGACCCCGAGAACCACCAGGGTCTCCGTAGGATGAGGAAGCTGCGCGGGTTGAGCAGCAGGCGCCGCTTGTGCGGAAGCCAGTTGCGCGCAGGCGGCCAGCAGGAGGCAGCCCGCGATGCGCAGTACTCTCGGGGAAGGCATGGCGGTCTTGAACGGCATCATGGGGAAGTTCGACTGATGGTTCCGCAAGGTAACTTGCAGCCGGGCTATAGCAAAACCAGAGTTGCTGTACCCAGAGGCAATGACCTCAAGTGGTTTTTTCCTCAAGAAAAAGCCACCTCGCGAACTCTCAAAAAGGGCATATTAACTCTGGTTTTGCTCTAGAGGATGTAGCGCGACAAATCCTGGTCGCGCACGATGGTGGCAACCATCTGCTTGACGTATTCCGCGCTGATCAGGAAGACCTTTTCCGGCCCTGACGTTGTGACGCGTTCCTCATAGGGCAGGGGCGTGGAGGACTCGCTCTTGATGGCTTCCTTCAGTGCCGCGGCAGCCGCTTCGTCCGGTGCGTGGCGAGTTACATCGGGGGCCAGGAAGCTTACATCCTCAAGCACTCGCTCCATGATGGTGTGCAGCCGCCGCGCGCCGATGTTCTCGGTTTGTTCATTCACCTTGAAGGCAAACTCCGCCATCTCGCGCAGAGCCTCCGGCGAAAACTCCAACTTCACTCCCTCGGTTTCCAGCAGCGCCGAATATTGTTTGGTCAGCGAAGCCTTGGGCTCGGTCAGAATGCGCAGGAAATCATCGACCGTCAGCGACTTCAGCTCGACGCGGATAGGAAAGCGGCCCTGTAACTCGGGAATCAGATCGCTGGGCTTGGAGACGTTGAAGGCGCCCGCGGCGATGAAGAGAATGTGGTCGGTGCGCACCATCCCGTAGCGCGTGTTCACCGTGGTTCCTTCCACGATGGGCAGAATGTCGCGTTGCACGCCCTCGCGCGAAACATCAGGTCCGTGTCCGCCCTCGCGGCCGGCTATCTTGTCGATCTCATCCAGGAAGACGATGCCGTTTGACTCGACCCGCTCGACCGCTGTTCGGTTCACCGAATCCATGTCGATCAGCCGGCCTTCTTCCTCGTCCACCAGGTAGTCGAAGGCTTCGGAGACCTTCATCTTGCGCTTCTTCGAGCCGCCGCCGAAGATGTTCGGCAGCATGTCCTTGAGGTTCATCTCCATGTCTTCAAGGTTCTGGTTACTGATGATGCCGAACTGCGCCATGCCGCGTTCGCGCACATCAAGCTCTACCTGGCGCTCGTCGAGTTTGCCGTCGCGGAACTGCTGGCGGAGCTTCTCGCGGGAACGCTGATAGCTCTCAGTGCCCGGCAGGGAGAGTTGACCGTCCGGCGTCGGCGTTGGGGCCGGCGGCGCGGGCGGCGGAGGCGGCAGCAGCACATCCAGCAGGCGCTCCTCGGCATTCATCTCCGCGCGGTCTTCCACCTCTTCCAGGCGCTCTTCGCGCACCATGTCGATGGCAATCTCCACCAGATCGCGGATCATCGACTCCACATCGCGGCCCACGTAGCCCACCTCGGTAAACTTCGAGGCTTCCACTTTCAGAAACGGCGAATTGGTGAGCTTGGCCAGACGCCGCGCGATCTCGGTTTTTCCCACGCCCGTCGGTCCGATCATGATGATGTTCTTGGGCATGATGTCGTCGGCGATATCGGGAGGCAGCTTCTGGCGACGCTGGCGATTCCTGAGCGCGATTGCCACCGCGCGCTTGGCGGCCTTCTGGCCGACAACGTGCTTGTCGAGCTCGGTGACGATCTCGCGCGGCGTCAGCTCGTCCAGCGAGAGATCCTGTTCTTCAGCGGATGCGGGAAGATAAATGGCCATGGATCAATGGGATATGCGGATACAAGCCGCTAGCCCTTCAACTCCTCAATGGTGACGTGGTCGTTGGTGTAGATGCAGATGTCGCCGGCAATCTTCATGGCTTTTTGGGCGATCTCTAGAGCGCTCATGTCGGTGTTTTCCATCAGCGCGCGCGCGGCCGCGGTGGCATATGGGCCACCGGAGCCAATGGCGGCAATCGGCTCGTCGGGGTCAATCACGTCTCCCGAACCAGAGATCAGGAAGGTCTGGCCCTGGTCGGCCACCACCAGCAGGGCCTCCAGGTTGCGCAGCATCTTGTCGGTGCGCCAGTCCTTGGCCAGTTCGACAGCCGCTCGATTCAGGTTGCCGGCATATTGTTCCAGCTTGGTCTCAAAGCGCGCAAACAGGCTGAAGGCATCGGCCGTGGAGCCGGCAAATCCGGCCAGAATCTTCTCTTGATAGAGGCGGCGAATCTTTTTTGCCGAGTGTTTCAGCACAGTTTCGCCCAGCGTGACCTGCCCATCGGCGGCCATCACCACTTGGCCGTTGCGTCGCACACAAATAACGGTGGTTGAGCGAATCCGGCTACGAGCCCGGGAATCAGGCACTGCTACGAGATGATTGTCCAAAGCCAAAAACCTCCGGAAATGGGGCGTCCGGCTGGCCGGAACTCCGTCATGATGCAGTCACGAGTATAACGTAGTGCGAACCCTGGGGTTGCCGCGTCCTGATACCGGAACCGGTTGCGCAGCCCCTCCGGCGTCGTTCGATCCCGCCTGAGGTATCCTCTAGTTTGGGACTGAAAGGGTAGTGTCCCGCCTTCAATGATCCCTATCAACACAAATACCGGGGAGATTGCCGCTGGGGCGACCCTCATCTCCGCGCTCCTTGTCGCCGGTCTCTGGCTGCTCCTGCGCAAGGGCCCCACGCCGGAAGAGCGGGAGCGTGCGCGCCGCCAGTTTCTGGCCCACTCTGGACGCCTGGTGGACGGAATGTTGTTGGACATCTGTGAGGTTGAGGTCCCGGCCAAGTCCAAGAAAGAGCCGGCCCGCACTCTCACCATGCTGCTTTACAGCTATCGCATCGGCGGCGTGAACTACGAATCTTCCCAGGACATTACCGATATGGGCGACGTGGTGGATGTGGCCCAGGTGCGGGCAGGTTTTCCCTGCTCGGCGCGCTATCAGCCGGGCAATCCCCAGAACAGCATCGTGGTGGCCGAAGAGTGGAGCGGCCTGCGAGCAGGGCTGCCGGTGCTGCCCACCTTCGAAGATCCAAATCCGATCGATCTGAGCTACCTGCGCCCCGGGCGCGGCTAACCGTCCACTCCGTGCCCGCGCGCCTTCTTTGTGGAAGCGATTGAAGGTTTGGGTTGAGAGTCGTCCATGACTACCAAACGACCCTTTGTGCCATGTACGATGTTGCACAACTGTACCCTGCGGATTCAGTTCACGCCAAAGGCAGTTGCAAGGCCCAGGCCATCGGAGGGAAAAATGCTCAAGGGATTTCGCGATTTCATCCTGCGCGGAAACGTCGTAGACTTGGCCGTCGCCGTGATTCTTGGCGCGGCCTTCAATGCCATTGTCACGTCGCTGGTGAGCGATGTGCTCAACCCGCTCATCGCCGCCACAGTGGGCAAGCCGGATTTCAGCGGTGTAGTCCTGAACATTGGCAGCGGGCACATCAAGATTGGCAACTTCTTCAACGCCGCCATCTCGTTCCTGATTATCGCCAGCGTGGTCTATTTTGCCATTGTCTTGCCGCTCAACCACTTGCTGTCGCGCCTGAAGAAGCCCGCCCCCGAAGCTCCGCCGTCTACCAAGACCTGCCCCGAATGTCTGAGTGAGATTCCGCTGGCCGCCCGCCGCTGTGCCCATTGCGCCCAGCCCCTGGCCTAGGTTTGTGCACGGCGCGGCCCCGGCGGAATCGGTCTCGCGCGGAGAAGAGCGAAGGGTAGATTTTCGGGCCTCTGGTGTAAGCTGGGCTTGATCGTGGCGACCCGCCGCCGCGGCGCGCATTCTGGCCGTGCAGGATCGCAAGACCATCTCTGCTCACGAGGGTCCCACTCATGGTTGTGCGCAAGCCGCTTGTCCCTGCTCTTCTTCTGGCGTTTGTTTCCCTGGCCTCGATTTCCAGCCTTCTGGCGGCTCAATCCGCCCCCCAGGCGGTTGCTCCGCCAGTCGTTTTCGGCTATTCGGATTTCACTGCCCAGTCCAGGATTGAGACCAAATTTCTCGCCGTCCCTGATGCCGCGCTGGCCGGCCAGCACCTGAAGACGCTTACCGCTGAGCCCCACCTGGCCTCAACTCCCGAAGACCGCAAGACCGCCGAATACGTGGCGCAGAAGTTCCGCGCGGCGGGTCTGGAGACGGAGATCGTTCCTTACCGCGTGCTGCTCAACCAGCCCAAGGTGGTGCGCGTCGAGGCCTATGACGCCAGCGGAAAGCTGCTGATGAGCGGCCCTACCCGCGAGCACGTCGATGGCGACCCGTACCAGGACGATCCGCGAGTGGTGATGCCTTTCAACGGTTCCTCGGGATCGGGAGACGTCACCGCCGAGGTGGTCTACGCCAACTACGGCCGCCTGGAGGACTTTGACCAACTCGCCGCCCGGCACATCGACCTCAAGGGCAAGATCGTGATCGCCCGCTACGGCGGCAACTTCCGCGGCGTCAAGGTCTACATCGCCGAGCAGCGTGGTGCTGCCGGTGTGCTCATCTACACTGACCCGCAGGACGACGGGTACACCAAGGGCGACGCTTACCCACTTGGGCCTTGGCGGCCTGAGACCGGCGTGCAGCGCGGTTCAGTGCAATTTCTCTTCAAATATCCCGGCGACCCTGAGACTCCGGGGGTGGCCTCGACGCCGGAGCTGCCTGATTCGGCCCGCGTCTCGCCTTATGGCAGCCAGCCCCACATCATCTCCATTCCCATCAGCTACCACGACGCCTTGCCCATCCTGCAAGCTCTCAAAGGCCCCGGCGCGCCGCAGGAGTGGCAGGGCGCGCTGCCTTTCCGCTATCACATCGGAACAGTTGGGGGGCAGGGTGCCGTGAAAGTCCACCTGGTCTCCCAGCAGGACTATCAGCGCCGCATTATCTGGGATGTCATCGGAAAGATCAAAGGCTCGGAGTACCCCGACGACTGGGTTGTAGTCGGCAATCACCGCGACGCCTGGGTCTACGGCGCCGTCGATCCCTCCAGCGGCACTGCGGCTATGCTCGAATCGGTCCATGGCGTCGGTGCGCTGCTTCGACAGGGCTGGCGGCCCAAGCGGACTCTCATTTTCGCGAGTTGGGACGCCGAGGAGGAAGGTCTCATCGGTTCCACCGAGTGGGTCGAGCAGAACGCCAAGGCCCTGGAGCGCGCCGTTGCCTACTTCAACACCGACGTAGCCGTTGCCGGGCCGGATTTTTCCGCTTCCGCCGTTCCGTCGCTCAAACAATTCCTCCGCGAGCTGACCCGCTCGGTTCCCAGTCCGCTGGGCGGAACGGTCTACCAGCAGTGGCGCATCAATCATCCGAGCCAAAGCGAGCATCCTGCCCAAAACGGGCACCGCGCCTCCAACGCCACGCCCGCGCCCGCCGAAGAGATTAGCGTGGGTGATCTCGGCTCCGGTTCCGACTTCACGGCATTCCTGCAACACGTTGGCGTACCCTCCACCGATATCGGCTCCGACGGTCCCTACGGCGTTTATCACTCCGTCTTCGACAACTACGCATGGTACATCCAGAACGCCGACCCAAAATTCGCCTATCTGCAGGAGATGGCCCGTGTCTTCGGCCTCGAAGCCCTGCGCATGGCCGATGCCGACGTGCTGCCCTACGACTATGTCGCCTACGCCGGTGCGATTTCTTCGTACATTGAAGCAGCCAAACGGAAGGCCAGTGACCAGGGACTTTCCCTGGACTTTTCCGCAGCCCAGGCTGCCGCCGCGCGCCTTTCCACCGCCGCCGAACACGCTCACGGCCTGCAGGTCGCTGCCTCCGGCGATCTCGTTCGGCTCAATCTCGCCCTCCGCCAGGCCGAAACCGATCTCCTCTCCGAGCCCGGCCTGCCCAATCGTCCCTGGTTCCGCCACACCATCTACGCTCCCGGCGAGTTCACCGGCTACGCAGCCGTCGTGATCCCCGGCGTCAACGAGGCCCTCGACGCCAAAGATACGCAGCGGGCAGCGCAGCAGTTGACGGTGCTGACTCAGGCCCTCACACGGGCCGCGCAAACGCTGGAGGGAGCGCGGTAAATGTTTTTGACTGTGTTGACCTTGCCAAATAACGCACGTATCTTTAAGGTTGACGATGAAAACTTCCCCTAACACCGTCCGCATCGGAATTGCGGTGGCCATTATCGTGGGCACCATTGTGTGGCTGGCTTACTCCGGCTATGGAGCCAACAAGAGCTACTACGTCACCATCGCTGAACTGGGCGGCATGGGCGAAAAGGCCTACCACAGCCAGTTGCGCGTCGAGGGCTTCGTCCAGCCCGGCACCATCGAGCAGGACGGCACCCACGTGACCTTTGTTTTGAATGAGTTTGAGAGCCACTCGCCCAAAGCCCCAACGGGCCGTCTGCTCAAAGTCAACTACAAGGGCTCCGAGCCGCCGCCGGACACCTTCAAAGACGACGCCCAGGCCCTGGCCGAAGGCTCCTATGGCCGCGATGGCGTCTTCCACGCCAACGTCCTCCAAGCCAAGTGCGCCAGCAAGTACGCTCCGGCGCAGCCCGGAGCAACGCCCGCGCAGCCTGCCGCCAGCCCCCGAGCCGCCGCCCAGGCCCCTGCTCCTCACGCATTCAACGCAGCCGCAGCCCCGGCTGCCGTAAACTGACGCACATGACCGCTGCCGCCAGCGAGGCCTTCGGCTCGACAGTTTGCGCCCGCCTCGACAAAGTCTCCAAACTCTTCGGCCCCTTCGCCGCTCTGCGCCAGGTCTCGGTAGACTTCGAGCCTGGCCGCTGCTATGTTCTGATCGGCGAAAACGGCGCGGGCAAGTCCACGCTGCTGCGCATTCTCGCCGGCCTGCTCAGGCCCAGCTTTGGAAAGATCACGGTCTTCGGCGGCCTCGAACCCCATGAGGCCCGCGAGCGCATCGGCTACATGAGCCACGCCCCCATGCTCTACGACGAGCTGACCGCCCAGGAGAACCTGAGCTACTTCCGCAGCCTCTACCCCGGCCGCGCCTGCTTGGCGCCTGCCGAAGCCCTGCGCCAGGTGGGCCTTGACCCGGAACTCGACCGCCTCCTTGGCCAGTACTCGCAAGGAATGCGCCAGCGCACCTCGTTGGCCCGCGTGCTGCTCTCCGTCCCTGAGCTGCTGCTGCTCGACGAGCCTTTTTCCAACATGGACGTCGAAAGCGCCCGCCAGATGGTCGAGCTGCTGGCCGGCTTCCGCCAGGGCAACCGGACGATTGTCTTGACGACCCACCAGCGCGAGCTGGCCGCGCCCATCGCCGACTGGATACTCACACTGCACGCTGGTCGTGTGGCGTCGTTTGAGGAAGGAAGGGCAACGCGATGAAGACCAACGGCGCCCGCTTGCTCGAATCCCTCGGCATCCCTTTCAAACTCCAGGAGTACGAGGTCGATCCCAACGATCTCTCCGCCCCCGCCGTTGCCAAGAAGATTGGAATGCCGCCCGAGCAGGTCTTCAAAACCCTGCTCACCACCGGCGGAGCAGGCACGTACGTCTTTGCCGTCATCCCCGGCGACGCCGAGCTGGATTTCAAGAAACTGGCCCGCGCGGCCGGTCTGCGCAAGGCCGAGATGGCTCCGCTCAAGGACGTGCAGCCGCTCACCGGCTACATCCGCGGCGGCGTCACCGTTTTCGGCGCAAAAAAAACCTACCCCGTCTTTGTGGACGAGACCGTAATCCTCTTTGATCAGATCAGCGTCTCGGCCGGCGCGCGTGGAACTCAGCTCATCCTCAGCCCCGACGACTACCTCCGCGCCGCCGCAGCCCAGACCGCCGACCTGACAAAATCCACCGCCCCGGAGGGTCACGCCTGATGCATAGCGCCCTGTGGACCCATCTGGTCAAAGACCTGCGCATCGAGCTGCGGACACTGGATGCCCTCGTCTCCATGCTGTTTTTCTCCCTGCTGGTTGTTGTGCTCTTCTCGATCGCATTCGACCCGCGCGGGGCCTTTTCGCAGCAGATCGCCGGCGGCGTTCTCTGCGTGGCCACCATGTTCGCCTCGGTCAGCGCCCTCAACCAGGCCTGGGCCCGCGAAATCCGCCACCAGGTTCTCGACGCCCAGCGCATGGCGCCCGCTCCCGGCGCGGAACTCTTCCTCGCCAAGGTGATTGCGAATTTTCTCTTCGTTACCGTCGTTCAAGTGATCCTGGCGCCCTGTTTCCTCATCTTTTACAACCTTCACATCGCGGGGCAGGCTTGGTTGCTGGCGCTGGTTCTGCCGCTGGGCACATGGGCATTGGTCGGCAACGGCATCTTTTTTGCCGCGCTCTCCATCCGCAGCCGCAACCGTGAATTGCTGCTTTCGCTGATTCTCTTTCCGATCTTCATCCCCGCTCTGCTGGCCATGGTGCAGGCCACCACCGCCATCCTCACCGGCGAGAGCGACCCCACCCTGTGGATCAAGATGCTTCTGGGCTACGACATCATCTTCACCACCGTCAGCCTGCTGCTCTTCGATGTCGTCTTCCACGCCGAGTGAGCCCGGAGATGTTGGCGCGATATACTTGCGGTATCCCCTTGGAGGCGTTTTCCATCCCGGTTTCGCGGATGATCGCCCGTGGGGAAATTGTCTGCGGCCGCCTCATCGGGGTGTGCGGTTCTCGTGGGGAAACAGACCTTGACAATCTTGCATAAGCGTTGGTTTTACGCCCTTTGGCTGGTCCTTATTGGCTGTTTTGCGCTGGTGCATGCCTTCCATCTCAGCGCCGACTTTCCCAACAACTCGCCGTGGTACATGGACTGGGCCAAGTACACCGATGAAGGCTGGTACGGCAACGCGGCCATCCGCGCCCATCTGACCGGGCACTGGTATCTGCGGGGGGACTTCAACCCCGCGCCCGCCGTGCCGGTGTGGCCCTTCCTCGAGTGGGTGCTGTTTTTCTTTACTGGGGTCACCATCCAGGCCGCACGCGGGCTGGCCGTGGCCTTTTTCTTTTGCAATCTGCTGTTGACCTACCTGCTGCTCAGGCCGCGCGGGCCGCGCTGGTTGGCGTTCCTGGCCATGACGCTGATCGTCACCAGCCCCTTTCTCTACTGCTTCAGCCGCCTGGCCATTCTGGAGCCCATGCTGATCACGTTCACGCTGGCGGCCCTGAACCTCGCCGTCCGCCTGCCCCGGCTGCGCCGGCCGGTGGCCGCTTCAGTTGCCATCGGCCTGCTCTTCACGCTGATGATGCTCACCAAGACCACCGCCGTTTTTCTGCTGCCGGCACTGGGCTGGGCGATGGTGGCGCCGCTCTGGGACCGCCGAAAGCTTGAGCCGGGGTCCCCGCGGACAGGTCTTCGTCCGTGGGGTGGAAAACTGGCCGTGCGCAGCGCCCTGGCCGCTGCGGGCGCCTTTGCCGTCACCTTTGGCCTGTGGATGGCACTGATCGTCCGCCTGGGCCTCTTCCGCGACTACAAATACCTCTTCTTCGTGAACAAATACGTCAAGCCCAAGGGCTTATCCTGGCCGCTGGTCAGCTTCTGGTGGTCCTTTCACGGCGGACTGTGGGTGGACCCCATCCTGATTCCGCTGGCCGGGCTGGTGGTCCTGCTTGCGATTATGGTTGCGATTCTGGCCTCATACAAGCCAAGCCCGGCGCGGGCCGGGCGCAACCCCTGGGCCCGCAACCTGCTGCTGGACCCCGTTTTCGGCGCCTCCATCTTGGCTGTCGCCGGCTACATCCTCTTCATGACCTACCAGAATCATCCCCAGCCCCGCTATTTTGCCGTGGTGGCCTTTTTCAGCTTTCTCGTTGTCGCGTTGGGAGCAGGAGCGCTGCTCGGTCAAACTGCTCCGGCAAACAAAATCCGGCCGTTCCACTCTCCGGAGCGAATTCTTGGCTGGGCCGTGGTTGCGTTCGCTGCTCTGGCCGTGGCCTTCAACGGCCTCCAGACTCTGAACTACGCCGCCCATCCCGAGTACACCTTTGTCGATGCGGCTCAGCGGCTCACCGGTTACATCGACGAACACCCCAACGGCAAGCGGCTCCTGGTCTCGATCAGCGGCGACCAGATCAGCCTGGTTACCCACCTGCCCACCCTGTGCGACGACTTTGGCACTCAGAATCTGGTTACAAAGCTGGCCCATTATCAACCCGGCTGGTACGCCACCTGGAACGACCTCGACCCCGGCACCCTCGAGGACATTCACACTCACTTCTCGCTCCAGCAGGTAGCCAGTTTCCGCGCCTTCGACGATCCGGATCGCAACATTCTGGTGCTCTTCAAGTTGCACCCGCTCCCCCGAGGCCAGGTGCGCGAGCCCGGCCGGCAGAACCTGCAAATCCCGCTCCCCGGCGACAAGATCGACATTCCGGTTCAATAGCTGGACAAGGCCCCAAAGCACGGTTTTTCGCGCCGCCGTTTCCCGTTCCTGGAAGCCCCATGGAATCGGTGTGATTGCAGTCACTCGACAGTGCCCAACGCGGATGATAGCCTTCGAATGACTATCTCCCCCGGAAAATTTACGTGGTATTTTCTGGGACCATTCGTGTGGGCGATTCAAAACTTCTCGTTGGAGGACTCGTGACTGTACTGAATTGGGTGGAATTTTTTCTAGGCGTGAGCGCGCTTTCGCTCGTCGTAGCTATGTTCGCGCGCCAGCTCATCGGCTCGGACACCGGAACCGCAGCCATCAAGGAAGGCATGAAGCCATTTCTCAAGCACCAGTACAAGATCGTGGCGGCCGTTCTGGGCCTGATGCTTCCCACATTCGCTGGCGCGCAGGAACAGGCAGGCGGAGGCGAAGCCAGCCTGGTACTGCCGGATCTGAAGAGCGTGAATTTTGCGAACTTTTTCGGCTTGAACGGACATCAGCTTCTCTCGATTGGATTGCTCTTCTGCGCCGCCGGCCTGTTGTTCGGTCTGGTTATCTATAACCAGTTGAAGAACCTGCCGGTTCATCGTTCGATGCGCGAAATGTCCGAGCTGATCTATGAGACCTGCAAGACCTATCTGGTGACGCAGGGCAAGTTCATCATGTTGCTCTGGGCTTTCATCGCGGTGATTATCTCGCTGTACTTCGGCTGGCTGGCGCCAGTGCCGAATAAGCCCATCGCGGTTACGCTGCCGATCATCCTGCTGTTCTCGCTTATCGGCATCGCGGGCAGCTACGGGGTGGCATGGTTTGGAATTCGCGTGAACACCTTCGCGAACTCACGGACGGCATTCGCAGGATTGCGCGGCAAGCCATATGCGTGCTTTGCGATTCCGCTGAAGTCTGGCATGAGCGTCGGCATGATGCTGATCTCGGTCGAACTGCTGATCATGCTTTTCATTCTTCTGTTCATCCCGGCTGATTTTGCGGGCCCCTGCTTCATCGGCTTCGCCATTGGCGAATCGTTGGGCGCCGCGGCGCTGCGTATTGCCGGCGGCATCTTCACCAAGATCGCCGACATCGGCTCCGATCTGATGAAGATCGTTTTCAAGATCAAGGAAGACGATGCGCGCAACCCCGGCGTGATTGCCGACTGCACGGGCGACAACGCGGGCGATTCGGTTGGACCCTCGGCCGACGGCTTCGAGACCTACGGCGTTACCGGCGTAGCCCTGATCACCTTTATCTTGCTGGCAGTTCCGGATCACAAGACGCAAGCGACACTGCTGGTATGGATTTTCGTGATGCGCGTGGCCATGCTGATCTCCAGCTCGGCCGCCTACTTCCTGAATGGCGCAATCGCCAAGGCGAAATACGGCAACTCCGACGAGATGGACTTCGAAGCGCCCTTGACCTCGCTGGTCTGGATCACCTCCGTTGTTTCCATCGCCCTGACCTACGTCGTCTCCTACCTGATGATCCCGACCCTTGGGGACGGATCGCTCTGGTGGAAACTGGCCTCGATCATCTCCTGCGGAACGCTGGCGGGCGCGCTGATCCCCGAACTGGTCAAGGTCTTCACTTCAACCAACTCGGCCCACGTGCAAGAAGTGGTCACCTCCGCGAAGGAAGGCGGCGCTTCCCTGGGTATCCTGTCGGGCCTTGTGGCCGGCAATATGTCGGCCTACTGGCTGGGACTGAGCATGGTCGCGCTGATGGGCCTGGGCTATTTCTTCAGTGGCGGCATACCGGATGCATTTAATAATCCGGCGGGAATGATGCTGGCTCCGGCCGTCTTCGCCTTTGGCCTGGTAGCCTTCGGCTTCCTGGGCATGGGACCTGTAACGATTGCCGTCGATTCCTACGGCCCGGTTACTGACAATGCTCAGTCTGTCTATGAGCTGTCGCTGATCGAGACCATTCCCGGCATCGAAGCCGAGTTGAAAAAGGACTTCAACTTCGACGCCAAGTTCGAACGAGCCAAATACCTGCTGGAAGCCAACGATGGAGCCGGCAATACTTTCAAGGCTACAGCCAAGCCGGTGCTGATCGGCACAGCTGTGGTGGGCGCAACGACGATGACCTTCTCGATCATCATGGCCCTGACCAACGGACTGAAAGATAACGTAGATAAACTCTCTCTGCTGCACGCGCCCTTCATGCTGGGGCTGATCTGCGGTGGCGCGGTCATCTTCTGGTTCGCCGGCGCTTCCATGCAGGCGGTCACCACCGGCGCTTACCGCGCGGTCGAATTCATCAAGGCCAACATCAAACTGGAAGGCGCGGAGAAGGCGTCGGTCACGGACAGCAAGAAGGTCGTCGAGATCTGCACGAAGTACGCGCAGAAGGGGATGTTCAACATCTTCCTCGCCGTCTTCTTCGCCACCCTCTCGTTCGCCTTCATGGAGCCGTTCCTGTTTGTCGGCTACCTGTTCTCGATTGCGATCTTCGGGCTGTACGAGGCGATCTTCATGGCCAATGCCGGCGGCGCCTGGGACAATGCGAAGAAGGTTGTTGAGGTCGACTTGAATATGAAGGGGACACCTCTGCACGACGCAACCGTAATCGGAGACACCGTCGGCGATCCGTTCAAGGACACCTCGTCGGTGGCCATGAACCCGATTATCAAGTTCACGACCTTGTTCGGACTGCTTGCGGTCGAACTTGCCGTGACGCTCACCAAGAGCAATCCGATGCTCACACACGTACTGACAGTCGCGTTCTTCCTGGTGTCGGCGTTCTTCGTGCGGAAGTCGTTCTATGGCATGAGGATTGAAACCAAGGAAAGCATCTGATTCCTGTCCTGAGAATCGAAGAAAACGCCGCCTGGAAACGGGCGGCGTTTTTTGCACACCAGGGTGGCGTCTGCTCATGAAGTGGCACTGCACCGTCACCATAGCCATGGCGCCCCAATTCCTCAAGCGCCGTGACAACCGCCCCGGTCCTGAGGGGCAGGGAACCGAAATCCCCAGCGGGGAACGCACATTGAATCCGGCCATCGATCCTGCTTCCGATCTGGCAAAGCGCTGTTCGGCGAAGTTGACCAACCTTATGCCGGCTCGCAATGTCAGCCTGGCCAGGGAACGGGACTCACTTGTAGCAGGTAAAGTCGAGGTCAGGAGGCGCCAGGATTGAAGGTCCGGGTTGTCCACATCTCCACAGACTTGCCCCCTCAACTGCACCGTTCCTGCGTCTTGCCCCCGGCCCCGGCGAGGACTAGGCTTGTAGTTTGAGTGGGATGTGCTTGCGGACCTAGGGGTTGCACCGGATTTGCAGCAGATTGGGCAGCCGGAAACCCGCGCTCCGCAAGGGGGTTTGAGCTTTCCACAGGCAATTGCCTTTGTTTGGAAAGTAGATGCCGGGAAGGTGAACAAAATACAAGATATTGTGGTTTGTTGTTGACATGCACCACAGACAGCGGTACTTTCTCAACTGCGGCCTTAAACGGTTGGTATCGAATTTAGGTGTGAGAATTCCACCAAGAGACCGTTGAGAGCTGAGAACTAGCTGTACTTTTCAATCCCCGTTTCGTTCGTTGATCGAGTTTATTTCTTACTCCCTCCAGGCCGCCTTGCGCCGGAGAGGACCGAAGATTCACCGGTATTTGCCGATTGAGAGGGTTTTTATGAAAGAGGTCCAGTTTCAGTCTTCCGCCACTACCCAGCAGACTCCCCACACCCCGGAGGGCTTGATCTTTACTCGCCGCTTCACCACCGAGGGCGTCTCCCCCTATGACGAACTCCAGTGGGAGCACCGCACCGCGTCGATTGCCGACAGTAACGGCAATCTCATCTTCGAGCAGAAGAACGTCGAGGTGCCTGCTGACTGGTCGATGACCGCGACCAATATCGTGGCCTCGAAGTACCTGCACGGGCAGATGGACACGCCGGAGCGGGAGACTGGCGTCCGCCAGTTGGTGGCCCGCGTGACCGAGGCCATCCGCGACTGGGGCATGGCTGGCGGCTACTTTGCCACCCCCGAGGGTGCGGCCATCTTCCACGACGAACTGGCCCATATGCTGCTGACCCAGAAAGTGGCCTTCAACTCGCCGGTCTGGTTCAATGTGGGCTGCGACCGCCTGGAGCCGGATGCGGACGGCCAGAACTGGCACTGGGACCCCGCGACCGGCGGTGTCCAGTACTCCGCCTCCGGCTATCACAATCCCCAGTGTTCAGCCTGCTTCATCAACTCCGTGGACGATTCGCTGGACTCGATTCTCAGCTTGGCCAAAACCGAAGGGATGCTGTTCAAGTGGGGCTCGGGCACGGGAACCAACCTGTCGTCGATTCGCGGCTCCATGGAGCAGTTGTCGGGCGGCGGCCAGGCCTCGGGCCCGCTCAGCTTCATGCGCGGCTTTGACGCCTTTGCCGGAGTCATCAAGTCCGGCGGCAAGACCCGCCGCGCCGCCAAGATGGTGATCCTCAACGCCGACCATCCGGACATCATGGAGTTCATTGAATGCAAGGCCAAGGAGGAAGCCAAGGCCTTCACCCTCATCAAGGCCGGCTACGACGGCTCCGGCCCCGATTCGGAGGCCTACTCGTCCATCTTCTTTCAAAACGCCAACAACTCCGTCCGCGTCAGCGACGAGTTCATGCGCGCCTACGAGAACGACGGCGACTTCACCACCTATACGGTAAACGGCCACCTGCCGGTCGCGACCTACAAGGCCCGCGAGATCATGCGCAAGATCGCCGAGGCCACCTGGCTCTGCGGCGACCCAGGTATGCAGTTCGACTCGACCATCAACCGCTGGCACACCAGCAAGAACACCGACCGCATCAACGCCTCAAACCCCTGCTCGGAGTACATGTTCCTGGACAACTCGGCCTGCAACCTGGCCAGCTTCAACCTGATGAAGTACGTTACCCCGTCTGGAGTCTTTGACATTGCCGCCTTCCGGCACTCCATCTCCGTGGTCATCACCGCCATGGAAATCCTTGTGGACGCCTCGGGCTACCCGACTGAGGCCATCGCCCGCAACTCCCACGACTACCGTCCTCTGGGCCTGGGCTTCGCCAACCTCGGCGCGCTGCTGATGGCTTTCGGCCTGCCCTACGACTCAACCGCCGGTCGCGATCTGGCTGCTGTGCTCACCGCCATCATGAGCGGCCAGGCCTACCTGCAGTCGGCCATTGTGGCCGCTAACTGCCCGCCGATTGCCTCGGCCACACCGCTCACCGCCAGTGTTGATCATCAGGGCGGCGCCTGCCCCGGCTTCTATGTCAACCGCGAGCCTTTCCTCGACGTGATCCGCATGCACCGCGCTGAGGTCAACAACATCGGCAAATCGCGCTCGGCGGGCGAGCCCTTCAACGTGCCCCAGCTCGACGCCCTCATTGACGCCAGCCGCGAATGCTGGGACATGGCTCTGGTCAACGGAGAAAAGTATGGCTACCGCAACTCCCAGACCACGGTCCTGGCGCCCACCGGCACCATCGGCTTCATGATGGACTGCGACACCACCGGCATCGAGCCGGATCTGGCCCTGGTCAAGTACAAGAAGCTGGTTGGCGGCGGCATGATCAAGATCGTCAACAACACCGTTCCAGAAGCCCTGTTCAAACTCGGCTATTCCAGCGACGAGGTGCACGCCATCGTCAGCTACATCGACGCTACCGGCACCATCGAAGGCGCTCCCGGCATCCGGCCTGAGCATCTGTCCGTCTTCGATTGCAGCTTCAAGCCCTCCAAGGGCACCCGCTCCATCCAATACATGGGCCACATCAAGATGATGGCCGCCGCGCAGCCGTTTCTCTCCGGCGCCATCTCGAAGACCGTCAACCTGCCCCACGAGGCCACCGTCGAGGACGTTGCTGAGGCCTACGCCGAAAGCTGGCGCCAGGGCATCAAGGCCGTGGCCATCTACCGCGACGGCTCCAAGGGAACCCAGCCGCTCAATACGAGCCTGGACGCCAAGCGCGAGCTCTCGCCGCTGGACGCTGCCGGCAGCCGCGTATTGGCCCATTTGGCTGCTGGCCAGCCCGCCGCCGCCGCTGACCTCAAGGCTCTTCAAGCCAGAATCGGAGAAAAAGTCGAGGTTTCCGCCAAGCAGGTCACCCTCGCCGCCGCCGCCTTCCAACACGCATTGGAGGAGATCGCCAAAGCTGCTGCTGTGCCCCTTCTCCAGGCCTCGGGTGCCGACGACTCCGCCCACGAGGCCGCCAACTCCGACGTGCAGGACCTCAACGGACCGCCTCGGGCCGTCCGCCACCGTCTGCCCATCGAGCGCGCCTCGGTCACCCACAAGTTCTCCATCGCTGCTCACGAGGGCTACATCACCGTCGGCCTCTACCCCACCGGGCAGCCTGGCGAAATCTTCATCAAGATGGCCAAGGAGGGTTCCACCGTCTCCGGCATGATGGACTCCTTCGCCACCTCCATCTCGCTGGCCCTGCAGCACGGCGTTCCCCTCAAGGTTCTCTGCGAGAAGTTCGCCCACACCCGCTTCGAGCCCTCCGGATGGACCGGCAACGAGCAGATTGGCTACGCCAAGAGCCTGATGGATTACATCTTCCGCTGGCTCAATCTGCGCTTTCTCTCAGGAACCCAGTTGACGCTGTTTTCGGGCTTGGTCTCGCAGGCTCCGCAACTGCCCGCCTCGCCCAGCCTGATCCCCGAGACCGAGCCGGAGGAAGAGTCGTTCTCCCAGAACCAGATGGCCCAGTTGGCCGAGGAGGTTGCCCGCCGTCTCAACAAGGTCAGCGGCTTCGGTTCCGGAACGGGCAATTCCGGGGGCGGCGGCATTGCCCCCGAGGCGCAGGCCGCCTCGCCGAATGCAAACAGCCCCTCGCATGGACCGGACCTCGCGGACCGCGGTATCTACCATGCCGCCGACGCCATGCGCGAGATGTACGACATGGGCGACGCCCCTAGTTGCTCGGTCTGCGGCGCCATCATGGTTCGCAACGGCAGTTGCCACCGCTGCATGAGCTGCGGCTCCACCAGCGGTTGCAGCTAAAAGCCATGGGATATTCCCCGGCTTTGTGTGGGTGTACCCATAAGGTGAAAGTTGGTACCCCATAGAATGAAAGTCGTTCATTCTTAAAGACTTGCATTTGATTCGGCCGGAGCGCCGCCTGGCGTGGAGGTTTTGCCCTGAGAATTTGGCTAAGGTGAAATCTCCGCGTGATGGCTAACGTTTATCAATATAAATTATCTGTAATCAATTACTTAGCGCGCGAGATGGTCGCGACTAGGTTCCCCGGTGCGCAGAAGAGCCCTGCGCAATGACCGGCTCAAGGGCAAGATCCTGTTAGCGCGGTGAGGGTGCCGGCGCTGGCAACGTTCAAAAACTGCAAAAACCTCCACATCCTACATAACTCATTTGTTTTGTTGGCACAATGAACAATGGAGGTTTTCCTTATCGTCAGTCAAGCCTACACAACCGTAAGCAGCGGCCACCTCATGAATGCGGACCTGAGTTGCATGATCCAAAACGAACCCATTGCCGGCCGCGCTTACCCGCCGGCTGATCAGGCCGGCCTTCTTGAGCGTATGGCCCACTCTTTCCGGACTGTACTGTATTCTCTCGCCACGGTCTTTCAGCACGCGATTGACCTCCGTGGCGATCTCGTTGATCAGGATCTGGTCCTTTCCGTGATGGCAAAGAGCAAGCGCGGCGCTGACGGAGAGTGTCCCCAGGTCATCGAGGCGTTCTGCGATCTGCTGATCGGAGTACGGGGTGAGCAGTGATACAAGCTCATTCTGCAGGTCTGGTGCATTCACAATACACTCACACAGAGCACTCGCGATGGCGTTGAAGTCGGGGGAAAGTCCGGCAGCGCAGAGCTCCAATTTCGACACTCCTGGCAAGTGCTCAGAACGGTAACGAAGGAGCTGGTTTTGCAGATGCTGCGTCATATCTTGTGTCATGGACGCAACGTGCTCCGAATAGACGCCGGATGCAGGAAGTGCGTTGATGTGTATGCAATGCTGCAACATCGCTTTGATCGGCGGATCCTCACCTGCATAAACGGCTTTGGAACCGTAGTAATCGAAAGCGGACTTTGAGGCGCCGGGTACGGTCCTCATCGCCAGGTAGCCACGGCGGGTAGAGCTGCAAAGGAGCGCAGCCAAGCGGCTGCTCAAGTTTGGTTCGAAAATGAGCAAAGTCGGCTTCTTATCCCATTGGATTGCGCTCAGAGCAGCGCCTGTCATCCCAGCCACGAGGACAGGATGGTAGCAAAAAGCGTAGAGGGCGCGCAAAACAGCGTCTCCCTCATGCGCCGGCCCAGTAATTACCAGGCCAGGTGCTATGGAGAGCACATCGTGAAACCAAGTCGAGAAGACCCATAGCGTGAGCAGCGCACTGTCCTTATCCGAAAGATGGGTTTGCTCAGCGATGGCCAGTTTGATCCTAGTGAAGAGCTCTTCGGTCGTGCCGTAGGCCGCATAACGTGTAGGGAGCGGCATCGATTCCCAGGGATTGCGCGTGTATTCGGCCCGTGCACGACTCTTCTCAAATAAGCTTGCCTCGTTGGGGGGAAGGAGGTAGCGAAAATGAATGCTCTTCAATTCGCCGCTCGTCTTCCTCACCCACTCTGCGATTCCGTCAACCTTAGTAATTGGTGTGGTCGCTAGCGTTTCGGGGCTACTGGGCGCGTCTGAAGCTGCTTGTTTTTCTGGTCCGGCTTCGGCATTCGATGCCGTGGCTTCGGAGGTGTCGCTCTGTGGAAGGACAGGTGCCGGCGTCCTGGGCTCCTCTGGAGCGAGAGTCTGATGAATCGTTTGTTCTTGCATTTGCTTATCCTCTTTGCAATTTTGAGTCAGTAGCTCCGACCAGGGGTAGATCTTCAAATTTTCTCTGCCTGGTTGTCGCTACGCAGGGTTACTGTTTTGCTGGCGGGCGCACACCAGCGAAACCATCTGGTCTCACTAGGCGAAGGCGACCATGCCGGCCGCGGGCCCGTCGCACCGTCCTACCATGGATTCCGTAGTTTAAAAACTCGATTTTCACCTCCGACCTTTCTAAATCTGCTGGAACAACGGCGCCGCCAGCTTCGATTGGTTATGTGGCGCCACTGCCCACTCTTGTCTCCCGCCGCCAAACTTCGATAATTGTCAAACGGGCTTCTGGCACCAGGGCCGCGGCTCCGTTTGGTACCCGCGGCCACTTTCTGCTGCGCGCAGCTAGAACCCGCTCGTAGTAGACGGGTCGCCCCAGAGAAGTTCTCCGAAGAGAACCTGCCCGTCAGTGCAGCGCTTGTGCTTCAGCATGCCGCAAGTCCTGCGCCCGGAGGATTCCAAGACTTCCGCCACCAGCGCCTTGCGGCGGCCAGAAAGGGGGACGTCCCAAGAGACTGCCGCACAGCCGTCTGGAGTGTCCTCGCCAATCCAAACATCCGCGAGCGTGATCACCAACTTACCCTTGAGCTCGCTCAACTGATGGTCGATCTCATTAAGCGCCTTGGCCCTTTCGACCGGACCCGCCTGCAACCCCGGGGCGCGCATCGAATGCACACCCAGAGAATGAATGATATGCACCACGGGAACCCAGGCTGCGCCTTTTACAATCGCTGAGCACGCCTCGCTCATCGATTTTTCAATCAAGTGAAGTACTTGATCAGTAACATCCACATTCATGACTTCGACCTTCTTTCTGATAGACATCAACGTGTCTGACTCGCGGGCTGCTTCGATGGCATTTGTTAGTTCAGCGTTCCGACGGTGTCCCGAGCACTGGCAGGTTGTGGATAAGCATCCTCTGTCTGAACGGCGGCTGAGACCTCGCAAGCCTTCAGTGCGAGATGGCCGGAGAGGACGGCACGACGAACGCTACAGGCTGTCTGGGTGGGTGAAAAACTCAAATTCCCAGACTTCCCATAGTTCGCCCTCATGTCCCTCAATGAGGACATGAAAAGAGGTCACTGCTGTCCGGCTACAAGTCGAACAGATTCAATTGGTTGCAAATATCGCCTAAGTTGTTTTCGCATCCCATCTCTTGAAGTACCTGTAAAATGGGCGTTTTCTCGAACAGAGTTAGGC